>SXGQ01850038.1_pt1 | contig 53893 bp, 46 predicted proteins | sample 3178371 | NCBI WGS metagenome assembly SXGQ01 (sample SAMN11356859, study PRJNA531348) | freshwater metagenome | isolation source: freshwater sample F1-20 | place: China: Fuxian Lake, Yuxi | collected 2017-12-25 | reverse complement strand
CGACCGCGGCGCGACCGGCCGCGTCGGCGGGGGCGAGGCCCCGCGGGTCGGCGGAGAGCAGCCGCTCGATCGCCGTGCGCCGACCACCCAACGGCTGCGCCGCCAGCCAGCGGTGCCGCATCGTCGCCTCGGCCGCCTCGATCGCCCGTTCCTCGCCGCGCCGACCCGCGACCGCGACCCAGGTTTCAAAGGCGTTGTCGCGGGGGGCGGACATCGTCGCCAGCGATCCGATCGCGTCGGCGGCGAAGTCCCTGGGCGACGGGTCGGCGAGCAGCTTTTCAAAGAGCGTGTCGGCCTGCCGCTCGGAGATGACGGTCGAGCCGCCGAGGAAGAGTTCGACGAGCCGGGCCGTCTGGAAGAGCCGCGGGGTGCGGGTGCGGGCGATCGAGAGTCCACGATCGAGGTGGCCGTCGCCGGCCGCCACGTCGCCCCCGGCATAGTCGAGCAGCGCCGCGGCGTAGGCGGCCTGCACGCCCAGCGTGCCCTGGCCGGCGTCGCCCCGCAGGAGCCGGCCGTCGATATCCTTGAGGGCGGCCGCGGCCCCGCGGGCATTGCCCGAAGTCGCGAGGCACTCCGCCTCGACGGCCAAGAGCCGCGCCCGAAGCACCGGCAGATTGCCGCGGGCCCAGTCGCAGCCGTTGCGGATCGAGGCGGGCACGCCGCGCACGCCGGCCATGCGATGGGCGGTGAACGCCCATTGAAAGGCTTCTTCGAGCGCACGCGCGTCGCCGAAATCGGCGGCGGTGTAGGTGGCCTCCTCGAAGAGTTTTGCGGCCCGCTGCGGTTGGTCGGCGTCGAGCGCGATCCGGCCGAGGATGATCAGCCCCCACGAGGTGAGCGGGTGATCGAACTGGTTGCCCACCAGCAGGCCGCGGGTCAGCAGCGGGCCGGCGAGGTCCTGTTTGCCCTGGGCCCAGTAGGCCGCACCGAGGGCCACGTCGATCCAGGCCTGCGACCAGTGGTTCGGCGGGGCGGGCCGCCGCATGAGGAGCTTGGTGGCGGCGTCGAGGGGGGGGCTTTCCCGCGCCATCTCGCCCAGCAGCGAACCGTGGCGGTAGATCGCGATGACGAGTGGCCGCATGAGCTCGCCAGGTCGGATGATCCGATCGTAGGCGGCGGTGAGCACACCTCCCCGCTGCAGCACGTCCTGCGCGTCGGCACCCCGCTGCCGCAAGGGCATCGTCGGGGGGATGGCGGCGGGTCTGGCGTTCCGCTCGCTCCGGCCCCAGGTGGCCACCCGCGGTGTCGCCAGTGGTCGCAGTGGCTGCGGCGGAAACTGCACCGAGAGAAGCCAGTCGGGATACGCGGCGAACACGAGCATCGACTCCTCGTAACGCGAGACGGCGTCGCCGAGGCTGCCCGACTCGTAGAAGCACTCGCCGAGGATCGCCGCCGATGCGATCGCATCGATCCACCGCTGCCCGCCGACCTTCACGCCGCCCTGGTAGTCGTTGCCGGCGAGGTCGAGCGCGGCGGCGTAGTCGCCCACCGCGAGCGCCTGCAGGGCGAGGTCATGGCTGGGGGAGGGCACTGTCTCCGCGCTGCCGGGAACTCCCATGTCGGGCGGCAGCACCACCTGCCCCGGGGCGAGAGCGGCCGGAAGGATCGCGACGAGAGCGGCCCAAAAGGCGTGTCTCATGCACCCGTTGTACACCCCGCCGGGCTTTTTTCCGCCCGGTGAATACCCGTGGTGGTCTGGGAAGTTGCGGTAAAGGGGCCGGCAGTCTGGGCGGGCTCCGGGTGTGGTCGTGACGGTCGTTCAAAGTTTGCGGGTCGTGACGGCCGATAAGAAGTGGCATCGGAAGAGGGCAGCCCCACTCCAGACCCGGACGGACCAACGCCATGCAAACGTCGCTCGCCACGCTGCCCGCCGCCGCTCCGCGGATCCTGTTGGCACTCGCCGCCCTTTCCGGCCTGGCGGTCACCGGCTGCCAGGTGGACGTCGGCGGCCAGACGCTGCCGAGCGCCTACTACCTCCAAGACGACATCCAATACTTCCCGGCCGGACCCGAGTTCAAACTCTCGAAGGAAGCGGCGGCCCAAAAGGCCTACAAGAAGGAAATCGGTGCCGACGGCTGCGGCGGCAACTGCGGCGGCCCCTGCTGCAACCACTGAGCCGCTCGGAGCCGTTCGCTCCTCTTCCCCGCCCGACCGCCCGGTTTCCGACGGCTCGAAAAGGGCTGTTTTTCGCGGAAAACCCAGCCGACCGACGGGATGGTTGCAGGCTTTGCAGGAGCCGGTAAACTGCGGCCCGTGGGTTTGAAGCCCTTTAGAGATGTGAAAATGTCACTTCTCGTGGGTTTTGAGCCCTTTTTATTGTGCTGGCCAACAGGATGGCCGGCGGGTGACTTCCCGCGGAGGCGGGCGCTTGAGCAGTGCGGAACACCATGGCCGCTGCGGCCGACCTGCTGATTGGCGAGTTTGTGCGGACGCTCGACGAGCGTTTTCGCCTCGCGCTTCCGTCGGAACTTCTCGACCCGCTTCTCGCGTCCGGTCCGAAACTCGTCCTGGCCAAGGAACGGGCCGGTTGCCTGTCGCTCTGGTCGGCGGCCCTTTGGAAGCCCCGCATGGATGCGGCGGTGGACGTGGTCCGCAGCAAGATGGAAGCGGGGCTCTTGACCCAACGGGTGGGACAACTGCAGGAACTCGGCCGGCTGCTTTCGACGCGGCAGCAGACAGTGTCGCTGGCGGGCCGGTCACGACTGGTGGTGCCCGAAGGGTTTCGCGAGTTCCTCGGCGTGGAACCGGGTGGCGGCCTGCTGGTGGTCGGGGCCGCCGTCTGCGTGGAACTGTGGCAGCCAGCCGCATGGAACAGCTTCGTGACCAGCGAGATGCCCGGCTTCCGTCGCCGCATCGACGAACTGACCGCCTGACGAATCACACGACGATTTTTCGGCCATGCCCGGGTGGGAGGAAACGGTTTTTCCCTGTCGGTTCCATCCGCTCAGGAAATTCGATTACCAAGGAACGGCCCACAACAGCACGGATGCTGCCGCGGGACCTCCTCCGGGCATGGCCTTTTTGATTCGCGTCACCTCGGGCTGTCTTGGGAAAAATCCGTTCCGGGCCCGGCAGCCGCCGAGCCGACCGGCGGCAGTTCCCCGCGGGAAACGCCGGGGGTTTCCCCGGTCGGTGATCTCCGCATCCTGCTCAGGCAGACATGGTCCACGGCCGGCTAGGCCAGCGGATTCGTCCGTTCGATGAGCGGCCACTCGATGCGTCTGCCGGACAGGGCCGAGGCGTAGATGGCGGCGGTCATTTCCACCGTCGTGCGGCCCGCATACATGCCGGTCTCGGGCTCGCGATCCTCGGCGATCGCGTCGAGGAGATCGAGGGCGGCACGGCGGCCCCACGAGGCCCTTGCGGCGGCGCGATCGACATCGGCCGGGGGCGGCGGTGAGGCGAGCCCTTCGGGGCCGATCGGCTGCCAGGGCACGTCCTTATCCACCCTCCAGAGCGGCGCCCCGCGGTAGTAGGCCTGGGGAACATGGTCGGGTCGGATGTGGACGGCACCGGTGGTGCCGACGATCGTGAGCCCGAAGTTGGGCTGCTTCAGCCCCGCGTCGCGGATGCTGGCAAAGTGCGCCACCGGCCCGTCCGCCATGCCGAACATCGCCGCGATCGAATCACCGGCTAGCAGGCCGATGCCCTCCGGGCCGTCCACGGCATCGGCCTTGGTGATCGCCCGGCCCCCGGTCGTGACAGCCGCTTCGCACCATTTCGGCTCGCCCGCGAAATCGGCCATCATGTCGAGCACATGACAGCCCAGCACCCAGAGATCCTCGCCACCCCCCCGCTGGTCCTCCTTGCCGCGGCCGCGAACCTCGAGCACCTTGCCGATCCGGCCGGACTCGACGAGGTCTTTGGCCGCGGCGTAGGCGGGTGCATGGCGGTTGACGAACCCGAGGGCGAGTTTCGTGTTGGACTTCGTGCAGGCGGCGATCACGGCATCGGCCTCGCTGACCGTGCGGACGAAGGGCTTCTCCATGAAGATTCCCCTCGCGCCGGCCTCGGCGGCGGCGATCGCCATCTCGGCATGGCAGTCCACATGCCGCATGCAGAGGACGACGATCTCGGGCTTCAACTCGGAGAGCATTTTCCGCCAATCGCGATAGGCGGTGCCCGGCTTGGCGGCGTCGAGCCCGAGCCGCGTCACGGCCGCGCCGAGCCCCTCCTCCGACTCGTCGGCCACGGCGACGAGCTCGGCCGCCCCGATGTCGGTCCAGAGCTCGTCGATCGCATGTCCCCAGTCGCCGCGGCCCGTCCGGCCGATCACCGACACCCGCAGAGGATCCATCGTGGGCTCCGATCGTGGTTCGTGTCTTTCTCCGGATGCGATGCCGCAGGCCCGGGCAGTCGCATCCTACTCGCCGGTCCCTGACGAAAAAAAGCAGGATCACCGCGAAGGCCGGTGTCGTCGGTATGATCCTCGGGAGGTCGTCCCGATCATCAAGCCGCGGCGGTTCTCCGGCATCCCATGGCCCACGATCACCCACACCAACCCGGAGAGCCCTGCGGCCACGGGCATGGCCATGCGCACCGCCTCACGCCGGAGAATCTCGACCGGGCGATGGGCATCGGCATCGGGCTCAACCTGGCGTTCGTGGGGGCCGAGGCGGCCGCCGGGCTGTGGGCCGGGTCGCTGGCGCTGCTGGCCGACGCCGGACACAACGCCGGCGACGTGCTCGGCCTGCTGCTCGCCTGGGGGGCCAGCTGGCTGGCGCGGCGGCCGCCGTCGCGACGCTACACCTGGGGGCTGCGGCGATCGACCATCTACGCCGCCCTCGCCAATGCCATTCTGCTCCTCGTCGCCTGCGGCGTGATCGTCTGGGAGGCCATTCATCGGCTGTCGTCGCCGGAGCGGATCGCCGGACCGACCGTGATCGCGGTGGCGACCATCGGCGTGGTGGTCAACACGCTCACCGCCCTGCTCTTCGCCCGCGGCCACGCCGACGCCAACGTCCGCGGCGCCTACCTGCACATGGCTGCCGACGCTGCGGTGTCGGTGGGGGTGGCGGTCTCGGGCCTGGCGATCGTCCTCACCGGGGCGACCTGGATCGACCCGCTGGTGAGCATGGCGATCGCGGCGGCGATCGTCGCGGGCACCTGGGGACTGTTTCGTGAGAGCCTCGACCTCGCGCTCGACGCGGTGCCACGAGGCGTGGAGCCCGAGGCGATCACGGCGGCGCTGGCCGCGGTCACCGGAGTGAGCGAGGTGCACGACCTCCACGTGTGGGGAGCGAGCACCTCCGAAATCTCGCTCACCGCCCACCTCGTCGCGCCCGCCGGCGCGGATCGTGACACGATGCTCGAAGCCGCGCACCGGATGCTCCGCGACCGCTTTCGAATCGCCCACGCGACGATCCAGATCGAGAGCGATGCGGCGGGCACCACATGCCCGCAACGGCCGACCGAGGCCCTCTGACCAGCGCGGCGCCCCGCGGACGGCTGGCAGCGGAAGTTGCCCGTCGCGTGGGTCGGGGGCGGCCACGCCCCGTCGCCGGACGTTCGCTACGGGCATCCCGGCCCTCCGCTCACTCTGGTGCAGACGGCGCTTCGCAATCCTTGCTTCGCTTGTCTGCAGACGCCGGCTCGCGGGGCATGGGCACCCCCGAGTCATCCCGAATGCGAACTAGGGATTGTCGCGTTCAAAGGCCTCGTTCATCCGCTCGGCGACGAGCGTCGGCGTGTCGGTCTTCAGGCCGTAGAGAAACCACCGTACCCGCTGCTCGCTGGAGCCGTGGGTAAACGCCTCGGGCACGACATAGCCCTGCGCCTGCTTCTGAATCCGGTCGTCTCCGATCGCCGCCGCCGCGTTGACCGCCTCGCGGATGTCTTCCTCGTCCAGCACGCCCGCGTACTGGGCCATGGAGCGGGCCCAGACGCCGGCGAGGTAGTCGGCCTGCAGCTCCATGCGGACCGAGAGCTTGTTGTAGTCGGCCTGGGAGAGCCGCCGCTGCATCGACTGCACACGGTTGCTGATGCCGAGCTGATTCTGGATGTGGTGCCCGATCTCGTGCGCGATCACGTAGGCCTGGGCGAAGTCGCCCGGCGCGCCGAAGCGACGCTTGAGCTCCTCGTAGAAGGTGGGATCGATGTAGACCGTCTTGTCGAGCGGGCAGTAGAAGGGCCCCGCTCCCGCGTCGGCAACGCCGCACCCGCTCTGCACGCGTCCGGTGAACATCACGAGTCGCGTCGGCACGAACCGCTTGCCGAAGGCCTTGGGAAAGAGGGCCGTCCAGACATCCTCGTTGTCGGCGAGCACCGTCTTGAGAAATTTGCTCACCTCGTCGTTGACGGGCTTGCCGGGGACGGACTGGGGAGCGGGCGGTCCCGCCAGATCCGGTGCGATCCGCATGAGCTGCATCGGGTCCACCCCGAGAAACATCATCACGACCATGATCACGAGCGTGAGCAGACCGCCCCCGACCACCGCCTGCTGACCCATGCTCCGTCGATCCTCGACGTGCTCGCTTTGCCGCCTGCCTTCCCAACGCATGTCCTTGTCGTCTCCTCTGGTGTGCCTGGTTGGTGTGCCTGGTGTGCGCCTGGTGTGCGCCGCCGTTCACCGGGGGCACCGCGAGTGTAGAGAACCTGCCCGGCGGTTGCATCAGTCGGGCGGGGGTGGCAGCGGCGCGAGCGTTTTTTGAGGGGGGCGGGCCCTGGTCGCGGCGTCAATCCTCGGGCAGCGGGCGGCCCTTGGTTTCGGGGAGGAAGGCGAGGGCGACGAGGCCGAGGAGGAAGATCACGCTCATCGAGGAACAGGCGTTGCGGAAGGCGCTGAGCTTGGCCTCGGGCGTCGTGGCGCCGGCCTTGAGCGCGGCCTGGAGCGCGCCCAGCGTGAACGGGCCGGTGGCCGCGAGGAAGCGGCCGACGTTGTAGCAGAAGCTGGTGCCGGTGCTCCGCAGGCTCGTGGGGAAGAGCTCCGGCAGATAGATCGCGAAGCCGGCAAAGAGGGCGAGCTGGCAACCGCCCATGATCGCGCTCATCCAGATGTCGCCCCGACCGTTGAACAACTGGAAGTAGGCGACCGTCGCGACCAGCGCGGCCACGTAGCCGATGGCGAAGGCGGCCTTGCGGCCCATGCGCTGGGCCATCCGGGTGAACAGCAGCATCCCGAAGAAAGCGCCGATGTTCTGCACGATCGAGTTGACACCGATCCAGAACTGCTGCCGGCCCGCGATCTCCGCCTCCGGCACCCCCTCCTCGACGAGCGAGATTCGGATCACGTCGCCGACGAGCTCGGGACTGAAGAAGCCGATGCCCCAGAGCCCGATCACGCCCGAAACGCACAGGAGCATGCCCAGGAGCGCCGAACTCCGCCAGCGGGCGTCGCCGAGCAGGGCGGAGTAGGAGCCGAACTTCACGCCGGCCGCCCGGCCCGCCTCGCGGGCCTCGACCCACTTCGCCGGCTCCTTCAGCCGCATCTGGATGAAGACGCAGAGGAAGGCGGGGATCGCTCCCACGAGGAACATGAAGGTCCAGCCCTTGCCGGCCGGAATCGCGCCGCGGGCTTCGAGGCTTCCGATGAACATGCTCACGAGTCCCGCCGTGACGTTGCCCACCGCCGAGAGCGCCTGCAGCATGCCGAGCGCCCCGGTCCGCGAACGGTCGGGAAGTGTGTCGGCGACGAGAGCCACCGCCAGTCCGAAGACGCCCCCCACCCCCAGCCCCGTCAGGAAACGGTAGGTCGCGAAGTCGATCCAGCCCGTCGAGAAGGCCGAGAGCCCGGTGCAGGCCGAATAGATCAAGACCGTGAGCGTGAGCATCTTGGCCCGCCCGTAGCGGTCGCCCAGCGAGCCGAAGATGAGCCCTCCCATGGCCCAGCCGGCCACGAAGATGCTGGTGGCGTAGCCGCCGTAGAGCTTCGCATCCCAGCCGGCCGGCAGCAGGGTCTCCATCGCCTTGCCCCGGGCGAGGATGAAGAGCTGCTGGTCGAGGCAGTCGAAGAGCCACGCCAACGACGCGACCATGAACACGAACCAGTGGTAGGGCGTGAGATCGCGATACCAGGGGCCCGCGTCGGACGGGCGGGGCGGGATGCGGATCGCGGTGGCGGGCGGCGGGACTGCCATTCGGTCTGGTCCTTTCAGTGAGGCCGCCACTCGCGCGATGGCCGGAAACGGGCCGGCGATCGCAGGGCTCAGCCCAGGCCCTCCTCGACCCGCCGCATGTAGTCGATGCTCTCGCGAGCGAGTCGTTCCGGCCCGGGAGCATAGTCGAACACCTCGACGCTGACCCACCCCGCATAACGAATCTCATCCAGGGCGCGGAAGATCGGTCCGAAGTCGATCGCACCAAACCCCGGGCCCTGGAGGTTGGCGTCGTTGGCGTGGAAATGTTCGAGGTGCCGGGCGCTCGACACGATGACGTCCGGGATCGGCTCGGCCTCCGAGGCCATCGCCTTCACGTCGAGGTGCAGGCGGATGTGGGGCGACCCGATGCGGTCGATGAGCCGGCAGGTCTCGGCGGCCGTCGTGAGCACGTCCGTCTCGGCGGGCGAGAGCGGCTCCAGGGCGATCACGGTGTCGGTCGTCTCGAGCACGGGCACCAGCTTCGCGAACACCTCGTGGATGAAATCGACCGCCTGCTCCGGCGACACGCCCGGGAGGAGGCTCCGTTGCTTCGGTGATCCGAACACGAGCACGCGGCCACCGAGGTCGTTGCAGAACCGGGCCAGCTCGGCGAGATACTCGATCGTGCGGCCGCGGACGGCGGCGTCGGGATGCGCGACGTGGAAGCCCTCGGTCTTGGCGAGGAGCCAGTGGAGCCCCACGCAGTCGAGCCCCGAACGGGCGATCGTCCGCCGCATCTCCCCCCGGGTCGCGGAAGAAAGCTCGGTGGCGAGCGGCGCGAGCGTGAAGGGGGCGATCTCGATGCCACCATACCCGCACGCGGCGGCGAAGTCGCAGGCCTTCGCGAGGGGCCAGTCGCCGAAGGTCTCGTTGCAGATGGCGTAGCGCAGGGGAGTGTTCATCGGTGGCCGTGCGGAGGTGATTTCGGATCAGCGACCCTCGTGGGCCGCCCGGTGCGGGCGGAGCGGTAGCAGGCCTCGACGATCGCGACGGCCTTGCGGCCCTCGAGGCCGTCGAGCATGGGCCGGCGGTGGGACCGCACCGCATCGAGGAAGGACTCGAAGTTGCGGGTGTGGCAGACATGGCTGATCGCCATCGGGTCGGAGGCGCCGCCGCTGGTGCCGCTCACGCCGCCGAACCGCCCGCGCGTGGCCGGGTCGTCGGGGGCTTCGGAGCGAAACTGCCAGCAGGTGAGCTGCTCCTCGACCACTTCGGCGGTGCCGTCGCGGCCCCCCACGAGGAGCCGGCGCCACTGCCCGGGGTAGAGACTGGTCGCGGCGAGCAGTTGGCCCAGGCAGCCGTTCTTGAACCGCAGGATCGCCACGCAGGTGTCTTCGACCTCGAGCCGTTCCGCGTCGTGGGACCGAACGGCCGTCAGCGCGATCACGCTCTCCACCGGGTTCTCACCCGGCGCGAGCCCGGGCATCGTCGCGGCGACGATCCACTGCAGGGCGTCCACGCCATGGATCGACTGATTCATCAGGGCGCCGCCACCGTCGAGGGCCTTGGTGCCCTGCCAGCGGCCGGGGCCGTAGTAGGCGTCGTCGCGCCACCAGGGCACGTGACTGGCGGCGACGGCGAGCGTGCCGAACCGGCCGGCGGCCGCGGCCTCGTGCACGGCCCGCACGACGGGGTTGAAACGTTGCGGGAAGATGGCGCCCAGCTGCACGCCCGCCTCGTCGGCGGCGGCGATCATGCGGTCGATGCGTTTGCCCGAGATCTCGAGAGGCTTCTCGCAGATCACGTGCACCCCGCGGCGGATGGCCGTCAGCACCGCCGGAAGATGCGCTCCCGACGGCGTCGCCACCGTGACGAAGTCGGGCTTCTCACTCCGCAGCATCCGCGCGGTGTCGGCATGCCACTGGCAGCCAAACTCCGCGGCGAAGGCCCGCCCCTTCTCCTCGGTGCGGCAACTGGCGGCCACCAGTTCCACGCCCGGGATATCGGCCAGAGCCCGCGCGTGCATTCCCGCGATCGCTCCGATACCGATGATCGCGGCCCGCATGCGGTGTCTCCTCGGGGCCGTCGCCCGCCCCGTGTCCGCACAGTGTCGCGACCGACGCGTGGCGGCACAAGCGGCATCGACGCCCCGCCGCGCGGCCGGGGCCGGCCACCGGGCCCGGCCGTCAGGGAAGGATCGGCGGCCGCGGATCGTAGAACCGATCGAAGAGCCGGTCACACGCCCGGTGCAGGTGCGGCCACGGGCCGTTGTCGTGCGTGCCGGTGCGGGGTGCGCAGGGCCCGCGGTAGATCGGACCGCACGTCGGGCCGCCACGAATGCCCACCAGATCGAAAGGCTGCGGCGGACGACTCGGATGGCACGGCGGCGGCGGCACGCACGTGGGCAGCGTGCGGGGCTCGCCGCACCAATGGAGCGGTTCGAGCGGGGCGAGCCAGTCGGCGGCGGTGTCGCTTCGCGGTGGCAGCAGTTTCTCCAGCGTGGCGGCTGCGTCCGGACCCGTCGTCGCAGGATCGACCTGCCGAACGCCCTCGAGCGGGTCGGCGGGAAGACCCTCGGCGTTCGGTTCGTCGGAAGTGTCGACTGCCACGCGGAGCAGTGCGACGGCCGATGTGCCCGACACGACCGGGGCATCGTCGCCCAAACCGACGCCGGCCGATGCAAGGAGCGTTGCGGCGAGCAGTGCCGCGGACCCGCTGGCGAAACGGCGGACTGTGACGGGGCTTCTCATCGGCATCATCTCCCGCGGCTGCTATCGGTCGAATCCGTCAGCCTGCTGGAACGGCGGCCCCGTTGCCGGCGGGGTCGCATCACACGGCGTGGCCCTGGCGAACCGGGTAAACTGCCCTGACTTCGCGACCTGCTCACGAACCGTATCCCGGGCCGCCTTTCATGCACCTTCCCGATCCGGCACGGCTGATCGCCGCACTCACCGCCGGCGGCCACCGACTCGTCATCGTGGCGACGGGGGGCGGGTCGCCGGCGATTCCGCACCTGCTCACCACCCCGGGGGCCAGCGGCGTGGTGCTGGAGGCCGTGGTGCCTTACGCCCGCGCCGCGATCGACCGCCTGCTCGGTGGCCCCCAGGACACCTACTGCTCGACGCTCACCGCCCGACGGCTCGCCGCCGCGGCCTGGCAACGGGCCTGCCTGCTCGAGCAATCAGCCGCGGCCGCGGACCGTGCGGCCGTCGCCGCCCGTGCCGTGGGTGTGGCGGTGACGGCGAGCCTCCGCACCAGCCGGTCGAAGCGGGGCGACCATCGCGTGTGCGTCGCCGTGCAGACGCAGTCCTCGACGCATACGGCCGAACTGGTGCTGGAGAAGGACGTCCGCACGCGGGCCGAGGAGGAGCTGCTCGCGGCCGCGATGCTCTTCGACGTGCTCGTCGATGCCTGCGGTCTCGCCGCAGCCTGTGGTCGCGGGCTCCCGGGCGACCTGCGGTCGGACGAGCGGATGGTGCGCGACCACATGGTGGCGCCGCCGGCGTGGCGTGAGCTGCTGGCCGGCACGCGGGCGGTCGCGCCGCTCCACGTCCCGTCCGGCGCCGAGCCGGGAGTCGACCCCATGCCCGCCGCCGGCGGCCTCGTCTTTCCTGGGTCGTTCAACCCGCTCCACGAGGGTCACCTGCTCATGGCCCGGATCGCCGAGGAGATCGCGGAACGGCCGCTCGCCTACGAGATCTCGGTGGCCAACGTCGAAAAACCGCTGCTCGACTTCATCGAAGTCCGCGATCGGGCAAAGCAGTTCACCGATCGGCGGGTGTGGCTCACGTGGGCGGCCACGTTCGTCGAGAAGCTCGCCATCTTTCCGGAGAGCACGTTCGTGATGGGAGCTGACACGTACGTGCGGCTCGCCGATCCGAGGTATTACGGCGGCTCGACCGCGGCTGCGGAGGCGGCGGTCGAGAGCATCGCCTCGCGGGCCCGCGGGCTGATCGTGTTCGGCCGCGAGCGGCAGGGCGTCTTCGAGGACGCCGCCCAACTCCCCGCGCCCCGGGCCCTGCGCGACGTCAGTTATTTCGTGTCGCGGCGGGAGTTTCGTCTCGATATCTCGAGCACGCAGCTTCGCCGCGAGGCCCTCGGGCGAAGCGAACAGACCGAAGCCCGTTGATCACGAACGCCGGGTCGGCGTGCCGGCCTGCCACCGTCAGCTCCGCACCCGGAGGGCCAGGCCGCTGGCGAGCCTCTCGAGGGTCGCGCTGCGGTCCTCGATGCCGATGTGGGCACGGATCAGGCTCAGGCCCGAGGTGTCGGCAAGCGCCCTGGCGAGCACCTCGTCGAACTCCCCTTCGGTGCGGACCTCGTATCCCGTGCCTCCGCCGAGCACCTGCGGGAGCAGCTGATACTGCCAGGGGTTGATGTCGTTGAACGAGCCCTCGTGCAGAAGCCGCTCGGTGCCATAGCCCTTGTTGTCGAGCACGATCACCGTCAGGGCCATGCCCCTGCGGACGATCGTGGAGAGTTCCATGCCGGTCATCTGAAAGGCGCCGTCGCCCACCAGCACGATCACCGAGAGATCGGGCCGCGCGGTCTTCGCACCGACGGCCGCGGGGACCGCGAATCCCATCGACGTGTAGTAGGCCGGCGCGATGAACTCGGCCTGGCCGCGGATCACGAGCTCGCTCGCGGCGAACAGCGCGTCGCCGACGTCGGCGATCACGAGCGTCTCGTCGTCGAGCGACTGGTCGAGCCGGCGGATGAGCCGCGCGATCGTGAGCCGTGCGTCGGGCTCGAGGGTGAAGGGGCCCGCGGCGGCCGTCGGGCTCGGCGGCAGGGCCCGCGGTCTCCCGGCGGGTCCGGCCGCGGCGAGACCGCGAATGAAGTCTTCGAGCAGCACGTCATGGAAGTGATGGTGGCTGATCCGCAAATCGTCGCTGGTGGCGAAGATGGTCCGCGCGGGATCGAGCTTCGCGGTGAAGATGCCCAGGTCGATGTCGGTGAGAAGCGTGCCGAGCAGGATCAGGCAGTCGCTCTCCTCGACGAACTCCGTCACCTCCCGGCGGCCCATCGCCCCCTCGTAGAGGCCGATGAAGAGCGGATGCACCTCGCTGACCACGCTCTTGGCGAGCATCGTCGCCGCGATCGGGATGCCGCTGGCCTCGGCGAGGGCCACGGTGGCGGCCTGCAGGCCGTGGCGGTGCAACTCGATCCCGGCGATGATCACGGGCCGCTGCGCCGCGTTGATCCGCGAGACCGCCTCCCTGACGGCTTCGGAGAGCGCCTCGGGATCGCTCTCCCGCGGCGGGGGCACGAAAGGGCGGATCTGATCCGGCACGACCGCGACCATGTCCCGGGGCAGCTCGATGTAGACCGGCGCCTTCAGTCGCTGGGCGGTGTCGAGCAGGAAGTCGATGTCGCGGAAGGCGGTTGCGGGATCGACGATCTCGCGGCTCGCGGCGCAGATCTTCTCGAAGACCTCCAGCTGCGTCCGCCACTCGCGGACGCGGTGGTGAAGCAGCGGGTTGTCGGCCCGCTCGCCGAGACCCGGTGCGCCCGAGATGAGCACCACGGGACTCTTCTCGGCCGCGGCGCCGGCGATCGAGTTGGCCAGCGACAGGCCCCCCACGCCGTAGGTGACGCACACCGCCCCCATGCCGTTGACGCGGGCGTAGGCATCGGCGGCGAATCCGGCGGAGTCTTCGCGGGTGCAGTTCACGAGGTCGAGCGGGCTCTTCTCCAGCATGCTGTAGAAGGAGAGCACGTAATCGCCCGGGAGTCCGAACACGTGGCGGATGCCGTAGTCGGAGAGCCGGCGAATCAGATACTCACCGATCGAGAGGCTCGTGACGCTCTTGGACCACTGCACCGCGGGCCGGCCGTTCAGCGGAACGGCCAGACCGTTGTCGAGGCTCGAGCCGAGGATGATCGACACGGCATCCTCCCTGGGGTGGAGGGCGATTATTTTGCGAGCCGACGCCTGAAGGTCGTGAGCATCACGAGCCAGAAGCCCAGAAACGCGGCCACGCAGCCGAGCACGACGAGCATCCGCCGCGGGTCGTTGTTGAGCCGCCATGCGCCGATGGCGTGGAAGCATCCCCAGGCGATGATCCCGATCATGATCCAGCGGATGATCCGCTCGGCGCCGGGGGGGGAGACATGAGTGCTCATGAGTTCATTCTAGACCTCCGGGGCGATATGACCGGCGAAAAGTCCGAGTCGTCCCGCGCCGGCCGTGGACAAAGTCATCCAAGACCTGCGAGCACTCGATCGACCGGTGGAAACGCCGCGGGTTGCACGGTGGCTGCGCTTGGCATTCCGCTCAGGCAGGCTTGTTTCCCAGCCTGCGAGCGGTCACGTCCGAAAAAAAAGGGCCCCCGGAACGGTCCAGGGTCCAGGGGGGCGGAGAACCTGGACCGTTTCCGGGAGCGATTGGACGGACGACGCTTGGAGGGACACTGTCCCGACTTCGACGGCGAGCTTCCGTGCTGCCGGCGAAGTCGGGCGGGGTCTGACCGCGTGGGCCAACCCCGTGGCCTTCAGGCGGGGGGGACAGTAAGGATCGCTTTTTTCGAGGTCAAGGCCGTTCGGCGGGCCGATTCGGACTCCGTTTTCCAACGGATGAGTCCGCAGCCTGCCCAGCCTGCCGGGATTTTGCCGCGTTGTGGCAGGCCGGTGGACCGCCGCGGAATGGGAGGGAACGGGTATGATCGCCCCTCTAACAAAGGTCTTCTTTCCGACCGAGCGATCCAGGAGTTTTTTCTGATGGCAGCCGCCGTTCCCCTCGTCACCCCCGCACTCCCGGTCCCGTCCGCCGGCACCCCCCCGACCCCCGAGGCGTGGGCGGCCGCCTTCGCGGCGGCGACCCCCTACGCGGCGTTTCTGGAGCGGCACGCCACCGCCGAGCAGCGTGAGCGTTGGAATGCCTTTCACGGGAAGGTGACCCTCACCTCCGCCCAGCGGGAGCTTTTGGCGAGCTTCGTGAGGAGGATGCCCGTGCTCGTGCTCGCCGGAGCCTGGTGCGGCGACTGCGTGAACCAGTGCCCCATCTTCGCCCACTTCGCGGCTGCCGCGGCCACGATCGACCTGCGGTTTCTCGACCGCGACGCCCTGCCCGACATCGCGGCTCATCTGAAGGTCTGCGGCGGACAGCGGGTGCCAGTCGCCGCCTTCTTCAGCGAGGACTTCACCCCCATCCTCTTCTACGGCGACCGCACGCTCTCGGCGTATCGCGCGTCGGCCGCGGCCCAGTTGGGCGCGACGTGCGCCTCGGGCGCGGTGCCGCCCCCGTCGGAAGCGATCGCAGCCGTCGTCTCCGACTGGCTCGATCAGTTCGAGCGGGTCCATCACATTCTGCGACTCTCCGCCCGCCTCCGCACCACGCACGGCGACTGACCATGACCAGCCGCGAACGTTGGACGGTCTATCCCCTGCTGTTTCTCGCGATCGGGCTCGCGCTTCGCGCGGTGGCCGTGCCCCCCGACACGCTCTCCGCGGGTGTCCTCGAGGCCGGCCGGATCATCTGCGGGGAGATCGTGGTCACGGGGACCGACGGGACGAAGATCGTGCACGTCGGTCGGGTCAAGGGAGGCGGCGGCGGCCGCATCGAGGTCAACGACAGCGTCGGCATCGAGGCGATCGCGATCGGCATCGACCCCGAGGCCCGCAATGGGACGGTGGAGTTTTTCGACGAGAAGGGGCGGAAGATCGGGCGGCTGGGCCCTGGCGGCCCCGGTGCCCGAACGCCCGGCGGATCTCCGCCGGTCAAAAACTGAAATACACCCGGCAGGACTCGAACCTGCAACCCTCGGTTCCGAAGACCGATGCTCTATCCATTGAGCTACGGGTGCCTGAGGTCAATCGTACCGATTTTGCGGATCGGTCAACCGGTCGGCGGCAAGCCCGGCCGCCGGCCGCGCCCCCCGGGCCCCGGCGTCGTGTATCTTTGCTGATGAGACACGACGGGGCGGCCGGCTCTGGGAAGCGCCCCGTGGCTGCGGGCCCATCCGCGGACGGTTTTGCATGGCACACATCACACTCCGCGTGCTCCACGGCGCCGACCGAGGCCGGGTGTTCAGCGATCTGTCCACCCCCGTGACCATCGGCCGGGAGGAGGGCAACTCGATCCAGCTCAACGACGAGCGGATCAGCCGCTATCACCTCAAGCTGCAGCAGGACAACGACAAGATCGTCGCCACCGACCTCGAGAGCACCAACGGCACCAAGGTGAACGGCGAGGACATCCAAGTGCGGATCGTCCGACACGGCGACATGATCTCGCTGGGCCGATCGCTCCTGCTGGTCGGTTCGCACAGCGACATCGACCGTCGCATCGTGGCCATCGCGTCGAGGCACCCACCGGTCGCGGCCGGCCGCGCCCGGGAACTCGAGGAGCGGATGCGGCGGATTGCCGAGCACCACTCCGACGTGATCGAGGACCTGTCGGCGGTGCGATCGCCGCTTCTGCCCTCGGGTCCGCCGCCGCTGCCCGATCGGCTCAGCCCGGCGCAATCGGCGGAACTCAGCGAACTGCTCGAGTACGTGCAGAACGTTCTCCGGGACGCGAGCGAGGGAGCCGTGATGCGGGCCAACGCCGACAAAGTGGAGCTCGAGTTTCCGAACTGGCAGGCGGTTCTCGAGCTTCAGGCACGGCTTGCCGAGCTGCTCCGGCAGATCGGCGACCCGCAGTCGGGCTGAGCAGCCGCCCGCTCCCGGCCGATCCTCCCGGCGACGATTGCCGTGATCGGCGACGATTGCGGTGATCGGCGACGTGGCGGCGATCGGCGACGTGGCGGATGCCATCGGAATCGAGCCGTCACGCCTGAGGCGTCAGCGGACCGCAGCGTCGTCGCGGGGTGCGGACGGTTTGACGAGCGGGGCGAGCTCGCTCGGCGCTTCCTGTGTGATGAGCTGCAAGTCGTCGCCCGCCATCCGCACCCGGGCTTCATACACCTGCTCCGCGGTGCCCGCGTCGCCTGGGCCGTCGCCCGGGCCGTCGACCGGGCCGTCGCGTCTTGGAAGCGGCCGGCGAAACACGCGGACGACGACATCCCCGACGCCGAGTTCGTCGAAACCGCCACGCCCGACGCCCGCTGCGATCACGCTTCCATCCCCTGCCGCGTCCCCGAGCGCGATCGCGCGGGCCAGCCGTCGCCACCGCGCGGCCTGTTCGCCCCACCGGTTGCCCGGGAAGAGGAGCGGCTCGGCATCGGATGGATCGCGCCTCAGGAGCTCGAGTTCGTGATCGGCATCGTCGGGCAGTCCGTGGGTGAGCCGCTGGTCAAAGCCCAGATCGAGCCATGCGGCCGCGAACAGCGGGGAATAAAGCCGCGATTTGATCGTGCCCAGCAGGGCCGACGAACCGCTCACCGAGTTTGCCGCGACCGCGAGGACCAGCCCCACGAGAACGAAAGCGATGGCGACGGTGGCGGCCGCGCGGACCCCTTCCGACGGAATTCCGGGCGAAGGTCCGCCGCCATCGGGAGATGTTGTTCCATCCATGAGAACCAGTGTGGCCTGCGCTCGCGACAGCCGCCAGTGCCACGGAATCCGGCGGTGCGTGAACCTTTCACCCCCGGCAGGCCGTCCGCGTTGACACGCCTGCGGAGCGGCGATACTTTTGAAGCAGTAGTTCGCCTCGGCTCGCAGCCCAGCTTCGATCGTCCCAAGACGGGCTTCGGCCCAACGCGGGGGATTAGCTCAATTGGGAGAGCGTCTGGCTGGCAGCCAGAAGGTCAGGGGTTCAAATCCCCTATCCTCCATTTTTCGATCGAAACAATGGCTGCGGCCGAGGCAATCCAGGGCGAGCTGGCCTGGCTCGACGGCCGGTTCATTCCGCGTGCCGACCTGGCGGTGCCCGTCGGCGACAGTGGATTCGTCCTCGGGGCCACGGTCACCGAGCAACTTCGGACGTTTCGCGGCCGGCTGTTTCTGCCGGAAGACCACGCCCGCCGGCTGGGCGAATCGCTGGAGGTCGTCGGCATCCGGCTCCCGTGGTCCCTCGCCGATCTCTTCCAGGCAGCAGCACGGGTCGCGGACCACAACCACCGGCTCGCCGGCGGCCCGCCCGCGGATGACGACGGTGACCTCGGCCTGGTGATCTTCGTCACTCCCGGCGACATCGCCTCCCAGCACGGCGGCCAGGTCGGTTCTCCGCGGGTCGCGATCCACACGTTCCCGCTCGCCTTCGGGATGTGGGCCGACGCCTACGACCGCGGCATCGCGCTGCGGAGCGTCGCGGTGCACCAGGTGCCGGAGTCATGCTGGCCCCTGCGGGCGAAGGTCCGCAGTCGGCTGCACTACTTTCTCGCCGACCGCGAGGCTCATGCGATCGAGCCCGGCTCGCGGGCGGTGCTCGCCCATGCGGATGGCCGGATCAGCGAGACCTCGACGGCCAACATCGCGATCGTCGTCGATGGCAGGATCGAAACGCCCCCCGTCAGCGACGCGCTCGGCGGCGTGAGCCTCGCCTGTGCGCGGCGGCTGGCCGCACCGCTCGGCATCGCCTGGCAGGAACGGACCCTCGACGCGGCCGACCTCGCCGCCGCCGACGAGATCCTGCTCACCTCCACACCCAACTGCATCCTGCCCGCCATCCGCTTCGACGGCCGTCCGGTCGGCGCAGGGGGGCCGGGGCCGGTGTTTCGCAGGATCCTCGACGCCTGGAGTAGGCTCGTCTCGCTCGACATCGCCGCCCAGGCACGCCGCGCGGCAGACCGCGCGGCAGACCGCGCGGCAGACCGCGCGGCGGACGCAGCCTCGACGAAGACCCCCCCATGACGCACTCCATTTTCAGCGGCCAGGGCACCGCCTCCCTTCCCGCCCGCTACGACATCCGGCACACGACGGCCTATCGCTACTCGGATTCGGTTCCGGTCTGCCACAACGAGATTCACCTCGCGCCGCGAAACCTGCCGACCCAGCGACTGCTCTCGACATCGGTCGAGGTCGAACCACAGCCGACGCACCTGGCGACCCGCGTCGATTTCTTCGGCAACACCGTCGGCCTGTTCTCGGTCGACGAACCGCACGAGCGGCTCGTGGTCACGTCATCGAGCCGGGTCGAGGTCGATCCGCCCCGCGACTGGCGGGCGTTCGCTCCGCTTCCCTGGGAGTCGATCCGCGACCGGCTGCAGCACGACATCGGGCCCGCCGCCCTCGACGCCCGGCAGTACACCTACGATTCGCCGCTGGTCCGTCGGTCGCCGCAACTCGCGGCCTGGGCGGCGGACTCCTTCGCACCGTCACGCCCCTGGGCGGAGGCGGTCGTCGATCTCACGCGGCGGATTTACCGGGAGTTCACCTACGATCCGACCGCCACGACGACCAGCACTCCCGTGGAAGAGGTCTTCGGGCTCAAGCGGGGAGTCTGCCAGGACTTCGCCCACCTGCAGATCGCCTGCCTGCGATCGCTCGGACTCGCTGCCCGTTACGTGAGCGGCTACCTCTCGAACGAGCGGCGGGTGCAGGGCACGGCGGGGGAAGGGGCCAACGACGCCGGAATGGTGGGCGCCGACGCTTCGCATGCCTGGCTCTCCTGCTGGGGAGGCGAGGAGGGCTGGCTCGACGTCGATCCCACCAACGACTGCACCGCCGGCACGCTCCACGTGACCGTTGCCTGGGGCCGCGACTACGCCGACGTGAGCCCCATCAAGGGCGTCTGCGTCGGAGGCGGGAGCCACGCCATCCAGGTCGCCGTCCAGGTGTCCAGGATCGCCTGACGCTCGGCAGTTGACGCCGTCACGCGGCCAGAGGTAGCCTCATCCGCCTACGGGGGGAGCATTCCTGGACCGCGGTGTCGCCGCAGTTTTCCGTCCACGGGTGCGGCCTCTAGAGTTCTCGCGGAGAACTCGTGGTCTGATCGATCGTGAGCCGCGGGTTTTCCCGCCGCACAACCGCTGCACGCGTCCCGCGAAGGCGTGGCACGTGCGGCCCAACTCCGGAGGTTTTCATGAACGCCCTTCTGGCCGTGGTGGCCGATCCATCCGCCCTGTCGATGGATTACGCGGCCAACCCGCTGCTGCAGTCGATCACCCTCTATCTGTTCTTCGCCGGCACCGTGGCGATGGGGGCCGGGGCGCTCTATTTCTTCCTGTTGCGCAACGACGTCGATCCGGCCTACCGCAGTTCGATGGTGGTGGCGGGGCTGGTCTGTGCGATCGCCTGCTTCCATTACTACAAGATGACGGGCGTCTATCAGGCGGGAGGCCAGTTTCCCACGGCGCTGCGGTACATCGACTGGCTGTTCACCACGCCGCTCCTGCTCGTGAAGTTTCCGCTGCTGCTGCGGATGGGCGATCGTGGCGCCAAGTTTTTCTGGCAGCTCGTGATCCTCGACGTGGCGATGATCGTCACGGCCTTCATCGCCGAGACGTCTCCCGTCGATTCGCAGCGTTGGTGGACGTTCTTCATGATTTCGTGCGGCTTCGAGCTGCTGATCGTCGGCGTGCTCTACCTGCAACTCGGTCAGGCGATCAGCTCGGCGCCGGCGCCGCTGGCGAGGGCGCTCGAGACCATGCGGCTGTTCGTGCTCATCGGCTGGGCGATCTATCCCATCGGCTTCCTGATGGCCCGCTCGGGCTACGGCGAACTCCGTGAGATCGTCTACAACGTCGCCGACGTGATCAACAAGGTGGGCTTCGGCCTGGTCGCCTACCACGGCATCAAGGCCCTGAGCCACACGTCCGAATCGACGGCACGCCACGGCCGCTGACGTCCACGGCCCGCACCCAACCGGCTGTCCGCCGCGACCGCGGCGGACAGCCGGCGTGCGGCGGGAGATGAGTCGATGGCAACGATGGTGCGGGCAACGCCCTCCGCCGCGGACGGCTTCGGCACGCTCGTATTCCGCCGCCTGCCACTCGCCTGTCTCGTGGCGCCGGCAGTCGCCGCGGTGGTGGCCGGATCGCAATGGTCGGCCTGGCTGGCGCCGCTGCCGTGGCTCTGCTCGCTGGTGTTCGTGGGGCTGCCCCATGGCGCCGCCGACCTCGCGATGTCGCGACGGCTCTGCCCGGCAGGCACGCTGGGCCGCGTCTGGCTCGCCTATGCGGCCATCATGGCCGCCGTGATCGCCGGCTATGCGATGGCACCGCTGGCCATGATCACGGCATTCGTGCTGCTCAGCGTCTGGCACTTCGGCCGGGCTCACGCCCGCTCGCAGCAGTCGTCCGTGGACGACAGCGGGCGAATGGCCGCCTGCGCCGCGGTGGCCCGCGGTGGAATCACGCTCGGTGTTCCCCTCGCCGCATGGCCCGCCGCGTCTGCCGGCGTCGCCTCCGATCTCCTCAGGCTGACGGGCCATGACCTTGCCGTCCACCCGCTCCCCGTGGCGGCGGTTCAGACGCTCGGCATCGCACTCGTGGCCCTCGCCCTGGCCTGTGCGGCCGTTGAAATGGCGATGCTCCGGGGCGACCGGCGGCGCGTCGGCCAGCTGCTCGTCGAACTGACCGTGACCGCCGCGGTGGGGTATGCCACCGATCCGCTCTTTTCAGTCGGCACGTCGTTTCTCGTCTGGCATTCGTGGCGGCAGATGGAGCCGCTGGCGGAGGCCCTCACGGGGACGCGGCCGGAAACATGGCCGGCCCTCGCCCGGGCGATCGTGCGGATCCACGTGGCGGCCCTGCCGCTGCTGTTTCCCACCTGGCTCGCGATCGGTCTGGCATGGTGGTTTTGTTCCGGCACGCATTCCCCCCGCGATCTGGCGATCCTCTCGATCGGGGCCTATCTTGTGGTGACGCCCGCGCACGAACTTCTCGGCGATCTCCTGGGCCAACCCCACCCGGTTCCTGCGGCCTCATGCCCTCGCCGATCCGCCTCCTGGTCAGCCTGACGGCCGCGGCGATCGCCGTGCCACTGGTGCCCTGGCTGCTCTGCGGAACGCGGCTCGACCACGCCATCGCCGCCTGGCTCGATCCGCCGCCGCCGGCCGCGATCCTCGCCGCCGCGGACGTGGGAGTGCTCGCCGCCGACATCCTCCTGCCGGTGCCGTCGAGTCTCGTGGCCACGCTCGGCGGCGCGAGCCTCGGTCCGGTGGCGGGCACGCTCTGCGCGTGGGCCGGCATGACGCTCGGATCGCTGGCGGGATGGTGGCTCGGCCGGACCGCCGGCGGGCGAAGCCTCGACACGCTCGAAGCCTCCGCGCGGGCTTCCCTCGACCGCCGTCAGCGAAGAATCGGTCCGCTGCTCGTCGTGGTCACGCGGCCCCTGCCGATCCTCGCCGAGGCCGCCGCGGTCATGGCGGGCGCCGCCGGCATGAGCTGTCGGACGTTCCTGGCGGCCGCCGGCATGGCCAACCTCGCCATCGCCTTCGCGTGGAGCCTGGCCGGCTCGGTCGGGAAAGCGGCCGATTCACTCCAATGGTTTGCCGTCGCGTCGCTGGCCATTCCGGCGGTGATCGCGACGGTGGTCGCGGTGCGCCGGCCGCGCGGGGAAGGGTTCCCGGCCTCCTGACCGGCTACACTGCCGCCACGCCCCGGCATCCCGCTCCGCTCAACCCACGCACGGTCATTCGATCATGGACTCCCCCGGCTCGATCCTCGACATCTTCCTCAAGCTCGACGAGGTGCTGCATGGCGTCTTGCAGACCTGGGGCCCGTGGACCTACGCCCTGTTGTTCGCGATCATCCTCTGCGAGACGGGCCTGGTGGTCACCCCCTTTCTCCCGGGCGATTCGCTCCTCTTCGCGGCCGGCGCCATGGCCGCGCTCTACCCCGACGACCTCAATGTCGTCGCCCTGCTCGTGCTGCTCGCGATCGCCGCGGTGCTGGGCGACACGGTCAACTATGCCATCGGCCGTTGGCTCGGCCCGCGGGCCTTCACCATCGACAAGTGGTTTCTGAAACACGAACACCTCGAACGCACGCAGCGGTTCTACGAGCGTCACGGCGGCAAGACGATCGTTCTGGCCCGGTTCGTGCCGATCGTCCGCACGTTCGCGCCGTTCGTGGCGGGGGTCGGCAGAATGAACTATCCGCAGTTCCTCTTCTACAACGTCGTGGGTGGCCTCGCATGGGTGCTGATCTGCACGCTGGCGGGCTACTTCTTCGGCAACTTTCCGGTCGTCAAGGAAAACTTCGAACTCGTCGTGGTGGGCATCGTGGTCGTCTCGGTGCTCCCGCTCGCCTGGGAGATGTGGGCGGCCAGGCGCCGCGGTCGTTGATGCGGTCGGCGGCTCAGTGGCCCCGGCGACGACCGTCGGGGGAGTCGTGACCAGACCCCGTCGTGTCGGGTTGCGGGCAGGTCGGCCGGATGTGCGGAGCCGGGCCGCTCAGGCCCGCACGAGTCGGGCTTCGGTCTCGTTGAAGATCCGCTCGAACTCGGCCCTGGTGCGGGCGGTGACGCCCTGGACGTCGTGGACGAGCGCGTCGGGACGGTCGTAGCCGAGGAGGTGGGCGAGTGTCCGCTGTTCGTCGGGTGAGGCGGGAAAATCGTGACGGGCCGCCGCGTCGAGCAGCCGGAGCCGGCCTTCGATCGACCGCAGGGTGCGATATGCCCTTCCGAGGAAGTCAAACCGCTCGTCGCCGAGCAGGCCCGCGTCGTGCAGGGCGACGAGGGCCGGGAGGGTGCCGGTGGTCCGCACGCGGGGTTCCCGGCCGCCGTGCACCAGCTGCAGCATCTGCGCGACGAACTCGATGTCGACGACTCCGCCCGGGCCACGCTTGAGATTCGAGGCCTTCGCCCCCTCCTCCATGCGATACCGCATCCGCCGCATCGCCTCCACCTCGTCCGCCTGCCATTGGTGGCCGTAGGTGGCCGTGTCGAGGATGCTCCGCAGCTCGTCGGCCGCCGCGGAGCCCGCCACGATCGGCCGCGCCTTGACGAGCGCCTGCCGCTCCCAGACGGCCGCGGGGCCCGCGGCGGCGAAATACCGGGCGAACTCGGCCAGCGAGATCGCGGCCGGACCGCTGCGGCCACTGGGCCGCAACCGTGAATCCATTTCGTAGAGCCGGCCCTGCGGACCGAAGGTGTTGAAGACCCGCATCGTCCGCTGGGCCAGTTCACCGAAGAAGTGCGTGTTGGTCGTGCCGTCACCCGACTTGCGGCCGCGTCGCAAAGGCGCCGTCGTGCCGTCATGGTCGTAGAGAAAGATCACGTCGATGTCGCTCGCGTAGTTCATCTCGCGACCGCCGAACTTCCCCATCGCGAGCACGACCAGGTCGGCCGGCTTGCCGTCGGCGTCGAGCGGCTCCCCCAGCCGCTCGACGAGCTTCGCGCGCTCGATCGCGACCACCTGCTTGACCAACGCCTCGGCGATGGCGGTGAGTGCGGCCGTGGTCTTGTCGGCGTCCTGCCGGCCGAGGATGTCCCGCACGCCCACCCGCAGCTGCTGCGATGCCTTGAAGGCGTGCAGGATCGGATCGGGATCGACCGCACCCCGGCAGAGTTCCGCGAGGCTCTGCTCGAGGGCTTCGGCCGTCGGCAGCCGTTCGATGAGCAGGCTGTCGAGCAGTTCGTCGATCATTCCCGGATTCGTGACGAGGAGGTTGGCGAGGAAGGGGCTCGACGAGCAGAGCCGGACCGTCAGTTCGAGCGACGGCGGGTTGAAGCTGAAGAGTTCCCAGAGCACCCCCTTGCCGCCGAGCGAATCGCTGACGGCCACGAGATTCACGAGCGTCGCGTCGGGATCGGGGGTGTGGCCGACCGCGGCGAGCAGCCGGGGCGCGATCGCGGCCAGGAAATGCCGGCAGCGGCGGGACGAGAGAAACCGTACCTTCTCCTCGCCGAGCGAGAGGATCGCCCGGTGGGCCGCCGGCACGTCACGGAAGTTGTGCCGAGCGAGCACCTCGCGGACGAAGTCGGCGGAGGGGGCGGGATCGAGCACCAGATCGACCTCGGGCTCCGGCACGGCGTCGTTCGGAAAGGCATCGTGCAGCAGGTGGTCGAGGATCTTCCGGTTGAGCACGGTCGCCGCGGCCAGGTCTCCGCGGAGCCGGTCGCGGGCCGCTTCGTCGCCGCCGTAGCCCATCCGCGCCGCCAGCCGTCCCAGCTCGTCGGCGGTCCTGGGCAGCGCGTGCGTCTGCCGGTCGTAGAGGATCTGAAGCCGATGCTCCACCGTCCGCAGGAGGGTGTAGTTGCGGTCGAGGATCTCCCGCTCCTGATCGGTGAGACCGCCCGACTCGGCGAGCCTGCGGATCGCCTCGAGCGTGTTGCCCGTCCGCACCCGCGGCGTGTCGCCGCCGCTGAGAAGCTGCAGAAACTGGATCGTGAATTCGATGTCGCGGATGCCGCCGTGGCCGCACTTCACGTCGGAGGCGTCGCAGCCCTCCCGGATCGCCCGCTGTTCGATCCGTCGCTTGAGCGCCTTGATGCCGCTGATGTCGGCCCGTGTCAGCCAGCGGCGATGGATCCAGGGCTCCAGTTCGGTGAGCAGTCGCGCGCCGAGGATCCCGTCCCCGCCGACGCACCGCGCCTTGATCCAGGCCTGACGCTCCCAGGTCCGCCCCGATTGATCGAAATACTGGAGCATCGCCTCGAGCGGCATCGACGCCCGCCCCGTGCTGCCGTGGGGCCGGAGCCGCAGATCGACGCGGTAGGTCGCGCCCAGATCGGTCGGCGCGCCGATCAGCCGCACCGTCTCCTGCACCACGCGGTCGAAGAACTCCTGATTGGTGCAGGGCTTGAGGCCCTCAACGCGGCCGTCGGCCGAATGCACGAAGACAAGGTCGATGTCGCTGGAGTAGTTGAGCTCGCCGCCGCCGAGCTTGCCCAGCGCGATCGCCGCGATCGTCGCCGGGCTGCCGTCGGGGCCGCGGGGCACGCCCCGTTGTCGCGTCACCCGGGCCAGCGCCATCCTCACCGCCGCGTCCACGATGCAGTCGGCCACGTGCGAGATCTGGGCGACCACCGTCTCCAGCCGCTGCTTCTCGACGATGTCGCCGTAGGCGATGCGGAGCGTCTGCCGCCGCTTGAACCGCCGCAGGGCCCGCATCACGCCCTCGGGCTCGTCGAGCGTGCCCAGCTCCGCGGCGAGAGCGGCGGCGAGCGTCTCGCGGCTCTCGGGCCGGCCCCGCCCGACGCGGACCGCCTCCCAGGCCTCGGGATCGGCGATCACCATCTCGGCCAGGTAGGGGCTGGCCTCGAAGATGCCGAGCAGGATCTCGAGCGCCCGCGGATCGCGTTCGAAAAGCGCGGCTGTGGCGAGCGGATTCCGCACGGCGGCCAGGAACCGCTCGACCGTCACGAGCACGCGGTCCGGATCGGCAATCCGCGGAAGCAGCACGGTCAGCCTGCCGACGAGCCCCTCGAGCAGGTCTTCCGGCACGCCGGCCGCGGCGAGCCCGACGAGGGCCCGGTGGGCGATCGCCGGGTCGGCGAGGCCTGCCGCCCGGCCCCAGTCGGCGGCCCGGCCCGGATCGGCGAGCAGGCGGGCGACGTGGGCCGAGCCTCCCGACGCACGGGCCGACTCGGACCGCGGCCTGTTGCGTGGGGAGGATGGCACCTTACACCCGTGGGGCTTCCGCAGGGGCAGCGTGAGGCGGGACCTTCGCGGGCGGCGCCGGCAACGCGATGTCGTGGAGTTCGATCGCTTCGGCGGACTCGCCCGAGAGCCGCAGCGAATCGAGCGGCCGGGCATCGGCGAGCCCGTCGGCCACCACGCCGGAAAGCGACCACGCCGCGGCCGCGAGGACGTCGATGTCGACGAGCCGCCCGACGAGCCGCGTCGGGGCGTCGAACACGATGATCCGATCGCACATCGTGCGGCCCGTGAGCTGGGCGATGCCGTCGGGGCCCGGATCGACCGCCCGCCGCTCGTCGCGCGTCGAGAGCCCCTCGACGAGCACCTCCTGCCGGGTGCCGATGAAGCGGCGATTCCCCGCGAGGCTCACCTCCTCCTGGGCGTCGAGGAGCAGCCGGTTGCGTTCCTTCTTGACGTCCTCGGGCACGTCGTCGGGCAGCCGTTCATGGGCCTTGGTGCCCGGCCGCGGGCTGTATTTGAAGATGAAGCTGTTCTTGAAATCGGCCGACTTCACCAGGTCGAGCGACGTCTGAAACTCCGCGTCGGTCTCACCGCAGAAACCGACGATGAAGTCGCTCGTCACGGCGGCCTCGGGGAGCGCCGTGCGAATCCGACCGAGCATCTCCATGTATTCTCCGATCGTGTAGCCGCGCTTCATGCGGCCGAGCACGGCATCGGAGCCATGCTGCGCGGGCACGTGGAGATAGTGGCAGACCTTGGGGAGGTCGCGGACGGCGGCGATCAGGTCGTCGGTCATGTCACGCGGATAGTTGGTGACAAACTTGATGCGGTCGAGGCCGGCGACCGCGTCGAGCAGGGCGAGCAGGTCGGCAAGCCTGGTGGTGCGGCCACCGTCGGACCACTTGTAGCTGTTGACCGTCTGGCCGATGAGCGTGATCTCGCGGCAGCCCTCGGCCACGAGCTTGCGAGCCTCGGCCACGATCGTGTCGGGGGCCCGTGCCTGCTCGGGGCCGCGCACATGCGGCACCACGCAGAACGCGCAGAACTTGTCGCAGCCGGTCTGCGTGCGGATGAAGGCCTGAAACGGTGTCGGCCGCATCGCGGGGTCGCGATCGGGATCGTAGCTCTCGAAGCTCCGTGCGATCGCGTCGCGGCTGGCCCCCTTGCGGTCGAGGCTCACCTCCAACCGCGGGCCGCCGCCGGCCAGCACGCCCTCGACGAGGGCGGGCACCTGGTGCAACTGCCCCGGCCCCACGACGAGATCGACCCAGGGCGCCCGCTTGCGGATCAGTTCCTGATCCTTCTGGGCCATGCAGCCGAGCACGCCCACGACGAGTTCGGGCCGCTTCTCCTTCTCGAAACGGATGCGGCCGAGCGCGGAGTAGATCTTGTCTTCGGCGTGCTGGCGGACGCTGCAGGTGTTGTAGAAGACGGCGTCGGCCTCACCGCTCGCCCGCGCCATCTCCCACCCCTGGCGGCGCAGCGCGGCCACCACGAGCTCACTGTCGAGCACGTTCATCTGGCAGCCGACGGTTTCGATCCAGAGCCGCTTCGTCATGCGGTCGAGTGTAGGGGACGCGATCCCCCCCGGGAATATGGGATGCGGCGAGCAGGCTCCAGGACAAGTCTGCCTCCATCGACCGTGGAAACCCTTGGCGTTTCCACCGGTCCATCCAGTGGACGAAGGTCATGGATGACTTTGGCCACGGACAGCCAGCAGGATGCGAGGACCATCGACCGGAGGTTCAGTTTTTGGATGCAATCCTTTCCGGCGCTGGGCTTGCCGGAGGTGCTCATGACGCCTGGTGAGGGTCGGGGCTGCCCATGCCCCGTCGCCGGACGCTCGCTCCGCCCTTCCTGGGCTCCGTTCGCCCGATGCTGGCTGCGCTCCGGCATCCATGCCTTCGCTGGCCGGCAACGCCGGCTCGCGGGGCATGGGCAGCCCCTCCCGGCACTTTGTTTTTGAATCGCGTGACAAAGGGGCGACCCGCAGGGTCGAACGCCGCTGCAATCGCGGGCACGAGCAGAGCGACGGACGGCTGAACGCGGCCGGCCGCCTCGTCATCCCAGCCGCGATCCCGGCAACAGGTGGTTGCCGCGGAGAAAGTCGGCGGCCGACATGCTTCGCCGTCCCTCGGGCACGAGCCTCGTGATCGCGAGCGCCGAGCCTGCGCCGCACGCCACGACCAACTCATCGCCGGAAGCGGCGAGCACCGTGCCGGGGGCCGCCGCGGGGAATCCCGCCGCCGGCACGACCACGGCATCCTCCAGCACCAGCCGCTGCGGCTGACCGTCCCCGCGGGCGAAGAACGTGGTCAGCCGCGGCCATGGCTCGAGCGCTCGCCGCAGCCGCTCGATCCGCACGGCCGGCAGCGACCAATCGACGATGCCGTCGGCCTTCGCGAGCCGCGGTGCCCGGGTCGCCTCGGCCGTTTCCTGCGGCACACCGATGCCAGCCGCCGTGCCCGTCGCGGCCACCGCTGCCTCGAGTCGCTCGACGGCCTCGACCACGGCCTCGGCGCCGAGTGACGCGAGCCGCGGCTCGAGTTCGGCGGAGGTCTCCCGGGGGCCCACGGGCGTGGCCCGTGCCACGATCACGTTGCCCGCGTCGAGTGCCGGCGTCATGTGGATCACGCTCACGCCCGCCAGCGGATCGCCCTCGCGAATCGTCCACTGCACCGGTGCCGCTCCGCGATGCCGCGGCAGGAGCGAGCCATGCAGGTTGATTCCGCCGAAGGAGGGCACCGCGAGCAGATCGCGGGAGAGGATCTGGCCGTAGTCGCAGACGACGAACAGGTCGGGACGCAGGGCCGCGAGCGCTGCGACCCCCGTCGGTTCGTTGACCCGCTCGGGGGCGAGGATGCCGATTCCCGCGGCGGAAGCGGCATCGCGCATCGGATTCCGCGGCGGTCGCCGCCCCGGCGGCGCGTGATCGGGTCGCGTCACGACTGCCACGATTTCATGGGGCGATCCGCGCAGCGCCTCGAACATCGGCACCGCGAACGGCCCCGTGCCCATCACGACGATGCGAAGCGGTTTCAGGGGCATGCCGTCTCCCGCGTCCTTGTTCGGCTCGCCGAGCCGTCCGTGGGCAAAGTCACCCATGACCAACTCGGGCGCGTGTCCACTCGATCGACCGGTTCAATCGCCGGGGGTGTCCACGGTCGATGATCTTCGCATCCTCCTCGGACGGACCTGTTCCACAGCCTGCTAGCAACGGGCGGCTTCGAGCCGGTCGAGGGACGCATGCAGCGCGTCGTCGCCGGGAATCTCGCCGCGCGACTGTTGGCCGACGAACACCTCGCGAAAGCTCTCGAGGGCCCGTCGCACCTCGAGTTCGGCGGCCTCGGGAAGCCTGTCGGTGAACAGCCGGCCCTCGAGGTGGTCGAACTCGTGCTGCACCACGCGGGAGAGCAGCCCGTCGAGATCCAGATGGACCGGCTCGCCTTCGAGCGACCAGGCATCGACCACGATCTTCTGCGGCCGCCGCACGTCCATCCGCACGCCGGGCAGGCTGAGGCAGCCCTCCTCCTGCACGGCGGTGCCCCGCGGCCGGCTCAGCACGGGGTTGATGAAGACATGCTCCTCACCTTCTCCCCGGCGGCCGGCACAGTTCACCACGAACAGCCTGTAGGGCAGCGCCACCTGGTTGGCCGCCAGACCGATCCCCTGCGACTCGTACATGATCTCGAACATCCGGGCCACGGCCTCCCGAAGCCCCGCATCGAGCCGCATGACCGGGCGGGCCCGCCGCAGAAGCGCCGGGTGGGGAAACTCGACGAGCGCGAGCGGGCCGATCACGTTCAAATCTGCGGCGGAGTTCGAGGCGGGGTCCATGGAATCGGGGGCAACCGTGTGCGGGGACGAGGAGGAAAAAAAGTGACGACGCTCCTGCAGCATCATACCGCCGGCCCGGCACGGTACGATGTCGGAATGAATGCCCCGGCCGCATCCCGAGATCCGTCAGTGACTGCATCCGGCGATCCATCGGCGGTCCCCCCGGCGGCGCCGAAGGTGCCCGCTTCTGCGCCGGAGGTGCCCTCTTCTGCGCCGAAGGTGCCCTGGCTCGCGCCGGCGGTCCTTCTGGCCACGGCCGGGGGTCTGGGCCGCGTTCCCTTCGCCCCGGGCACGTTCGGCGCCCTGCTCGGCCTGCCGCTCGCCGCGGTCGCCGTCGCGATCGCGGAGCGGTTTGACGACGGCCTCGCGGGCCGCTTCGTCGAGGCGGCGATCATCGTTGCCGTGTGCCTGATCGGGATCCCGATCTGCTCGCGGGCCGCACGGCTCATGGGGAAAAAAGATCCGGGGGCGATCATCCTCGACGAGGTGGCGAGCATGCCGCTGGCGCTGCTCATCGTGCCGCCGGAGGCCCGCACGCCGGTCGTGCTCGCGGTCGCATTCGTCCTCCTGCGGATCTTCGACATCGGCAAGCCGTTTCCCTGCCGACAACTCGAGAAACTCCCGGCGGGGCTGGGCATCATGGCCGACGACTGGGCCGCAGCGGCGTGGACGACTGCGTGCCTGGCCGTGGCCCGCTGGCAGCACTGGCTCTGAGCGATCGGTCCGCCGAGTGGAAGCCCGCCGCATGCGCATCCTCCTCATCGACCACGGCTGCTGCGACCACCCGCAGACCCGCGTGCACCGGCTGCGTGAGGGCCTCGAGGCGGCCGGGTGCACGGTCGCCGTCTGCGGCCCCTCGACGGTGCACGGTTTTCACGAACAGCCCCGCGGCATGCACGGCATCCATCTTCACGACGTGGCGGCGGCGTCCCGCGACTTTCTCTCCGCGGTGCGTGACGGGAGATCGGAGGTGTTTCTCGAAGCCGTCGCCCGCGTGCCCTCGCGGCTCCTGGGCCTCGCCCGCGAAACCGCCCGGCAGCGGATCGCCGAGGCGGCCGACGACGTGTTTCCGGAGGCGATCTTCGTGCTTCACGCCGGCATTCTCACCGATCTGGCGGTGGAGACCGGCGCGCCGGTGGTGGTGCACGTCTCGCCTGCGGACCTGGCCGCCGCCGCGGCCAGACCGTCGCTCAAGCGGCTCGTCTCCGCGGCGATCGGCTCGAGTGACCGCCTGATCGGAGCCGACGGAAACACCACGGCCACGCTCGTCGACTGGCTCGGCGGCGACGACGACGCACGATCCCGGTGCGATACCTGGCCACTCGACGACGGAGCCGCGAACCGCATCGCCGTCGCCTGCCACCGCGCCCTCGCCCGGCGTCGCGGCGAGCCTGCCTAGCTTCGGCTTTTGCAGTTTTTGAGGCATGAGAAGTCGCCCGTTGCGTAGGTCGGGGGAAGCGGCGCTCAAGAGCCGGTGGCACGAAGAGAAGTGCTTTGTGGCCCCGGAGCCAGGGCTCACCGAGTCCGCTTCATGACTGAATCCGGTCACGGGAGGGGGTGCCCATGCCCCGGGAGCCGGCGTTGGCGGCAAGCGAAGACAGGATGCCGGGAGTGCGGCCGGCATCGAGTGAGCGGATGCCACGATGGCATCCGCGAACGTCCGGCGACGGGGCGTGGGCACCCCCGACCTGCGAGACGGGTGACTTCCACGACACTCCGAAAAACTGCAAAAGCCGAACCAACTGTCCGCGGACAAAGTCATCCATGACCTTTGTCCACTGGGTCGGCCGGTGGAGACGCCGAGGGTTTCCACGGACGACCTTCTTCGCCTCCTGCTCAGGCAGCGCATCCTGCTCAGGCAGGCTCGTTCCACCCCGTGTCAACGCTCCCGCCCACGCCGGCTCGGGGGCAAAAGCGGCATGGATTCAGCGCGGAGGACGGTGCTAGCCTCCCACCCCCGATGCCCCCGTCCGTCCCGCAGGAGATCATCGTCCATGAACAAGCGTCGCCTTGCTCGTCTGCTCATGCCGTCGCTGCTGCTCGCCGCTGTCGCCCGTGTGGCCCCCGCCGGCGACATCGCCCCGGCCACCCCCTCCGCTCCCGCGTCCCTGCAGGCGAGCGGCAGTCCGGCCGATGCGATCGTCGGCGACTGGCGGCCGGCCGACATGAACGTGGACGTGAGGATCTTCGCCTCCAACGGCCAGTATCTGGGCGGCATCGTCAAGGCGGACAACCCCGAGATGGTCAACAAGGAGATGCTCCGCGGGATCACGTTCGATCCGAACACGGGCACATGGAAGGGCGAGGTGTTCGCGATCAAGCGGGGTGCTTTCGTTCCCATGACGATCCGCATGACGCCCGCCGGCTTCGAGATGGTGGCCGGCTCCGGCATCATGTCGAAGACCATCAACTGGGTGCGGGTGCAATAACGTCAGATCTCCTCGCTCGGCGGAAACTGCCGCCGTTCGAGGATCACGACCGCGGCCGTGAGGAGGATCGCCACGACCGCGGTCACCGCCAGCACGTGCACCCACGCCGGCTGAGGATCGATGAACAGCTGCACCTCCGTCGGCAGTTTCTGTTTCCAGTGCATCCAGTCCACGAGCAGGCTCCGCAGCCGCAGGCTCACGGTCGCCTGATTCACCACCGCCGGGATCACGCCTGCGAGGACCTCGACCACCAGTGCCAGGCCGACGCTCGCGACGAGCGCCCGCTTCGGCATCACCACCGCGGGCAGGGCGAAGAGCGCCGCACGGCCGGTGCACGAGAGCAGCACGAGCGCGGCGAGGATCCGCCCCACGGCAAACGGGTCGGTCACGTTGGCGACCGGCAGGGCGAGGAGCGTGGCGAGGATCGCGACGGCCGACGTCCAGATCACGGCCGCGACCCAGGTGCCCAGCAGCAGAGCCCGGCGACCGCCGGGCCGCACGGCCACGTGCGGCCATGTGCCCCGCTCCAATTCGTCGGCCACCACCGGACACATCGTCACCAACAGCCCGAGAACGCAGACCGCCTCCGGAATGAGGGCGTAGAGCATCGCGACCGAAAGATCGGGATCGAGCCGGCCGCGGGCCGCGCGACCCGCCGCAAACATGACGGCGGCGGGAAACACGACGCCCACCGCCGCCAGCGCGAGTCGTGGCCGGGTGAGCAGCCGACGCAGTTGAAAGAGGGCGACGGTCCACGCGGCCGCGAGGGGTGCGGAGCGGGCAGGCTCACGGCTGCCGGAGGCGGATTCGCTCATGCCTTGACCCCGCGGTGCAGGCGGACGAGCCGCCCGAAGATGCCCTCGAGCGAGCGGTCGGCGGCCACGACCTCCGTCACCGACAGCCCGGCGTCGACCGCCGGCATCACGGCCTGCTCCACGAGCAGGCCGGGGTGACGGGTGGCCACGATCACCTCCCCCCCGTCGAACCGCACGCTCTCGACGCCCTCGACGCCGCAGGCCAGTTCGGCGAAGCGGCGCGGCAGGTCGCAGCGGACCCGCACCTCCGCCGGCATCGAGGCGACGAGGTCGCGAATCTCGGCAGCCGTCCCGCTGGCCACGAGGCGACCGCCGAGAATCACGGCGAGTCCCGCGTCGAGCGACTCGACCTCGTGCAACAGGTGGCTCGCGACGATCAGGCTCCGGGTCTTCGCCCAGGAGCGGACGAGTTCCACGAGATCGTGCCGGGCCACCGGATCGAGGCCGTCGAACGGCTCGTCGAGCACGAGCAGGTCGGGATCGTGGGCGATGGCCCCGGCGAGTTTCGCACGCTGCCGCATCCCCTTCGAGAGCGCGGCGAGCGGTCGCCGCGACGCGGCGGCGAGTCCTACCTGCTCGAGCGAGCGGTCGGCACGGGCCGTGGCCTCGGCGGCGGTGAAGCCGGAGAGCCGCACGAGATACCGCACCCACTCCCGCGGGGTCGTCGTGCCCAGGCCGAGATCCGCGGCGGGGCAGAATCCGATCCGCCGCAGCACCCGCGGATTGCCGAAGGGGGGCTCGCCGAAAACGAGCACGCGTCCCATCGTCGGCCGCAGTTGGCCCGTCACGAGGCCCAGGAACGTGGTCGTCCCCGCGCCGTTGGGGCCGAGCAGGCCGTGCGCACCCGCGCCGAGATCGACGCTGATGTCGTTGACGCCGATCACCGAGCCGTAGAGCTTCGTCAGGTTGTGGATCGAGATCATGGCGTCAGGCCCTCGTCGGCACCGCCACCCGTCGGGCGAGCACGACCGCCGAAACGATGGTGACCACCGCCAGCGAGATCGCGGGAGGCAGGGCCGCCCGGGGCCGCGTCTCCACGCCGAAAATCCAGGCCTGCACCACGCCGATGGCATGGTAGGGCGAGAGCCACGCCCAGCGGTCGATCGTGTCGTCGAGCCCGGCGGCCCGCGCAAACCAGTTGAGGCGCCGCGGCGGTGGCTGGACGGCGTCGTCGGCTTTTCCGTGGGCCGCGGCCGGTGCCTCCGCGGTCGCGACGAGATCGGCGGTCGTGAGCGATGCGTGCGCGATCCAGCATGCCGCCCAGGTGGCGAACCACGCGAAGCTCGCGATCCGGCTCTCGGTCGTCAGCGACGAATAGGCGAGGGCGAGCAACACCGTCGGGATCGCCAGCGCGGCGCTCGCCACCACGATCCGCAGCGGCAGATCGCAGGTCTCCGCGGCCACGCGGATGCTCGGGCTGACGAGCACGCCGGCCAGCCAGAGGGTCACGGCCGGCAGCGCGGTGATCGCCACGACGATCATGGCCAGGATCGCCATCTTGCCGAGGATGTATTCGAAGCGGCCGACAGGCCGCGTGAAATAGACGAGCCACGCCCTGGCCCGGAGATCGCGGGAGATCAAGGATGGGGCGATCAGCCCCACGACCACGGCGAGGAGCACGGCCTGCGGTGCCCGCATGAAGGCCAGCAGGAGCCGCGACCAGACGAGCCGCCGCGTGCGGGCGACCTCGACCGCCTTGCTGACGTGCCGCTCGTCGGGCGAGCGGCCGAGCGTGTTGGCGAGCACCGTGCCGAGCATCCCGACGCCGTCGAGGTTGCGTCCCATCCGGGCACGTTCCTTGAGCGAAGCGAGCCGGCCCTCCTCGATCGACTGCTCGAAGGCGAAGAAACTGGCCGCGAAGAAGATGGCCGGGCTCCAGGCGAAGAGCACGGCGCGTCTCAGCCGCCGGCTCTTCCAGGCAAGACGGATGCCCGTGCTGGCGATCACGCCGCTGGCGGCACCCGGTCGCGCGCGTTGCCCCGACCAGGGGCGATAGCCGACGTCATGGAGCGGCATGGGCGTCCTCCTCCGGCCGTGCGATCGCCTGGAGAAACACATCCTCGAACCTGCGGCGGGCCGGTTCGAGCGTCCGCAGCGTCACGCCCGATTCCCGCACCGCCCGCCAGATGTCGTCGAGCCGGCGATCCTCCTCCGCCGACACGAGCAGGGTCGTGGCGTCGGCCCGCGCGGCCACGATGCCACGTTCCCGCAATCGCTGCAGGCAGACTTCGAGCGGACCGGTCGCTTCGAGCCTCAGCTGCGGCGCGACCGGCCGTGTCAGTTCATCGAGCGATCCCTCGAGCCGCACCCGCCCGGCGGCCAGGACGATCACGCGGTCGCAGATCGACTGCACGTCTGGGAGCACGTGCGTCGAAACGAGGATCGTCTTGCCGTGCTCGCGGGCGAGCGTCGTGAGCCGTCCGAGCATGGCCCGCCGCTCGATCGGATCGAGGCCGTTGGTGGGCTCGTCGAGGATCACCATCCGGGGGTCGTGGACGATGGCCGCGGCGAACGCGACCTTCTGCCGCATGCCGACCGAGAGCGTCTCGACCGGGCGGTATCGCTCCTGGCCGGCGTCGCACCAGTCGAGCACCTCGTGGGCGCGACGGAGCGCCTCCGTGCCGGGGAGTCCTGACAGCCTCGCGGCATATTGCACCATCTCCACCGCCGCCAGTCCGGGCACGGTGCACTCGTCCTCGGGCACCACGCCCACCGCCTGCCGCACGAGCCTCGGCCGCCGCGCCGGATCGACGCCGAACACCCCGACTCGTCCCGCGGCCAGCCGCACGAGCCCGAGGATCGCCCGGACGAGCGTGCTCGTGCCGGCGCCGGTGGGCCCGACGAGCCCCGCGATCCCCGGCCGCACCTCGCAGGTCACGCGGTCGAGCACGGTCCGCCGGCCGTACCGCTTGACGACGCCGTCGAGGCTGATCGGCGGTGCGTCGGCCGCTGCCGCCGGCGTGGAAGATTCGCCATGCCGCCCGTAGACTGCCGCTGCCGCGCGGCCGTCGTCGCCTGCGGCGCCGAAGCTTCTCCGCAGAAAGGCCCACATGCCCCGCGTCACGTCGTCATCGTCGGCGAAAGTCCGGTCCTCGAAAGTCACGTCGTCCTCCAAGGCGGCCTCGGGCCGGACCGGCAGTGTACGCCGCGCGACCGCCGATCCACAGCAGGCCGCCGCCGACGTCGCCACGGCCCGCCGAATCGTGCTGGACCTGCTCGCGATCCCCGGCGTCTCGGGGGACGAGAAGGCGGTGGCCGAACGCGTGGTGAAGTGGCTCCGCGAGGCGGGCTGCCCCGCGTCGGCGATCGCGTTCGACGCCGCCCACACGAAGACGCCCGTGAAGGGCAACGTCGGCAACCTGATCGTGCAACTCCCCGGCACGCTTCCCGGCCCGCGGCGACTGCTCATGGCACACATGGACACGGTGCCCGTCTGCCTCGGGGCGAAGCCGGTCGTCGCGGGCAACGTCGTGAAGAGCGCCGACCCGAGGACCGGCCTTGGTGGCGACGACCGCGCCGGCGTGGCGGTGGTGCTCGCGACGGCCGTGCAGATCCTGAAGTCGAAGCTGCCCCATCCGCCGCTCACGCTCCTGTTCGCGATCCAGGAGGAGATCGGCCTGTATGGCGCGCGGTTCGTCAAGGCGGCCGATCTCGGGAGGCCAAAGCTCGCCTTCAACTTCGACGGCGGTGCCGTCGAGAAGATCACCGTCGGTGCGACGGGAGGCTACCGGATGGACATCGCCGTCGAGGGCATCCCCAGCCATGCGGGCGTCGCTCCCGAGAAGGGCGTGTCGGCGATCGCGATCGCATCGCTGGCGATCGCGTCCCTGGTGGAGAACGGCTGGCACGGCCTGATCGAGAAGGACGGCAAGCGGGGCACGAGCAACGTCGGGGTGATCCAGGCGGGCGCCGCGACCAACGTGGTGGCCGAGTCGGCCACGCTCCGCGCCGAGGCCCGCGGCCACGACGCCGCCTTCCGCGGCCGGATCGTCAAAGCGATCGAGAAGGCGTTCGCCGACGCGGCGAAGAAGGTGAAGAGCAGCGACGGGAAGACGGGCCGGGTCGCCGTCGAGGGCCGTCTCGACTACGAGGCCTTCCGGCTCGCCGACGACGAGCCCTGTGTGGTCGCGGCTCGCGAGGCGGTCCGTGGCATCGGCCTCACGCCAAGGCTCGACATCTCCAACGGCGGCCTCGACGCCAACTGGATGGCCGCCAACGGGGTGCCCACCGTGACGCTCGGCTGCGGCCAGATGGAGATCCACACGACGAACGAGAAGCTCGACCTGGTGGCGTTTGAAAACGCCTGCCGTGCGGCGCTGCGGCTCGCGACCGGCGGCTGAGGCCGCTTTCGTCACGCCACTCCGGTCGCGAGTGCGGGGAGCACGCCCGCGACACCGACCCGCTCCCCCCGACCCTCCGGTCACATGGCATCCCGCGGCCACACGCCCTACACTCGCCCACATGAACGACCACGCCGTGTCCGAAGCGAGTGCCGTCTCCGCGGCGGCCCCTCCCGCCCTTGACCGGGTGCACCGGGGCGACTGCCTCGACCTGCTCGCCCGGACGCCCGCCTCCTCCGTGCAGTTGGCCTTCGCCGACCCGCCGTTCAACATCGGCTACGACTACGACACCTACGACGATCGGCTCGCGGCCGACGTCTATCTCGAGTGGTCGAAAAAGTGGATCGCCGAGGTGGGCCGGGTGCTCACGCCGGACGGGACCTTCTGGCTGGCGATCGGCGACGAATACGCGGCCGAACTCAAGGTGATCGCGACCCGCGAACTCGGATTCACCTGCCGCAGCTGGGTGGTCTGGTATTACACCTTCGGCGTGAACTGCCGGCAGAAGTTCAGCCGCTCGCACGCCCACATGTTCCACTTCGTGAAGGACCCGGCACGCTTCACCTTCAACACCGATGCCATCCGCGTGCCGAGCGCCCGCGAGCTCGTCTACGGCGACAAGCGGGCCTGCCCGACCGGCCGGCTTCCCGACGACACCTGGATCCTCCGCCCGCAGGATCTCCCCGAGGGCTTCGGCGCCGACGCCGACACCTGGTACTTCCCCCGCGTCTGCGGCACCTTCAAGGAGCGATCCGGGTGGCACGGCTGCCAGATGCCCGAGCAGTTGCTCGGCCGGATCATTCGCTCGTCGAGCAACGAGGGTGACACGGTCCTCGATCCCTTCGGCGGCAGCGGCACCACCCTTGCCGTCGCCAAGAAACTCGGCCGGCGATTCGTCGGCATGGAGCTCTCGCCGGCCTACGCGGAACGGATCGAGGCGAGGCTGGCATCGATCCAGCCGGGCGACCCTCTCGACGGCGCGGCCGAGCCGCTCAAGAGCGTGCCGGCGACGAAGGACGGCCGCCGGCTGAAGAAGACGTCGCGGCCGCGTTCCGGCAAGCAACGCTGACCGGGCCGCATCAGGGGCGTCGAGTCGCGCCGGAGCATCGATCATGGCCCGCAAGAAGCAAGCCGAACCCGCCGCCGGCTTCGCCGCGCCTCCTGCCGATGGAGGCCTGTCGATCGACCGGCTCGCGCAGGCCTTCGCCGCGATGATGGGCGCCGCCGATCCGCATGCCGCCCCTCCGGAGGAGACCGGCGACGTGGTGCACGTCGACGCGTCGCCCGATCTCGACGATCCCGGCTCGTCCGACTCGGCCTGCCGCGTGAGTCCCCTGACGATCCTCGAAGCGTTGCTCTTCGTGGGGCTGCCCGGGGGCAGGCCGTTGTCGAGCCAGATGGTCGCGGGCCTGATGCGGGGCGTGCGTCCGCAGGAGATCGACGACCTCGCCGGACAGTTGAGCCGGCGGTACCTCGCGGACAACTGCCCGTATGAGGTCGTCTCGAAGGACGCCGGCTGGGTGATGCGGCTGCGCAGCGACTTTGCGGGATTCGGGAATATTCTCGAGGCCAAGACGCGGCTCGTCCGGCTCGACGGCGAGTCGCTCGACGTGCTGGCGGCCGTCGCCTGGAACCAGCCCGTGCACCGCGACCGCCTGGTGGAGCTGGGGTGCGACGCCGGCCCGGCCGTGCTCCGGCAGCTCGTCCGTCGCGGACTCCTCGAACTTCGGCACGACGACGGGGGGGAGCCCTGCTACCTGACCACGAAGAAGTTTCTCGAGGTCTTCAAGCTCGAGAGTCTGGCCGACCTGCCGGCACCCACCGACCCGCCGCAGTAGCGAAGCCGCCGCAGCAGCGGAGCCGACGGGAGGCGTGCCGAGCCGCTCAAGCGGGCGGGGGGTTGGACGCTCCGCGTGCCACCGCGAGGGCCTCGTGCTTCGTCGCGATCGCACCGTCGAGCTGGAGGTCACGAATGCGGGCGAGCGCCGCGCCGACCGGAGGGCCTGCCGGCACGCCTGCCGCGAGCAACTCGCCCCCCGTCACGAGCGGCGGCGGATCGATCTCTGCCCGCGGCCGTGCGACCTGCCGGGTGAACCACGCGGCGGCGGTCGCCTCCCCGTGGCCGCAAGCGGCCCGGGCCCGGAGCACGTCGGCGAGCGCCTCGGCATGTTCGCCGACGACCCAGGGTTGCATCCCGGACCACGGCCGCCCGGCGGGCTCGGCCCCGGCCGCCAGATCGGCCACGCCGGCCCGGATCCATCCGGCCTCCTTGGCTTCGCGGTTCGAAAGCCGAAGCCGCGATGCGATCCGCGAAAGCGTCTCGGCGCCGGCATGCTCGCTGAGCGTCGCGAGAGCCATCGGCAGGTTGGGTTCGTCGAAAGCTGCCACGATTCGAGCCGCGTCGTGCCAGCGGGCGTCATCGACCGCCGGCGGCGCCACCTCGACCAGCACCTCGGCGGCGAGCCCCGTCTCGGCGAGCAGTTCGAGGGCGCGTTTCCGGCCGGGCCGGGACAGCATCGCCCGGAGCTCGGCGGCGACCCGCTCCGGGCTCACGCCGGCAACGAGGTGGTGCATCCGCTCGATCGCGCCCCGCGTCTCCTGTTCCAGGACGAATCCGAAGAAGGCGGTGAATCTCACGGCCCGCAGCATTCGCAGGTGGTCCTCGGCAAACCGCAGGGCCGGCATGCCGATCGCCCTGACGATCCCGTCTGTCAGGTCGCGTTTGCCGTCCACGAAGTCGTGGATTTCGCCCGAAAGCGGATCGAGAAACAGTCCGTTGATCGTGAAATCCCGCCGTTGGGCATCGTCGCGGGCCGAGCAAAAGGTCACTCCCTCAGGATGCCGGCCATCGGTGGAGGGGGCATCGGCCCGGAATGTCGCCACCTCCACCTGACCGGCCCCCCTGGGCCCCAGGACGGTGATCACGCCGAACGCCGCCCCCACGGCGAGCGTGCGGCCACGGCCAAAAAGGGCTCGCACCTCATCCGGGCGGGCGGCCGTGGCGACGTCGTAATCGGCTGGAATCCTTCCCAAGAGCTCGTCCCGAACGCAGCCCCCCGCCCAGAAGGTCTCGTGACCGGCATTGCGGAGGCGGCGGACCACCGCCGTGGCAAACTCGCGAGACTGTGACGGGTCGGAGGAGGGTTTTGCCATCGGCGAACCAGTTGACGGGCGACGCTTTCTGCCGATACAATGGGAGTTGACTCTGGGGCGATTCGGCAGGGGTTTTCCTTATACCTTCATGATTCCTGTCCGGGCAGTTCCCGCGTCATTTTTCATTCCATTGTTTCATCCCATCCCAAGCCCTTCACGGGCGGAGGTTTCCATGTCCCGCATCCTGCACAATCCGAAACGACAAGGCTTCACGCTCGTCGAGCTTCTCGTGGTGATCGCGATCATCGCCACGCTGATCGGTCTTCTGCTCCCCGCCGTTCAGTCGGCCCGTGAGGCTGCCCGCCGCACCGGCTGCAGCTTCAATATCCGCGGCCTCACCCAGGCCGTGACGGTGTACGAATCGACCCGGCGGCGTCTGCCGGCCGTGACGGATCGCAATCCGCTCGGCACGACCTTGTTCCAGACAGGCTCGGCAACGGCAAGCGCGACCGCGGGCGGGGGTTACAGCTGGATCTTCCACATCCTGCCCTATATGGAAGAGGGTGCGATGTACAACAATGTCTCGACGAACACCGGCAAGTTCGCGTCCTCGCCCTGGGACAACCAGGCGGTGACCGGCCAGAATCTGACCGGCACGACGGCGCGAAGCGTGGCGATCGCGCAGTTGATCTGTCCGTCTTTCTCGGGAGGGTCGCTCACCACCCTGACCGGTTCGTCGACCGGCGGGCAGGCCAACCTGGGCATCACGTGCTACAAGGCGATGGCGGGCGTCGGCTTCCCCGCTCCGGGAACGATCACCCTCACTGCCGGACCAGGAGACATCCCGAACCTTGCCTCGCGGGGTCCGATCCAGTTTGCCCCGGACCAGACGGGCGTGGTGTCGGGGGCCGGGACGCCGCAGGCGGCCGTTGCCGACGGCATGTCGAAGACCGTGATGATCGCCGAGAGCAAGGAAAACTCGCTTGCCTCGTGGATCGACGGCAACACGGCTTGGGTCGTGGCGGTCAAGCCGGGGGCCACGCCGACGCAGACCAACGGCGTTTGGGCGCTCGGATCGGCGCTCATCGGCCTCAACACGCCGGCACCCTACATGACGGGCTTCAAGGGCTCGACCTGGGGTTTTGGCAACTCCAGTGATCATCAGGGCGGAATCGTCATGCACGGTTTTGGAGACACGCACGTGTCGCAGGTCACGGCCGACATGGATCCGGTGATCTACATGGCCATCTGCTCGCGGCAGGGCGGCGAATCGGCCGTCATGTCCGAATAAAACGGCCCTCAGCCCAACCATTTCCTGATCTCGAGAGGCCGCGGCCGGGGCAACCCTGCCGCGGCCTCGACTTTTGGCGATTTCCACAGACAGCGGCTCGCCGCTATTCTTTCGGCTTGTCCGCCCGTCGGGCCGACGGCTCGATCGACCGCCGGGCGCGGCCAGCTTCCACGCTCGATTCACCGTCCAATCAGGAGCGACGTCTCGCCATGCCAACCCCCACGAACACCGTTCTGTCGCGTCGCGATGCCCTGCTGGCCACAGGCGCGGCCGTGACTGCCGCGACGTCGCTCGGCATGCGGGGCGTGCACGCCGACAATCCGTCGAGCGACGTGCTCCGCATCGGCCTGATCGGGGCGGGCGGCCGTGGCCGTGGAGCCCTCGTGCAGACGCTCTCGGTGCCGGGTTCCAACGCGAAACTCACCGCCGTCGCCGACGCTTTCAAGGGGGGCATCGACGGCGCCATGCGGGCGGTCGAAGGCATGGGCGACAAGGTCGACTGCCCGGAGGATCGTCGGTTCGACGGTCTCGACGGCTACAAGCGGGTGATCGACGCCTCAGACCTCGTCATCCTGGCAACGCCGCCGGGCTTCCGGCCGTTTCACTTCGACGCCGCCGTGAAGGCGGGCAAGCATGTCTTCATGGAGAAGCCGGTGTGTGTCGACAGCTATGGTGCCCGCCTCGTTCTCGAGGCCGCCAGGCAGGCCGACGAAAAGAAGCTCAAGGTGGTGGTGGGCCTGCAGCGGCGTTACCAGAACAGCTATCGCGAGGCGCTCGCCAAGGTTCGTGAGGGCATGATCGGCGACATCATCGGCGGCCAGGTCTACTGGAACGGCAGCGGCATCTGGCACCGCAGTCGTCAGCCCAACACGACCGAGATGCAGTTTCAGGTCAACAACTGGTACCACTTCAACTGGCTCTGTGGTGACCACATCGCCGAGCAGCACGTCCACAACATCGACGTCGCCAACTGGTTTCTCGACAAGCTGCCCGTGTCCGCCTACGGCGTCGGCGGCCGGCAGCACCGCGTGCCGAGCCAGCCCAGCGAAATCTACGACCATCACGCCGTCAACTTCACCTACCCGGGCGGCGTCAGGATCTCGAGCCATTGCAAGCAGTTTCCCGGGGGCGACAACCGGGTGGACGAGGAGTTCCAGGGAACGAAGGGGGTCATCCGGCTCCACCCGGGGTTCGCCCGAATCACCGACCTCGAGGGCAACGAGCTCTGGAAGTTCTCGGGCCCCGATCCCGATCCCTACCAGGTCGAGCACGACGAACTTCACGCCGCGATCCGCACCGACACGCCGAAGAACAACGCCTCGTACGGCGCCACCTCGAGTTTCTCGTCGGTGCTCGGCCGGCTGGCGACCTACTCGGGCAAGAACTGGGAGTTTGAGAAGGCCCTCGCGCTCGACTACCGCACGATGCCCGAGGATCCGACCTGGGAGACGACGCCCCCGGTCGTGCCCAACAAGGACGGCAACTACCCGCTGCCCATGCCCGAGACCTTCAAGATCACGTCGGTGACCCAGCCAGCCGTGTCATGATCGTCGGCGTGCCCCGGGAAACGAAGCGGGATGAATACCGCGTGGCGCTGCTGCCCGTGGGCGTGGAGGAACTCGTCCGCGGGGGCCATACGGTCGTCGTGGAGCGGTCGGCCGGTGCGGGCTCGGGCCTCACCGACGAGGCCTACGCCCGGTGCGGCGCCGACCTGGCCGACACGGCCGCCGAGGTCTTCGCCAGGGCCGACCTGATCGTCAAGGTGCAGGAGCCGCAGCCGCCGGAACTCCGCCTGATTCGTCCGCGGCAGGTGGTCTTCACCTACTTCCACTTCGCCGCCGACCGCCGGCTCACCGAGGGGTTCATGGCTGCCGGTGCGACGGCGGTGGCCTATGAGACGCTCCGCGACGACCGCGGAAGGCTTCCCCTGCTCATCCCGATGAGCGAGGTGGCGGGCCGGATGAGCATCCAGGAGGGGGCGAAGTATCTGGAACGGCCGCAGATGGGCCGCGGCATCCTGCTCGGGGGCGTGCCCGGCGTGGCACCCGCCAACGTGCTGGTGCTCGGCGCTGGAACCGTCGGCGCCAACGCCGCCAAGGTCGCCGCCGGCTTCGGTGCCACCATCGCATTGCTCGACACCAGCCTCGAGCGGCTCCGGTATCTCGACGACGTCACGCCCCCCAACGTGGATTGCCTCTACTCCGATCGCCACACGATCCGGGAGCGGCTGGGCTGGGCGGATCTCGTGATCGGCAGCGTTCTCATTCCGGGAGCACGGGCGCCGCATCTCGTCGAGCGGGAGGACCTCGCCCTGATGAAGCCCGGCGCGGTGATCATCGACGTCGCCATCGATCAGGGGGGCTGCGTGGCGACGAGCCGTCCCACGACCCATGCCGAGCCCACCTATGTCGTGGACGACGTCGTCCATTACTGCGTGACCAACATGCCGGGGGCCGTGGGCCGCACGAGCACCTACGCCCTCTGCAACGCCACGCTCCCCTACGTGATCGAACTCGCGTCGCAGGGTGTGGAGGCCGCCGCCAGACGGAGCCCCGCCATCCGCTCGGCCGTCAACGTGTTCGACGGCCGGCTCGTTCAGCCCGCCGTCGCCGCCGCCTTTGGCCTTCCCTGCGAGACATTCCCGTCGTCGTGAGTCCTGCGAGATCCGCATGTCACCATCGCCTGTCGTCCCGGTCGCGCTCCGCTGGCAGGGCGACGCCACCGGCCACCTCGAACTCGTCGATCAGACGATCCTCCCCGCGCGGCTCGAGTGGCTCTCCTGTCGTGACGTGGACACCGTCGTGGAGGCGATCAAGAGCCTGCGTGTGCGCGGGGCTCCGGCGATCGGCATCGCCGGCGGCTACGGACTCGTCGTCGCGGCCGGCGAGGCGGTTCGCGAGGGGATGGAACCCGGGCGCGGCCGGGCGCACGTTCTCGCGCAGGCCGAGCGGCTGGCAACAGCCCGGCCGACGGCCGTCAACCTCCGCTGGGCCGTCGAGCGGTGCGTCGCCGTGCTCGACAGGCTGCCGGAGGCCGCCGCGCCGATCGCCCTGGCCGAGGCCCTGCTGGCCGAAGCCCGCGTCATCCACGACGAAGACCGCCGCCTCTGCGCCGCGATCGGTCGCCACGGCGCCGCGGTCCTGCCGCGGGGCGGCATCCTCACCCACTGCAACACCGGGGGACTCGCCACTGGCGGAGCCGGCACGGCGCTGGCCGTGATCAGCACCGCCTGGGACGAGGGACGCCGCTTCGAGGTCTTCGCCGACGAGACGCGGCCGCTCTTTCAAGGCGCCCGGCTGACGGCCTGGGAACTCGTGCAGCGGGGCATTCCCGTCACCGTGCTTTGCGACTCGGCCGCCGGGCACCTGCTCACGACCGGCCGGGTGGCGGCCTGTGTCGTCGGCGCCGACCGGATCGCCGCCAATGGTGACACGGCCAACAAGATCGGCACCTACGGTCTGGCGGTGCTCGCCGCGGCCCACGGCGTGCCCTTCTATGTCGCCGCGCCGTCGAGCACGTTCGACCTCTCGCTGGACACCGGCGCGGGAATCCCCATCGAGGAGCGGTCGCCGGCCGAGGTGACCCATCCGCTCGGGGTCACCGCCGCTCCTGTCGGCGCCATGGCCTACAACCCCGCGTTTGACGTCACGCCCGCCCGTCTCATCAAGGGCATCATCACCGAGCATGGCGTGATCGAGCCCGTCACCGGCGACCGTATCCGCGCCGTGCTCGCCACGCCGTCGCATTGAGCACCCGGATCGCCGCACCGCTCGTTCCCCCCCACTGCGGACGCTGCGGCCGGTTCTCGCGACGCACATCGGGATGCCGATGTAAACTCTACGGGCTCGTCCAACTTCGTGGCCGCATCCCGCCCTCATGAACCCTCTTCTCGACACCGCCGGAGTTCCGTTCTCGCCCGCGGCCGCACAGGGGGGACGGCAAAATCCCTTCCCCGGCTACAAGGCCCCGGAGGGGTGCTACGACGAGCTCTGCGGAGCCGACGGCCTGCCGCGGCCGCACTGGCACCGGCTCGTCGACCAACTCGGCTCATGGCAACCCGCGGAGCTCGCGGAACGTTGGGACCAGGCCCGTCGTCTGATTCGTGACAACGGCGTCACCTACACGATGCAGGACGAGAAGTCGGGCGAGCAGCGGCCCTGGGTGCTCGACCCGATCCCGCTGGTGATCGCCGACACCGACTGGAACCGGCTCGAGGTGGGAATCAATCAGCGGGCCCGGGTGCTCGATGCCCTGCTCGCCGACATCTACGGTCCGCAGCAGGTGCTCCGCGAAGGCATCGTGCCCCCCGAACTGGTGCTCGGGCATCCCGCGTTTCTGCGGTGCTGCCACGGCCTGCCGGTCATCGGCGGCCGCTGGCTGCATGTCTATGCCGCCGTCGTCGCCCGCAACCATGACGGCCAGTGGATGGCGCTCGGCGACCGCACCGACGTGCCCCGCGGCCTGGGCTACGCCCTCGAGAACAGGCTGGTGGTCTCCCGGCTCTTTCCGGCCGCCTTCCAGCAATGCAACGTGGAGCGGTTGGCGCCGTTCTTCATGGGGCTGCGTTCGCTGCTCCGCGGGCTCGCCCCTGGCCGTGACGATCCGCGGATCGGCCTGCAGAGCCCCGGGCCGTCGAGTTCGACCTACTTCGAAGACGCCTATCTTGCCCGCTACCTTGGCTACCCGCTCGTCGAAGGAGGCGATCTGGCCGTCCGCGACGACCGCCTCGGCCTCAAGACGCTCGGCGGTCTCGTGCCGATGGACGTGCTGCTGAGGCGGGTGCCCGACCGGCAGTGCGACCCGTTGGAACTCGACGGCACGGCCCTGGAGGGCACGCCGGGGCTCGTGCAGGCCGTCCGCCGCGGCCGCGCGGCCGTCGCCAATGCACTGGGCAGCGGGATCGTCGAATCGCCGGGGTTTGCGGAGTTTCTGCCCGCAGTCTCGCGGCGGCTGCTCGGCGAGGAGCTCGAACTGGCCACGCCGCGGTCGTGGTGGTGCGGCATCGCCGCCAACCTCGACCACGTGCTCCGCACGCTCGACGACTGCGTGGTGGAGCCGGTCGCGGCCCGCCGCGGCATGAAGCGGGTGGTGCCGGCGCTGCTCGACGCCGCATCACGGGCCCGGCTCATCGACGAGATTCGTGCCCGGCCCGCCGACTGGGTCGGCCGTGAACGAGTGGAACGCTCCGTCGCCCCCTGCTGGAACGACGCCGCGATCGTCCCCGCAGCGGTGCTGATGCGGTGCTTCGCCATCGCCGCTCCCGAGGGCTACCAGACCATGCGGGGAGCGCTGGCGAGAATGTCCGCAGGCCGTTCGTCCGGCGAGGAACTCCTCCTCTCCAGCCAGGGCTCGAAGGATGTCTGGGTGCTCGCGCAGGGCCCCGTTCCCCCGGTCACACTCCTGCGCCCGCCCGGTCAGCCGATCCCGTTGCGGCGCAGCGGCTACGACCTCCCGAGCCGTGTGGCCGATCATCTCCACTGGCTCGGGCGGCACGTCGAGCGGGCCGAGGGCACGGCCCGGCTCCTCCGCACGGTGACCAACCGCCTGGCGTCGGAATCGCACCAGGACTGCGTGGGCGAGGCGGCGCTGCTGCTCAACGTGCTGGCGGATCCGACGCTCGCCAGACCCGAAAGGCTCTCCCCGTCGCAGCCTGGCGCGCTGTGGGAGATGCATGCCGAGATTCAGAAACTCGTCCACGACGGATCGCGGCAGGGCAGCGTGCGGGAGAGCATCGATCGTCTCTGGCGGACGGCATCGGTGGTTCGCGATCGAATCTCGATCGATTCCTGGAAGGTCCTTTCGCGGGTGCGCCGCGACTCGCTCTCGGGCCGGCCCGCCGTTACGCTTTCGCCCGGCCGGTTCGCCGACGTGCTGCCCCACCTCGACACGGTGATCTTCGAACTCTCCGCCTTCGCCGGTCTCGGCATGGAGAGCATGACCCGCGGGCCGGGCTGGCGGTTCCTCGACATGGGCCGGCGGTTGGAGCGGGCCGCTGCCATGATCCAACTGCTGGAGCCGACCCTCGCCGCGGCCCGGGCCCCCGCTCCCGGCGACGGCGACGGCGACGGCGGCCGCTCCGACACGCAGCGTCTCGACGAGATGCTTCTCGAGATCGCGGACAGCTCGATGACCTACCGAAACCGCTACCCGGGCGTCCTCGAGGCGGCCCCCCTGATCGACCTGCTGCTGATCGACGACACCAATCCGCGGAGCGTCGGCTTCCAGTTCGCGGCCCTCGCCGACCACGTGCAGGCGTTGCCCGACGACGATTCATCGCCGGTGCTCACGGGAGAACGCCGCGCCGTGACCGACGCCCTCGGCCAGCTACGGCTCGCCGACGTCGATCGGCTCGCGCAGCCCGACGATCGTGGGTCTCGCGTCGCGCTCGGGGCCCTTCTCGGCCGGCTCGACGGGCTCGTCCGCGAGTTTTCCGACGCGATCACCCACCGCTACCTCGTTCACTCCACGCCGCGGCGGCGGCTGGGCGACGTTCCGAGCCTTCCCGCCAACGGAGCGTGATCAATCCATGATTCCCCATGTCGTCATCGTCGGCCGGCCCAACGTGGGCAAGTCGACCCTCTTCAACTGGCTCGTCGAGAAGCGGATCGCGATCGAGGACCCGACCGCGGGCGTGACCCGCGATCGGCTCGTGCAACGGGTCGAGCTCGAAGGCCGCGTGATGGAGCTCGTCGACACCGGCGGCATGGGTTTCGACGACCCCGACGGTCTCACGGCGCACATCGACAAGCAGATCGAATCGGGGCTCGCCTCGGCCGCGGTCGTCCTGTTCGTCGTCGATGTCCGCTCGGGACCGCTGGCGGCCGACGTGGAAGTGGCCCGCCGGATCCGCAAGTTCGGCTGTCCGGTGATCCTCGTGGCCAACAAGGCCGACGGGCCGAAGCTCGATCCGCAGGCCCACGAGTTTGCCTCGCTCGGCTTCGGGCCGCCGCTCATCGTCAGTGCCCGCCAGAATCGCAACCGCGTGCAGCTCGTCGATGCGATTCTCGAACGGCTCCCGGAGCCGACCGGCGCAGAGCCTTTGTCGGCCGATCTGCCCGAGATGAAGCTCGCCATGGTGGGCCGTCGCAACGTGGGCAAGAGCACGTTCGTCAACTCGCTCGCCCACGAGGAACGGGTGATCACGAGCCCCGTCGCCGGCACGACCCGGGACAGTGTCGACGTGCGCTTCGAGGTCGACGGCAGGTCCTTTCTCGCGATCGACACGCCCGGCCTGCGGCGGTCGAAAAGCCGCAAGACCGACGTCGATTTCTACTCGACGCACCGCGCCCAGCGGAGCGTCCGCCGCGCCGACGTGGTGCTCCTGTTCTTCGACGCCAGCGAACCGATCGGGAAGGTCGACAAGCAGCTCGCCGACACGATCACCGAGGAGGCGAAGCCGGTCGTGTTCGTGGTCAACAAATGGGATCTCTATGCGGCCGACGTGAAGAAGCAGGAGTGGGAGGAGTATCTCCGCGACACGTTCCGCACGATGCCGTGGGCGCCGATCGCCTTCGTGACGGCCACCAAGGGCCGGACCGTGAAGGCGGTGATCGACACCGCCCAGCGGCTCTACCGCCAGAGCCGCGAGCGGACCCCGACCGCCCGGCTGAACACCGTCCTGCGTCAGGCCGTCGAGATCAACCGTCCGCCCGCCGACTCCCGCGGCCGTCCCGTCCGGCTCTACTACGCCACCCAGGTCGAGGTCGCGCCCCCGACGATCGTGATCTCGGCGAGCGCTCCACGGAGTCTTTCGGAGCCCTACCGCCGCTACCTGCTCAACGCGTTCCGGAAGGAACTGCCGTTCCACGAGGTGCCGATCCGGCTGTACGTCCGCGGCAAGTCATCGGCCGACAAGACGGACGACTGACGGCCCGTGGACGAAGGGACCCATGGGCGTCGTCGGCCCGATCGAGCGGTGGAAATGCCGAGGGTTTCCGCGGTCGGGGATCGTCGCATCCTGCTCAGGCAGGCTTGTTCGACGGTCTGCTAGCGCACCACGTCGAGGGCGACGATCGGCCCGATCGTGTCGCCGTCGTCGCGGCCCGCCGCGTGGGCGATGCCGAGGGGCTGAATCCGCATCCTGCCGTTGCGGACGATGGATGGGCCCGCCTGATCCGGCGAGCCGATGCGCACCCTGCGTGGCGGCAGCGCCGCGGCCTTGGGCTGCCGGTCTTTCGTGAACGAGACGGCCTCGTAGACGAGCGCCTCGGCAGTGGCGGGATCGACCAGGTCGAACACGAGGCACCGGTAGGCCGGTGCGGCCGGTCGCCGGACGACGGTGAGCCAGACGACGAGTCGGTTGCCCGGCTGGAGCCGGGAGACGTCGACGGTGTCGGGGCCACCGGTCGGCGGCCGCAGGTCGGAGGCCTGCACCACGGGGGCGGAATCGTGGACCGAGCCGGGCGAGGGTGGCGCCACGGCTGATGTCGCTGGGACGGAACTGCCGACCGGAACGGGCTGGGACGTGGCAGGAACCGCCGGCTCGGGCTCCACGCTCGGCTGCGTCTCGGCCGGTTGGGCGGCTGGCACGTCGCTGGCGCTCAGGACCCTCATCCCACGATCGGCGAGCCGCCCCAGGTCGCCCGTGATCGCAAAACCGCCGGCGACGATGCCCAGCGCCGCGCAGCGGGCGAGGATGGTGGACATCGAGGGTGGATTTCACCAGGGTGGGGTCTGCGGTCGAAGACGCGACCCAAGTATGCGCTGCCCGGTGCACGAGGCGTGGTGCCACGGGGGAAATTCCATGGCCAAGGGCTGCCGGTCATGAGGGTCGCACGCCTCCGGAGCCGGTGGCAGACAGCAGTGGGGTGCGGTCGGGCGTTTCCCCCGGGTCTATCCCGTTGGCAGAAGGTCAGGGATGCAATCCTGTTCGGCACGGGGTTGCCGGAGGTGTTCGCACGTCCCGTGAGGGTCGGGGCAGCCCCTCCCGGCACCCTGCGAACGACCGCAAAAGTCCAAGCTAGAACCGGGGATCCCCGCCCCACCGGGCCCGGATGGCATCGACCTGCCGCGGCGTGAATGGCATCGGCCCCGCGAGCAACTCCGGATCCTGTCGTTCCTCGGGCACGAGGCGGTTGACGATCGCAGCGATCAAGGTGTCGATGCCGAGGCCCGTGACCGCCGATGTCGCGATCGCCCCGGCAACCATCACCCCCGGGGCCAGGTCGCACTTCGTCAGCACCAGGAGTTCCTCCGCCGGCGGCGGCTCCACGACCGGCGGCAGCGCGTCCGCGGGCATCACGCGGAGAACGAGATCGGCCGCCTGCCGCTCAGCCACGGCTCGGGAGATCCCCGCCAGTTCCACGGGCGTCACGTCGGCCGCGTCTTCCCGCATCCCGGCGACGTCGATGAGGTCCACCTCCCAGCCGTCGATGACGGCGCGGGCGGTGACCACGTCGCGGGTCGTCCCCGGGATGGGCGAGACGATGCTGCGGCCGTGGCCCACGAGGGCATTCATGAGGCTGCTCTTGCCGGCGTTGACGGTGCCCGAAAACACGATCCGCCACGGGGTCGTGAGCCGCAGGCCCACCCGGGCGGCCGCGAGCAGCCGGGCTGCGGCACGGATCGCGGCCGCGTCGTCGCCTGCGGTCGCGAGCGTGTCGATGCGGTGGAGTTCGCCGTCGAGGCTGCCCGCGGCCTGTCGCGACAGAATCCGCGCGGCCTTGGGCCCGGAGGCGAACGGCAGCGATCGCAGCGCGGCCCCGGCGCCGGTGTCGGCGTCGCCGAGCGTCGGCCAGTCGTGCCAGGAGACCCGCAGCGCCCCGGCGGACTCGAGTCCGCCGAGGATCGCCGCCGCCGCCGCCGTGCCGCCGTGACAATGCACCTCCACCCCGTCCCGGTCGCGTCTGACGACGACCACATCCTCGCCCGTCGCCCGCCAGGTCCCGAAACAGATCGCCCGGTCGGGCCGTGCGGCCACCGGGCCGCCCCTGGCCGCGAACAGGCGGTCGATGATCGTCACCGCGTCATCTCCGGCGACTCCGACCACGGAGAGCGCCCCACGGCCCGGCGGCGTGAGCAGGCCGCAACGGATGATCTGGACGTCTGCGGGCTGGCTGCTAAAAAAACCGCTCACCAGTTGATCAATCCCCGCACGGAGATTCCCCATGGCCGATTGGATCGAGGCCGGCGACAAGGCCCCCGACTTTACGCTGGCGACGCACGACGGCACGAAGTTGAAACTCTCGAGCCTCCGGGGCACGCCCGTGGTCCTTTATTTCTACCCCAAGGACGACACTCCGGGCTGCACGAAGGAAGCCTGCGGCTTTCGCGACGCGAAGGCGAAGCTGGCGAAGTTCGGGGCGGTCGTGCTCGGCGTCAGCCCGGACGGGCCGGCGAGCCACGAGGCATTCCGGGTGAAATACAAGCTCCCGTTCACGCTCCTCTGTGATCCTGGCCACCAGGTCGCCGAGAAATACGGCGCCTGGCGGGAAAAAAACATGTATGGCAAGAAGTCGATGGGTATCGCCCGCAGCACGTTCGTGATCGACGCGGAAGGGCGGGTGGCGAAAGTCTTCAAGGCGGTGAAGACCGACGTTCACGCCGAGCAGGTGCTCGCGGCACTCGCCGAGGTGTGAGGAAGCCGCCGCCCGGCCGGCCGGGCGTTCCGGATGAAAGCCGGGCCTTGGGGCAGGCCCCACTCCGCGGAGCATCCGGGCCGCTCACGAACCGGCCCGAAGCCGCTGGCGACTTCTGCCGGAAGCAAAACCCGCCGGGCGTGTCGGTCAGACCTCGGCAGGACCTTCGGCAGCCTCGCGATCGCTCGACCAGCCGACGCGCTTCTTCGAGAGGCCGATCTTCCGCTCCTCGGTGTCGACGCGGAGAATCTTGACCTCGAGCGGATCGCCGACCTTCACGAGGTCTTCGGCATTCTCCACCTTGTCCTCGGAGAGTTCCGAGATGTGGAGCAGGCCCTCGAGGCCGTCCTCCAGACCCACGAACACGCCGAAGTTGGTGATCTTGGTGACCGTGCCGTTGACGACGTCGCCGGCCTTGTACCGCTTGGGGATGTCGGTCGTCCAGGGATCGTCGGCCATCTGCTTGAGTCCCAGGGCGATCCGCCGTCGCTGCTGGTCCACGGAGAGCACCTTGCACTCGACCTCGGCACCCTTGTCGAGCATCTCGCTGGGGTGGGTCACCTTCCGCGTCCAAGACATGTCGGTCACGTGGAGCAGGCCATCGATGCCGTCGTTGATCTCGATGAAGGCGCCGTAGTTGGTGAGGTTGCGGACCACGCCCTTGACGATCGCGCCCGGTGGATAATCGGCGGCCACCTTCTCCCAGGGGTTCTGCTGGGTCTGCTTCATTCCCAGCGAGATTTCCTGCTTTTCCTTGTTGATGGCGAGCACGACGACCTCGACCTCGTCGCCCGGCTTCACCAGCTCGCTTGGATGGCTGACCCGCTTCGTCCAGCTCATCTCGCTGATGTGCACGAGCCCCTCGACGCCGTCCTCGAGCTTCACGAACGCGCCGTAGCTCATCACGTTGACGACCGTGCCCATGCAGACGGTGCCCACCGGATACTTGTCGGCGACCTTGGCCCACGGGCTGGCCGTCCGCTGCTTCATGCCGAGGGCGATCTTCTCGCGATCGCGATCGATGTGCAGCACCTGCACCTCGATCTCCTGGTCGATCCGCACCATCTCGCTGGGATGGCCGATCCGCGCCCAGCTCATGTCGGGGATGTGGAGCAGGCCGTCGATG
>SXGQ01368680.1_pt1 | contig 53967 bp, 68 predicted proteins | sample 3178371 | NCBI WGS metagenome assembly SXGQ01 (sample SAMN11356859, study PRJNA531348) | freshwater metagenome | isolation source: freshwater sample F1-20 | place: China: Fuxian Lake, Yuxi | collected 2017-12-25 | reverse complement strand
TGATAAATATGAACAAGAATGGAAATGAATTTAACATAAATGAACATGAAAAAAAAATCTATTCACAAAATGGAGAAGACGGAATTATTGAATTTATTTTCACTCAGATAGGCACAACAAACAAATTTTCTGTTGAGTTTGGAGTAGGAAACGGATTTGAATGTAATACAGTTTATCTTTTAGAAAAGAAAGGTTGGAAAGGCCTTATGATGGATTATGGGGCTGATCAAGATATTCAATGGAAAGGAGTAATGAAGAAAGCTTGGTATAATCGAAAGTTGGGATTGATGGATAATATACGAAAAGATTTAGCATTTTTAAAAAAAATAATATCACGAACTAAACGTTCAAGATGCTTTCACCTTGATATAAAATCAGAAAAAGTTACAGCTGAAAATATTCAAAACTTATTTCAAAAATATAACGTTCCAAAGAGTTTTGATTTGTTGTCTATTGATATTGATTACAATGATTATTGGGTATGGAAAGCTATTACTGATTATTCACCAAGAGTGGTTATTATAGAATACAACTCTTCTGTTATTCCAACTGAGAGTAAAGTTGTACCATATGACCCCGAAGCAAAATGGGATGGCACAAATTATTTTGGTGCAAGTCTATTAGCACTGAAAAATCTTGGCTTAACTAAGGGATACACACTAGTTGGATGTGATAATGCCGGAGTAAATGCATTTTTTTGTAAAAGTAACTTACTTGATGGAAAAAAAATTAAAGATATCAAAGATTTGTACAGACCTCCAGGATATGGAGAAATCATTAATGGTGTTCACATTGGACATCCTCAGCAAAGCATCAAAAAAATGATTGAAATTTAATTTTCTTATATGTTAAATCACTGTATGACAAAGCATTTCAAAATATTATTTGAAGCTAATTTAATCAAAGTTTTTATTGATTTTAAAACTGCATCTAATAATATGAGTACTGTTACTGCACAAGCCATAAAAGACTCCTTAAAACAATGCATGGATCCTGAAGTTCCGCTAAATATTGTAGAGATGGGATTAATCTATGGAATTGATGTGGTGGAAAACAATAATGTCAACATCAAAATGACCATGACCACTCAAGGCTGTCCATTACATGAGACATTGGTTCAAGATGTGACAAGATATGCCAAAAAAGTTCCTGGAGTAAATAACGTCAAAGTGGACATTGTATGGGAACCAAAATGGACAATGGATAGCATGACTGAAGAAGGAAAGGCAAAAATCAAAAACATGAGCAAAGCAATGACTACTCCTGCACCAATCAATTATGAAACTGCATTACCTCAAGGAGTTGGAAAACTAGTTCAGCAAGAAGACGGCTCAATGGTACTAGCTAATGAACATGAACAAGGATTTATGGTGAATCAGGCAATTGTAGACTTTTGGAAGTCATGCAACGGACAACGCAAAGTTACTGAACTGGTAGAAATGTTTGCACAACAGACAGGACTACAAAGAAATCAGGTAGAAAAAGAAGTAATGCAATTATTACAACAACTACGTGAAGGCGGATTAATTGCTATACCAAACCAATCTGATGCACCAAACGTTCAATTCAAAAAATAATTTTAAAAAATATAACTTGAACTTGCACCGTCAAAATTAATTACAACTCCTGAAAGATACTTTACCTTGTTTTGGATTATAGCTTTGACAAAGTTTCCAATCTCTTCTGGTTCTCCAAACCTTTTCATTGGTAGTGATTTTTTATACTCTTCAATGTTTGATATTAGTTCTTTGGTTCTATCTGTGTTAATTAGCCCTGGTGCAATATTGATACAGCTTATATTTTTTGCAGCATAGTCTTTGCTTAGAATTTTAAAGACCTCGCTAAATGCTGTACGGTAGGCAGATGATATTATTAATTTTGCATTAGGCTCTTTGATTACACTAGAGCTAATCAAAAATACGTATCCTCCATCATTAATCTTGATATTTTGTAAAATTAGACAAAACCCCAAAAATAACTGATTGTGATATTTACTCCATTCTTCTTCTGTAATGTTTGCAAATTCTTTGGCTACAGGACCACCTGTGTTGAGAACCAACACATCTGTATTATTATGAATTTGAACAAACTTTTTCACACTATCCAAATTTGACGTATCTATATCGTTTCTTGATGCTGCAAAAACATCAATCCCTATTGATTTTAGTGACTCTGAAATTGCCTTTCCTATTCCTCTAGAACCGCCAAGAACAATTGCTCTAGTCATATTAGTATGAGAAATTATTCTATAATTAAATTTCTTTAATCTCTGTAATTGTTCCTAGTACTGAATCCATCTGAATGATAGCTTTTTTCTCACTCCAACCAAGTGCAACATACCAATCCCCTGAATCATCATCGTATTTTGTCTCTAATGTCTTGATACTTTCTGGCTGAATGTCATATTTTTTTGCAATACCTGATATAGCTAAAGCAATGGCATCTTTTTCCTTTTCTAGTCTTCTTTTCATTAATCCTATTCCAGGACTCATGATATTCTTGATTCATTTGATCTAATATAGTTAATTCTCAAAATTACCCACAATGTTTAATTTTTTTGTTTGTTACATTTACGACACTTCAAATATTGCAATCAACAAGGAAACAAAATGAAATTAATCCAAAAATTTTCCAATTCATCACTTGCAAAAACCAGCACACTTGTGTCTCTGGTTTCTATTCTTGCAGTCATTGGACCTTTTGTAGTTGTATCTGCAGGTTTTTGGGATGCGATATCCCATCTTCAAAAAGAACCAGAAGTCTTTTGGAGCATGCCGCACATTGTAGTTTACACTGGAGTTTCAATAACTACTAGCGCTGCAATTATTGGAATGATTCTCTTACTTAGAAACTCTACAAAAAATTCCCTAAAAAAGGGAATCATACTGGTAATTTCTGGCTCACTAATTCAGATAATTTCAGGTTATGCTGATTCACTCTCACATGATGTCTTTGGAATTGATGGTTTGATCTCTTGGTCACACCAACCACTAGAATTTGGTCTAGTCTTGTCTGCATTAGGTGGATTTCTAATATTAAAAAATCTAGAAAAAACTAAATTCAAAGTGTTTCTCCCGTTCTCAATAATTTCGTTTATCTTTTTTACAACCTGGCTTGTCTTTAACCTGGTTTTAATTTTTGGTCACACAATACAGTGTCTTCCAGTCTACAAGATATTTTTATCTGGTTGCTCAATACTGTAATTTTTTAATTTCATATATGATGAAAAAATAATCATTACCGCACCTACTAATATCATCACACCTGGAGGAATCATAATTTCAGAACCTGCATCTCCAAGTTCCACTTGCATGTCTATTTGGTTCTCTGATGGATTTGTTATCTTTGCAGTATATACCCCACCTTTTTCAAAATCAAAATAACCTACAGACATCTTTGTCTGAACACTTTCCTCAGATATAATATTCTGATTTGTATCTAAAATTTGAACAAACACTTGTTCCCCTGCAAATTCTGACATGAATATCTTGTAGTATCCAATACCTTTTCCTTTCAAGTCCAACTCTACATCATACGAACTAGCTGATTTTAGCACAATTTCCTCAGATATTTTGTCTCCTTGGAGAAAAACAAATGAAATCCAAATCATTCCAATTACACTCAACACTAAACCAATTTTGAATAGAGACATCTTCAATTCATCTAATGAATGATTTACTTGTTTAATAAATAATCTAAAAGGGCTCGGAGGGCTTCGATCCCTCGACCTAGCGGTTCGAAGCCGCTCGCACTATCCAGACTGTGCAACGAGTCCAAACAAGTAAGAATTTAACAGGCCTAAATATCTGTCTAGATACTTTGAAAATATCAAAGAAAGTAGCTGGAGTTGAATATGCGATTAGGGATATTGTTTTAGCTGCAAGAAAAGTTGAACAAAAAGGAATGAAAGTTGATTATCTTAACATTGGTGACCCTGTACAATTTGGTTTTCAACCTCCTGATAATGTAAAAGAAGCAATGATTAATGCAATTAGAAAAGGAGAAAATTATTACTCTGCATCAGAAGGCCTCAAAGAACTTCGAGTGGAAATTGCAAAAAAAGAAAATATCAAAGGACTGTCAATCTCAGCTGATGACATTCTAATCACAAACGGTGTTTCTGAAGGCCTTGACATGGTGATCTCATCTATTGTTGAAGAAGGTGATGAGGTGCTATTGCCAGGACCATACTATCCACCATATGCCTCATACGTTAGACTACACGGTGGAATTCCTGTAGAATTCGCAGTTGATCTGGACAATTCCACACCTGACATTGATGATATAAAATCAAAGATTACTCCAAAAACTATTGCCATTTGTTTGATTAGTCCAAACAATCCAACAGGTGTTGTATTTAATGAATCATCACTTAAAAAATTAGTTGAAATTGCAAATCAGCATAATCTCTACATCATTTGTGATGAAATTTATGATCAGATAATTTTTGATCAAAAATTTGTAGGAATTGGCAAAGTTGCAGGAGATTCACCAGTCATTGTTCTTAATGGATTTTCCAAAGTCCATCTAATGTCTGGGTGGCGTATTGGATACATTGCATTTAATCAATCCTCAAAATTAGATGCATTGCGAGAAAATCTTCCAAAGCTTGCCAGAGTAAGAATTGCCACAAATCTACCAGTTCAGTATGGAGCATTAGAATCACTAAGAGGGCCTCAGGGATACATCACTGAGTTTGTATCTGAAATAAAAAAGCGAAGAGACTTGGTTGTAAAGAGATTAAATTCAATGCCAGGTCTATCTTGCCCGAATCCAAAAGGTGCATTCTATGCTTTTCCAAAGATTGAAGATAATAGATTTGGAACTGATAAGGAATTTGTACAAAAACTCTTAGAACAAAAAGGAGTACTAACTGTACACGGTTCTGGCTTTGGAGAAAAATATGGCAGCGGACACTTTAGATTGGTGTATTTACCTAGTCTTGAAGTTTTAGATTCTGCAATGAACAAAATAGAAGAATTTGTAAGTCAATAACTCCAGACTGATAACTTTTCTGGAATAATCTCTATGATACAATTTGTATTATCCAGTAACTCTATTGCAGATTTGTCTTGCATACTTTTGAAATACCTTGCTAGTATTTTTTTTGCAATCTGCGTTACTCTGATGTTTTCTAAAATGATATTTGCATTTCCCTGACCCATCACGCCGTATATTGGAGATTTAACACCGACATCTACACAAAATGCAACTTTGTTGTTTTTCATCACATTTTTTGCCTTTTGAGTTTTAGTGTTTGTACCAATGTAGATTTTTTTTAAACTATACATGTACCAAACAGGTACTATGTGCGGCGTCTTGCTACTTCCTATGGTTGTAAGATGTAAAATCTTTTGAGTTTTTAAAAATTCATCTCTGCGATTCATGTTTTCTAAATCCCAACAGTATCATAAAAACACCAAAGCCAATCATGCCTATTGATATCTTTTCATTAGTGAATTCTGAATTTACAATAAAGTCCTCTACAAATTCTGGACCCCATAATATTACTTGTCTGACAAGAACAATTCCTGCCATAATTAAAAACAGTGAACCAACTGCAGTATACCAATTTCTCCCACGTCTATAATATTCGTGACTCATAACTAGTAAAATTATACTTAGATAATTTTTATGCCTGGATTTTTTATCTTGTTTCTAATCATTGCATTTAGCAACAATGGTGTTGAAATTTCTGCAAGATATGACAATTCTCCAGGTCCCAAATAGATTGGTCTTAATCCTTTGATTTCATTAATTAATCCATTTACTACCTCGATTGCATCTTTATCATCACCGCAGACAAAAATATCATAATCTAATACCATTGTAGGATTGACAAGTTTTTTTTCAGAAATCACATGAAATGCAGAAACAAGTTTTGATTTGTTTTTCATGTATTTTAAAACAAGTTGATATGAGAATGGCTTGTTTTCTTTAATTGGAATAAATTCAAAACCTACATCCGTCTTTACCATTGGAACAATTGGTGATACAACTACACAACTGTCTTTTACTGCAGGTAAAATCTCAGAGCATACAGAATCAATATTCTCATAAGGAATTGATAAAATTAAAACATCACTATCTTTGGCAACTGAAACATTATCATTTCCTGTAATTGTTCCATTAATTTGCCCAAATGATTCTTTTGCAAGATTTGTGTATTCTTTTGCAGACTCTGATGCTCTTGTGGCATCTCTGGAGCCAACTATTACATTATGATTTTGTGACCATCTTAGGGCAAAACCTTTTCCCATTCCTCCAGTTCCACCAATAATCCCAATCTTCATGATATTATGCTGAGAATCTTATTATTATCTTTATTTAAGATCCGATTAGATTGGGTTCAATTATTTTTCTGAGACATGGTCAGGCAAAAAATAACATTGAAAGAATTCTAACTGGAAGAACTCCAGGTATACCCTTAACTGAAAAAGGAATTGATCAGGCAGAAAAAGCAGCAAAATTCTTAGAACACATGAACATATCTGCAATTTACTCCAGCCCCATTGAAAGAGCAAAACATACTGCAGAAATTGTTGGTAAACACAACTCCATTGACGTAACAATTGATGATAGATTAATTGAACTTGACATGGGTAAATTCACTGGTGTACCATATGATGATATCTTTACTAGTCACGGTAATGTTTTTATGAAATTCTATAATGGTGAATTAGAAATCGCTCATAATGGTGTTGAGACTTTTTCAGAAGTAAAAAAACGTGTACTAGGAATAGTAGATCATGTCATTGAAAATCATCCTGATCAAAATGTTGTACTTGTTACTCATATGGACCCAATCAAAGCAATGCTATCTACAGTAGTGGATCTAACCCCAACTAATCTATTTGAATTAATTATTGCAAATGCATCTCTGAACATCTTTAGAGAATACAAACGTAAATTTTCGATTTCTGGACTTAATGTAATGGATCCAACTCGTTTCAATCAGGATTGGTAGATAATAATCTTGAAAACCCTTAAATAGAAATCACAGGTCACGTTTCTCAACCGCTAATGAAGAGTATACTTGGTTTATTCTTAGTATTGGCAATTTTAGTAATAATTCCAGCAGCAGATTATGTCTTTGCTGCAGGTGATGAACCTGAGGGTTATCTTGATCGTAGAGTGGTGATTTGGAATTTGTTTTATCGAATGATGACTGTAGCATTTACAGTTGGTGCAGTAGTATCTGGAACTATGATTTGGTTATGTTGGAGATTCAGAGAATCTCATCCAAAGGCCACTCCAACTCCATATGAAAAGGAAGGAGTATGGTAAAATGGGACATCACTCAAACTGGCCTGAATGGGTATACATTGGCGTAGTTGTAGCTTTGATGGTTTGGGTAGGTGCAGAAGCATGGAATGCCGAAAGACTAGTTGAACATATTCCAGCAGATGCTGAAGTTATCAAAGTAACAGGACAACAATGGTTCTGGACATTTGAACATGAGGATGGAACAAAAGAAATTGGTGAATTACATGTAAAATCTGGCAAAGCCTACAAATTTGAAATAATGTCCAAAGATGTCAATCATTCATTTAACATTCATGATTATGTAGTATTGTTAGACGCAGTACCAGGTAGAGTCAATACAGTATGGTTTGCACCAATGGAAGTTGGTGAACATGACATTCAGTGCAGAGAATACTGTGGGTTAATTCATTATAACATGCGTGCTAAACTAATCATCGAGGAGGATGAGTCATCTTGATGCTAACCCTTTTATCCAAACTTTCAAGTGAGGAGAGTTACTAATGGTTCTAGAATTACAAAAGCCACGTCCAATTTGGCAAATAATGTTTTCAACACATCACACTGATGTTGGGTTACTATATCTGATAACCTCTCTTGCATTCTTGTTTCTGGGTGGTGCATTAGCTCTTGCAATTAGAGCAGAACTGTTCTTCCCAGGATCACAAATCATTGCAGACTCGATGACATTTAACAGAATGTTTACTGTACATGGAACAACACTAATCTTCTTGTTCTTGTTACCATTTGCATCTGCAGTTGGTAACTACTTTGTACCAATCATGGTCAGATACAAAGACATGGCATATCCAAAATTAAATGCAATAGCATTTTGGATGATTCCACCAGCAGGGGCACTAATTTGGTTGGGCTTTGCGGACTTTACTTGGTATGCAACACCACCATATTCTATCATCAGCGCACCAGGTCCAGCAGCAGACATGTGGATATTTGGATTAAAGATTTTAGGAATCTCATCAGTATTAGGAGCTATTAACTTTATTGTTACCATTCTAAAATGCAAACACCCAGACATGTCAATTGGTCAAGTACCATTATTGGCTTGGTCCTTTTTGACATCATCATTAATTGTTCTAGTTGCAATTCCCACATTTGCAGCAGCATTATTGATGCTACTTACTGATAGACTTGGCGTAAGCGGATTCTTCAATCCTGCAATGGGTGGTGACCCAATTGCATATGCACACTTGTTCTGGTTTACATTCCATCCTGAAGTGTATGTACTGGTAATTCCAGCAATCGGAATGATGTATGAGATTATTCCAAGATTCTCAAGAAAACCAATCTTTAGTCACAGCTCTGGAATCTTTGCATTTGTATTATTATCAATGGTAAGTTTCTCATCTTGGGCACACCACATGTATGCCACAGGAATGTCATTTACTGAAAAAACTGTATTTATGATTGGAACTCTAGCTGCAGTGCCAGCATCTGCAATGCATGTCTTTAACTTTATTGCAACAATGTGGAATGGTAGAATCAAATTTGCAACACCAATGATGTGGGCAGTTGGAGGAATCGCATTATTCTTCTCAGCAGGAGCAGGCGGTGTTGTAAACGCTGCAATGCCATTAGACTTTCAAACACACGACAGTTATTGGGTAGTCGGTCACTTCCACCTATTTGTAATGGGTACTATTGCATTTGGCTCAATTGGTTTCCTTTACTACATGTTCCCATATGTAACAGGAAGAATGTATAATGAAAGAATGGGACAAGTTCACTTTGTATTGTCTTTTATTGGAACCGTTCTAGTATTCTTTACACAACATGTGCTTGGTCTATATGGAATGTCAAGAAGAGTTTACGATTATCCTCCAATCCCAGAATGGATTGCTATGAACCAAATTGCAACAGTAGGTGCTATGATTATCGGTGTAAGTATGATAATCTTCTTGATAAACATCATATACAGTTCTGGCAAAGGAAAGATTGCAGATACTGATGATCCATTTAGTTTGGGTGGAAAATACTACTGGCCATATGAGGCAAAGAACCCATCACATTAGGAGAAATATGAAATGAACCAACACAACCAAGAAATTTACAGGACCACTTCGGCAAGAACTGGAAAAATGATGGCAATAATGCTAGGCATTTGCATTGTTGGCGGTGTGATCTTCTTTAGTATGTGGGATTATTGGACGTCTTCAACAGCTCCAGTAGTTGCTCAAATGGCTGGCGAATCTGAACATAAACTTGCACCAGGTGTAGCAACTGGAAAACACATGGAAGTGACTCTAAACTTTATTGAATCATCTGATTTTAGAACTCTGGCATTTAACGCACTACCTGGTGAAGAAGGAAACAATCCTACAATTACTGCAAATGTTGGTGATGAAATTGTCTTTAATGTTGCAAATGCTGGTAAATCATTTCACTCATTTGGTGTAACAAAAGCAGAGGAAGGATTTACTGGAATTATTCCAGGAAGTGAAGTTGCAAGTGCAAACAATCCATTAAAGCCTGGTCAAAGTGGCATGTCTGAATTTATTCCATCTGAGGAGGGAACCTACTACTACATCTGTACAGTTCCAGGTCACAGAGATCAAGGAATGGTTGGAGAGATTATTGTTAGCGCAGCAGAAGCTGGAGAAGCACCAAAGGCAGCAGCAGCCCCAACTGGAGTTCACCATGATTTCAGTGTGGACTTTGTAGAATCATCTGATTTTAGAACTCTGGCATTTAACGCACTACCTGGTGAAGAAGGAAACAATCCTGAATTCCGTGTAAAATCTGGCGATGAAGTTACTTTCTCTGCAGTAAATGTTGGAAAATCATTTCATGCATTTGGAATTGCATCTGATCCAGAAAATTTCAATAACATACTTTGGAATTCTGCCATTGCATCTCCAAACAATCCATTAAAACCCGGTGAAAGTGGCAGTGTTACATTTACTGCAGGTGCACCAGGAACCTACTACTACATCTGTACAGTTCCAGGACATGCATTGCAAGGAATGCAAGGCTCATTCATAGTGGAATAGATTGGCACTACAGTATCTTGCATTAGCAGCTCTGATTATTCTATACTCTTTGATGTTTATCGGAGGATACATCTCATCAGCTGGACTTGGATTGACATGTCCTGAATGGCCACTTTGCCCAAATGGAATAATGCCTAATGAAGAATATTTTATTGAATGGACTCATAGACTAATTGCCGCAACAACAGGTGCACTTGTAGTTGCAACTGCCGTAGGTAGTTGGATTAACAAAAACGCTGGCAGAAAAATCAAATTTACTAGTACTTTTGCAGCAACACTTGTAGTAACACAAATTACTCTTGGCGCATTGGTAATTGATCTAAAACTACATGCAGTTCTTGTTGCAATTCATTTAGGAGTCGGAATATTGCTATTTTCAATGGTTTTACTAACTACATTATTTGCATTTAGAATTGCAAAAAAACCAATTGAATCTACTGTCTAGATTTGAATTTTATTTTTTTTGGCAGATAGATATAACTTACTACCACTACTAATGTAATTGCACCTATGGTAATTGCTATGATGAAAATATATCCAAATGGACTCTGAGTGCTCATGTTAAAAGTATAAGTTAGAATTCCTGGTTTGCCACCCATATCATATAGATCTACTTTGACAACATGGTTTCCTGGTTTTTTCCAGACATAGTCTACCTCGTAATGACCACCTTTGTGTGATTCTGGACTTATCGCATCAACTTGTTGGTCATTGTAAAAAAATCTGACACCCATGGTAAATTCACCCACTTCGTTAAAATCACTATCTCCAACTCTAAATAAAATCTGAGATTTTTCACCTATTTGTGGAAATTCTGGCAGAGTTGCAACCTGAACTCTATATCCACCTAAAAATTCTTCAGCAGAATTAAACATTGAATGTGCATATGCATCAGAAAATAAAGGAATCATAATTGATACTAAAATAAGCATGATGCCAACTGATCGCAATCTTCTCATTGTGAATAAGAATTATCTTCGCATGAATATAGTGTTAATCAATTTCCATGGGAAAATCTTCAAAACCTTTAAATCCTTATTGGCAAGACACTGAAACGTTGACTATCGTAACAAAATCAATCGATATTAAAACACCTGTAGAAAACGTATTTACTTATTTTGCAAGACCAGAGCACGTTTCTGATCAAATTAAAAATGACACAGTAGGCATGACAGTTATTCCTATGGATATCAAAGAAGGAATGGGCGTTGGAACAACATTTAGAATAATTGGTGACTTTAATGGTAAACGTCTAGAATGGGATTGTGAAACAATAGAGTTTGTCAGAAATGAAAAAATCTCTGCAAAACAGATCAAAGGTCCATTCAAGCACTGGAAGATTACCAATGAATTCAAGTCATTAGGTGAAAATCTGACCAAAATTACAATGTCTGTAGATTATGCCATGCCATTTGGTCCATTAGGAGCAATTTTGGATAAAGCTAAATTTGCAAAATCTGCCGAAAGAGGAATGGAAACTGCTCTATACAATGTTAGAGGTTTACTAGAAGGAAACGGTTCAATTCCAGTTTACATCACACTAGATGCATACCAAAAACTACTTGCAGAAAAGAAAAAGATGAATGATGTTCCAGTTTCAACTGCACTAACTGCAATTCTTGAAAAATATGCTGAAATTGAAGCAAAAGCTCAAAACTAAATTTTCATTCCATTTACAATCTTAAGATTAATAACAACTCTAGGTTTTGCTATTTTTGTGGGTCTATGGCGCAGCCAGGTAGCGCACCGGACTCTTAATCCGGTTGTCGTGGGTCCAAATCCCACTAGACCCGCTTTTTTGTTAAATTAATTTCAACTAATAATAATTTAAAATTAATTTTGATTTTTCAAATCTGACAAAATTTCTAAATCAGACTCTATCTCTTCAGGCAGTCCTTCCCACCAAGAATTATTTATCATATTCAAAATATTTACTATTGCGTTCGCTTATAGATCTTTCTAAACTTGAATTAGAATCCGATCTTGATTTTACAAATTTTTTTAATTTGTGTATTTTTTTGCCAAGTCTAATAGTGTATCTACTCCGATCGGTTTTGAAATTACAGAAATCAATCCTTGTTCTAGAGCTATTTTGTTTTTTGGTTCAAATTCAGGGAAACCTGTAACTATTACCACTTTAGCATTTTTGTCACTTTTTATGATTTGAGAAAATGCTTCATATCCATCAAGTTTTGGCAGATCTCCATCCATCACTACCAAATCTGGATGTACCTGCATGTATTTTGTAACTGCCTCTTCACCGTCTATGGCTGTTTGTACATTATACCTATTTACTTGCAATATTTCTGTATACAAATCTAACAATTCTATATTATCTTCCACGACTAGAATTGTTTTTGGCATGTCAGAGGTATGATGATATTAAGATGTTATTAAAGCCTCAGTTTGTGTAATTTATTACATATTGATAATTAACTAGTTTTCTATAATGATCATTAATGTTGAAAATAAAATTTCACAAAAACATATTATCTTATTATAACTTTAAGATATGTGAATTAAGAGGTAATATTTGTGAATGATATAATCAACGATAAAAATCCAATTAAAAAAAATCAAACTGTGTTTTTTTTAATAATCTCTCTGGTAGGGTTAACTCTAATCTATCAGACAAGACCACTTCTGGATGATTCACAATTTATCTGGATTTCTGTTCCTGCAAATCACGTTTTACTTGGAATATTGTTAGGATTTTCAGTAATTCTTACAATCAAATTATACAAACAAAAACACTTTCAGTCAAAGGCATTTTTGTTTTTTACATTAGGTACTTTATGCTGGTTTACAGCTGAAATTATTTGGTCTGTATATGATTACATCTACAATATAGATCCATTTCCATCAGAAGCAGATATTTTCTACATTGCGGCATATCCTTTTTTTGTTATTTTTCTATTAATATCACTACAACCCATAAAAAAATTAATCACCAAAAATATTTGGATGTTTTCTATTTTGTTATCATTTGCATTTTTAATCCCGTCATTTTTGGCATGTCTTAATGCATTAAATGAATCAGAAGGAGGACTAGATTCAATTTCTAAATCTATTGCACTTTCATATCCTGTAATGTCTGCATTCCAATTGGTACCTGCAGTCATTGGTATTTTGTTTATGGCAAAAAAAGAAGTAGGCTATTCTTGGATGTTGATGTTATTTGCATTTTTAATTTATTTCGTATCTGACACATTCTATCTTTTTTCACAATTAGACAACTCATACTATGACGGACATCCCGTTGATTTGATGTATCTTTTTAGTTTTGTTTTGTTAATATTTTCTTTGCATAATCGTACAAGTCTTATGAAAAATTCTAATGGAAATAACGAAGTATTTTTCAGTGAAAAGATAAAATTTGAAACAATCGTTAAACTTGGCATTCCGCTAACACTGATTATATTTTCTCTAGTTGTCGTTGTTTCCTTGATTAGTATAAATAACTTTGAAAATGAACTTTCAAATGAAAATATTGCATTTGGAATTCTGGCAATGCTTGCAGTATTTACCGTGATAATTTTTACAATTAACAAGAATCTTACAAAATTTGTTAAAATGAGAACAAAAGAACTTGAAGAACAAAGAAATAATCTGGCATATCTTGTTGAGGAAAAAACACAAGCAGTAATCAAAGCAGAGAGACTATCTGCGATAGGGGAATTATCTGGCCGTTTAGCTCATGACTTGAGAAATCCGTTGTCTGTTATGAAAATGTCTATTGATTTGATAAAACAACATCCGCAAGATGCAAAGATCTCTGACAGTGTAATTACTAAAAGACTTGATCTTATAGAAAAAAGCATTGAGAGAATTTCCCATCAAGTAGATGACGTATTGGGCTATGTTCGAAACTCTCCACTAAAGATAAGTCCAACATCTCTTAGAACACTAATTCTATCTTCAATTGATAAGATTAATGTCCCAGATGATGTCAAAATCACTATTTCTGATTCAGATGTTATTGCTAATTGTGACTCTGTAAAACTTGACGCCGTTTTTATCAATCTAATTGTAAACGCAATTCAGGCAATGCCTCATGGAGGTACACTTGAAATTAAGATTAACTCCGATGGTGACGACGTAGTTATTGACTTTGTAGATTCTGGCTTGGGTATTCCCGAAGAATTTATAGATAAAATATTTGAGCCGCTCTTTACTACCAAGCAAAAAGGAACTGGTCTAGGTTTGGCAAGTTGCAAAAATATTGTAGAACAACACAATGGAAAAATCTCAGTTAAAAACAATCCTACAACATTTACGATTAGATTCACAAAAACGTAAAACAGAACAATATTTCCAACTTTACAATAAACTATTTTTCTAAATTTTTCTTAATAGCGTAAATCTACTCTTATCTGGTTCTATCTCTTCATGCATATCGACATTACTGATAATTCTAACTTTATAGTCTAGCCATCTTTTTTCCATATTTCGAAATTTTGAATTACTATCAATTTGTTTTTCTAATTCATCATATCTTTCACAATTCATGATGTATTTTGCTGAGACTCTGTACATTTCAGAAATACCTTTCTCTAAAACATCGTCCTCAAGATAATTCAAAAGCTGATGCGTAAACACAAAATCAATAGAGGAATCATTAAAAGGTAAATCTGTAATTGAATATTTCTTAAAATCAAACTTGAAAAGTTTTTCTTTTGCAATGTTCAAAGCTGTATCATTTAAATCCACACCGTGAACATCAAAAGTCCCTGGAAATAGCCTCAAATCAATTCCAGTCCCACATCCTATCTCTAATACACTTGTACAACGTAATGAAATAACCAAGTCCCTGACAAATTTTGCAAATTCCTCGTTGAATTTGGATTCGTTTTCATTTGCATATTTGTCCCAAAACTCCTTTTCGTAATTCATGAAATATTTTCTTTTGTCTTGTATTTGATATTATTTAATGCTGGCACTTGCATGGAACAAGTTTTGTGTCAAACGTACAATCATGAGGACCATCTGATCTGTTATCCATTGGAATATCTTTCATACAATCATCGTGGCGACCTTTTCTACAAAACCAGCAAATCTCTTGAGTATCTCCAGTTGAACAATAGTCCATGTTTGTATTACTGCAATTGTTGGTAAAAAACTTCTTGGAAAATTAGATAAAAGTCAACCATGGCAAGAATCTTTCATCTTTTCCCATCGTAACATCTGAAAATGATTTTTGTAATTCTTTGGTGATTTTTCCCATTTTTGCGTTTCCTATTGTTACTTTATCAATCTGTGTAACTGATTTTACTTCCGCTGCTGTTCCTGTCATAAATATTTCATCGGCATTATACAAGTCGCCTCTTTCCAAATCTCTTTCTATTACAAATCCCCCATTTTCTTCAATGATTTGGATTACGCTATCTCGTGTTATCCCTTCCAATCCACCTGCTGAAAGTGGAGGTGTTTGAATAATGTCATCTTTTACAACAAAAATATTTTCTGCACTGCCCTCTGCAATTTTTCCATGCAAGTTTAGCATTATTGCTTCATCATATCCATTCTCAAGTGCTTCTACTCTTGCAAGTGCCGCATTTGCATAGTTTGATGCTGCTTTTGCTTGCATTGGCTGAGATCTCGAATCTATCTTTATCCAACTTGAAACCTTACATTTTGCACCAGAAAATTTTCCTGCCTTCCCTTCACCCATGCTCCACTCCCAACATGCAATTGATACATCAACTTTGTTTGGAGTTGGTGTGAGACCCATTGTGCCATATCCATAGTATGCTAGAGGTCTGATGTAGCACTCTTTTAGGCCACTGGTTTTTACAGTTTTAATAATTGCATCAGTGATCTCTTTTTTAGAATACTGCATTTTCATTGAGTATAGTTTTGCTGAATTGAAAAGCCTATCAACATGTTCTGCCAATCTAAAAATTGCTGAACCATTAGGAGTGTCATAACATCTAATCCCTTCAAAGATCGATGTTGAATAATGCAAAGCATGAGTAAGTACATGTACTTTGGCGTCTTTGAATGGAACTAGTTTTCCATTCATCCAAATCTTGCCAATTTCTTTCATAGGAGAGGGAAAATACTCTACTAATTTAAAGAATTATCTTTGGAATTGAGCATTTAATCATAAATTTGGAAAATACATATTTGACAAAGTATGTTTTTCAGCATGGAATGGATTATGGGTTTTATAGCAATTGCACTTTTAATTACCGGTCTTGTTGGCCAAGCCTTTGAGATGAGAAAAATCCGACTGGCTACCTATCAAGATGAAGAGCTAGCCTCAGCCAATATTTTTCTAAACAAGAAGAACTTCAAGTGGTATGCAATAATTGGTACGGGAATGATTTTATGGTATTTAGCTGAGCGTAGCTAAACTGATCTATATAGATCAGCTCTAAATACTAGAAAATACAACTATACTTATCGCGTGTTTTGGGTAACGCCGGACTAAATCTAGATAAGGTCCAAGAACAAACCCTTATTGGCGCTACAGGTGAAAACCCGTAACGCCACTTTCACTCAATTAAATAAAATTAATCTCAGATTTTTCTTTGTGAACTGCATTAATTGCTTTTCTGATGCTGTCTTTGGAATCTTCAATTACAATGATTATTCTTGATGTCTCTTCTTGTGCATCCATATTCAAAATGTTCAATCCAGCTTCTCCGATCTTTGCACTGGTTCTTGATGCGACTTGTTGTACTCTCCACATCTCATCACCAATTAGTGTGATTACTCCTCTGTTGTATGTAATTGATGCAAGTGGATCAAATCCAAGAAAATATTTCTCATTCCTTTTGACATAATCTCCATCCAAAAATAATATTCTTGAAAATTCAACTCCGTCTTTTGTAAATGGGGATAATATCACATATTCACTGTATCGCTTGTCTTTTTCTAGAGATACTAACAATTTTTGCGCCGAATTTGTCTCAATTTTGAAAATCGCACAATTTTCTTTTCCTGTGACTATCTTTATTGGATGATCATTTTTACTATCTGGAATTCTCTTAATTGTAGTAGTCTTTGATGGATCTTTCATGTTTGTAACAATAATTGGCATATCTACTCCATTTTCTACAATCTCTTTTATTGCAATGGGATCTAAAATCTTCATTCCAAACATTCCTGCCAGTCTTGCTTCATTGTATGAAAGCTGATCCACTTCTGTCAATCCAATTTCAACAATTTTTGGATCTGCTGATACTACTGAACTATCTTTTTCAAAGTCTATTCTGGTATCATATTTTTTGTAAAATAATATTCCAAGATCAGCTGCAGTTCTATCAGAACCTCCTCTCTCATACGTGGTAGTAACACCATCTGGTGTTTTACCTATAAAACCCCCTATCGTAACTACCTCGTTTTCTTCTACCAGTTTTGCTGTTTTATCCATACTTTCTCTAGATTTTGATGCAAGAAAATTTGTTGATTCTATGTTATGATCTGTGATTATTGGCCAATCATCATAACTTACTGCATCTGTTTTAATTCCATTGCTTCTTAGAATGTAATTCATAACATGTGACATCAAAATTTCTCCTGAAAATGCCAGTGCTCTAGAACGTATTTCCTCGGCAAATTCTTTTTTCTCCAGGGCCTCATCTAATGCATTTTCAGCTTTTTTTAAGAACAAGTTTATGGTTTTTTGGCAGTCTTCTTTATTTTCTGAATTTACTAACTCTAGAATTTTTTTATAGCATGATTTTATGGTATCCAAAGTTGCCTTGGTTCCCTTTTCTACATTTCTTCCCTGCTCTAAAATTACATCTGTAAGTGAGCATTTTTTTCCATTTTGAATTGTAAGCGGTGCTGAAAAAACTGCGATAATCTTAGAGTCTTTCTTTAAATCATTAATTCTATTAATAACTAATGGAATATCAACACCGTCAATGCCAATTGCACTCCCACCAAACTTAGCTACAACTAGTTTCATCATGGTATTTTAACAAAATTAATTGACTATCTATTAAGGATTGGATCAAATTTTGTCAAACCAACTTTTTGATTATATTGTATGCATTAATTGCCCCTTTAGTTTCCACAGGATTTCGTTTTTGCTCTAGTTTTTCTAAGATTAATTTGTCCAATCTGTTGACATCTTCAAAACCAAATCCTTCTTCTCTTGCATTATCTTCTTGCTCAAAATGCCCCTTTATTGGAATAAAAATTCCAGGTGTTCCATATGCTCTTGCCTCGTCAATAGTTGATTTACCTGCAAGAGACACTATTACATCAGATGCAAAAATCATCTCATGAAGATTATTGATAAATCCGATGTTTTTTATTGAATCTCCAAATTTTTTGCTCAAAGATGGACCTGAGACAACTACCACGTTTATGTCCTGATCTATTTTTGCTATGACTTCTAATGTTTTTTCAATTAAAAATAGACCTGCATCTGTTCCTCCAATTGAAATAACTATTGTTTTTTTATCAAAAGAGAATTTTTTTCGAAGATCTTCTCTAGAAAAACTTGTTTGTCTTACAATAGGTCCAACTCTTTTAATATTTCCTTCATCAGGACCATTTTCTGGAATAATTACAGTTTCACATTTTTTCATAATCTCTTGCATTGATTTATTCATCTTTCTTTCAATAAATGATGCAATCCCGTTTACAAAATTAGTCTGCACAATATCTGTAATCAAAACTGTGGGAATTTTTTTATCTTGAGCAACAGTAAGAGAAGCAAAATCTTCGTCACTAACAACTAATTTTGGATTGTCTTCATCAATAATTTTTTTAGCAATATCTTTACATCTCTTATAATATTGATAATAATTCCAGAGCCATCTTGTTGAATTCTTTAGAATTCCATTTTCTACAATAAATTGTGGAGGAATGTATTTGTCTTCAACTTTAAAACCCAAATCTTTTAGAATCTTTGCAGCTCCACTTCCTGTCACAAATTTTGCTGATATATTTTGAAAATTACTTTCAATAGCAATATCTCTTGTTACATGACCTAGTCCTATTGGACTCGAAAAAAAATCTAAATCAATCATAATTATACAAAACTCTGATCAAATTTCTAGATTGTTCCTTGTCTCAAAGTTTAAATGGTTTTCATCAAGGAATGTTTCTGGGCTCATGGTCCAGATCGGTTATGACGTCGCCCTTACACGGCGAAAATCCAGGGTTCAAATCCCTGTGGGCCCATTTTTGTACCCAAAATGATAGGCGGTTCCATATGGACTTATTATTTTTGATTTAGTGTTTCTATTCTTCCTTTGTATTTTTCTTTATACAAAGATCTACATGATGTACAACAAAAGAATCTCTCAAAATTTGCAATTTTAAGGACGTGTGGTTTGTCAGAAATTGAGCCCTTGCACAAATCACATGTCATTTTTAAAATCATATTTTTTGTTATTTTTACATCATGTTTTATTATTGATTTTGACTTTATGTTTTCAAAATGTTTTTCAGTCTTATCTTCAAGCATTCCAAGATCAATTATTGGTGATATGGATTTTATCAATCCGACATTTACCAGTCTTTCATATCTTGCTTGAACAGTAGGTGTACTTACTTTAATCTCTCTTGATATTTGTCGAAATGATTTTCTCCCATCTTTTATCAGTGATTCAATTACTGCAATATCGATATCATCAGGCTGAAATGGCATATGCCTAATTTCTTGTGAGAATATTTATCATTTTACAATTGTAAAGTACACTATTATTGTATACGTGTATTCATACATTATTCATGTCAAATCAAATCAATGTAAAAAAATCTCTTGTTATTACTTTGTTTATCTTATTTTCGCTTATTTTTGTTGGAGGTGTATTTGCAGCTACAAATGAAATTGCAATTGGTGCTGGAACTGAATTATCTTATCCTTCATGGCTAGTAATTGCTTACCTAGCTGGTCTATCAATGATAATTCTACCTTGTACCCTACCTCTGGTGTTCATTATAGTTCCGCTTAGTATGGGTAAAGGTGCAAAAAAGGGACTTGGCATGGCTATGTTGTTTGGGGCAGGTCTTACAATTACAATTGCATTTTATGGATTTGGAATTGGTGCACTTGGGCAAACAGCAGATTTAGATCGTATTTCAGTTTTCATGTTTTTAATTGCTGGCATTGCAGCATTTCTATTTGGTCTGTCACAACTAAAGTTATTTGAAATAAAACTACCTACATACTCTGGCACTCCAAAATTTATTCAAAAACGTGGAGATTACTCAAAATCATTTTTCATGGGATTGTTATTAGGAAATGCAGGTGTTGGTTGTCCAAATCCTATGTTTTATTGGCTGTTGATTTACATCGCGGGAACTGGCAGTATGGAGATAGGTGCAAGTTTAGGTGCAGTACATGGAGTAGGTAGAGCAATCCCGTTAATTCTTTTATCTGTCTTGGCAATCATTGGAGTAAATGCTACAAAAGGAATTACTGCAAACAAAATAACAATTGAAAAACTTACTGGATGGATGTTGATAGTACTTGGAGCATTTTTAATAATTAATGGCATACCTGGTGGTCATGAGTGGTATGAATCTACATTTGTACACATTGCATGGAATAATTTTGTTACCACGCTGTCTCTTCCTCCAGAATTTCATATTGGTCAGCATACTCATCACTATGATATTCAAATGCCACAAGAATTTGCTCCTGTCTTATTTGTTACCTTACTTGTATTTCCAATCATATGGTATTTTACTCGAAAAAAGGAGATAACAACATGAAAGATCCTGTTTGTGGTATGGATGTTGGAGAAAAAGGAGTTCCATTAGAACACAAAGGAAAACAATATCGATTTTGTTGTGCAAGTTGCAGGTGGGCTTTTGAGCAAAACCCTGATCAGTTTACAGAATCATGAAAGTGCAAGTTCTTACCACGCCTGGATGCTCAAATTGTATTGTTCTTGAGAAAATGTTAGATCAACTAGGCATAAGATATGATACCATTGATGTCACTGAAAAACCAGAATATTTGCAAAAATATCCAATATTTACAGCTCCTGGATTGGTAATTGATGGAAAATTAGAATTTACAGGTATTCCTAAAAAAGAAGATCTTGAAAAGAAATTCTCATAAACTCGCCAATGTTTTTTACTCTGAATATGATACTATTTCCAAATGACTGATTATTCTACAAATGAAAAAATGATCCTTGTACAGTATGCAATTAAAAAATATGAAAATGAAGAAACTGTAATTGAGAAATTAAAGACAATTCTATCTGAAAAAGACATCCAAAGAAACATTGACACACTGATTGGAACACAAAGAGTACGAAGAATAGGACCAGAAATATTGCAAAACAATGAGAGTCATACCGAAATTCCTGAACTGCCAGAATCTCTCATGGAAATAATTGAAAATCTCTAGTTTGACATATTTTTAAATCACCCTTTTTGTGATTAATCATTATATGTACAGACAGATCCTTTTTGCAAGTATTTTGACAGTACTAATTGCATCTTCATTTTCCAGTTTTGCTTTTGCTCATCCCCATTCTGGCGAAGTTCTAATCAATGGTCATACACATAAACCACAAACTGAGTATGTTCCAATCAATGGAATGATTGGACTAGAAAAAACAACAGTCCTCTTTCATGCTCCTTCAACAGGTAAGATTCCATGGGGATTTGTGGAAGGAAATATCTCAAATCATGTTGCAGGTTATCCTGTAATAATTCAAATCTTCAAAGATGGTCAGGCCGTTAATTTTGCCCAGACAGATGTAAAAGAAGATGGTGATTATGAGTACCGATTTAGAGTTCTAAACATCGATGATGGAAAGACAAATAGAATCTTTGTTGGTGACTATTACGTGACTATCTTCAAAGTTGTTTATCTAAACCAAAATAACTTGATTTAAAATCCTCTTAGTCCCTCAGGACGCATAATTTCTGGATGCTGTTTCATCCATTGTATTTTATCTAACATATCTTGTTTGTCTTGCGGAAATGTACCCTTGATTGTATATGCATTTGATCCGTGATTTGCCCTGAAAATTATCTCTTCTTTGGTTTCTATCTGGCTGATTAAATCACGTAGCTCTTCTAGTGATTCATCGTCATTGATTTTAATAAATGGCTCTCCAAATTTATCCAAAAATTCTTGCTTTATTCCATTTTCCAAGTATAGAGTTAGTGCTCCTACATAATGAGGCGAACATGCACTAATTACTTCTGCAGTTCCTTTGATGTGTTCTTTGGAGTAAGTTCTTCCACCCAATCCTAAAATTATCATACAAGACATTACATATCCTGCATCTTTTGCTTTGTTTACTGATTTGATAATTGTTTTTGCAATTGCACCTTTTGTTACTTTTTTTAAAATAATATCTGAACCACTTTCAATTCCTAAATACAGCATATCTAATCCTGCATCATGCATTTTCTTTAGTTCTTCGTCTGTTTTCTTTAAAATATTCATAGGCATTGCATAACAAGAAATTCTTTCAAGATTTGGAAACTTTTCATAAAGATATTTTACAATTTTTACAATATACTCTGCATCAAGATTTAACGCATCACCGTCTGCCAAAAAGACTTTTTGTGTATCTGGTAATCGTTTTGCCATTAGATCAATTTCTAATTTAACTTCATCCCATGGTTTTTCTGAATATTGTTTTGATCTATACATATCACAAAAAGAACATTCGTTAAAAGAACAACCCAATGTAACTTGAAAAATTAGTGATCTTGCCTCTGAAGGAGGTCTATACAATGGTGCATCATAATTTAACATCATTTCTACTTCACAGTAATTGCTTGATTATGTTTTTTATACTTTCTAATCTAGTAATGTCTTTTAATTGAGGCCTACAAGAATTTCATAACTTGGTAAATGATCCTGATTCAAAAAGACTCCTGTGGTTTGTTTTTGCAGGCTCACGGGGAGGATTGAACCGTTTACGAATTATATCTATATTGAAAAAAACACCGCTTAACACAAATCAACTTGCCAAGGAATTGGACCTTGATTACAAGGCTATTCAGCATCACATTAAAGTTCTTGAAAAAAACAACTTGATTACAAAAATTGGGGAAAAATATAGTATCATGTATTTTATATCCACATTTTTGGAATCTAATATGGAGTCACTTGAAGAAATTGAAGGAAAATTGGATAAAAGTAAATAAAAGATCAGGAGTTGCTTCTCTCTAAATGGAATCTAATTCTCTAGTGTTATCTATTGTTTCAATTGTAAATATGGCGATACTTGGAGTTTTGATTAGTATTTTTGGAAAAATGTATGTAAAAACAAGAGCACAGCTTCCATTAGGCATGATTGTTGTTGCAGGCATGCTGTTTCTCCATAATGTTATTGGAGCATTTGCATACTTTTCAATGGATCAAATTTTTTCACATGAAATATTTCCATATATGCTAGGAGTAGGTATTGCAGAACTTGCAGGATTATTGATCTTCTTGAAGATAACTTTGGATTAATCTTAGTTTAATTGTAGTTAACAACTAATAATTTTGTGTTAAAAAAATATCATAAATATTTTATGCTCAACAAAAATATTCTTATTGCTTTTGCAGCATCAATTACGATCTCTGCAATTGTTGCTCAGATGTTATCTGGACAAGCAGATTATCTTAATACTACTTACACACTACTTGTTGATTATATGATTTATTTTTCTACATTTGGTGGTTTATTTTATTTAGACAATCGAAAAAAATACCTGCTTGAATCTGGTCAGACTGATAAATCAAAACTTAAACATGATCTAATTAAAATTATAACTTCACTTGGAATAGCTGAAGTTGTTTATACAATTATGAGATGGTTCTTGCAGTATTATTTTTTAACCATACACTACGATGCCTATCTTGCTTCAATCGCATCACACGTTATATCCACAATAATTTATTTGATAGTAATTAATTTGAGTGTAAAAATGACAAGGTTGTATAAAGATGGGAATTAGTGTCTATGTAGATGGATCTGGTGGTCCTAATGGTGGATTTGGCTATTTTGTAAAAGAGACAGGCGAATCTTTTTATGAAAAAAAACCAGAAATCACAAATAATCAGGCTGAATATATGGCAATTATTACAGCCCTGAAAAACTTTGCCGATTCTACCGAAGAGATTACCATTTTTAGTGATTCAAAAAACACGATCTCTCAGTTAAATCATGAATTTGCGATAAATAACGAAAAATTACGAGAACTTGCACGTGAGGCATGGTCTCTTATTGGAAAATTTTCTAAAATTACTCTGTTATGGGTTCCTCGAAAAGAAAATTTGGCAGGAAAGATGTTAGGAAGCTAAAAAACAGAGATCAGAAATTTCTATGAATAACTTTATTATACAAAATCTTTAGTCAAAATCAACGTGGTTGAATCTGTTTTTCTCTCACCAAAATCTATAGCAATTATCGGAGCATCTGATAAACGAGGCAGTGTTGGTGCAACCATTACATCAAATATTATGAATGGTTTCAAAGGCACCGTTTATCCTGTTAGTCCTACGAGACCTACTGTGTTTTACAAAACAGCTTACAAGACTGTTTTGGATATTCCAAAACCAGTTGATCTCGCAGTAATTGTAATTAACAATCTTCTAGTTGCAGATGTTTTAGAGGAATGTGGCAAGAAAAAAGTCAAAGGCGTTATCATCATCACTGCTGGTTTTAAAGAAGTAGACGAAGAAGGAGCAAAAAGAGAACAGAAAATAAAAGATATTGCTAAAAAATACAAAATACAAATCATTGGTCCAAACTGTCTTGGAGTGATGAATCTTGATCCAAAGACAATGATGAATTCTACTTTCCTTAAAGTTACTCCAAAGTCTGGTAAAATTGCACTTGTATCTCAAAGTGGTGCAATATGTGCAGCACTAGTTGAAGATGCTAGTGCTCAAGGAATTGGATTCTCTGCAGTAATCAGTATGGGAAACAAAGCTGCAATGAGCGAAGTTGATATTCTTAAGATGTTAGCTAATCACAATCAGACCAAAGTAATTGTAATGTATCTTGAAGATATGGGTGATGGCCAAGAGTTTCTCAAAGTTTGTAAAAATATTACTAAAAAACTCAAAAAACCAGTACTCGTTCTCAAATCTGGACGTAGTCCTGAAGGTGCAAAAGCTGCAATGTCTCATACCGGAGCTTTGATGGGCTCTGATGAAATCTATGATGCCTTGCTAAAACAATCAGGTGCAATACGTGTAGATACTATGGAAGAACTCTTTGATTATGCTGTTGCATTTTCAAAACAACCTCTTCCTTCAGGTGGAGATCTTGTAATTGTATCAAATGCAGGTGGACCTGCAATTATTTCAACTGATGCATGCTCTAAACTTGGAATTAAAATGGCAAATATTGATAGCATTCGTCCAAAGATTGATGCTGTAATTCCTCCTTGGGGAAGTTCACGTAATCCAGTAGATATTGTAGGTGATGCTGATTTTAACAGATTCAGTAATGTTTTGGATCGTGTTTTGACTCATCCTAATGTAGGTTCTGTGATTTCAATGTGTACTCCTTCTGGAACTTTGAACTATGATAAATTAGCAGATGTAATTGTTACAATGTCAAAAAAATACAAAAAGACAATGCTCTCAAGCTTGATGGGGTTAGATGAAGGAATTACAAATAGAGAGATTCTAGCTGCAGGCGATGTTCCATATTACACATATGCAGAAGGAGCAATTAGAGCACTTGCGGCAATGTTAAAGTTTTCCAATTGGATTAAAACACCTGAAGGAAAAATCACTACATTCAAAGTTGACAAACTAAAAGCAAAGAAAATTTTTGATAAAGTCAAAAAAGAAAAACGACCAAATCTTTTGGAAGAAGAGGGACAAGAAGTTCTCAAAGCATATGGATTGCCATTACCAAAAAGTGCACTTGCAAAAACAGAAGCAGATGCAATTAAGATTGCAAAGCAAATAGGTTATCCTGTAGTGATGAAGATTGCATCACCACAAATTATCCATAAATCAGATGCTGGCGGTGTTAAAGTAAATCTAACAAATGATTTGGAGATCAAAGAAGCATTCAAGACAATTATTGCAAATGCCAAAAAATATAACAAAATTGCTGAGATAAAAGGAGTTTTAGTTGTTGAAATGGTAAAAGGTGGTAAGGAACTGATTATAGGTTCTAAACTAGAGCCTGGATTTGGTCCTGTCATTATGCTTGGAATGGGTGGAATCTACGTTGAAGTTCTCAAAGATGTCAACTTCAAACTCGCTCCAGTTACTGATAAAGAAGCAGATGACATGATAGCATCCATCAAAACACAAAAAATACTTCAAGGAGTAAGGGGCGAAAAGCCATCTGATATTACAAAACTATCTGAATGCATTCAGAGACTATCTCAACTAGTTACTGACTTTAAGGAAATTAAGGAACTTGACATGAATCCTGTCTTAGTGATGGAAAAAGGCAAGGGCTGTAAGATTCTTGATGTAAGGATCGGACTCTGATCGCAATTCATTCGTAAATTTTTATTTATACTGTTTTAGAATATTTATACAACCTAAAGTGAATCTCATTGTGGCAAATGTTGAGAAACTTAAGACCATAAGAACAGGCGAAGATTATATTCAAAGCCTAAGAGGAAGAGATCTCAAAATTTACCTTTTTGGAGAACTAGTAAAAGAACCAGTAGACCATCCAATGATTAGACCATCAATTAATGCAGTAGCTGAAACATATGACTTGGCTGTACGAGAAGAGGAACTCGCATCTGCACATTCATCCCTTACTGGATTACAAGTAAACAGATTTTTACATATTGCAGAAAGTGCACAAGATTTAGTTTTACAAAATAAGATGCAAAGAAAACTAGGGCAAAACACTGGGACATGTTTTCAAAGATGTGTGGGAATGGATGCACTGAATGCATTACACTCTACTACATTTGAAATTGATGAGAAACATAAAACAAACTATCATAAACGATTTTTAGAATTTGTGAAGATGGTTCAAAAAGAAAATCTTGTAATTGGCGGTGCGATGACTGATCCAAAAGGAGACAGAAGTAAAGGACCGGCAGAACAAGATGATCCTGATTTGTTTACCAGAGTAGTTGCCAAAGATGATAAAGGAATCTATGTTTCAGGAGCTAAAGCACATCAAACTGGCTGCATCAATTCACATTGGATTATTCTAATGCCTACAGTACGATTAACAGAAAATGATAAAGACTGGGCTGTAGTTGGTGCAATTCCAGCAGATGCTAAAGGTGTGACTTACATCTATGGAAGACAATCATGTGACACAAGAAGTATGGAGGAAGGAACAATTGATGATGGTAATGCAAAGTATGGTGGACAAGAAGCCCTAATAGTTTTAGATAGAGTATTCATTCCCTGGGATAAAGTATTCATGCATGGTGAATACGAATTTGCATCAATGTTAATTGAACGCTTTACTTGTTATCATAGACGTAGTTATGTCTGCAAAACTGGATTAGGTGATGTCCTAATTGGTGCAGCAGCTACTATAGCTGACTATAATGGTATTCCAAACGTATCTCACATTAAAGACAAAATTATTGAGATGACTCATCTTAATGAAACAATTTTCGCCGCAGGAATTGCATCTTCACACCAAGGACATAAAATGAAATCTGGTGTTTATCTAAATGATGACATGCTTGCACAAGTTTGTAAACATAATGTTACTCGATTTCCATATGAAATTAGTAGATTAGCACAAGACATTGCAGGTGGATTAATGGTTACATTACCATCTGAAAAAGATTTTAGACATCCAGAAGCAGGTCCAATGTTAAAAAAATATCTTGTTGGAAGAAAAGGTGTAGATGTAGAAAATAGAATGAGAATTTTAAGATTAATAGAAAATATGACAATGGGTAGAAATGCAGTTGGATATCTTACAGAATCTATGCATGGTGCAGGTTCACCACAAGCTCAAAGAATCCAAATTCAACGACAGATGCAAGTAGGCTACAAGAAGAATTTAGCAAAGAATTTAGCTGGAATTAAAAATGATATTGAAATACCTAATGAACCATCTGAATATTTCAAACGTGTTTTCAAAACAAAAGATTCTGTATTTTAATTATTATTTTTAATTTATTGATTATTTTCTTTTGATTTATCTGAATCATCAATTTTCTTTTCAGTAATTTCTGATTTTTTTATATCTTCAGAATATTCTGAATCCACTTCAATCTTACCAATATCTGATAATTCTTCTAATGTTTCTTTACTTACAATATCTTTAACGTCTTTTTTGTTACCTGTAAATTGTTTAATTATCATGATTCCAATTACAATTGCAATAATTATGTAATTCATTGGAGGTTTCAAAATTTCTGTAATGTAACCTACTTGTGGAATAATATATGCAACTTTTCCGATATACTCTTCTTCTGTAATTGGATAATCTGTTCCTTTGATCCATGTTGGATTTGCATCACCTTTTGTTCTAACCGTTTTTGGGTCTTCATTTAGTATTGATTCAACTCTGTGAACAATCACTCTATTATGATCTGAGGGTCTATCAAATACAATAATGTCACCTACTTGAATTTCCTTAAATGGTTCATGACCTTGAATAACTATGATATCATAAACTTGTAAAACTGGAATCATACTTCCACTGGCAACAACATAAAATGGATTTTGTGTTCCAAATGCCACCTGTAATCCAATCCAAATCACTAAAACTGCTACAGCAACAATCAGAATGTCTTTGATTACGCCTTTTGAAATAGATTTTTTAACCATTATATTTCTCCTTAGCAATATTCATTAAATTTATTAATAAATTAGATTTTTGTTCCACATTCTTCACAGAATTTAGACCCAACTTTATTTACAAATCCACATTCAAAACATTTTCCTGGCTGAGATGCAACACTTTCTTCAGGTTTTCCTAATAGAATTACTTCTCCAACTTTTTTAATGGCAATCCAAGGAATACTTCCTTCTGTTCCATCATTTTTTGTAATAACTAAAACCATTGATTGTGTATTTCCATCAATACCAATTTGTTTTGCAGTACCGATTTTATTTGCATTTTCATCTATAACACTTTTACCTTCAATTGGACTAACTGATGCAGATGAATTTGCTTGTGTAGCCTGTACTGTAGGTGCTATTGTAGCCTGTACTGTAGGTGCTATTGAAACATTAGCATCTAATGGTTTTGCACTTCCAATTTCTTTTTGTTCATTTGGTTTTTTGAATTCCCTATATTCTGCAATTGTAGCATTACATGCTTTACAAATGTATTGACCTCGTTCAGCAAGAACTAAATTTTCTGCAACTTCTTCATTTGGATTTTCAAATTCTATTTTTGGTGGACCTTCAAATTCTTTTTCACATGTATTGCAAAAATGTTTAGTAATTTTATCAACATCTAATCTACCAATTGGTGCTAAAAATAAATCTGGACCACCTAAATTTCCTTTCATTTGTTGTTCATCTGTAACTGTAGCCATAACATAGCCTCCAGAACCTCTTAATTTTTTTAATCTAAGTTCTGAACTCATAAATCAAAGTCATCAAAACGTCATTTAAGTATATATCAAATTTAGTCTTTTTTTAAAAAATAAAGATCTAGAATTTGGTGAACGTTTTTAGGTATGATAAATATTTTAAAAATATAATGGGAATTACTCAAATTTCAGATGCAAAGTCTTGGCAAGTGGATGTCATAAATTCTGACATTCCTGTATTTGTCGACTTTTGGGCCGAATGGTGTGGTCCGTGCAGAATGGTAGGTCCAGTAGTTGAAGAACTAGCAAATCACTACGATGGCAAAGTAAAATTTGTAAAGGTTAATGTCGATGAGGCTAATGAATTAGCTTCAAAATACAATGTATTTAGCATTCCAACATTGATTCTCCTTAACAAAGGCGTAATAGTTAGCCAGCAAGTAGGTGCTGCTTCTAAAGAATCATACCAAAGTATGATTGATAGAGCACTAGCATAAATTACTAAAATTCATTTTTTCTTATTTTTATATCCTAAAGTAATTAATATTCCAAAAATTGACTCAGGTTATGTCCTTTGGTGAAGTTGATACACTTGGAATGCTTTTTGACAAACTACAAAGTTTGTTTGATGAATCTCAAGGTTACTATGAATCATTTTTAGATACTAACAATATGTACAAAAAAGGTCAACTTACTGACAAACAATTCTTTCAAAAACTAGGTGATTATACAGTTGCATATTCTGCATTAGAATTTCTAGCTATCAAGGTAATATTTGAATTAAAAAAAGCTGTAGATTCTGGTGGAAGAAACACACAATCTCCTGGATTAATGCCGGGAATGGGTCAACCTGGAATGATGGCAGGAGGAATGGGCCAACTACCAAGATCTGGAACTGCACAAAATCCTGTAGGTAGAGGTCCACCAGGAATTGTATCTGCACAAGAAGCATTTGGAAATGTTGGAACTTTACCATCACCTGATCCAGCTTTAATGCCAAGACAAACAATATCTCCACAAGAACAATCTGGAATTAGATGTACTTCGTGTGGTAGTGAGTTAAGAGCAAATTCTAAATTCTGCACAAAGTGTGGAACTAGAGCATAAAATTAGAAATATATTTTTTTATTCTTGAGTAGTGCCACATTCAGGACAAAACTTTGCTGTCGTTGAAAGACTAGTACCGCATTCTGAACAGAATTTTCCATCTGTCTTTAATTCATTGTATGCATTTCCAACATTTGCTGAACTTTTTACTGCACCTGATGGAACATAGGTGTCATCATCAATTAAAACAGGTTGAAAGTCCTGTTCTATCAAATATGTCATCATTCTTGGAATACCTCCTCCATCATTTTTTGGGTCTGGAACTGAATCTCCCATCCAAAATGCAAATCTCATTAGAGTTAATTCTGGAGTAGAAAATGCAAGAGTATGTTTTGACATATAATCTTGTGCTGCCTTTTTACCGTCAAAAACTTCCATGATGACATTCTTTTTTATTTAATTATAATAGTTTCTGGTAAAATGGACCGGGAGGGAATCGAACCCTCGACATCTTCGTTGCGAACGAAGCATTATACCCCTAAACCACCGGCCCTCAAATAATCTAGGACTAAATTGCACTTTTATTCATTTTCTAAGTAGATTTTAATCGAATCCTCTTTTTAACTTGATTTTTCTAATTACATCCTTGACTAATTCTTCATCTTTTACAACTAATTCTTGTAATTTTTTCTTATATTCCTCATCACACCATCTTTGTTGACTAAACATTTCTTTCACTAATTTTACAATTTCAGATTTATTTCTCTGGTGATCTCGTTTCGCTATCTCTGAATCTTCCATGATTTTTCTTTTGGATTAATCAACTTAAGCGTATTCCTTAACGCATAATAGAGTCCATATCATAAAATTTTTTGATGACATACGATACAGTAATTGTTGATTCGCACGTAATACTTCCTAATGGAATGATTAACAAAAATATTGTAATTGATGAAGGAAAAATTATAGAATTAACTACTGATATTCCTGCATGTGATCATAAAATTAATGGAAATGGATTAATTTCAATTCCTGGTGCAATTGATACTCATGTTCACTATGGAGTTTATTCACCAATTAATGAAGCTGCAAAAACTGAATCTCATGCTGCAGCAATAGGTGGAGTTACAACTATGATGCGAATGCTTCGATTAGAATCTACATTTTCAAATACTTTGGAAGAACAACTTTTAGCTTCGTCAGAATATCATTATATTGATTATGCTATACATGCTTCCATTTTTACAGAAAAACAAATTGATGAAATGAATTTTTGTATAGATAAGGGAATTACGTCTTTTAAAATTTACATGAATCTTGGTGGTGAAATTGGTCATGTTTACATGGATATGCCTCCAAATTCTTCTAATCTTGTAGAATCTAAAGTAAATGTTACAGATCAACTTGTAGAAAAAATTGTAAAAAATGCAGCACAACTTGGTTGTCCTGTACTTGTTCATGCTGAAGATTATGAATCATGTGGTTGTGGAATAAAAAAAGCTAAAGAAAAAAATCAGGATGGATTATCTGCTTGGTCTTCTAGTCGTTCTCCAGAATTTGAAGCTAAAGCAATTAAAACAGTATGTAAATTTGGACGAAATTATGATTGTGTAATTTATTTTGTTCATATTGGTTCAGAACAAGCACTATTACAAATTCAAGAAGAGAAAAAACTTGGAACAAAAATTTTTGTAGAAACTTGTCCTCACTATCTAACATTGTCTTATGAGAATCAAAATGATTATCTTGCTAAAGTCATGCCACCAATACGAACAGAAAATGATCAAAAAGCTGTTTGGAATGCATTATCTAATAATCAAATTGATTGTATAGGAACAGATCATGTTGCTAATCAGCTTAAATTGAAACTTGATGGTAATGATGTTTGGAGTGCATTAGCTGGTTTTCCGGGAATTGGTACTTCATTACCACTATTACTTAATGATGGCATAAATCAAAATAGAATTACACTTGAACAGTTTGTAAAATTCACTAGTTACAATGCTGCAAAAATTTTTGGTATGTATCCACAAAAAGGAACACTTGCAAAGAATTCTGATGCTGATGTTACTATAATTGATTTGAAAAAAGAAAAGAAAGTTACTTCTGAATTATTTGGAGGATTTTCTGATTATATTGTATATGAAGGACGAAATTTGAAAGGTTGGCCTGTTAAAACTATGGTTAGGGGAGAATTAGTTGCTGAGAATTTTGAGGTTATTGGAAAACTTGGGCACGGTAAACTTGTTTCAAGAACTATAAATTCTAAATAATTTCAAATTTACCATTTGTTTTGGCTTTGTAAATTATATCTGGTTTTCTTAAAAAAATACCTGATTCTAAAACTCCTGTCGTTTGTTTAATTTTTTGTGTTAATTCTTTAGGATTTTTTATTGTTCCAAAGTCACAATCTAAAATTATGTTTCCATTTTCTGTAAACATTGGATAACCTTTATCTACAAATCGAATTTTAGATTCACCGCCTAATTTCTTAATAGAGTACATCACTGAACTTCTTGCTAATGGATGAATTTCTATTGGCACACTTCTTGTAAAATTTTTAACAAATTTTGTTTTATCTGCCATAACAACAACCTTTTTTGCAAGACTAAACAAAATATTTTCTCTTAATAGTGCTCCTCCTCCTCCTTTAATGACAAATTTTTGTGAATCAATTTGATCTGCACCATCAAATACAATATCTATGTGATTGACTTGATCTGACTCTAGTAATTGTATACCAGCTTTTTCTGCAACTTGTTTAATTTGTAATGAAGTTGGAATACCTTTGATGTTATAATTTTTTAATTTAATTAATTTTCCAAGTGATTTAACTAATATAGTTGCAGCTCTACCACTACCTAACCCAATCACTTGATTATTTTTAATTAATTTTAATGCATCATTTGATAATGCCTCCATGGCACTATCGTAAGACAATTACTCTACCTCAGCTTGATCAAGTTTTGATAAAACTCTCATAATATCACCTTTGATTTTATCTAAATCATCGGTATCATCATCAAAATCATCATCAACTATTGATGTTTTTGGTTTTTGATCTGGTTGTACAAGTGCTTTATCTTCTGTTATTTTTGTTACTTCTTTATCTAAATCTGGTTTATTTTCAAATGAAATTTCAGGTTTTGGTAAAATTGATTGAATGATTTCCACTTTATCTTCTACTACAGTTTTAGGCTGAACAATTTCTTTAATAATTTCTTCCTTTGGTTTAATTAATTCAGTTACAAATATTTTCGGTTGTGGAATTGTTTTTACAATTTCTTTTCCTTCAAATAGGGGGAATTTTGGTTCAGCTCTTGAAATATTTGTTAATGTTGTTAATTCAAATATTTGTCTTGATTTTGTTAGTGGAATTTCAATTGGATCAATTTTTGTTTCCTTTAGTTTTTCAAAATTAAATGTGTCCTTGATTGATTTTGAAATTTCTTTTTTTATTTCCTCTTTTTCTTGTTTTATTTCAGATGTTTGAATTTTTGAATTTAACATATTTGATGATAGTTCATGTAATCTCTCATCAAGTTTTGATAGTTTTTGATCCATTAAAGTAATCAAGCCATCTCCAATTGGACCTAAATCTGGGTGTTTACTTGCTTGTTCAAGTTTTTCTAATTTAGCTAAAATCATTCCCAATTGATGTTGATATTTTAATAACAGTTTATCTTTTTGAATTTTAGAAAATTCGTCATCCTCTTGATATAATCTTGAAATAGTTTTTGTTAGAATATCTTTTTCAATCTTTAAAGAACTAATTTGATTTTTAATATGTGAACTAGCACCTAGACTTAATAATTGATTTTTATTTTTAGGTATTTTTCTTACAACAGATGCTGTTGCAACTCCTGCAATAGAACTTAAAATTAAAACAATTTCTTGCATCTATGTATACCATTTAATCCAAGAATACTTTCTTCGTTTAGCCTCTGGAAATCCACAACTTGCGCATTGGTTATGACGCTTGTGAAGTGAATTTTTACCACATCTTCTACATCTAATATGGACTTTCTTTTTGGTAAATCCACCCATAGAAGTAGTACCCCTTGTCATTCCAAATCACCTAATTTTTTGGTGGTGGAGGAGATATCATTACGACATTGTCTCCTCTTACTACAATGGAACCAAGGCTTTTTGTCTCGCCTTCAGAAGCTATTTCTTCTGAAGAATCAAGTAGCAGATTCATGTGTTGATCAAAACCTAAGAGATTACCTCTAATAGTTTTGCTCCCTTTGAGTTTTATTAATACAATCTGATTAATACTCTCATCCAGTACTTTTACTGCCATATCAACGGACATCTATATCACTCATTGACTTCCCTGTAGAGGGATTATATTAAAATATCATTGTGTATCTATAAATTATCTTCAGTAAGGTAAGTTTGACACTTTTTTGACAAGTTTTGTACAATTTCATTCAAAATCTTAATTCCATCTTTTTTTGTTGCTTTTGTTGGATCACCCCAAATTCCATTTTTTGTAGCTTTTGGAAATGATTTATTGGCTAATTTTCCAATTTTAATTATTTCTTGTTTTGTCATTTTATCTGTAATCAAACCTTTTTTTGCTAGTTTCATTTTAACATTTTTTGAAATTGCTAACATTAGAGATGTTTCTACAAACCCTGCATGATCAAAATCTTTATCCATAAAATGCCAATAGGATAATGAAAATACTTTAACTTTATTTTTTAATTTTTTTCTAATTTTCAAATCAATATCTTTAATTGATTTTAAATTTCCATGATGACCATTAATAATAAAAATTGTTTTAATATTATTTTCTAGTAATGATGTGCATAAATCTATTAGGATTGCACGTAATGTGGATTCTTTAATACTTAAATTGAAAAATGGTGCATGTTCAAATGAATTTCCATATGTTATGGTTGGAAGAAGAAGATAGTCATTTTTATCAGATAGTTTTTTTGCTACTTTTGATACAATATCTGAATCAGTTGAAATTGGTAAGTGTGGACCATGTTGTTCAATTGAACCAATAGGAATAATCGCAATTTTATTCTTATTTTTAAGCAAATTTCTTAGTATTGGATCGAATTGTGTTTTAATATCTGTCATTTATTTCACTTAGACTTGATGTGAACCTTTCTCCAACGAACTTCTAATTTATTTTCTAGATGCATTTTTGTTGCTTTAAGTAAAATATCCGCTTCAAGTTTTTGTCCTTTCCTTTTTATTTTTTCTAATGTATCATTTGGATCAACTTTAAATGAATCCTGAAAAATAATTGGTCCTTGATCTAAATTTTCTGTTACATAATGTGCCGTTACACCAACAATTTTTGTACCTCTTTCATAAGCTTGAGCATATGCTGATGCACCTGCAAATGCAGGTAGTAATGATGGATGAATGTTAATTATTCTATTTGGATATCTCCAAACAAAATTAGGAGTTAAAATTTTCATATATCTTGCAAGTGAAATTAAATCAATATTATATTTTTTACAAATTTCAATTATTTCTTCTTCTGCTTTTGCTTGATTTTTTTCTTTTATTGTAATAAATGGGATTTTTGCTTGTTTTGCAATTAATTCTAGTGATTTTTCTGTACCAACTATTACTGAAATTTTTCCTTTGAGTGATTTTCTATTTGCAATAAATGTTTGAAGGCATAATGGTTCTTTTGTAACAAATACTGCAATATTTTTTTCTAAATTAGTTTCATGATGTGTATTTACATCCATTTTTTCTTTTTTTGCTAATTTCTGAATTTCAATATCAAATTTTTTTATATTTAATTTTTTAGAAAATGAAACTTCTAGATACATACCAAAAAGATTTTTGATTACATTTTGATTTACTTTCTCAATGTTTCCACCTTCTGAAAATGCAAAATTAGTAAATTTAGCTACAATACCTTCTGTGTCTTTACCAACTACTGTAATTCCAACTACTGTTTTTTTCATAACTTTGTATGATGAAGTATTTCTCATTATTAATCATTCACAGAAAAAAAATGGTGCGGGAGGTGGGATTCGAACCCACGAACTCCTGAGAGATAGGGTCCTAAACCCTACGCCTTTGACCAGGCTGGGCAACTCCCGCAACGACTAGCCATTAAACACAAATTTATCTATTATTAAATAATCTCATGGCAAAATTTTTTGGAACTAATGGAATTAGAGGAGTATTTCCTGATGATTTCACGTTAGAATTTATTCATGATATTACATTATCTATTGGAACTTATTTTGAGAATGGACCAATTTTAATTGGGTATGACGGAAGGGAGTCAAGTCCATTAATTTGTAAAATTATTACTTCTACTCTTAATTCCATTGGAATTGATTGTAGTATTGCTGGACTTGTTCCAACCCCATGTCTTGAGTATGCAGTAAAGTCTCTTGGATATTCTGGAGGAATAATGATTACTGCTTCACATAATCCTCCACAATATAACGGAATTAAACCTGCAGGAAAAGATGGTGTTGAAATATCACGTGAGGATGAATTAGTAATTGAAAATATTTATTTTAAAAAAAGTTGGTTATCTATTCCTAAAAAATTGGGAATAACTAAAGAAGAAACTAGATCAATTGAAACATATCTTAATGGAATTAAATCTCATATCGATTCTAAACTTATAGAATCAAAATCTTTCAAAGTTGTTTTGGATCTTGGTAATGGTGCTCAAGCAGTTACTGCACCTGATTTTTGTAAGATAGTAAATTGTGAACCAATTCTTGTAAATGAAAAAATTGATAGTACATTTCCAGGACGTGGTTCTGAACCAACACCACAAAATCTTTCAACTCTTTCAAAAACTGTAATCGAAAACAAAGCTAATTTTGGAATTGCATTTGATGGCGATGGTGATCGAAGTATTTTTTGTGATAATCTTGGAAATATTTTAACCGGTGACAAGTCTGCATTGATATTAATTCAACACATTCTAACGAAAAATCCTAATTCTATAGTTGTCACTTGTTTAAACTCTGGTTCTAACACTGAAATCTTGACTGAAAAATATAATTCTAAAGTTATACGTACTAAAGTAGGTAGTGTCGAGGTTTCAAGAAAAATGCTTTCAACTAATGCATTAATTGGATTTGAAGAAAATGGCGGATTTATGTTTGGAAAACATAATCAAGTTAGGGATGGTTGTATGAGTTTGGCATTAATGCTTGATCTTTTATCACATACAAATAATTCTCTTTCAGATAAAATTTCTAAATTGCCTCCATCTTTTACCACAAAAGATAAAATTCAATGCTCACTTGAAGATTCTAAAAGAATAATTTTAGCACTAAAAGAAGAATTTCCACAATCTGATATTTCTGATGGTATCAAAATTGTTATTGATTCTAAAAATTGGGTAATGATAAGAGCAAGTGGTACTGAACCAATCATTAGAATCTATGCTGAATCTGAAAATCAAGACAAATTAGATGTTCTAATGCTTAAATTTCTTCAAAAAGTGAAGTTAATTATTTCCAGATAACACTTTTAATACACAACATTGGATTTGAAACACTATGGGAAAACCCTATTACGTTAAGTTTGAAACTCCTGAAGATTTGGTTAGTCCAATCTTAGAAGCCGTTAGAATTGCATCAACTACCGGTAAAGTCAAAAAAGGAACAAATGAAGCAACAAAGGCTATTGAACGTGGTACTAGTAAATTAATTGTAATTGCTGAAGATGTAGAGCCACCAGAGGTAGTAGCACATCTTCCAATTTTATGTGAAGAACAAGGCGCAGCATATGCTTTTGTTCCAAGCAAGGGAGAGTTAGGTAAATCATTAGGTATTGATATTACTTCAGCCGCAGCAGCAATTTTGGACGCTGGCGATGCACAACATATCGTCGACCAAGTTACATCTAAAATTGCTGATATTAAAGGCGGTAAGAATAAAAAATGAGTGCAACTGAAGAAGTAGTACAATCTGAAATTATTCAAATTGTAGGCAGAACTGGTATTGCCGGTGAAGTTATTCAAGTTAGAGTTAAAGTTCTTACTGGTAAGGATAAAGGAAGAATTCTTACAAGAAATGTTAAGGGTTCTGTTAGAATGGGTGAAATTTTAATGCTAAGAGAAACAGAACGGGAAGCAAAAAAAATCTCTAGGTGATTATGAATGAGTCTTTTAGTTAAGCCATGCAGTTTTTGTGATAGACCTATTGCAAAGGGTTCTGGAACAATGTTTGCTAAAAATGATGGAACTGTTTTATGGTTTTGTTCCGCAAAATGTAAAAAAAATGCACTAGTTCTAAAACGTGATCCTAGAACATTAAAATGGACTAAGAAACACGTTAAGGGTGGAATTAGAAAGAATTAGAATTGTCTGAACAATCATTATTTATTGTAAAACCTGATGCTGTATCTAGAAATTTAGTTGGTGAAGTTGTATCAAGATTTGAAAGAAAAGGTTTCAAACTTTTAAAATTAAAGATGTTTACATTCACTCAAGCACAAGCAGAAAATTTCTATGGTGTTCATAAAGACAAACCATTCTTTGGAGAATTAACATCATTTATCACATCAGGACCTGTTGTAGCGGCTATCATTGAAGGTAACAATGCAATTGCGACTACAAGAATTATGATTGGCGCTACAAAATCATTTGAAGCAAATCCTGGTTCAATTAGAGGAGACTTTGGATTAGGATTTAGTGAAAATATTATTCATGCATCAGATTCCCAAGAAAGTTTTAATCACGAATCAAAGGTAGCGTTTGAGTGATTTGATTTGCAAATTCGTCAACCAATAGTAGCAGTTCTTGGTCACGTAGATTCTGGAAAAACATCTTTACTAGATAAAATTCGTGGAACCGGTGTACAAGGCAGAGAAGCGGGTGGAATTACTCAGCATATTGGTGCAAGTTTTCTACCATCTGAAACTATCAAAGAAATGTGTGGTCCATTGTACAAAAAATTAGAACAATCAGAACACAAAGTTCCTGGATTATTAGTAATTGATACTCCCGGACACGAAGTATTTACTAATCTTCGTTCAAGAGGTGGCTCAGCTGCTGATATTGCAATATTGATAGTTGATGTTAATCGTGGATTTCAACCCCAAACAAATGAAAGTCTAAAAATTCTGCAAAGCAGAAAAGTTCCATTCCTTATTGCTCTAAACAAATGTGATCAAATTTCTGGATGGAGAAAATCTGAAACTAAATTTATTTCTCAGGCAATTAAAGAACAAGATGCCTCAATACAAACTGATTTAGATCAAAAAATCTATGATGTTGTAGGAACATTATCTATTTTAGGATACAAATCTGAAGCATTTTATCGTGTTAGTGATTTTAAATCTGAAATTGCAATAATTCCAATTTCTGCACGCTCTGGAGTTGGAATTCCAGAATTACTAAGTGTTTTAGTTGGACTAACTCAACAATATTTACAAAAACGATTAAACCAAGAAGAAAAAGAAACTCGTGGTATCATCCTTGAAGTAAAAGATGAAATTGGATTGGGACATACTGCTAATGTAATTTTGATTGATGGTACTATCAAAAAAGAACATAGTATAGTTGTTGCAAAACGTGATGGTGTTATAGTTACAAAACCTAAGGCATTACTTTTACCAAAACCACTTGATGAAATGCGAGACCCACGAGATAAATTTAGATCAGTTACGCAAGTTGATGCAGCAGCTGGTCTAAAAATTGCATCACCTGATCTTGAGGGTGTTCTTCCAGGAAGTACTCTTTATGTTGCAAAAAATGCTGATGAAATTGAAAAATTTACTAAACTAATAGAATCTGAAATGCAATCTATGTTTATTCATACAGAAACTAATGGAATTATTTTAAAATGTGATACCATAGGTTCACTTGAGGCTATTGTTGAGATGTTAAAACGTTCTCAAGTTCCAATAGCAAAAGCAGACATTGGACCCGTAAATAGGCGTGATGTCATTGAAGCCAAAGCTATCAAAGAAACAGATAGACATCTTGGAATTGTTTTGGCATTTAATGTTAAGATATTACCTGATGCACAAGAAGAGTCAGAATCAAGTCATATCAAATTATTTGAAGATAAAGTAATTTACAGTTTAATTGATAATTACAATGCTTGGGTTGAAGAAGATTCTGCCAATGAAGAAGATGCAATGTTTGCTGAAATAACACCAATTTCTAAATTTACATTTATGAAAGGTATGGTATTTCGTAACAATGATCCTGCAGTTTTTGGTGTGCATATTGACGTTGGTAATTTAAAACATAAAATTCCATTTATGAATATGAAGGGAAGAAAAATAGGAACCATACATCAACTTCAATTAGATAAAAAAACTGTGTCTTCTGCAAAAACAGGTGATGAGGTTGCATGTTCTGTTAAAGATGTTACCATAGGAAGACAAATTTTTGAAGATGATGTGTACTATACATTTCCTCCATCACCTGAAGCAAAAAAATTACTTACTAAATTTTTACATAAATTAAATAGTGAAGAACAAGAAGTTTTTAATGAAATAGTTAGACTTCAACGTCAAATAGAACCCATGTACGGTTACTAGTTTGAATGCTTTTTACAAATCATGTGAATTCCAGGTGCACCAACAGCTCCCATTATTTTATCTACTATTTTACCTGATTTGAACATGATAAATGTTGGAATTGATTGAATTGCAAATTTTATTGATATGTTTTGATTTTCATCAACATTAACTCTTGCAAATTTTACATTAGGATAATGTTTATCTAGACTTTCAAATACTGAATGCATTGATTTACAAGGACCACACCATTCAGCCCAAAAATCTACTAGTGTTAGATTTTCTGCTGAAATTGTTTGTTCAAAATTTAAATCATTTAAATTAATAATTCCGGGCTCAATTTTTGGTTGTGCCTTTTGATTAATCATTGCATCTAACTTTTTTTGCATGATTTTAGCAATTTCTGGATCCTCAGACAATACAAACTAAAATTTAATTCTATTAAAAAATCTATGTCAAAAAATTATTCATCTATATTTTTTATTGGAATTGCTTCAAATCTTCTTGATTTACAAATTGGACATTGATCTATGTATCTTGTAAAACTTACTGATGTATATGCAATTCCACAATCTCCACAAATTCGAAGATTTCTAGCTAGTTTTCCCATACTATCCATGATAATCTATTATGATTAAAAGTTAACTTAGATATTTTTCTAATTTTTATTATAGATAAAGAAGTAAATCCAACATGTATTGAGAAATTTAACACAATTATGAGTTCCAATTACAAAACTTACAAATCCAACAAAAATCTCATGTACACAACATCCTCATTTCTAATTTCCATATCATAAAATGTAGGTGCCTTAATCTCAACTTTGAAATTGTGTTTTTCTAAATCAAGAGATTCCCCAAATACTTTTGCATGAATTTGATAAAAATCATTTTTTTTAATATTGAATTCTATTCTTTTTATTGCAAATCCCTCAGTAATGATAACAAATGTAATTTCTTCTAACCAACTATAAAGAAGATAATACAGATCCTTTCCTTGTGAGACAAATTCTCTACTGCTTTTTTCTTCAACTTTATTTTGATCTAATGTTAAATTAATCACTGCATCTGCTGCAACTGAAAATGCTTCTTTTAGATCTTTTGCATTAATTTCAATTATTACATCTGTTGCATGATCTAGAAATTTGTAACTCATTCTTATTTTTTTATTTTCTCTAACTATTAATCTACATGTATCATTCTATTGTTTATTAGTAATTATGCTTAAAAAGTGAAATTTTTTACATTAAACATTTTAATCCAATTTGAAAAGATTAATCATATTGGATCCTGCAGAAATTTCAATAATTTTACCTACGTATAATGAATCTAAAAATATTCGTGGAATTTTAGATCATATAAAAAAATCCTTTCCTGCTAATCTAAAACTTGAAACTATAATTGTAGATGATAATTCTCCTGATAATACTGCTAAAATTGCTGAAGATTATTTTCACTCAATTAAGGAAAAATCAAGTCATACAATTAATGTAATTAAACGAAAAGCAAAAAATGGCTTAAGTTCTGCAATTCTTAATGGAATTCAAGAATCTTCTGCTGACACAATTGTAGTAATGGATAGTGATTTTTCACATCCTCCAAGTATTATTCCTAAATTAATTGATGCAATTAAACAAACTAGATGTGATATTGCAATTGCTTCAAGATATGTTAGTGGAGGTTCAATTCAAGGTTGGTCAATAAAAAGAAAATTAATGAGTAAAATTGCAACATTAATTGCGAAAAAAGGATTAGGTATAGAATCTCATGATCCAATGTCTGGATTTTTTGCATTTAAAAAAAATATTCTTGATGGATTAAAATTTGATGCACTTGGTTACAAAATGTTATTAGAGATTTTAGTAAAAACAAAAGGTGTTAAAATAAAAGAAGTACCTTACACGTTTACTGATAGAGAATTAGGTTCTAGTAAACTTGATACAAAAATTATTATTGATTATTTCAAATCAGTTTGGAAATTATACAAATACGGACGTAGAGTTGAAAAAGATGAAAAACGTTCTTCTGTCAAATTTCTTTCAAAGGCTGCAAGATTTTTTACTGTTGGAGCATCTGGTTTAGCAATTAATTATATTGCATCTATGATTTTTTCATTAAATTCCAACATGTGGTATATTCACGCTACTATATTTGGAATAATATTTTCTATTTCAAGTAATTTCTTACTAAACAAATATTGGACATTTGAAGATAGAAACTTTTCTCTAAAACGAACTCTAATCCAATATGGAAAGTTTGTTGGATTTAGTTCAATTGGAGCATTAGTTCAATTGGGTATGGTTTACAATTTTGTAGATCAATGGAATATTTCATATCCAATTTCACTAGTATTGGCAGTAGGTGTTGCAGCATTTGGTAATTTATTACTAAACAAAAAATGGACTTTCAAAGAAAAAGTTTGGAGTTAGAAATAATTTAATTTTTAAATTATTTTTCTCACTTCTAATATCTAGGCTTAAAATGAAGAATTTTATTTAAAAAATCACTCATAAGGTAATTTAATAAGTTCTATTTATAAAAAATACATGGAACCATTTGATTCATTTTTGATGGTTATAGCTGATTCTTTAGGTGAACATCTCTATGAAGGAATATTCTTTGCAGCATTGATTGAAACTATAATACCTCCAATTCCTACTCTTGCAATATTTCCAACAGCTGGATTTTTAGCATCACAACAGGGAATTTCATTATTGGGTGTCATTCCTATGATTATTCTTGGTGGGACTGGTGCAACAATTGGAACTTCTGTAATATACTTAATTTCGTTAAAACTTGGACGTACTGTTTTACTTCGTTATTTAAAAAATTTTAGAATAAATGAACAAAAATTAGAACGAGTAGAAATATGGTTTGAAAAATATGGTGATAAAGCCGTTTTAATTGGACGAGTGATTCCAATTATGAGAGAAATGATATCAGTTCCTGCTGGATTACTAAAAATGAAAATTCCTAAATTCATTTTGTTTACTTTTATTGGTTCTTGTATTTGGTCATCCATTACTATTCTTGGCGGATATTATTTTGGTGAAGCAATGGGCATTAGTAATTAATTAGATTTTTAAATATATACTAGATATGACAATTCATTTTGTTTTGGAAAGATCTATAAGCCAAGAAAAAATCACTTTGATAAGAAATGATTAAAACTAATGATTGGTGGGATGAATTTCCTGGTCTTGAACAAGATTTAGAAGAAAATTTTGTATAGCGTTATAGAAATATCTAAATCACAATCTTCTAACAGATAATTACATTGGAATTACCACGTGGAATGAAAGATTTTACAGGTTCTGAAACTGGAAATATAGAACATATTAGGTCTCATTTTAAAAAACTCTCAAATTTATATGGATTTTCGTTTATGGATCCTTCTCCAATTGAATTACTTTCCACTCTTGAAACAAAATCCGGTTCTGCAATCAAAGATGAAATCTATTATTTTAAAGATAAAGGAGATAGAGAAATTGCTCTAAGATTTGATTTTACAATGGGTCTTACTAGATACGCCACATCCCAAAAATCTATGAAACTTCCAGCCAAAATTTCTAGTTTTGGTGGAGTATTTAGATACGATGAACCCCAAAAAGGACGTTATCGGTACTTTCATCAATGGGATCTTGAAATTTATGGTAAAGCGAATATAGAATCAGAATCAGAAATTATTGAATTAACTTCAAGATTATTTGATTCATTATTATTAAAAAATATTACAATTGATGTTAATCATAGAAGACTTGTGGAATCATACATAAACAAAATTTTTGATTCAAATGATTCACAATTAGTAGGCGATATATTACGTGCAGTTGATAAAACTTCAAAAAAATCAAAAGATGAAATAATTAAAGAATTTGAAGATAGATATTCTAAAGAAAAATTAGAAAGGATTTTAGAGTTTTCACAAATTAGAGGTTCAATTAAAGAGGTTGAATCTGTATTTGATGTATCTCAATTGGAATCTTGGGATGAAATTAAAGTATTATTTGAATCTCTAGAAAATCGAGGAGTTTCTAATGTTAGAATTAATTTTGGAATAGTTAGAGGCTTAGATTACTACTCTGGTATAGTTTTTGAAGTATTTGATAAAAATTCACAACTTGGTGCATTAGCTGGTGGAGGTAGATATGATACTTTAACTAAAGCATTCAATAGAGATGATATTGGTGCAACTGGTGTTGCAGGTGGTGTTGAACGAATTATTTTAACTATGCAAGAACAAAATATTATTTCAGAAATGGAACAGTATAGAGTTTCAATTTTATACATTAATGATGACATGCAAAAAGTTGCGCATTCTATTACATCTCTACTTAGATTAAATAATATTCCAACTGACATAGATTTAGTAGGAAGAAATCTAAAAAAACAAATGGATATTGCAAATAATGCAAGATTCACAATTATTGTTGGTCCTCAAGAATTAGAACAAGGAAATGTAGTCCTCAAAGATATGAAAACTGGAATTGAAGTAATTATCTCTTTAGAAAAATTAACTGATGATCCAAAATCTGTTTTTAATTTAGAAATGCTCTAGTTAAATTCATTATTTCTGAACCACTTGTTAATGAACCAACTACAATGCAATGATTATTTGCTAAAATTCCTGATGACACATAAGGCACACCACCATTTATTGATGAATGTTCTATATTTACGCCTAATACATCTGCTATAATCTCCAGATCTTTTTCTTCTGTTTCAGGATGAATTACAGCACCAGTATTATTTGCTCTAATTGCAACTCCAGCTAAATGAGATCCAGCTATCTTTTTTTGAAGTACTTCAACTCCCATTACATCTGATATTACTTTACAATTTTCTTTTGATAAAGCTGGTGAAACAATCGCTCCTTTATCATTTGCACAAATTACATTTCCAAGTGCATTAAATTTAGTATCTAAAACTCCAACTTCTAACTTTGTTTCATTTTTTAAAAAATCATATTCATCTTGATATGCAGTAGTTGGCAATAGAAATCCTTTATTGTTCATTACTGACAATGCTCCAATTAATCTTGTATTTGCAATTGCAGCATAGATTATTTCAATATTCAAATACTCCTCTAGTTTTTTTGCCTTAGTTTCTGCAAATCCCATTGGTACCAATCCAATTGTATCATTAACGCTAATGTAGACGCCAATGTTCGGTCCTCTATAAACATCATATTTGACAATATCCATATCAAGACTATTTATGGTTCAACGTTATGAACGTAAGGGAATTCTGCCTGCCTAATTATTCAATTTTTTTATTTTAATTTTCTAGTTCCATTAGTTTCATCTAGATTTAAATAATAACCAATTAAAAAATTCATTATGCCAATAGCAGAAAATTTCCCTGAAGGACTAAAACCAATTGGAAAAATAAATTTGAATGATGGTAATTTCCATATCATGTGGGGTCCAGGCAAAAAAGTTAACACAGATGGCTCAAAAGCTGAAGTATTTGAAGACCAAGATGTTATAGCAGCATATGCAGCAAGAGGAGAAGAACATGTTCCTCTTGGTGTCAGTGGTACAATGGTTGCAGTCGATTGGGATTCATGTGTTGCTGATGGTGCATGTATTGAAGCATGTCCTGTTCAAGTATTCCAATGGTATAGAACTGAAAAAGATATTCCAGCAAAAGATGTTGTTGGACAAACCTTTGCAGGAACAGGTAGTGATGTTAAAGATGAACGTAAAGATCTAACTGATAAGGCAGATCCAATTCGTGAACATGATTGTATATGGTGTATGGCATGTGTATCAGTTTGTCCGCCTCAAGCAATTAAAGTTGATCAATCAAATGTTGAAAAACACACTAGCGCAGCCAAAACTCTATAAATTAACCATTTTTAGATACTAAAATTTAAATTTTTAATTTAGTCTTGACTAATTTACTCTAGATTTAAATAATATTCTAAATTACCGGATTCAATGGCAGATCTACAAATACCAGAAGACTTTTGTCAACACGGAGATCCTAAAGGAAAAACAAGCCATGGTAATGGTGAAAATTTCCATTATATCTGGGGTGACGGAAGAACTGATGGTGCAGCATTCTCAAACGAAGATGTAAAGGCGGCCTATGCAGCAAGAGGAGAAAAACAAGTTCCTCTTGGAATTCATGGAACAAGCGTTGCAGTCGATTGGGATTCATGTGTAGCAGCTGGTTCATGCATGAGTGTATGTCCAGTTCAAACATTCCAATGGTTCAGAACCGAACAAGATATTCCAGCAGCAAAAGTTATTGGAACAACCTTTGAAGGTACTGGTTTAACAGAAATGGATGAAAGATTAGATTATACCGACAAATCAATGCCAATCAGAGAACACGATTGTACAGTTTGTATGGCATGTCAAGAAATTTGTCCTGAAGGAGCAATCCTTATTGAATCAGCTAATCAAGAATGGCACGAAAAAGCAGCCGGAACATATGTACTTATGAAATCTGGTTCTGAAAATCCACACGCACACGATTAAAGATTTTTTCTTTTTTCTTATTTTTATATTCATTATCAACAGATTTTAATCACTACTTTCAAACATTTTTTGCAGAGGTCGCCTAGCTCGGTAGGGCGCGGGCCTTGAGAGCCTGTGTGCGCAAGCATGCGGGGGTTCAAATCCCTCTCTCTGCGTTTTTATTTTTCTATTTTTGCAATCTCTGCAAGCATTGCAGATAATTGAATTTCAGAATTTGCTCCTACTAAAATTCTGTAATCATACTTTGCAATTATTTCTAAAATATCTGATAGTTTATCGTGTTTTGATTTGAATACAGCTGAATTGATATATTTGAGAAAATCTGATACCGACATTCCATACACTTTTATCAATTCAATCATTCTCTCTCTTGATTTAATGAGATCCCCTGTTAATGCAATTCTCAATACTTCATCAACATCAGTTGTTTTGGTTAACCCAGCTGAAGATGCTACTGTTTGTTCACTAATTTCTCCAAGACTTGCTGTAGCCTGCATCAGATTAATTGCATGTCTTAAATCACCTTCGGAATAATTAAAAATTGATTTTAGACCATTTTTACTCACTTTAATTTTTTCTTTTTTTGCAATTACTTCCAATCTATTAATAATGTCTTCCTCTGAAATAGTAGTAAATTTGAATGTGGCACATCTACTTTGAATTGGATCAATAATTTTTGAAACGTTATTTGCAATTAAAATAAATCTACAAACTTTTGCAGTATCTTCTATAATTCTTCTAAGTGCTGTTTGGGCGTCAGAAGTCATTTCATCTGCTTCATCCAAAATAATAATTTTAAAGGGGACATCTGATAACCCTACAAATCCTGAAAATTTCTTTATCTTCTCTCTTACCATTCCTATACCTCTTTCATCTGAGGCATTTAGCTCAAGTAGATTTCCTTCAATATTATCTCCTAAAATCTGTCTTGTAATACATAATGCAGTAGATGTTTTACCAACTCCTGCAGAACCTGAAAACATCAAATGTGGCATATCTGTTGGATCTTTAATTAGAGCAGATAAACTACCTATAATTTCAGTTTGTCCTACTATATCTGAAATTTGTTTTGGTCTATACTTTTCTACCCACATACCTTTTGCAGACATATAAAAATGAAAAGCCTAATCCCATTAATAAATCCGAATTGGTTATTCTCTAATACTATCTATTAAAATCTAAATTTATCTAAAGTGTTACTAGCCTCAACCTGTGATAAATTAGGATCAAATGATCTCACTAAATTGTTAACAGAATTGATCGATCCGATACTTGAGGATCTAAAAATCATAAGTGATCTCATATGAAAATTAAAGAAATTGAAAAAGTACATTCGATAGGATATCAGCTAAAAGATGCTAAAGTTACTATTAATCAGGATTTTAAGTATAATGTGGCTGGAATAAAAATTGACGGTGTTCAAGGTGATACTAATAACATGCCTCAATGGATTGGAAAGATTTTGAATGATAGTGGTATAGGTACAATTGAAATGCCTGATATGATTACTGAGTTAAAACAAGCATTATCTAAAGAAAAAATGGTTGGAGAATATCAGTTATCGCGACTGGAACCCCATTTCTATATTAAACTAAAACAATCAATGAAAGAATTGAATCGTGATGACTTTGATAAAGTTGAAAGTATTTTATTAGAATTATTTAGGATGAGAAGAGGTAAAATTGTAAAGCTAGCAGATTCTATCAAAATAAATTCTGATATTTATAATCAATTAACTGTTGAAGAAAATATTTTCTACAAAACTATCTATGATAATAGTAAAGAATTTGAAAATCAAGTAAGAGGAAATATCAATGAGTAGTCAAACTAGTTCATTTACTGATTCTGCATTATCTGATAAAGTAAAAGAATTTTTAACTAGATTCAAAGACAAGCAAGGAAATTACAAGTACGTTGACTCAATTGATTCCATGATGCCAAAAAATGCAAAATATATTGTAGTTGATTACAATGATCTTGTTACAGAACCTGAGATAGAAATTATATTTTCTGAAAATCCTGATAGAATTTTTGATGCATTTGGAAGGGCAATTAAAGAAGCATTACAAACAAGATTTCCAGCATATGCTGAAAAAATTAAAGAAGAAGTTCGTGTAAGAATAGCAAATTTCCCATTAGAAAGAAGTTTAAGACAAATTAATGCTGAAACAATTGGAAATATTACAAGTGTTTCTGGTATGGTTGTTAGAGCATCAGAAGTTAAACCACTTGCAAAAGAATTAGTTTTTGTTTGTCCTGATGAACACATTACAAAAATAGTACAACTAAAAGGAATGGATGCAAAAATTCCCGTAGTATGTGATAATCCAAGTTGCAAACAAAGAGATTTTGAATTAAAACCTGAAGCAAGTAAGTTTATTGATTTTCAAATTCTTAGATTACAAGAACTTCCTGAAGATTTACCTCCAGGACAATTACCTCATTATGTTGACGTTACAATTAGACAAGATTTAGTTGATAATTCAAGACCTGGTGACAGAATTATCCTAACAGGAGTAGTTAGAGTAGAACAAGAATCAGTGGCTGGAGTTCAGCGTGGTCATAGTGGATTGTATAGATTAAGAATTGAAGGTAATAATATTGAATTTTTAAGTGGTCGAGGTTCTAAAACTGATAGAAAAATAGGTAGGGAAGACATTTCTCCAGAAGAAGAAAAACGAATTAAAGCTCTTAGTCAAAGTTCTGATGTTTATCAAAGATTAATTGATTCATTTGCTCCACACATTCAAGGTCAATCATTAATCAAAGAAGCTATTTTGTTACTCATTGTTGGTTCCAATCAAAGATTGTTAGGAGACGGTAGTAAAATTCGAGGTGACATTAATGTATTCTTGGTTGGTGATCCTGGTACTGCAAAAAGTGAAATGTTAAAATTTTGTGCAAGAATTGCACCACGTGGTTTGTATACATCTGGTAGAGGTTCAACAGCTGCAGGACTTACAGCGGCAGTAGTTAGAGACAAAACAGGAATTATGATGTTAGAAGCAGGAGCTGTTGTACTTGGAGATCAAGGATTAGTCAGTATAGATGAATTTGATAAAATGAAACCTGAAGACCGAAGTGCTTTACACGAAGTTATGGAACAACAATCTGCAAGTATTGCAAAAGGTGGAATTGTAGCTACATTAAATGCTAGAACATCAATTTTAGCTGCTGCAAACCCAATGTATGGAAAATACGATCCATTCAAAAATATTACAGAAAATGTTAATTTACCAATTCCATTATTGACTAGATTTGATTTAATTTTTGTTGTTAGAGATATTCCTACTAGAGAAAGAGATATACAAATTGCAACACACATTATTAGAAGAAATACCAATTCAGGAATAGATAAAAAATCTGTTATTGAAGTAGATTTGTTAACAAAATATCTTTCATATGCAAAACGTGGAGAACCTCAATTAACAAAAGAGGCTGAAGCTAAAATTCTTGATTATTATTTACAAATGAGAAATGTAGAATCTGAAGAAATGATTACTGTAACTCCTAGACAATTAGAAGGAATTATTAGACTTTCAACTGCTAGAGCAAGATTACTACTCAAAGACAAGGTGGAAGAAGAGGATGCTGAGCGCGCAATTTTCTTAATTCAAAGTATGCTTCAAGATGCAGGCGTTGATGTCAATACTGGTAAAGTTGATCTTGGTGTTTTACAAGGAAGACCAAGAAGTGAAGTTTCAAAAATGCAATTATTTATGGATATTTTAAAAAGTCTTGAAGGTGACAATAAAGTAGGAGTAGAGGAACGAGCATTTGTTAAGGAACTAGAAAAAACTGAAAAGTTTACTGAAGAAGAAGCAAGAAATTACATTAGAAGAATGCTTAGAGAAGCATCTATTTATGAATCAAAACCCGGTCATTACAACCGAGTATGAAAATAGAAAAATTAACACTTCCAGATTCTGCAATTGATTTTTTAAAATCACAAGGATATGAAAAGTTATATCCACCGCAAGCTGATTGTGTTAAATCTGGATTATTAGATGGAAAAAGTATTTTGGTTTCTGCTCCTACTGCAAGTGGAAAAACTTTAATCGCAATGCTTGCAATGCTTAGTTATCTTTCAAAAAATGAAGGTAAAGTAATTTATCTTAGTCCATTGCGTGCATTAGCTGCTGAAAAATTTACTGAATTTAAAAAATTAGAAAATATCTTAATTGGTAAAAAAATTAAAACAAGTATTTCCACCGGCGATTTTAATCATATCGAAAAAAATTTAGAAAATAGTAATGTATTAATTTTAACAAATGAAAAAATGGATTCAATAATTAGACATGGTGCTAAATGGATTGAAGATATTGGTTTAGTAATTTCTGATGAAGTTCATCTAATTGGAGATGAAAGTCGAGGACCAACACTTGAAATGATTTTAACTCACTTGAAATTACTAAATACTAAACCTCAGATAATAGGTCTTAGTGCCACAATAACTAATTCAAATGAAATTGCAGATTGGCTTGGTTGTAAATTGGTAAAAAATGATTGGCGACCAGTTCCATTATCTGAAGGAGTATGCGATGGTGGAAAAGTCACAATGAGTGATGGTAAAACATTTGAAGTTAAACCAAGTTTACGTGGAATTCCTATAGATTTAGGCGTACAATCTGTTCAAAATGGTGGTCAATCTCTAGTTTTTGCTGAAACTAGAGCTCGATCAAAATCCCTTGCAACCAAAGCAGCTGATGTTATTTCGCAACTTTTAAAAAAAAATGAATTAAGTGCATTAGAAAAAATATCAAAACAATTACTTGCAGAAAATGAACACACAGAAATTGTAAAAACTTTAGCCATTTTAATAAAAAAAGGTGTTGCTTTTCATCATGCTGGATTAAATCAAAAATGCAGAGAAATAGTAGAAAAAGAATTTCGTGCAGGAAATATCAAACTACTCTCATCAACTCCAACATTAGCAGCTGGTGTTAATCTTCCAGCAAGACGAGTTGTAATTTCAAATATTAACAGATATAATGCAAAAGTTGGTGCAAATAGACCAATCAGTATTTTAGAATATAAACAACTTTGTGGAAGAGCTGGAAGACCACAATATGATACGTATGGTGAATCAATTATTGTTGGTAATGGAAACACTGAAGATTTAATTGAATATTATATTCATGGTGAACCAGAACCTATAGTTTCAAAAATTACTGAAGATAAGTCTCTTCGAACACATATTCTAAGTGTAATTGTAACACATCCTGGAATAAAAAAAGAAGAACTTGTTGAATTCTTTTTACAAACGTTAGGTGGATTACAAACAACAAAAGATACTTTAATTTTTGCAATCAATATTTCTTTACGTTTTCTTTTAACTCAACAATTAATAATTAAAAAAAGTGAAAGATATGAAGGAACTGCATTTGGAAAAAAGACATCAATGCTTTACATTGATCCTTTAACTGCAACATATTTTAGAGATGCAATAGATAATGTATCTGAAAAACGGAAACATACTTTTGGATTTTTACATCTAATGACAAATTGCGAAGAATTTTTTCCTAAATTTTTACTTCGAAATAAGGACTATGAACCCACTAGTCTCATGATTGAAAATCATTCTTCAGAATTAATTGGACCCATTTCTGAATATGATTGCTCTAGAAGTCTTTTAGCTTTACAAATGTGGATTACTGAGCACAGCGAACTTGCTTTATCTGATACTCTAGGAATTGAGGCTGGAGATATGCATAGAATGGTAGAAAATGCAAATTGGCTATCTTATTGTCTATGGGAAATTTCTAAGCATATTGAACGAACTGATTTACTTGAAGAATTTAGTGATTTAAGAAAAAGAGTAGTTTATGGAATTAGAGCAGAATTATTAGATTTGGTGCGTGTAAAAGGAATTGGAAGAATTAGAGCACGCGTGTTATTTAAAAATAATATAAAAAATTTAAATGATTTAGCAAAAATTCCTGTAAACAAATTGGCAGATATTGATAAAATTGGTTTAACCATAGCAAATAACATTAAAGATGAATTAAAGAAGGTTAGATATTGATTGAATTAGTTATTCCAGCAATAATTTCTTGCATGTTTGCATTTTTTCTAGTATATTTTACTACTCCCGTATTAATCAAAATTTTAGAAAAAAAGAATTACACTGTAAAAGATATGAATAAAAAAGAAAATGTAATGGTTGCAAGACCTGGTGGGATTTCTATAATATTGGGAATTGTTGTTTCAGAGATTGTTCTTTATGGATTTTTTCAACTTAATGAAATTCTTGCAGTAATAATTACAACTACAATTGCATTTCTAATTGGTTAT
>SXGQ01869786.1_pt1 | contig 54041 bp, 55 predicted proteins | sample 3178371 | NCBI WGS metagenome assembly SXGQ01 (sample SAMN11356859, study PRJNA531348) | freshwater metagenome | isolation source: freshwater sample F1-20 | place: China: Fuxian Lake, Yuxi | collected 2017-12-25 | reverse complement strand
TTATTTTCATGATTTATATATTAAGTCACGATTCATTTAAAACTTCTTCAATTTTTGACTGAACAAACTTATTATTTCTAACACTTTTCATTTTCTTGTTTAAGAATAAACTATTACTAATAACACACTTGGCATTACTGCCATAATATTTTAAATAGTGTTCAATGTCTAAATTTTTTATCTTACCATCTTCGATATAAAACCACTTCTCACCTTCATTTAATACTTTGAAGTAGGTTCCATTCTCATAGTCATATTCATAGTATCCTGGTTTGTGTGTGAACCACTTAAAGTTAGCTTTAGGTTTTAAAAATGTGTGAATTGATGTTTTTGTTAAGTAATTAATTACTTCTTGTTTGTTTTGTTCTTTTGTTTTCATAATTATTTGTTATTTTTTATTTTGTTTAGAATTTGTTTACCTCTTTGATTAATTGATTTCCATTTGATTTTGAAAGAGGTTGAATGAAGACCACCGAAGATTTGAGCATTTGAATGAATTTCCGCTAAACCAGCAAGTAGTAAAGTTATGGCAAAAGGATTTTTACAAAATTCATCAACACCAGAGGATTTCAAAAGATGAATATCCATATCGTGTCTGATCAATTCAGCCGCAACATCATTATTAAAAATTTGTTTGAAAATCTGATATGATACCTCAGCATGATTAGGAAAGTGTCTCTTGCCATCGTTATCAATGGTTAGACAAAACGGTTTTCCACAATCATGGTATGTGGTGTATAGTTCGAGTGTATCATCATCAGGTAAAGATGATAGTATCAAATCTTTATTAGACATTAACCAATCAGGTAGTATCCAATCATATTTAAGATTATCATCACATCTTAGGTGGTTGATAAGGTCAAAAAGGTAATTCTTAACAGAAATACCGTGATTAAGAACAGATAGACCTTTAGTCTGTTCACAATTTTTCATCGACTCGATGACAATTGACTTAGTAATCTACATCATTTTATTTTAATTTATATTTTGTTTTTAATTCTTTTAGTAAGTGTGGATGTGACCACTTTTCATCAGTTATTTCAACTTCTTCTACGTGACCATTTGGTATTAAATCATTTTTTAATTGATAGTGGTCACCTAATGATGTGGCTTCTGATGGTCTATTAATTCTAAAAATACTCCCATTTTCAAGTTGAATAAATAATGTGCCTTTTTTATACTTGAACTTACTACCATTAGTATATTCTACTTCAACATCCTCTTTAACTTTCCAACCTTTTATTTCATACTTCTTAGGTTCGTTTTTATCATCACTTAATAGTTTATCGAGTTTGAATGTTCTATATTCCATCTGGTCCAATACATATAAAGGTCTTATTCTCCACTCACAGATATTGACTCTGGATAAATAACACTTAATAGCTGCCTCATTTGCTTGTGCTACTGAATAGTATATTTTATGATTCCAATATGGAGTCCAACCATACCAATCACCTTTATTATCTTTCCATCTGACTTCTAAAGTATAACCATAAGGTCTCATATCTTCAGCTACTGCTTGAGATTTAAAATTAATTGATTCTTCTATTGCCCAGTTTTTACCATTAACTGTGTAATAGTGATCCGGCTTAACTAATTCATTAGTGGATTTTACTGGGGTCTCAACTACTTTCGATTGATTTCTGTTTTTACGAAAAAAGTTTAATATTCTCATACGGCAACAGATTTATTTTTGAGAGCTAACGGTAAGTGTGATAAGCTCTTACGAATTTCTGGTGTTCCGTAAAGACAAATAGAAGTCCATTGATCAACATCTGGTTCAAAGAATTTGACAGCAGGTGTTAACTCTGAATACTTTTCATAAAGTTTTAATAATTGTGCTTCGGATTTACAGGAAAGACAAATGATAGAGTTTGATTCTTCTTTCCACTTTTTAAAGACTTCTGTGTGAGTAAAGGCGAAGTCTGCGATTGAATGTGTACTTTGTACAACTTGATAACCTGGGTTGATATCTTGTCTGGTTATTATGACAAGTTTTGTTTCTTGAAATTTGTTAATCTACAACATAACTTTTATTTTTTTTATTTTTATATATTACTTTTAAGTAGTGCGAGTAAGACGGGTCGAACGCCTTATCACTGAGTTTAGAATTCAGTTGTCACTCCACGTGTCATTTAAGATTCTACTCGCTTTTTTTATTACATTACAAATGTAGTAAAAAGTTTTTAGCCACAAAAAAATTATTTCAAGATATATACAAAAAAATAATAATTTACGATGAAACAAAAGAGTTTTGGTCCACATTTGACATTAGACCTTAAAGGATGTCCAAAAGAAGTTTTAGAAAACTATGAATTACATTTTAACTACTTGAAGACACTTCCTGAAATGATAGATATGACACCAATAACTCAACCTTATGTTTTTCCTTATTCTGGATTAGTTTCAGAGGATAAAGGAATAACAGGAATTGTAATTATAGCGGAAAGCCATCTTTCTATTCACTCATTTCAAGAAAAAGAATACACATTCATTGATATATTTTCTTGTAAAGATTTTGATGTAGATAAAGCGATTCAATACACTGTTGAACTTTTCAAACCAGAATCATTTGAGATGAATGTTGTCGAAAGAGGAATTGATTTTCCAAGATAATATATACTTTAATGAAGTATTTAAAGAAATTTGAATCAAGTGTTTTTGATGGCTATCTCAAAATGAGAGAAGATGTTATGGATCTATGTTACGATCTGACCGACTCAGGAATTAGATTTGAAATATTACCTGCTGGTGGTGAGAATGTTGAGCTAGAAATTAGTTTAGATTTAGAGTTGTCACAATGGCATAGAGGATTTCATGATGTTGAATTACCAGCTGGCGATTACAGTGGGTGTATTAAGTTTCTTGATGTTTACAGAGAGAAATTAAATTTTATACTTAATGAACTGTCTAATATTGCCAAACGATTAGAACATTCCGGATACAAAGTAAGTCAACTCACAGGCGGAAGTAGTAGTAGAAATGAGTTTTTTAAAATACTTATAAAAAAAGATACAAGTGAAAGTAGCTCATTATTGAGAAGAAGAAACTAAGTAAGTATGAAATATCTGAAGAAAATAAATGAGTGGAAACAAGATACACCAGAATCTCGCAGAATTGATGAAGAGAACATTAACGAAATTAAAGACTTCTTCTCAGAACTTTCAGATTTAGGATGTAAATTAAATGTTGAAATTGACACTCATATTGAAGAATCATATAATATAAATTACTATTTAGAAAATACATTAGGATTTAGCATAGATACGCAAAATCACGACACATCACTTGAAATAGAACTACAAAAGAACGAAGAGAATTTACAAAGACTAAGTGAGTATATGGAATTATCTCGAGAATTTATGAAAAGATTGGCTAGTGCATCATATAAGATATCATACTTTTCAAACGGATATGAATGGGTTAGAAATAATGAAGTTATATCATCAAAAATCAGAGTTACTAAAGTAATTTAATTAAGAATTCTCTGTATCTTTTCCTCTCTTAACTGGTCAATATCTATGAAGTGCTTGTGAAACTCTTTTTCTTTTATTGGTGACCAGAAAGACTCTCTTTCATTCTCAAGTAGATAATAAACACCAACTACTTTCTCATAGTCTTGTGGAATTCTTACCTTGTAATATTTACCTTTAATCCACTTAGCCCATTCTTCACCATACTCTTTGCCATTTATAGGATAGGTATTGGAGTTCTTTTCAAAATATGTTCTTTTACAATAAACCTGCACTCATAGTTTTTAATTTTTCAGAGAATAGAATTTAGTTTATTTTCTCTTAATATTTCTACAGGTATTTCTTCTATAACTATATTAATAGCCTCTGGGTGACTATTACCAGTTGAAATTGAAGTCACTCCCAAAACTTCATGATTGACATAGAGAGCATATTTACCAATACCCCTTTTAACTTGATGCTCCATATCGACATCTCGCCAATCATTTAAAACGATTCTATGACCGCCTTTATTTTTATAAACAAGTCTTACAACCGAATTGTGCTCAATATAGTTTTCTATAAAATCCTTTAATATCATATTGAATTGTGAATTTTATTTATTTGTTCAATTACAGAGTCAGTGTAATTGTTATTAATTACCCACTTTGAATTTTCTATTTTGAATTCATCTGGCAACTGACTCTTCATTCGTCTATTATATTCATCAGAAGTAATATTGTCTCGTTTCATAGCCATTTTTTTTCTAACATTGTTATCTGATTTAACAAAAATAATATCATCAAAATGATTTTGAAATCCATATTCATATATTAAAGCACTTTCAACAAGTACATACTTTTTATTTTGAAACTCATTATAAAACTTATCTAATTCCTCTAAAAGATATGGCTTTATTATTTCAGTGATATCTTTTAGATTCTTGCCACTATCATCATAGAATAGTTTTTTCACCATATATTCCTTATTCATCGACTCATTTATATAAGAGTCTGGGAATCTTTTTTTAATTTTTTTTATAAGACTTTCATTTGTATTTTGGAGTTGTTTGACTACTTGGTCCATTATTAAAATAGGAACCTCGAGTGCAGCGAATTTAAGAGCGATAAATGTTTTTCCGGAACCCATAGAACCGGTAATCCCTATCTTTTTCATTAGAAATTGATATTTTTTAAATCTTTAGTTATTTCCTCAAGACTTCGAATTTCTGGTGAATTGTAAATAATAAATACATTTACTTTAGAAAAATCGACTTCTTTAGTGGCTAATCTTAGTAGCCTTTTTACTCTATTTCTATCAACTGCTTTAGGAAATGTTTTAATAGGCGCAGAAATTATTACTTCACCATCACCAGGAATGGCGACTACTTTGATTAGTGAACCGTAGTATTTTCTACCTTTTTTGAATAAATTATCAATTTGTGATTTGTTCATCTTATACAAAGATAAGATTATTTTTTATCCTCTCCTAAAATTTTAGATATTATAACAGACCTAACTTCACTTCGCATAACGACATGATGAAGTTGGTTTAAGTATTTTTCTAAAAAAGGTCTCATAGAATTATTTTGAGGATAAGTATCAACTAAATACTTAGCTTTTTCATACCACTTTTTAGGATCATGGTCATCTTCTATAGTGAAGTTATGAAAAGTCAATTGTCTCTCAATATCTCTTGATGATGCTGCAAGTTCATAACATTGATTTATAATTGCTAATTTCTTGACACTGCAAAAGAATTCTATAAGAGCCTTATGTTCTTGAGAACTAATCATTTATAACAATATTTATTTTGTTGTCTCTAATCAAAGATTGTATTTTAGATGTTATTTCTTTGTAATCATCATCTTCACCATCTCCACTAACCACAATATGATCGAAATAATATTTTGCCAAAAATAAACAAGCATAAACATGCTTGTCATAAGGTTTAAGGTTGGTTTTAGTGAAGTTAAATCCACTGCTTTTTGTCTCAAGTGAAAATGTCTCGTGTGAGTCTTCTTTACCTTTACCATTGAAACAAACCTCTTCTTCTGAAAAAATTGCTTCTCCACTTCCGTCATACCCTGCAATTTCGTGACCATACTCTTCTGTAATATAGTCACAAATAATCTTACAATCCCTGGAGTAACTTTTAAATTTCTCAGGATCTATTTTACCGTTTACTGTATAATATCTTGTAAATCCCATATTAAATAATTTTATTTATTTGTTCATCTCTAAATTCTGATAGGTCTAACAACCTTTCAACTAAATTTATCATCTTTCTTTTCTCTGCAAATGTAGGAGTCTCGGTCAAAAAAAGACTAATTTCACTATCTGTCATTCTCTCAAGTAAAAAGTCATACTCTCTATCATTTATACGCCAAGCCGATTTCATGGCATTATCTATGAGGTCAGTTATACCACCTTTGTTTTTAATCCCACAATCCTTATTAGTTCTATTTTTTCTTGATAGTCTACTCATATTCCCAACTCTTCGATTTTATCATTTCTAATAAATGTTTTTAAGAAGTTGATTGCCTCTTGTGCATTTTTATGGTAACCTCTTGCAATGATTTCATCTTTGTGCATTACATATCTCTTCTTTTCAGTAAAAATAATGTAGTCAATAACTTCTGTATCGTAAGGAACATTGAAGTCTAATAAGTCAATATCACCGGCATAGAACATAATATCAGTATCTACATAAAGTATTGCTCCAGAATTTCTCTTCAACAAATCATCATAATAGTGCTTGAGATATTCAGTTACAAATCCAGCAAAATTTGGAGACTTATCGATCTGTGATAAGAATCCTAACTTACCATAAAATGAATTTATAGTAGTTTTATAATTCTTATACTCCTCTGGATTATTTTTTAGATTTAACCGATTTTTTGTAAAAAAATCAAATTGGCTTTTAAAATTCTCTAAAGTTTTTGAAATACCACTAGATGCTTCTAAGTGTAAACCAGCTTCAATTATACCACAAATGATGTTCGGATAAAGACTACTAAACTCGAGTTTAATCACATTTTTAAGTGGAACATTTTTTATGTTTGGATTTAACCAATTATAACCTCCAGTAGTTTTAATATTTTTAATGTCAATTCTGGAAGAATATTTTTCTATTAGTTTCATTTTTCTAAAATTGTGTGAATTTTTTCTTCTCTGAACTCTTCTAATATTTGAAAGTTTTTAGCAGATAGTGACATAGTAGAGTCAATAAGAGGGTGCCAAACTACTATTTCATCAAAATCTTTATTACCATAAGTTGAAATCACTTTGAATTTATCACCCTTTCTATATGCCTGAACTCCAGCACCAAAGTAGCTTGAGACCATTCTTGGTGAATCATTTATGGCTATGACGATCTGTCCCTTTTCAAACTTACTCATTATGCTTCAACCAATTCTAGTTTCTCACTAATCCAAATATCATCGTGATGTATGTTTGAATCATAAATAGCATATTCAATTTCTACCTTCTCAAATTCAAATTCATTTGACATTAAAGAGAGTTTAATAAGTTCTACTTCTTCTTTAAATGTTTCATAACCACAAAGATTATTCCTATATGTAATCATATTCACAAACTTAGAACCATCTTGTGATTTTTTGAAAAAGTTTTGACTTAATTTAGCAACACCACCACACTCAGAGTCTTCAAAAGAATCATTTAAAAAGTTAACAAAGTTTTGTAAATTTTCTTTTTGTTCTGGTGTTATAGTCACTCCGATATGACTTTCAAAATAACAATTATTCGGGATTGGTAAGACACCATCAATTATTGGAGCTGCTGAGTGCCACGGAACGGTTTCAATTTTTTTACGGATTACTTTATAACCCATTTCTTTTAACTGATTAGAAATTCTTTCTGATTCTTCATAAGCACTTCTATTATCACCAAAGTGTTTAGAAGAAGTCATTACATCTTCAAGTGTTCCACTATCAAGTTGAAATTCAATAACTATTGGCTTAATACAAATTGATTTACAAGAGTCTTTAAATGTGTCTACAAAAGACTTTTTATTTTCGACATCATTTAAATCGACTGTGATATGTATTTCAAAAGGTAATGGAAAGGATGCCTTTTCCTCCTTAGATTGAATTTCTTGCCACTTCATAGCCTTCTTTTGAATCATATCATAGATTTCTTCATCAGTGAAGTCTAAAGAATAAGCTATTGAGATATTGGTTAAATAGACATCTGATATTTCTTCTAAGATTTTATCACGGTCAATAAATCTATGATTAGTTCCCGGTGCTGAATCAAATGGAAGAATTGCCTTCGCTAATTCACCGACTTCTTCACAAGTTTTAAGAGCTTTTTGTGAAAGTGTTTTCTTATCTCTAATAGATAGTGCCTTGATGTATTCGTTTAAATTAGTCATTGTCTGAGTTTAAAATGGATAAGATATTAAGAAATAAGTTAATGATGTCAAGATATAAAGATACTGCAATGTGTAGAGCATTTCCAACTGTTCTACCAACTAGTGTAGAACGATACATATCATATCCAATGTAAAGTGAGAAAATACCAGCCGCAATATAATCGATGATTGTAAGGTTAGCAAGTGCTGGTATAAACATCTGTAAAACTCTAACCACAACTAATGAAAGTAGTGAGTAGAAAAGAACGCCTCCGAGATTCTTAAATAGTTGTGGATAAGTAATTCCTGCAAATCCCATTAAACCAGTGATGATTGCAGTAATAAGAGCTGCATCTTGAATAATCTGAGGGTCTACAAAATTTGCAACTGGTCCAAGACATAAACCGATTGGTAGTACAATCATGTTATATCCTAAAAATGAAAGTGGTAAGTTATCACTTGAGGAAATCCAACATCCTAAAAGTGGAATTACAAGACCAACACATATTAGATACCACATACTTGGCATTGGAGGAGCAAAGTAACTTGCCATAATGTAGGTTAGAACTAATCCATAAGAAATGAACCCGGCAATTGAACCCATAAAGGTTCTTTCTGAAATTGTCGAACTATCTGTTCGACTAAATACATCTGTGTTAAAAAGTTGCTTCATATAATTTATTATTAATTTTATTTTGAAAAAAACCAAATAAGGAAAATAAAAACTGCAAAAATAAGCAGCCATCCATATGGAAATGTCCTTCCAGATGATCTGGAAGTTTGAAAAAGTGTTGAAAGTAATTGTCTCATATTTATTGATTTAGTAGTTTATCTAATTTAGAATCTCTTTTTAATTCTTTGTGTCTTAGAAAGAATCCATCGACAACCGTTGCTATTTTTTTATTTCTAATATTCTGCTCGTAGTTCTTAGAACTTTTCTCTATAAGTCTTCTCAAATACCAAAAATATAGTTTTGATATACCTATCTCTTTTGGTGTTAATTTTTCTTTCTGAAAAAGTATGTACCAATCTTTCTTTCCCTTTACATATTCTTCTGACGATAGTTCAAAATAAAGACTCATATATCTACAATAAGAATATTTTGACCACTCGGCTGATTTAACTTGTTCTATAAAGAATGATCTTAATTCATTTATTTTATCTTTAACTTCAATATTCATTTATTTTATATATGTTACAAAATTATAATCAAATTCATTTTTTTCATCAGCACTATAGTTCTCAGAACTTTGTTTTTTCCAAGTTAATTCGATTTCTGGAAACCAAGTATCTGCATCTATTTCACAATTTATTTCAGTTGCTAATATAACATCAGCTAATATAAGACTAATTTTATAAATTTCACCACCACCTATAATAAAAATATCACCATCGATATTTTTAATTTCTTCAATTGAATTAATTACCTCAACACCCTCAATTTTTATATCTTGGCGAGTAATTACAATATTTCTTCTATTAGGCAATGGTTTACCTATTGATTCAAATGTTTTTCGACCCATCACTACCGTTTTACCAGTAGTTAATTCTTTGAACCTTTTTAAATCATCCGATTGTCTCCAACAAAGTTGATTATCTTTACCTATTGCCATGTTCTTATCATAGGCTACAATTATACTTATCATATTCCTAGCTCCTCCAACTTAACCTGTCTATTGTGTGATTCATCCATAATTAACTGAGCTTCTTTTTTTGAAATCCACCTATCTTGCATAAACCCGATTATACCAGTTTTATTTTTTGGATCTCTAGAGAATGAATCATTTCCTACAAAATTGATAGCTTTTACTTTTATTTCAGTCTCAGATATATCAACTACCTCTACTTCATAGTCAACACTGAAATCAGTTTTTTTTCCATCCTGATTAGTATTTGTTAATTGATAGTCATTCAATAATGCCTTTGATCCAATATAGAATTTCAAAAAAGAATTATTTTTTTGTTTTTGAGTATTTATTTCAGACTTTAGATTTGAAATGATTTCATTCATCTTGTTTATTCTCATATACATAAAAACCATAATAATCAATAACAAAATCGGTGTAATAGAAAAAACTATTAATAGTTGTAAAGAAATATTTTCCATAATACAAATATAAAAAAAAGGAGATATAAATATCTCCTTTCATAACATTTTTTTAATTACATATTTAAGCGAAGAACTGTGAATTCATTTGAATTTTTTGCATGTCCTCTGGTGTGAAGAATTGTGATTGTTCTCTTGATATCTTAACCATTTCGTGATAAGATTGTTTTGCTTCTTCTTTTCTACCTGTGTAGAAAGCTGCCGCCGCGTGAACTTCCAACATCTTCCAAACATATAGAGATTCATCGACAAATAATAGTCTTTGAGGGTATGGGTTCTTTTGATGATAATTTACTTTTCCAAATTTAGCGTATAAGTAAGCATTATGCCACTCACCAACTGACAAATAATAGTCTATGATTGCCTTGATTGGTTCACCTCTAAGTGGATCCATTGAGTAAGCTTTTAACAATTCATTCATCGTTAAATACCAAGGTTCTTCCATCGCTCTCATTATCGTTCCTACACGGAATTGAGAGTAGAATATTTCTTCTGGGTAACCATCAGTTCTTGAAATTCTTTCTTTATAGTATTTCAAACTTCTACGAAGTCTTTCCTCATTCTCTTGTCTATTATTTGGCACACATGCAGAGTCGTGATAAGACTGTGCAGTATAGAATATCCATCTTGGATCTTGTCGGTTATTGTCAATATACTTTTCAAGTACAAATGCGTGTGATTTATATTTCTCAGGAATATTGCCTTTCCAAGAACCACCATCCATCTGAACTCTTACATTTAGACCCTCCATCAATCCGGATGTGATATTCTTTTCATCACAAACTATGAACTCATGTACTGGACCATAAAATCTAAATGGCTTATCTAATTTATAACATTCATTTCTTGTATACTTCATCACATTAATATAAGTGTTGAACATATACAAATCTTTGTCAATTTTATTCTTGTTAAATGTTGGTAGTATTTCGATTGTTTCATCCGCATCTAACCAGAAACCCCAATAGTCGTTACCTCTACCATTTGTGACTTCACGTGCCATTTGTATAGAATAATTTCTTGAGTTCTCAAAGTTATCAAATGCTCTTTCAAAAACATGAGTTTCTACGCTATTATCTTCTCCCCATTTTTTTACTACTTCGATTGTATTATCCGTTGATCCAGTATCTACTAAACAAACAATATCTACTATAGGTTTGATAGAATTGAGCATTCGTGTGATAACGTGTGCTTCATTCTTCATAATTTGTGTTAAAACTAATTTAGCCATTAAAATTTTTAATTTTTAATTTATATTCTGCTGTTTTGTATAAGTTTATTTAAAATTCTAACTATTAAACAAACATGTTAATATATACTTTATGAAAATAAAAAGATTTGAGGTATTTGAAAAATTCACTCAAGATGAGGCTGATGAATTAAAAAGTCTTTTTTATAGTATAATTGATACTGTTGGTGATACTTATCAGGTGAGATCAGATGATAAAATCTTAGATGATAGACATCAAAAAATTCTAAGATATGACACCGAAATCACTAAAAGTGGTAATTTTATAATTAGAATTTACTGTGATTATTTATGGAGATATCAAATTGAAAAAGAAATCAAAGAAGATATTATTCCAAGAATTAAATCATTAGATTATAAAGTAAGTATAAAAATGGAAGAAACTTCAGAAAGAATCTATAAAAAGGTTCCAGTTTACAAGACTGACAGAACTTCAATTATATCTGATCCTGTTGTAAGAATATCAGTCATAGTAAAGAATTAATTTATGGAAAATAAAGAACTACTAAACCGATTTCAAAAATATGTAGATGCTGATAATAAAATTGAAGCAAAAGATTGGATGCCTGAAGGATATAGAAAAACACTAATCAGACAGATATCTCAGCACGCTCATAGTGAAATAATTGGTATGCTTCCCGAAAGAAATTGGATAACTCGAGCACCATCATTGAGAAGAAAAATGATTCTACTTTCTAAAGTTCAAGATGAGGCCGGCCATGGTTTGTATCTCTACAGTGCGTGTGAAACATTAGGAATCGATAGAGAAACTTTGATTGAAGAGTTACTAACAGGTAAAGCAAAATATTCTTCTATATTTAATTATCCAACATTATCGTGGGCTGATATAGGGGCAATTGGTTGGTTAGTTGATGGTGCGGCAATAGTAAATCAAGTTTCGTTACAAAGAACAAGCTACGGACCATACAGCAGAGCTATGGTTAGAATATGTAAAGAAGAAAGTTTTCATCAGAGACAAGGTTATGAAATTATGATATCACTTACAAATAAAGGTAGTGATGAACAAAAGAAAATGGCACAAGATGCTCTTAATCGATGGTGGTGGCCATCTTTGATGATGTTCGGACCAAGTGACTCAAACTCATCTCATAGTGCACAAAACATATCTTGGAAGATAAAAAGACACGGAAATGATGAGCTTCGTCAGAAGTTTATAGATATGACAGTTCCACAGGCTGAGTATTTAGGATTGAAAATACCAGACAAAGATTTAAAATGGAATGATAACAGAGGTCATTACGATTTCGGTCAAATTGATTGGAACGAGTTTAATGAAGTGATTAAAGGAAATGGACCCTGTAATAAACAAAGAATACAAACTAAAGCCAAAGCACATAAAGAAGGAGAGTGGGTTCGTGAAGCAGCAATGGCCTATGCGCAGAAACAAAGAGAAAGATTCAAAGTTAAAGACTGTTGAACTTTATAATCAATCTTGTCATATCTTCTAAGTGTTTTCCAATCTCTTTTCTCTCTTCAGAAATAGAAGAGGAATTTTGAGATAGTGAATATAACTCGTCAATCATTTTAACCTTTTCATTAAGAACATAAGATAGTGATGAAAATCTAATTCCATTTACTTCTTGAAATTCTAGCAATTCTTCTTTTATAATCATCTGAACATCAACTGGTCCGACTCTGTAAGAATCTGAATATGCAGGGTGCCTCCAAGCCCTTTGGTTTTTTACAGAAATAACTTTATCAATTCCTGGAATGATATTAATATTATATTGTGAACATATTTTAAATGCAATATCTTGAGTAACTACAAAATCCCAATCCTTAGTTCTTCTATCAAGAATATATTCACCATTTACTTTAAAACATCTAAGTGCTCTTGATCCAGTTAGAACACCACCTGCCTTAATAATTGATGAAATTAATTTACGATTAGGCATAAACCACCTAATTTTATCGCAATATCTTTTAGATGGGTCTATTTCAATTTTATTACTATTTGTAATTAGATTTAAGTTTAAATCTCTTACAAATGATTTCATTTCTGCAAAACTAGTCATTAATCTCCGAATGTTAAAATATCTTTATTCACTTTTTTAAAATCTCCCCAAACTGCGTTATATGTAACACCACGAACTTTTCTATTGTCGACCCAAACATATTCATCATCCGAATTCATGCATCTTGGCTTTCCCATAATTAGTCCGTGAAATTTAAAACCATTATCATTTAACCATTTCTCAGTTACTTCTCTGTCTTTTTCTTCTCTAGCCGTGAAAAAGGTAATGTGATTACCTTCATCAAACCATTTATTGATTTGTTCAAGAGAGCCTTCAATTACTTTTGCCGTTGAATATAGGTGTGAGTCTTCATTTTTAATATCATCGCAAATAGTGCCATCTATGTCACAAAGAATTATTTTCATAATAAACTTATTTTTTAAACCACATTTATCTCGTGGATAGACTTGTTTTGTGTTAGTGACCAAATTGATTTTGCAATCAAGTTAGCACAGGAAATATATTTTAATTTAGAAGCTGGTCGATTTAGTGTGATGGTATCAGAAACCAAGACTTCATCCATCACAGATTTTTCTAAATTTTCAAAAGCTTTTCCACTTAAAATACCGTGTGTAGCTATACATCTGACAGATTTTGCACCTTTATTTATAAGTAGTTCAGCGGCTTTACACATAGTACCTAGTGTGTCTGCCATATCATCCACAATTACAACATTACGACCTTGAACATCTCCAACTAATTCCATAGAGTGAATTTCATTAGGCTTGATACGTTTTTTATTTATCATGGCAAATGTTGCTTCAGGAAAAGCTTTACAGAAATCTGATGCTCTTTTAACTGCACCTTGATCAGGTGCAACTATGGTCAAATCTTGTATCTGATGTTCTTTAATATACTCAATAAATATTTTATTACCGTTAAGATGAATAACTGGAACATTATAAAATCCTTGAATAGCTGATGCATGAAGGTCTATAGTAATTATACGATTCATTCCTGCTGATGTCAAGATATCAGCCAACATCTTAGAACCAATCGATGAACGGAGATGATCTGTCTTATCTTGTCTTGAATATCCTTGGAATGGCGCAACGAGTGTGAATGATTTACAGCCAGCTCTTTTAGCAGCATCAATAACTAAGAGAGTTTCCATAATATTTTCAGAGGAATTTGTAGACTGAACAAAAAATACATCTTGGTCTCGAATAGAGTCTTGAAAAAGTGGCAATATTTCACCATCAGAGAATTTATCAATTTTTAGTCGACCAGGTGATATTTCGTTATAATTACCTGTAAATTTAAGAAGTTCTTCGTTAAGAACTTTACAAATTTGATTTGTCAAATTTTGACAAGTTGTACCACTGAAAATTTTCATATTATTTTATGAGTTGATTAATTGTTGTTTCTCTTAGTTTTTGTTTTGATACAAAGAATCTACTTTTAGATTTCCTATCGTAGAGAAAATTTCGTAGAGATGGAGATTCATTTTTTTTGAGACACTTCCACTTATGTGATTTCCACATAAACATGAGGTCCCATTGTTTTTTAGTGTCAAGAGATAGAAACCAGAATAAATGCTTACCTAATCTTTTTTTGAAGGACTCAAATTCATTTTGAAATTTTGACGGATTATCAATCTTCTTTCTACTTTCAAATGGATTATATAAAGTTTTATTTTGATACTTCATAAATTCAAATATAAGTATTAATTTCCACTCTCCAAAATATTTCTCTCAGTTTCTAAATCTCTATTAATTGCTCTTTCAGACGAGAATTTATCACCATATCTGGCCTTTAATTTCTCAATGTTAATATCAAAGGATTTTTCAATATCAATATCATAAGTATTCATGTAATCAGAAACATCTAACATAATCAAATTGGTGATTGTTTTGAATAAATTTTCATCAATTGGCTTGTTATAATAGATTTTCTTTTTCATCATATCAAGTAACTTACAAGTATTTTTAATAATCTTGAGAACTAATCTCATAGGATCTTCATTTTTACTTCTAACAATTATCTGTGGATAATCTAACTGATACTCTCTACCAATTATTGCTAAATACCAGGTGATATCTCCTGCCTCCTCTAACATATTAGTAGTATCTTGAGCATCACCAATATGATTGTCGAGAAGTTCTTCTACTTCAGTTAGAACTCCAATTACTGCGTGTAAAACTCTTTGCTCTTTTTCTTCACAATTGAACTGTGTTGATAATGTTTTTTCAGATAATTCTAAATATTCTCTCCAATTCATTTTTAAATATTTTTTTAATTTATATTCAAATTGACTAAATGTGTTTTATTTAAAAATAATTAATATATAAAAAATGAAACACACACTATTAATAGCATTTTTAATGCTTCCTATCTTATTATTATCACAATCTTTCGACTTAGTTATAAAGAAACAAAATTACACCTCTTATTTCGAAAATGACTATTTGAACCCAACAGTGGTCGTTTACAACTTATATAAAGGAGGTGGAAATTGTCCAAGGACTAAGTTCTTTTTTAAAAATGACATTTCAACTCTTAAAACAGCAACTGACCAAGATTATTTAAAGTCAGGATATGATAAAGGACACATGGCAAATGCTGAAGATTTTGCATATGATTGTGTACTAGATGAATTAACTTTTAGGTATTATAATTGTGTTCCTCAAAACCCAAAAATGAACAGAGGACCTTGGAAAAAAGTAGAGACTGAGGTAAGACAATGGTCACAAATCAGAGAACTCAAAGTGGTATGTATAAATATATTCGAAAATAATTTTATACCAAATACAAAAGTAGCAGTTCCAACAGAGTGTATTAAATTAATATACGATGCCAAAACTAAGGAATCAATTGCTGGATACATTTTTAAAAATAACTCAAGTGCTCAAGTAATTAAATTATCCCCAGAAGAGATAATAAGGACAAAGAATTTAAATATTATGCAATTTATAAATTAATATATAAAAAAAATCAAATTAGATTAAAATGAAAGTTAAAAGATATTCTGAAATCGAACCAGTTAACGAAGAAATTATTGGAAAGATTGTTAATTTTTTTAAGAATATGTGGAATAAAGCAATCACAGAGCTTGAAAAGATTAAAAACGACCCAAATGGAGTTAAAGATTATGTGTTAAATAACACTTTAAATTTAAAGGATGATACTAATGTTTTCTCTCAATTACTTAAAGACTTTACTGCACTTCCTGGTGCTAATGATCAAGCTTGTTTAGATTTAGTAAGCAATATGATAGACAAAGAAACAGGCTCTCTTGGTAAACAAGGTATAGGGGTATTACTCTCTGATAAGAAATTACAAGGCGAGGATATGAAAGGTAAGAGAAGAATGTTGGAATTCATCATAAATACCGCTAGAGATAAAGTTATTACTGAATTGAAGTTTCAAACAGAACCAAAGAAAAGAACAGTTGGTCTAGATGACGCAACACACTTACCAGACTTAAAGAAAGTATTGAAAGCCGCTGGTGAAGATGAGAAGAAAAAGAAAGACGCTACATTAAATTTTGTAAACACTACATTAATTACAAAATTAATTAATAATGTTAAAGCAATAAAAGAAGAAGATGTTAAAAACACTTTACAAAAAGAAGGAATAGAAACCGCTCCAGACTTTGAAGTAAAAGACATAGTTAAGTATAAGACAAAAAAGTTCGATCCTACTAAAGATGAAGACGACCAACCAGAGGGTGGTGTGGCAGAAGGAGAAGTTAGAAAAATTGAAGGCAATAATGTTACTATTTTTAACAAGAAATTAAATGCTGAAATTAAAAAGACAACAGAAGATATAATCGGAAAAGTAACAGCAGAAGAACAAAAGGCCGAAGAAGGTGAAAATGCAAAAAAGGCAGCAGAGACATTAGGTAAAATTAAAACAGATGAAGAGAAAATGGGTAAAGTTACTAAATTCGCTGAATTTATACAAGATGAAAAAAACAAAGATAAAGTTGCTGAAATTGAAAAAATATTAAGTGGTGAAGAGAAACCCGAGGCATAATTAAGGCAATCTTTCAAATAAAAAAACCAGTCGTTTGACTGGTTTTTTTTATTATTTAAAGTTATTTATTTCTTGAAATTTACCTTGACTCCTGGTTTAATTATTGTCTTGGGCTTGTTTGAATTTGTTTTAGATTCATTAAATTTAATCATAACCTTTTTAGACATCTTAACTTCAAAGTCATCTTCCCAAGGTGTGAATACTGTACCTTCAGCGATTACTTCCATTTTTATTTTACCTCTAGTGCCTTCTTCAAAGATATTTAATTTTCTAATTGGAATAGTTACCTTACCATTTCTATCAATCTCACCAGGAAACATCAAGTTCCAATTATCAGATTCTAAAACTAATCTAACTTCTGTATCTTTTAAATTAGCACCTTCAAGTTCTATATCACAAGAAAAAGTCTCAGCTTTATCAGCATAAACTTTGTAGAATTCAGAATTACTTTCTGAAACTTCTTCATTATTTTCAAATTCTTCTTCAGATATTTCCTCTTCAATCGGGAGTTCTACTTCTTTATTTTCATTTGCTTTAAAATCAGCAAGTGTTTCTCTCTTTATTCTTTCAACTTCTTTTTGAATCATCATTTCAACTTCATCTTTACTAAAAGATTCTTCAGTTTGAGAATTTGACTTATTAGTTGTAGAATAAGTTTCAGTATCATTAGATACTACTTCACCATCAATATCTTTAGATAACTCAGTTGTTAATTCATTTTGAATTTCTTCATCTGATTCATTGATAAAAAAATCATTTAGAATTTCGTCTTTGTCAAATTTTGGCAATTCTTTTTTGCCATTATTTTTAAAAAAATCAGAAAAATGTTTTACTCCATCCATATTCTATATATTACATTTTTACTTTAATATTTGGCACCTTTCCGAAAACTCTTTCAAAGTGTTCCACCTTTACTTTTATCTTAGATTTAGGCTTTATTACTTCTTCGTAATCCATACCATTTATTTTACAAAATAGTTTAATGAATTTCTCAGTTTTTTCCTCACCTAAGTCTCTTCTGAAGTTCTTCCAAGGATTATTCTTAATATATTCTTTCAGAAGTATTCCACCTGCTGCTCCCCCACCACCAGCCTTCTGTTTAGCCTCTAATATTATGTAGACATCTTCCCAATCAAGGTCTAAATCCTCCCAGTTGATATCAACTTCTTGCCAATCCAGATAGTAAATTGTAGACATTCGAAATATATATTCTTTTTGAACCTTCGTCGAAATTTATATATAAAAATAAGATGTCAACATATAGTTTTACAGGTAATAAAGTATCGTTCACATATCAAAGATTACTTCAAATATCGGATGGTGGAGATGGTAACCCAACAGGTATCATCTATGATGGCTATGGCGCTACTGTAACTATAGCCGATGAGAACATCAATAATCTCTATACTACTGTAAACAATCTGATTTTAAATGGAATTGCAGGATCAACCGGTTCTACCGGACCACAAGGTCCAACTGGACCAATTGTTGGTTTACAAAGAGTACTAGATGTTGGTAATACTTTCAGCACTTCAATTAGAGGTGTTAGTGGTAGTAATATATCAAATATAGACTTCATTACTTTTTCAACCATCGCAACATATGTAAACCAAGAGGCAAAAATTGGATGGAACGATGTAGATGGAACACTAAATATCGGTTTAAAAGGTGGTAATGTAACATTACAAGTTGGTCAGGAACAATTACAAAGAGTTGTTAATAAAACAGGTGCAGACTTACTTGAAGCAGAATATAAGGCTGTTAGAATTAGAAGAAAAGATGAGGGTGGTACACAAGGACAAAGATTAGCTGTAGTATTGGCTCAAGGAAATAATGATGCTAATTCTGTAGATACTCTTGGTTTAGTTACTGAGAATATAATTGATAATCAAGAAGGATTCATTACTACAAGTGGTTTAGTTAGGAATGTGGATACTACTGGTACATTACAAGGAGAAACTTGGAGTGATGGTGATGCTTTATATTTATCACCATTTGTATTAGGTCAACTTACAAAAGTTAAACCACAAGCTCCCAGCCACACTGTAGTGATGGGATATGTTGTTTATGCTCATCAGAATCAAGGAAAAATATTCGTAAAAGTTGATAATGGGTATGAACTTGATGAACTTCACAATGTTAAAATATCAGGCACACCATCTAACGGCCAAGCACTTCTCTATAATTCTTCCTCAAATGTTTGGGAAGCCGGAACAGTTAGTTTAACTTCTGGTTCCGGAACTGGTGCGCAGGGACCAATTGGACCAACAGGTGTAGGTGGTACTTTAGGATATTATGGAGTTTTTATAGACACGACAACTCAAACAAATGTTAACCCAATAAATGCAATGCAGTTCAACACCACAGTTGAAAGCAATGGTATTACAATAGGAGGTCCTACAAATTCACAAATTACTTTTGCCAATGCTGGAACATATAATATTCAATTCTCAGCACAAATTGATAAAACTGATGCGGGGGTTGACCAAATTGATATATGGTTTGCAAAGAATGGTGATCCTATTCCTTATTCAAATGGAATTTTAGAGTCAGGTGCCGCCAATTTTGAAATAATAGCAGCTTGGAACTATGTAGCGACTGTAAATGCTGGTGATTATTATGAGATATTTTGGTACTCAGCTGACTCATCAATGAGACTTTTATCAGTTGGAACACAATCTGGACCACCAGTTAGACCAGCTGTTCCATCTACAATACTAACTGTTACACAAGTTATGTATACTCAAGTTGGAGCTACAGGAGTTCAAGGTGAAACAGGACCTCAAGGATTTCAAGGTCTTCAAGGTTCTACTGGGACACAAGGTGAGACTGGACCACAGGGTTCACAAGGTCTTCAAGGAACTACTGGGACACAAGGTGAAACAGGTCCTCAAGGATTTCAAGGTCTTCAAGGTTCTACTGGAACACAAGGTACAACTGGCCCACAAGGGTCACAAGGTTCTAGTTTTCCATTTTTCTTCGGAGCAACTGCACCATCAACTACTGGATTAACAGCAGGTTCTAGATGGTTTGATTCATCAACTGGTATTGAATTTGTTCTTATAGATGATGGTAGTTCTATTCAATGGGTAGAACCATTAAGTAGTTTAGGTGGTGGTAGTGTGGGTGCTCAAGGATTTCAAGGAAATCAAGGTATTACTGGTCCACAAGGTTCTGGTGGTGGTTCTACTGGACCACAGGGAAATACAGGTCCACAAGGTGCAGCTGGTTCTGGTAGTAGTAACTCTACTTCTATAGTTTCAGGTTTAGACCCTGATGTTATTAGTGGAATGACCTCATCAGGTGAATATGTAATAGATGGTACATCTTATGATGGTTATAGAATAAACGCAGCCGTTAATGTTCCCGGTGGTACAAATGTTTATGTTAACTATATAGGAACCGTAACTATAACTGGAGCAACATTCACTCCATATTTAACAAGGGGAATAGTTATTGCAGATGATCCAGGCGGTTTCTTTAAAGTTCAAAGTTCACTTACTACTGGAGCATTGGTTTACGATGCAACATTAGGATTCGCAGCACCTGTGGATTTAATGCTGGTCAATTACGATAACACAACTTCAGCTACTAATTATGACATATTTTTTGTAGCAGGTAATACTAATAATTTTAGATGTAGTGTATTTGTTGACTATGAATTCTATGTAGATAAAAGTGATGCTATAACTTTTAGTAATTAAAAATAAAAATATTATATGGCACTTCCAGAAAGAGTACAAAATAAAATAGATAACTACACGACAGTATTGACTTCCATATACCCACCTAATACACCTTCTTGGAAACTTTCAACAGGATATGCGAAAGACAGTGACGCTCAAATAGATACCACACCAGTTACTACTGTTTATAGTTTAGATGATGCTCAACCAACAACTACAAGTACTCTACTTACTGACTCAGCTAAGATATCACTTTTTAATGGTTCTGCCCTATGGTTTCATCTATTTAATTCCAGTGATAGTAGCTTAAATACTACACTACGGATAAGCGATAAAGGTGTGGTAATAGATAGAACTACATTCTAAAATTTAATAAATAAACTATGCCAAGTATAAATTATCCAAATAATCCAAGTACGGGAAGTGTTGCCTCTTATGACAATGGTAGATATGTAATATGGGATGGTTATTCCTGGAGAGCTCCAACGGCCTCTACTGTAGAATATGGTTCATTTGGACTCACAATAGATGCTGGCACACAGGTTATAGGAACTGGTTCAAAGGGATATGTGACTATGCCTTACGGTGGTAGTCTCGATAATTGGGATATGGTTTCAAATACGGTTGGTAGTATTCAAATCGATTTAAGAAAGGCTTCTTTTTCAATATTTCCGACAACAACATCTATCACTTCTGGTAATTACATAGGTATGACAAACTCACAAAAAAATACAGATACGTCACTTACTGGTTGGGGATTAACATTTTCCGAAAATGATGTTTATGAGTTTTATGTTATTTCATCCGCTACTATGAGTAGAGCTAATATCATAATTAAGACAATTAAATCCTAACTTACAAATGTATAAGATGATTCACCAGTTCCAGAACCAGCTGTGAAATCGTAATTAGCACCATCTAAAGAGTAGGCAGATATTTCACCAGGAGTAGTTGGATCACTCTCAAGTATAAATGATTCTGATAAAAAAACTATATCATCCAACATTATCTATACATACTCCATTTTTTATGAAATAGGCTTGACATTGTAAAATTGCAAAATCATCCCCTACTTTATTCACTATAACTAATTCTCTTTCATCATAATCACCAGAAATAAATACTTCTAATGTATCATCTGTTAATAATTTCTCACCTTTAACTAAAGTAATCATTGTGTTAATAATGCTTTTATTTTTACACTACCTGGAAGTGAAGTAGCTGTATATCTTATATAGTTACCAACTGCATCAGCTGATGTGCTCCAAGAATTCCAAGTAACACCATCTGTTGAATATTGGAATGTTCCGTAAGTATTGGTATTTGTATAATCATCTAATAGTAGAGCACCAGAGCTAGCATTGTAAAGTCTGATTCTTAGTGTAGGTATTGTTGATGACCAAAGAGTATTTTGACGATAGGCAAATATATTACTAGCGATAGATGAATAATTTACTGATGGTGTATAATGACTATCTGTACTTGAATCTTCATAAGTTAAAGATAATCCAGTTAATCTGGCTGGAATACAGTAGTTACCAATTGTTCTAAATCTAAATTGAAACTGTATTTCTGTACCAGATGCTGCGGAAAGATCACCAGTTTTATCTATTAGTGTCCATCCACCACTATTATCTGATATGCCAGTTGTTCTATAATACACATCAAAAGGTTCAGTAGGTATAGAAAATTTATCAGTTCCGAGTTCATTTATACTCCTTACACTAACTCTATATAGTTTTACTGAGTCAGAAATATCAAATTTAGGACTTATTAAAGTTTGATTTGAAGTTCCAGCGTAAGTCCTATGAGCACCTATTGGAATTACATAAACTTGGTTACCCGCAGAACCTGTTGTTACCCTTGATATGTAAAGAATTCCATCGACTTCAGTACAGGTAAATCCAAGAGCGTTAACTGATGGGTGAAACTGAGTATTAGCATCTGCTGTGGACTGATCTTGTTGTTTACTATCAATTAAAAATATATGTTCAAATTGTGCACCGGTGGTTTGATATGTCGCTACATAACTTCTAATACCTGCGGTACCAGCAGTGAATATTACAAATCTATCTATTATCACATCATACTCCATAGAGTAAAAGGAAGCACCTAAAGCAAAAGTTGTTGATGAACCTGGTGGAACCTCAGTCATAACATCTGATTGCCAAGTTGTCGTACCAGCAGTTATATTTGAAACTGCACTTCTATAAATTCTTGTCGTAGTGACAAAATATAAACTTGCCACACCACTACCTGGTCCATGACTTGTTGTTCTAACTATACCATTAGATAACTGTAGAAAGGCACCAGTAACTGTTTGGTTACCGGTCTTAATAATATTAGTAGTTGTGTCTTTACCAGATGTTAGTGTTAGTGCTGCTCTTATATTATAAACAAATATTGTACCAACAGAACCAGCAGTTGCGTTTATAACGTATGCTCTATGGTCAGTCCAAGAAGATCTAGTTGGAACATCTACTCCACAAGCCGCTGTATTTGTTGTTGTTGCTGCGTCTGATAGCCAATAAACTGCTCTAATTCTATCTGTTGAAACTGCCGCTGATATAGTTGTACCAGCGGGTGTGAATAATTCATATCTTATACCTTTGGCAACAAATAAACCACCGTTAGTTGCTGTCGCATTTGTGGTTGTAGTCACGACCATCATTTCTTCAATTACATAAGATGTTCCGGCCGATATAGTACCAGCACTTCCTGTCAAAGTTATAGATGTATCTGAACCAATTGCCGATATCTCGTACCAAGTTGTAATTTGAGTTGGGTCAGTAGAACCAAATCCAATTCTACAACCAACACTTAATCTATCAGTATTCCAAGTAGTTCCAGAACCAGTCACTGCGGTTCCAGACACTGCAACTGTTCCAGTTGTGTAGAGTTCTCGAGTAACATATAGACCTCTGACTGTGTGAGCTGTCGCTGTTGGATATGTTAAGGTTATAAAACCATTGTAAGTCCAAACAGATGTTTCCTTATTAAATAGGTATAAAGCTATTCTTCTTGTAGCTGCTGCTGCCGCTTGGTCTGGTATGAAAATCCAGTCTATAGTGTTTGAATACTTTAAACCATATGGCTGATATTGAGAAAATGATGTTTCAGTAGGCCTAAGAATTGCGCCTTTTATTGGACCAGCAAACTTATCTTCATTCCCCGCTCCAGTATACTGTTTTATCAGTGTACCTAAGTTGGTCTTAGTTTGATCGTAGTTTGCAATTGAAACAGTTGGACCGGTGAAGTTGAAATCTATACCTTTAATCGCCATTTTTTAATAGAAAATCAATTTTATTATATATATTGAGAAGTTAATTGCACTTCAAAATTAAATATTTAAATATGATAAACCCAATAGAAACAGAAATAAATAAAATCTATGCAAAGCTTGATAAAATAGCAAAAAAGGGTAGAGATAATTATATCGAATATCACGCTTACTTTGATGATTTAGTCAGAGCTGGAAAATATTCATACTTAAAGGAATGTTTAGAAATAAAATATAAGTGTGATGTCTCATTTTATGATTTACCAACGGCTAGAGAAAAATCTTGGAAAGAAATTCTTTTTTACACAACTACACCATTTCAAGATTACATGAAAAAAACACTAAAAGAAAAAGGTTTGATTCAAATAGGTATCGAGTATTATAAAGATATACCAACAACTAAAGCAACTGTTGTTGATGATAATGGTAGTCGATGTGAATTAAAGGTTAATTTAATTGAAGACTATGTTGACACTGTAACAGTTTTAAGAACTGGTTCTGGTTATTCTGCCTCTGCTTCAGTGGTAATAGTAGGCGGAACTGGGACTGCATCTGCAACAGCAACTATAAAGGCCGGTAAAGTTTATTCAATTCAAATAACCGCAACTGGTTCTGGTCATAATAAACTACCAAAATTAGGTAAAATAGAAGAAATAGATGAATACGAGGTTCCGATTACGAATAAGTTCACTAAAGATTTATATCAAAGACTTATTAAGAATAAAACTACTTATTTAGCAGCGACTAAAGATGGTTTTACGTATAGTGCAACATTTTCAACATGGAATACTGATTATACTTACGATAAAAACATATTTAATCTTTACAATTCAGCTTTCAACTATTTAATTAGTTAACATCCCCAGTATAATTCATCTGATGTATAATTAGAACGCTGAATAAAATCCTTTTTTTCAATAAGATAAGTTACTACTTTATTCCAATCTGGAAATTCTTCTCCACCGAATAAAATGTGAAGTCCTTCAAATTGAGTTTGACCGTGTTCAATCTGATCGTCAACTAAAAATTGACCCTTTAACAATGACTTATCAGTACAGAATATAGTCTTAGCTTGCATTTCTATACCAAGATATTTTCTAATCCATTGTGCCTTTTCAGTATAACAGGATAAGTTATAAACTGAAGGTCTTGTTAGAATCCAAACATCAAAAAAATCTTCAAGTATTTTAACAGATTCTAATGAATTTTCAATTGGCTTTAATTCTAAGAAAAAACCAAATTGAGATTGTGGGTATGGCTGACTTGGATACAAATTAAGATTTCTTGAATATGAATCTTTGTAGTCACAAAGTACACCATCCATATCGATGTAAAGTCTCTTTTTTAATCTGCGTGAATCCATCTTAAATCTTCTTTTAATTCGTTTTGAATATATTTTATTTTGATTTCTCTCATATCTGATACCAAAATATTCCAAAAAGTTTTAGAATACATAGCATGTGCTCCCCACCATTCTTCAAAGTCATAAGGTTGATATTTAATGCAATACTCTATCTCACTAATATTCATCCAATTATATGGATAATGACCATCATCTTGTAATGACTCAGGTAGTATTGGTTTACCACCAGATGCAGTGAAGTAAACACGACCATCTTCTGTCAATATTACACTACCAAGTAACATTGCATTTTTATAATCCTTTTTAAACAAAAAAGTATCACTACTGGTGTTATCCTGGTAGTAATACTTTAATGTTGTATAAGAAGGATTAGTCTTTAATTTCATTTAGTAAATATACGAAATATAAATTAATTAAAAAATTAATTAATCGCTACTTCGTACATACCCTCAACATACTCTTGATACATTCCTTTTTCTTTGATTAAGGTAACAATATCATTAGTAATTTCAAACTCTGGATTAACAAAAACTACAGTGTTTTTGTTAATAACTAAGTCAATATTTTTTTCTTTAGACCAAACTTCAACCATCTCAATGATTTGCTTAAAATTCTTTTCTAACTCATCATTTTGTTTAGCCATGATATTTGCTCTGAATTCAGATTCTGCCTGAACCGCTTTTGTTTGCAACTCTCTGAATCTGTTTTGATTTTTTTGCTGAGTTGCTTCATCAAGAATCAAAGACTTAGAACTATTAACAATAGTTTCCATTTCTTTTTTAATGTCTTCAATTAATGTTGCAAATTCTTGTTTTTCTTTTTGAATAATTTTCAAAGACTGATGATAAGGCTCAAAATTCTTTAATACTTCTTCAAAATCTAAAATGTATGTCTTCATATTCATTTGATTTTTTTTATTTTTTATATCATTAATATTTTAATAAGTTTAAAAAACGTGTGTTGGTAAATAACTTCTCAATAAAGAATATTTTGTAATTTATTATTTCTTTTATATTTTTTTTTATATTCTAAAAAATCACAATATTTAAGATACTTTCTTTCAAGTCTCATTCCTTCAGAGTTTTCATAAATATATTGACATAAGTTATAAATTGATTCTGACTTGTTTATATAGAGTTGTGATGATTCACCTAATTTATCTTTTACGAGTCTAATTTTGAATTCAACATTTATTTCATTTAGAATATTCATCAAAAATGTCCAATCTTGCTCAACAGAAGAAGAGAAGTATATTGCTGTTTGTTTATATAACTTGTTTGATTTAGATATTGTTATGCAACCATCGCCATCGAAAATACCTCTAAGAAAATGACTTTTCAGGTTATCAAAATTATTATAAATAAATGTTCCGAGTTCTTTTTTTTTGTAATTATTTGATATTAAATAATTTCCTAAATCACTTGAAGATACCCAATGAGTTGTCATAGTATTTTTTCCTATTGATTTCTTATTTTCACTATAGAAGTACCTCCAATTTAAATCTTTAAATATCTCAGTTAGAATATCTGAATCGTATTTTACACAGGAGTGCTTGACTATGGGAGTTTTATTTTTATTATTAGAAAATGTCACATGACCATCAGTCCAAATAATACCAAGTATGTATGATATTTTAGGATTTATAACATTAAGATAATCACTCATATCTATAGTCATTTTATTCTTGAATCGGGATTTTTCAATTACTTCTTGACAAACTTTCAAAGAATTTCGTCTAGCAAAAGATGAAACTGTTGATCTTTTGAGTGAAAGTATTTCAGCACAATATTTAGCACCATTTTTTGAATAATTTTCTAAAATATAATTCTTTTCTGTTTCAGTTAGTTTATTTTTCATTATGTATATATAAACAAATGGTGGTTACCATTTGTGACATAAAAGGTAACTTTCTAACTTATCTACAAGATTAAGTGATTTATGTATTATAGCATCACTATTTGGACCGATATGTACTAAATAACCACCTCTGATATCAAATCCCCATTCTTTTAGTATCAATGAGTATAATGACACTTGAATTGAGTACTCATTCAGATGATTTTGATATAAATCATCAAAAGGATCTAATAGCTTGTTATATCTTCCTTTAGGGTGTTCGTCCGTTTTGAATTCGGAATTGCTCTTCCAATCCAAGATAAATAATTTTCCGTTATATAGAAATATTGAATCAATTGTACCTGCTAATGGGTATTTTTTTGAGAATATTCTTAACTCAAAAGTAACTGGAGTCAATTTATGTAGTTGTTTTCCGAAAATTATATTGAATTTATTAATTCTATCAATAATATCTAAATCACTAGGTAACTGTTGAGGAATACTCTTGAAATAATTCTCAATCCAAGTATGTGTAGAGTGACCTACGAAATTAGCTCTATCATTTTTATCTTTCCACTCTTTTAAAATCCACTCTTGTGGTACACCTGCTTCTTCTGCTTTTGTTTTTGACCAATAGTCTTGCTCAAATGGTTTGTGAAAACTACTGATAAATTTTGTGACCGAAGTATACTGTCTACCACCATAAGTATACTTGTGATACTTTGGATCGAACTTAAAATTCGGATCATCAAAACATTTTAATTTAGAAACTATCGAAGAAACCATAATATCTTATATTACCGAAAAATACTATTTGTTTAGTCGATATATAAATATGTTGAAATCAAGTAGTTGCCTAACTTTTACTTAGAATACCGGGTTAAAAATCAACCATGGATATATAAAAATTTATTTAAAAAAATGAAAAAAGTTTTACTCACAGTAATTAATGCTATAGTATTGACCTGTGGTGTTTATTCACAAGATACACTTGCCACAACAGTGTATCAAAAAATTAATGAATTTAGACTTCAAAATAAGCTATCAAATCTTATAGTCGATGAGCCATTAGAACTAGCATCTGCACAGCATGGGTGTTGGTTAGGTTTATATAACATTGTGATTGATACAAATGAAGTTGTTTTAGCATCTGAAGAAAATGATGTGTATGTTATGGCTAAGAGATTTAAAGATCCTAAAGATAGAATTTTAAATTTTAGTCAGAGAAGTTTTAATAATTGTGCTGAATATGTCAATTGTTATTACACTCAACCCACTTCCAACGATGTAGTCTCTTTTATGAAAGATAAGATATCATCTTCAAACTACACACACCAAGGTTTCTGGATAATTAAATTTGAAACTTTAGACGAGAGACCAATTTGGTATCTTGTTTATCTACTAACCGACTAAAAATAAAAAGACCTCCCGATGGAGGTCTTTTTTATTGATTGTCTGTTTGATATTCAAGCTCAGTATCATTATCGTGTCTCAATTGGTCTAAAATAAATTGTTCTATACCAAATGAGTTAAGTAAGTTACCGTCAATATTTAAGTCTTTAACTCTCTGAGTAATTTTCAGTTTTTGAATTTCTTCTTGTTTAAGAAGTTTTTGAATATATTGTTTTCTATCTTCAATAATTTGATCTACGATTTCTTTAGAAATATCAATAAGTGATTCATCTTTGAAAAGATTGTCCCTAAGTTCTTCACTATAGTAGGCATCTTTTCTAAGAATGAATTTATCAAGAGTTTCACTATAAACTACATGTTCCCTTTGTGTGTAGAATCCACAATAACTTAACCAAATAAGACTACCTTGATGATGCCAATCCTTTGTAATTGAATCAAACTCGAGTGAGTTTGAGTTCAAAAAAGAACCATCTGCGCTCATTAGTAGACAAAAATCTTCTATAGAATCTGTAAAATAATTTGGTTTGTAATTAAATAACACACCTGAACTTCTATCAAACCACTTAAAAGTATCAAGATACGGATAGTAAGAGTAATTCCAGTCTGATAGTTGAATAGATAATCTACATTCAACCTCTTTATCATCTTTTATGAATTGAAGTGTATTTGACCAGTTTTGTCTTTTCTTATACAAGTATCCGTTGTCTTCTGCCCAATTCATAAAATAAAACTGATAGTCTTCATCATTGATAGTATAAATTCTATCCATTACTTTAGTGTCTTCTGAAGATAGTCTTTCTTCAAACTGCCAAAGAAGAGCTCTGCCTAAAAGACCACCATCTGAGTCTTTCATAATAAGCATGTTTACTATCGGATTGTCTAAATACATTTCTAAAAACTTTGAACACTTATCATATTTCATACAGGAGTTGCCTAATGAGCCAGAGCACTGCGTATAAGAATCTTGATTGTAATATTTGATTATATCAGATTTCACAACTTCAAATGTAAAGTCCTTTCTATCCGAAAAAGCTCTAAATAAATTTGAAAAGTTCTCAACTTCTCTCGGTGAAATATTCTTGTAAATTTTTGAAATAATCGAACCGGGCTTTGAGTGATATCTTTTAGATGTTGACCAGATTTCAGATTGGTCAATTTTAGAAACTCTTTCTTTTGTTAAGTAAGAAATCTTAGTGCTATCAGAATTTGAAGTAGATAGATAGTCTACTGGATTTGTGACTAACTGGTCTTCAAATACAGTATCTTCCAAAAGAAGGCTTGCAACAACAGATTTATTTCTAAAATTAGAAATAATTTGTCTGAGTTTTTCTGAAATGTTAATGTTTTTTACTTTATTCATTCTTTTATGTTGTTAAATGTGAGTATTCTAATTTCTGAGTTATTATGTAGTTTCTTTAAAGAATAATATAATTTTCTACCTTCGTTTGTTAAGTCTCTAAATGTGCAACACCAAGGTTCTAATCTATCTTGATATGAGTATGAAAAATTCGACCAACCTAAAAGTACACACGCATCTAACTTAACTTTATTTTGATTCTTGAAAACGATATCATCAACCATATATCCTTCTTCTTCTTCTGTCATTTCTTTTATGATAGAATTAATCTCTTTATCAGAAGTTAGATATGATTTATTAATTGACATATCATCACCACAATAGTTACCAATCTTTTCGAATTCTATTCCACATTGAGAATTTTCTTGAAAGGCAACTAAATAAATCTGTGTTCTACCAGAATCAACCTTCTTTACACCACGGTAATAAGGAAAATTAACAAAACCAGTTAAGTCAAATTCTTGTGTCATATTCCCAAAGATTCTAAAGCTTGATTTCTAACCGCCCACTGTGTAATCGAAAGAATTCTTTCGGTTTCTCTTTTAACAATATGAGAGTCTTGTTTAGAGAATAGTCTAAGGTATGTTTGAAACGCCCAAAAAGCATCAACATAAAAATCATTACTATTCTCTATTGCTAAATTTTCAGAATGTGTTCTTAAAGTTGAATATTGAGTCGATGTGAGTTTAAGTCTACCTTCAGAAGCATAGTATATAATTGCATTTTTGAATGCATCAAATTTCAAATGGTCAGATTTAACTTCCTTGTCCAAAACGACACACTCTTGAAGTTTTGACAAAGAAATTCTATGTCCTATAAGCGATTTAATTGATTCAATTTGTTCAGTAAATGTCTCACCATTAAGTCCAGTAGAAGCTTCTTCAGCTGCCTTAGTAACTCCTTTAAGGTGTTTTTTTGTCAATCCAATATTTCTCAAAGATGATACAACATAAAAGTTTTTAGTATCACAATATAGACCAGCATTGAAACTAAGTCGTCTTGATTTATCAGAGGAATTTAGTATAAAGAAAGATTTATGAAAGTTAATACCTTCAATTTCAATTGAATCACTAAGAAGTGTCAGCTCTTGAATACCTTTAGTAATTCTAAAGTAATACTTTGTGATGGTAAAGTTTTTTTCAATTAAATCAATCTTATCTTTAAGATAAGATTTAATATCAAATATTTCATAACGATTTGATACATTAGAAACTGATGTAACGGTATCTCTATATTTTGTAATTATTTGACTACCAACTTGCTCAATTGTAATCAGATTAATCTTATCAAGAAGTTCTTGTTTGTTGTAGTTTAGAAATACTCTTTTCATATTTGATATTTTTTTCAAATATAAGAATAAAAATTAAACCTACAAAATTAAATCAAACTTCTTTTTGGAAGCTCTTCATTTAATATATAAATAAATTTTGAAATTTTAAAATTATATGGCTATATCTGGAACAGTATCACTACCGATTGGTGGTCCTTTATTACCAACTTATCAGACAGGCACTATTTGGGAAAGTGAATTTAGATGGGATGAATCTCAAACCTTTAAAGGATGGGCCTATGTATCATCAAGACTTCCAGATAACGACAGTAATGCCATTTTAGCGAAAGATGTCAGAGATCCTCTGTGGACTCTTTGGAATTTAGTAGGTTTAGCGCTAGCAAATATAACACCGGGTGGAACTGGCGGAACTGGTCCACAAGGTATTATTGGTCCACAAGGATTTAAAGGTTCACTAGGCCCAATAGGTAATACTGGTCCACAAGGTAGACAAGGTAAAGAAGGTCCACAAGGATTTCAAGGATTTGATGGGCCAAGTGGTCCACAAGGTCTACAAGGAGATGTTGGTGATCCTAATGGTTTTACAGGTAATACTGGTGCTCAAGGAGCTACAGGACCTCAAGGTACAGGTCCTCAGGGAGAAACTGGTCCACAAGGATATCAGGGATTATTTGGACCAACTGGTGTACAAGGTCCACTCGGACTAACTGGTGAAACAGGCCCACAAGGTATACCTGGTCCAATCGGAGGTGCTGGTTTAGAAGGACCAACTGGTGTTCAAGGTCCACAAGGATCTCAAGGTTTTCAAGGTAGAGGAAATACTGGTTTTCAGGGTAACACTGGACCACAAGGTATTCAAGGTATAACTGGACCACAAGGTACAGGACCACAGGGAGTCACAGGACCACAGGGAGTATCTGGACCAACTGGACCACAAGGGTCTCAAGGTTTGACAGGACCACAAGGAACATTTGGACCAACTGGTATAAATGCATTCACATTTCATACATCTGGATTACCAGATGCGATGCCAGCTGTTGGTGGTCAAGTAACATTGCAAGTAGATGAGTCTAGTTGGGCGTCTGTTGGGCAAATTGTTTATGTTGAAGGGTGGGGATATATGGAGGTCATTAATACTCCGAATTCTCTGCAAATAGTTTTAGAGAATACTGGATGGGAAGGAAATGCCTCTCCCGGTACTCAGATAGTAGGGACTTCTCAAGTAAGTCCAGCAGGATTAAGAGGACCAACAGGACCTCCTGATGGTCCTCAGGGATTTCAAGGAGTTACTGGTCCTACTGGAGATGTCTACATAACTTATAACTTTACCGGACCTACTGGTGTTACCGGTTCACAAGGTGCTTCTGGTCCAACGGGTCCACAAGGAAATACAGGAACAACAGGTCCACAAGGACCTACTGGAAATCAAGGACCTACTGGAAATCAAGGAAATAGTGGTCCACAAGGTTTTACTGGACCACAAGGAAATAGTGGACCTCAAGGTCCAGTTTCTGCTGGAGGAACCGGAACAACTGGTCCACAAGGTGCATCCGGACCTACTGGTTCTCAAGGTAATACTGGAGCGCAAGGTTCAACTGGACCTTCTGTAACTGGTTCTCAAGGGCCTTCTGGACCAACTGGATTCCAAGGAGAGACTGGTTCTCAAGGTCCAACTGGTCCATCAGTGACTGGTGGTCAGGGACCAACTGGTCCAACTGGGTTTCAAGGTAATACGGGCTCACAGGGTCCAACTGGTCCATCAGTAACTGGTGTTCAAGGACCAACCGGACCACAAGGTAATAGCGGACCACAAGGAGAAACAGGACCACAAGGAGATGAAGGCGCTGAAGGTCCTGTTGGTGTAACTGGTGAAACAGGACCACAAGGAAATACAGGACCTACTGGTTATCAAGGTCCTACAGGGTCTTCTGTTACTGGACCAACAGGTCCGCAAGGTCATACTGGACCCACTGGAGTTCAAGGTCCTACAGGTCCTACGGGACCAGTTGGAGGCACTGGAGCAACCGGCGCTACAGGTCAAGATGGTATGGATGGTTCAAATAGTGGAAGATGGTATTCCCAATATACTGGAACTGTTCCTTTACCAGGAAACTATAATGGTGATATTCCAGAAGTAGGTAAATTTGGATTCGGATGGCCATCTGGTGCCTCCACATCAATGATTAATATTGACCAAATAAATATCAATGTTACGGCATCAAATGGTGCTGATTATGGTAATTGGTTACTTGGTCTAAAAACATTATATGATGATGGTAGAGTTATTAGACTACAGATGTATAAGATTAGCGATACATCGAATATGGGTATTTGGACAGTATCAGGTGTTGCAACTGCATCAAGTCTTGGATATAATTATTATGAGATAAATCTTACTAATGTAGTTGGAAATCAGAGTATACCATATAATCCATCAAACTATTTATATAATATAAGTTGGGTAAGTGATGGTGCAACTGGGAGTGGAGGAGCAGCAATAGAATTAGATGTTTATGCTGGTTTGACAGTAAGTGGTGTAACATACGCAACTATTTATAATATTAATACACAAGATCCATCACACTTAGATCCATATGGTATACCAGACTACATTACAGAAACTACACAAGTTCCAGCGAATGTGCCTTCAGCACCTGGTAGCACAACTACAGTTGCGAATCCATTAAAATGGTTAGTTGGATTAACTGCTGGTTATTTTAGTCAATTCAATTTAGTTCAAGTATTGAATATGATACTATTCCCACCAGTTCCAGCAACTTATACATCCCCTTCATTATCTTTATCAATAGATAATGGTAATTTAAGAGCTGTAGGAACAACATTTGACATACTATTAACATTAACTTATACAAGAGGAAGTAGTGGTACTGCGAGTTATTATACATTTAAGAGAACTGCCCCAACCGTATCTACTTTAGTAACATTAACTAACTCAAATGTTAATACTAACTCATTCTTGAGTGGTACGGTCTCTCAGACTATTTACACCACAACACCTACTTTATTTACATATACTGGTACTGCATCACACTTAGGTGGAATACAATTATATGATAGTTATGGTAACCCAACACCTATTCCAACGGCAGTTGCGGCGGTAAATAATATGCAACCATCACCATCGTCAGTTAATGTGAGGACGATTTTCCCTTACTATGTTGGTAAAGTCTCTCAAACTACAACGACTATGAGTTTTGCAGCATCTGATGTCACAACTTATGGAACACCAACTGTTGGACAGTCTAATGTTGCATTAAGTAATATAAACTTTAATACAAATAACGTAGAAAAAGGATTCTTAGCAATACCTAAGGCAGCAGGTGATCAGACTGTTGTGACTTACACAGCATGGGTAGATAATGTTGTACCATCGAATAATGGTGATATACCAGGTGGTGCTGGTTCACTTTTCACGGGTTCACCTTTTGATGTTAATGGAGTAGTTGTAAATGGTATATCACACAACTACACTGTTTATTTATTTGATTATCCTTCCAGTTCTACTAATACATGGACATTCGAGCCATAAATTTAAAAATTGATATTAAAATTTATTATATAAGTTCGTTTTCTGAATATATAGAATAGTTATGAGTATAATTTTTAATGAGAATTTCAAAATAAACGCACCTTATGAGATAGAAGGAAGACTAATCGTCGATAGAGTTGACGGGGCCACATTCTCATTAACTTCACTTACACCGAGTTACAATTATAGAAATATGATTGTATTTGTAAGAGAAGAAAAGAAATTTTACTACTTAGTTGATTCACCTTATGATTATCTAACACGAGGTGCAACAGTAAGTGATTGGGTTGCTCTAGAACTTGGTGTCGGAGGTGGAGGAACTGGTCCTACGGGTCCAACTGGTCCTCAAGGTGAAACGGGTCCTACTGGTCCACAGGGTGAAACTGGTCCAACTGGCCCTCAAGGTGCTACTGGTCCGCAAGGACTTAAACTCATTTCTTATTATGATATAGATGCCCAATTTGGCACAAATCAAAATGTGTATCTCGTTGGTGCGAAAGCAGATGCTGATAATAGCTCACCTGGTAACGCAGATGGAGTATGGTGGATTTCACCAGGCATGGTTGTATTCGTACATGGTTATGGGTATGCACTTGTTGACCAAGTTTTTGACACTACTCAAGGTTATGTACAATTATCAAATTTAGGTTATCCCGGTAATACCGGAACTTCTGAAACAGTTCCATATGGAACTACTGTATCTTTGGGTGCTCTTAGAGGACCTGAGGGTGGTCCTCAAGGAAATAGCGGTCCACAAGGTCCAACTGGTGATGTAATTTATAACTTCACAGGTGCCACTGGAGCAACTGGTAATCAAGGGGAGACTGGTCCTCAAGGTGAGACTGGTCCTACCGGACCTCAAGGACAAACCGGACCTACTGGACCTCAGGGTTTAGCAATAGATCCAGCAAATAGTTCGAGATGGTTATCAGGTGGTGCCTCACCTGGAGGATTTGATGTATATCAGAGTGGTGGCGGAGCTGTTGGTCTACCTCAACCTTTCGACTCAGGTCTTATCGGTTTTTATCAATTTGATTTAGCTAGTGGAAATAGTGATATCTATGGTAATACAATGTCAGTTTGGTTTGATACATTGAAAAGTTGGCCAGGTGGTGGTTTTGTTAAAGTAACGGATGTTGAAAATCCAAATAATTACGCGATTTATGAGGAATTCAGTCATACATCACAAACATATATAAATTTTAATCACAGATTTTATGTAAGTTTTATTTCTGGTACTGGTTCATTAATATCAGGTAAAAAATATAATATATCATATGTATTAAATGGTCAAGGTCAAACTGGTTCTCAAGGTCAAACTGGTCCTACTGGTCCTCAAGGTCTAACTGGTCCAACTGGTCCTCAAGGTGCTACTGGTGTTACTGGACCACAGGGTGAAACTGGGCCTACAGGTAATCAGGGAAATACAGGACCTACTGGAGCACAAGGTAATACTGGTGTGACTGGGCCACAAGGTGAAACTGGACCTACTGGACCTCAAGGTAATACTGGTGTTACAGGTCCACAAGGACAAACTGGTAACACAGGACCACAAGGTGAAACTGGACCTACAGGACCACAAGGTGAAACTGGACCTACTGGTCCTCAAGGACAAACTGGGCCTACAGGAACTCAAGGTCAAACTGGACCTACTGGTGCTCAAGGTGCAACTGGTGTTACTGGACCTCAAGGACAAACTGGTAATACAGGACCACAAGGTGAAACTGGACCCACTGGTCCTCAAGGTGCAACTGGTGTTACTGGACCTCAAGGTCAAACTGGTAATACAGGTCCTCAAGGTGTTACCGGACCGACTGGTGTACAAGGGAATACAGGAGCTACTGGCGCTCAAGGTGAGACAGGTCCAACTGGTCCACAAGGTGCAACTGGTGTTGTCGGTGGATGGACTTTAGAGTTTAACTTAGTAGATGGTGGTACTGTTCCATCTTCTGGTAACTTAGACTTATTAAATAGTTCATCAGGAGCAGCAGGAACATTTAATAACGTATCTAAAATTTATATTAGTGGTACAGATAAATTTGGTAATTCAGTTTCAACTATCTACACCACCTTAGCTTCAATAACTAATGGAGAGACAATACATATAAGAATATTTGACTTGAGTAATGGTGCAAATACATATTTCTACTCTTGTATTTTTAATTCTACTAATTTTTCGGTTTCTTCAGGCACACTACAAATTCAAGATGTTACTTATTTGGGTGGTGCAGGTGCAACAAATGTTATTGATATAGCGTCAGTTGGTTTCAGTTTAATGTTACCAAGGGGAGCAAGTGGTGTACAAGGTTATACTGGACCAACTGGTCCTCAAGGTAATACAGGTCCTCAAGGTCAAACTGGTCCTACAGGATTTCAAGGTAACACAGGACCTACCGGAACGACTGGTCCACAGGGTGTAACTGGTCCGACTGGTGCACAAGGTGAGACTGGTCCTCAAGGTAATACCGGACCAACTGGACCACAAGGTAAACAAATGATATCATACTATGATGTAAGTGCTCAATTCGGAACAAATCAAAATGTCTATCTTGTTGCTAACAAAGCAGATGCAGATAATGCATCACCAGGTAATGCTGATGGTGTATGGTGGATTTCAGCAGGTATGGTCGTATTTGTGCATGGATATGGATATGCGTTAGTCGATTCTGTAAATAATTCTGGACAAGGTTTTATATCACTTACAAACCTACAGTATCCAGGGAATACTGGACCAACCGAAGTTGTACCATATGGAACAACTGTCTCTATGGGTGCTCTGAGAGGTCCAGAAGGTGGACCACAGGGTATTACCGGACCACAAGGTCCAACTGGTGATGTCGTTTATAACTTTACCGGTGCTACTGGTGCGACTGGTTCACAAGGTGAAACAGGTCCTACTGGAGCTCAAGGTCCAACAGGACCAACAGGATTTCAAGGTAACACAGGTCCGACTGGTAATCAAGGACAGACTGGTCCAACCGGTAATCAAGGACAGACTGGTCCAACCGGTAATACAGGACCACAAGGTCAAACCGGTAATACAGGACCACAAGGTCAAACTGGTCCTACAGGTCCACAAGGCCAAACTGGTCCTACAGGTCCTCAAGGCCAAACTGGTAATCAAGGACCAACGGGACCAACTGGATTTCAGGGAAATAGTGGTCCTCAAGGTGAGACAGGACCTCAAGGAGATGAAGGAGCGGAAGGACCATTAGGACCTACTGGTGAACCTGGTGCGACTGGTGCGACTGGTAACACTGGACCAACTGGACCAGCTGGATTCACAGGAACACCAGGACCGAATTCATTATTCTACAATTATGGTAGTCCTGTAACAAGTGGAAACTTCCAACTAAATAATAGTAGTTTTGCATCTGCGACTCAGATTCAGATAAACTCTACATCTTTTTATGGTGGAGCAACTAACTGGTTAAATGGTATACAAATTGGTGACACTATACAAGTTTATGGTTCAACATTCTCAAATTATGGTATTTATACTGTAACAAGTATAACTACAGTAGGCTCATATGTTCAATACGGTGTTTCATTTGTATCTGGAAATGGTTCTGTTACAAGTGGACAACTATATACTTTATCTTATTTAAATCAAGGACCAACAGGTGTTCAAGGACCAACAGGACCAACAGGCAACCAAGGACCAACTGGTCCAACTGGTAACCAGGGACCAACTGGTCCAACAGGTGTTCAAGGACCTACCGGACCAACTGGTAATCAAGGTCCAACTGGTCCAACTGGTAACCAAGGAACAACTGGTCCAACTGGTAATCAAGGACCTACCGGACCAACAGGTTTTCAAGGTCCAACAGGACCAACTGGTAATCAAGGACCTACAGGACCGACCGGTAATCAAGGTCCAACTGGTCCAACTGGTAACCAAGGACCAACAGGACCGACCGGTAATCAAGGTCCAACTGGTCCAACTGGTAACCAAGGACCAACTGGTCCAACAGGTGTTCAAGGACCTACTGGACCGACTGGAAATGCTGGATTTACAGGAGCACCTGGTCCTAACAGTTTATTCTGGCAATATGGAACATCGACTAACAGTGGTCAATTCCAGTTAGATAATACAAACTTCTCGAACGCTACAACAATCCAAATTAATGATTCATCTTTATATGGATCTGGTTCTACTTGGTTAAATGGAATATCAATTGGTGATACTATTCAAGTTTATGGATCGACCTATTCAAACTTTGGTATCTATACTGTAACTGGTGTTACTGATTTTGGTTCGTATGTTGAATATGATATATCTTTTCAAGCAGGTAATGGATCTGTAACAAGTGGTGAGTCATATGCATTATCATACCTAAGTGCTGGTCCATCTGGTATTTTACCTGACTATGCTATTACTATGACATGGGAAACACAACAGACTACGAGTTATAGCATTATAGCAGGTGTTTCACCTTCTGGAAGATATTGGAATTATGATACAGCTAACAATCCAGAAGGATTGAACTTCTATACATATTCAGCAAATACGATTCTGTTCACTGGTGGTTTGTATGATACACCTGGTGGAGCTCCGGGTCAAAGTGATGTTGTAGTGAAATTAGATCCGAATACTTCTTCAAATTCTGAAGATATAAATAGGAATTTCAAATTTATTTTAAATGATGGATTAAGAATTGAGAAAGGTAAGACTTGGTCAATAGTAGCACCACATAGACTGTCTATAGCAAGTGGTGATCCAGCTACTGGAAGATTAATACAATATGGTGAAGGTATAGTTGAACCACAAGTATTAGAATTTCTTTGGAATCCTTCAGGAAAATCTTTAACATCAGGTGCAACTCACGGAACATACGAGGTAATTAAATATGTTGTTGAGAAAAATTTAAAAGATACTAATGTATCATTTGGATACACAAGAGACTTTAATTGGGTAAAAAGACAAGCAGGTGCTGAATTTAGTGGTTCTTCAATAGCAGATCCAGGTGTTGGAACTCAAATTGTATTTCCAACTGGTAGTATATTGTTTATACATGAAGCATTCATATCTTGGGAACAGTATGAATCAAATGGTTACCCAGCAGCAGGATTTACGGTATCTTTTGGTCTTTGTGAATCAACTACAACTAATGGTTTACTAGGTTCTCAAATTACAGATTTTGAGCCGAATTTAGGATTCTTCGGATTAAATTCCAGCTACGAAATGATATTCCCTGATAAGAATATTTTAGATTTTGCCACTGGTAGTATTTTCTATAGCAATTCACCTATTAGCATCATGAAGTTGTCTAAACCAATGATGCTTTGTTTGTCCGTTGAAGGTGGAACTATTGGCAGTGGTAACGTATTTAAGGTAGTTGTGCCTTATGTGATAGACGAAGCTCAAGTTTCAGCATTAAGTACTACTCAACTCGCACCAGATAATACTAATTTAGATATCTATAACATAACTAAACTACATTGGAAGGATGACCAACAGACTAATTATACATTAACTTCTGGTGGACCAACTGGACCAACTGTATATTATTATATTGATGATGCATTTGATTCACCAAATCAAATCACTGTAAATATAGAACATCCAAACGTAGCTTTTGATGTTTACAAACACTGGAAATTTATTTTACAAGACCATTTGAGAGTTGATGTTGGTGTAACCTGGAGTGTAGTTTACGGTGGTGATAAACTTGTTGAATATAGAACAGGTACAATTGCTCCTCAAGAACTTGAATTCATTTGGTCAGACACTGATAATACATATCAAGTTGTTAAAAAGGATTTAGAACAACCATTCAGTGATAAATTAGTTGGTAGTTCTTCATTTGGACATGACTTCTATTCACATAAGAGAATGTTGAGAGCTTCTTATAAATATACACCGATGGATGTAGTATTCGTATTAGATTATACTGGTAGTATGGGTGGTTATATAGATAATTTGAAAGCAGGCATACAAGATATAGTGAGTGTTATTAAAAATGCATCTAATGATGACTATAGATTAGGTTTGGTAATTTATGATGAGATGAATGGTACAACTTTACCTAACTACAACTCACAACCCCCGTATAATACACTTGCATCTGATCTTAAATTCTCGAATACCGCTACAAACATACAAGGGGATGAAAATACACAGTACATAACTGCAATAGCAACAATGTCTCAAAATAATGAAGTAGGATTCTTATCAGAATTGAATAAGATAAATAATTCAGCAGGTGGTTTCATGCAGCTTGGCTCTGGTGGTGGTGGCCCTGAACCGGGTGATTTAGCGATTGATTTAGTCACAAACATTAGTGGTAGTTTCTCATCAGTTGGATTAGCTAATGATGGTTATTTGGCAAATGCTTGGAGAGAAAATGCCTATAAAATAATTATTAATTTAACAGATAACTCACCTGGTTACGATAGAGACAGGTACAATAGTAATGGATCTATAATACTGGAACCCAATACACCAGATGGCAACTACATCAGTGATAGGATTCAAAATGTAATTAATCCTGGTTTGAGTTTAGGTGATTTTAAAATGATTTATGTTTACGGACCAGGTAGTACTAATTATAATAGAGATTATGCCTCTATGGCCACCGCAAGTGGTGGTGTGATTGCAACATTCTCTACAGGTGGTGTTGGAGCTGCAATTGGAACACAAAGAGGTCTAGAGCAATTAGTACCAAGGCAAGGGGTTAGTGCAATATTCCCTGAAGGTTCTATTATTTTTGTGGAAGAAGCATTTTTGACTGTTAATCAAAATATTGAGTTTCCTCCTGTAACAGCAGGTACATTCTCAATAGGTTTGTCAGAAGCAACTTCAAGTGGTTTAACAGGTAGTTTAATACCAACTCAACCATCACTGTTTACTTATCAGTTAGATGACTCATCTGAGATATTCTTCCCTAAAAGAAATATATTACAAGTTGCAACTGCTCAAGGTGGTTTAATGACTGCTGATTCACCATTAAGTTTAGTTAAGATTACTAAACCAGCGATGCCATTTATTTCAACTGGTTGGAGATTTGACCAAGATGGAGATATAACAATTCACATTCCTTATATGGTTGATAATCCACCATATGATGCGGTAAATAATCCACAAGCACCAACTGCATCGATATATGCAAGACCTGAAATATTAGGATACTCACCACAGTTTAACATTGGTGGAAGCTCACAATTCCTAGCACTTCCAGTTCCTAAAATATCTTTATCAAGTAGATCAGATTATAATAATTGGATAACAATAAGTAGTGTTGATATGTGCTCACCAGAACTTGGTCTTAGTCTTCCATCAGGACCACCAATGTATGGAGCTCCACTTTCAGGCACACCAGGAGCTACTGTAAGTATACTTTATAGTCATCCTATATACACCGGAATGGACTTAACAGACTATCATTTTGAAAGTGCTACAAAACCAATATTCCTAGAAATGATGCACTATTCTAAAAAGAAGAGGTCTAAAAAAGCTGGATATAGTAAGAGTAGAAGTGGTTGGAAAGTATCACCAAGTCACTATGTTATTCACAATGGTCCTGATCCTTCACTTCCTTGGGGAAGTAGTTTCTGGACAAGAGGTGGAAGTGCTAGTTTTTATAAGACAGCAAATGAAACTTGGGAATATCCTGTTGATAGACCTAATCATTTTCAGATTATTTCACCTACTCAAAGCCGTATTGATATTTATAAATATTTAAGTGGTCGATTTGCGATGTATCCTGTTGGGTATAGAAGTATGAATACCGCACCAAGCTTTACTACAGAATATATCAATACTTTAATACCAATTTCTAGTAAAAATAGAACTCCAGTGTATCCATTCGGAAGATTCGGATATTCTGGTAGATATAGTCCACTTTATATAGCATTTAGATTTATACAGTGGATACCAGGGTCATTTGGAAATTTAGGTCAGATAGTTTCTGGTCCTATGAGTCAAGTTATTGCTGTTGGTGGTATAAAATTTCCATTTGACCAAGATCCACTGAATACAGCTATTTATGGCACACCGATAGTTTCTCTAAATGCGAAATGGCTACTTGGTAGTGCTGGTTGGGACCCAATCGGTCAAAATTCAGGACACGTATTAAACTGCAGCTGGGGCACTAAGATAACTACTACATCAGCATTATAATAACTTTGATTATGAAAAATTAAAATATTTATATATACAATATGAAGAAAAATAAAGGGAGGACTTTAATTAACAGAAGTACCACGGTGATTCTTTACTTATTAATATCTGTATTCAGAATTTTTACTCTTAGTCCTCCCTACTTTTTTTTTAAAAAATTGACCTCAAAATAGAATGCCACGTTATCCACTTTTAAAAGATTTTGTAACAAGTCCTATTGATTTGCGTGAAGTTGCTTTTGGCGTTGGCAATGGTATAACATCTAGTAATTCATTTACTTGGTATGAGGGTCTAACTGCCTCAAATTTTAGAGCATCTTATGGAAGTACTATAAGTAATGACTCCTCATTTTCTGGTATTGTTGCTGGACTCAGTTCTTCTATTTGTCATTCAGATTCCTCAGTTATTATAGCTACTAGAGGTGGATGTATTCAGGGAGCTTCATATTCTGTGATATTAGGAGGTAATTGCCATAACGGATATGCAAACTTCGGATTAGATTATAGTGGAAATAAAATAATCAACGGACAAGGAAATTTAATTTCAGGTGGTAGTTTAGAAATAGAAGCAGGAACTGGTTATGTTAGAAACTATGTGAATCAGATTTATGACAGTCTATCATCAAGTATTTTAGGTGGTGAGTATAATCTAATGACGCAATCTGAGGTATCTTCTATGATTGGGGGTAGAAACAATAGGATAATTACTACAAATTTTGGGACTATATTAGGTGGTTCATCTAATTGTTTGAATTCAGCCTCACAAGGGGTTATAGTCGGAGGTAACGGGAATAGAGTTTGTACATCAACTGGTAGCGGTATTATTATGTCAAGGGTTAGTTGCATTTTTCCGATTACTGGGGGTGGGTTCCCAGTATTTACAACAATTTTATCTGGTAACTGTACGAAAGTTTTTGGAGCACTAAGAAACACAATAGTTTCAGGTTATCAAAATACCATCTGTACACCATCACATTCATCTGAATCCGATCAAGGTGGTGGTGGTCAAAATTTATTAATTCTTGGAGGTTTTAGAAATCAAATTTTATTAGCAACCTCATCAATAGGATGTGGGTCTATAAACAATTCAGCAATTATATCAGCATCTGGATCGATGATTTGTAGAACAAGGGGCGCTGTAATAATAGGCGGAGCATCTAGTAGTATTATGGGAACTGGTTCCTATGCCTCAATAGTAAATTCAAGTAACAGTAGAATAATATCAACACAGAATTTTCAACCAAATAACTCAAGTATAATAGGTGGTAATCAAGCATATATCGGCACACATAGTGCCAACTCGACAATATTAGGCGGATTTAAAAACTGTATCGAACGTTCTTTAAATGCCGCTATAATTGGTTCAACCGGGTCTTCACTTTTCAACTCATCAAACTCAATTTTAGTTGGTGGTTCTCTAAACTGCATACAAGGTTCATCTAATTCCGCTATAATTGGTGGTACAGGTTTATCACTTTTAAATAAAGTTAATATGGTCTTAGTTCCACAACTAAGTATTGCAACTCCTTCTGAAATAAACTCTACAAAAGTTTTAACCTGGAATGACTCGACATACGAAGTAGGTTGGAGCACTAACATAGCAGGTGGTTCATTTATAGACGCAACTGAAGTAGGAATTGGTAGCACATCATCTGGATTAACATCGTCAAATTCTTTTAGATATTTTGACTCACAAGTATTTTTAGATACTTATATTACAGATGGTAATAGACCAGTGTTATCTCAAACATTAATGGTTGGTTCATCATCATTTACAGCAAGTTCGAATGCTAATAAATCAATTTGTAATAGTATAGTAGCTGGTTGGTCTCACTCACTTAGAGGACCTAATTCTGCAACAACTATTTTAGGAGGTTGTTGTAATGTAATAAACACTTTTTGTAGTACAGGTGCTTCTATTTTTGGAGGTCAAAAAAACTCAATTGGACCAACAGCTGGTAGTGCCAATAGTGCTTTGAATTCCACTATAATAGGTGGTGTTGCTAATACAATAGTAGGTGGATCAAGAAACTCTTCTATACTCACTTCTTATGGGGCTACCTTATCTAACTCTAATTATTCATCTATAATAGGTGGTAGGTTCGGAAGAATTTGCTCAAGTTATGGTTCTGTAATATTAGGTGGTAGAGGAGGTGCTTTTACTGATTACGGTGATATTCCAAGTCTTGTAATATGTGGTGGTGGCAATAATATAATAAGTGGTGGTTACTATACTAAAGATGCTTATTATACTATTAACATAGGCAATCTAATTGAATGTTCTGTATCATCAGTAGTTTTAGGTGGATACTACAACAGAATTCTAGCAGCAGGTGTGAATGAGTGTGTAAATTCATTCTCAAGTATTATAGGTGGTTTTAAGAACTACATGAAAGGTGGTCGAGTTTCATCTATTTTAGGTGGTTGTATTAATTGTATTAGTTCAAGATATTCAAGTATAGTTGGTGGTTCTTGTAACACAATTCAAGTAGGTGCTACTCAAACATCTATATTCGGAGGACAGTGCAACACAATCTGTCAATTTGGTCAGTACTCATCAATAATAAACTCCTGTCGTTCAGCAATTGCAGAAAAAAGAGGTCTTATATTAAATAGTGAACTATCATATCTTGGACCAACTCAATCTGCTAGTAAACCAAAATTAGCTGAAGGAAACATGATTATCAATTCTAGATGTAGTATTATATCCGGAACTGCTGGTGGAGTTAATTTTATTATGGGAGGTTCTGTACATAAGATTATTTCGACAAGTTCAGTATACAAAGTTAGCAATTCAGGTATCCTGAGTGGATCTTCACATTGTATAGACACTAGTGATAATTCTATGATAATCGCCGGTAACAACAATAAAATAACTAACTCTGGTAACTCAGTAATAATTGGTGGTGAAAATATGGAACTATCAGGGGAAACTAAAACAGTTTATGTGCAAAGATTAAAAGCAAAAGATATAGGACTTGCAGGAAATACACACAGTAGAGTTATGATTTGGTCACCAAATGAGTATGCTAACTATAGAAGTTTGAATGAAATAGCCACTGAAATTACTCAAGATGGTATTACGGGTTCAACTCCATATTATACAGGTTCTTCGTGGACTTGGTCAAGTGTGAACATTTACAATGTTGGAAACAGGGTAGCCATTGGAGCAACTGCACCGGGAACGGCGAGTTCTACTTTAGAAGTAAATGGTTCTTTAGCTCTTACTGTTAAGTCAGTAGGTCAGACAACATCTAGCAATCTAACTGCATATACATTAACAGAACGTGATTTCACAGTTTTAGCGTGGGGTGGTGTTACTATATCATTACCAGACGCTTCACTTGCGAGACATAGACTTTATGTAATTAAAAAAATGAACCAAGCTACACAATCTTTAGTCGACATAACTCCATCAGCTGGAGATAACATAGAAGGATATACTGGTAATATACAATTAGTCAATCAGTATGACTATAATATTCTCCAATCAGATGGTTATAATATGTGGATTAAACTCGGTGGTGCTGTAGGATTTAACCTATGATGAGCCTAATTGAACTACTATTTAATATTTTACCTGATATTATTTTATTAGGAGGACCATTTTGTGTTTTTGCTGGAATGGGAACTGGCTCAAATACCGGAAAATTGAATTTCAGACAAATTTGTAGCGAAGGTGGAATAACAGTAACCGAATCAACAGATTATCTAGATATTACATCAAGTGGAGGAGGTGGCGCAGGAGCTGGAGCTATTGCTTCTTATAGAATAGCAACTGGTAACACAACTGGAATTACGCCATCTAATATTAGATTTTGTGGATATACTGGATGTTGTGTAGATAAAATATCGATAATTGGTGGATTTACCGCGGGTAATGTTACAACATCAGATTACAAGGGGATGATAATTGGTGGATGTGCAAATAGTATAAATGACTATAATTGTAATTCTGTAATCATAGGTGGCGCAAGAAATTGTTCAGGAACTTCCAATTATCTAAATCAAAACTCAATTATACTAAATTCAGAAGATGCTTTAATTAAAAATGGTTTTGCAAATACTATTATAAACTCTTCATCAGCTTCAGCAATATGCAGTATTGCAACAGTAGGCGGAAACGGAATGGGATATCATTCAGTAGTGAACTCTGAAAAGTCGCTAATTTGTGAGTTTAATAGTGGTAGTGCAAATAGTATTTTCAATTCTTCTTGTGGATTAATTACCGATAGTCTTAAGTCAGTTATTATGTCTGGATGCCTTAATGTATTAAAAAAGATGAAATACTCCTCTATTTTTAATGGAAGGCAGAATCAAATTACAGATAATGATTACTATGGTTATAATAATTCAATAATAAATGGAAGAGCAAATCTAATAAGATGTGCTTATCTTCGTGAAAATTTCATAATAAATGGTTGTGGTAATAGAATATATGGAACTGTCGGAGGTTATCTCATCTGGAGAAATTCTATTATAAATGGTAAAAATAATAAGGTAAAGTACACTTCTTATAATAACTCAATTGTTAACGGAGCCGAAAATCGAATCGAATGCTCTAGATACTCTTCGATTTTAAATGGTTTTCAAAATTGTATAATACAATATGGATATGGAGTTTCACCACAACTTTCAACTATTGCCGGTTCTTGTTGTTCAAAGATTGGATCCTCAATACAGTCCTCAATTTTTGGTTCAATTAGGTCTTCGAATTTATATAATCAAAACTCGACTATAATAAATTCTAATAGTTCAAGATTGGATTGTTCTAATCAATCTACTATGATTGGTGGTATTACTGGATCACGTATACAATCAACTCTTGATAGAATGGGAAATACTTTGATTGGTGGAAGTTATAATAAAATTATAAATTCTTATTTTTCATTTCTTTCATCATACTGTTGTAACACAATATGTGGACCAGATCCTAATTATCATAACTTTTTATTAGGTATATGTGATAATACAATAAGTAGAGGCAGATTTTCTTCTATTATTGGTGGTTATAAAGAAAACTTGATAAGTAATAGTTTACATTCTTCAATTATTGGTGGTGATTTTGCCACAAGTAGTAATAGTTCGTACTCATCTGTGCTATCAGGAAGAGGAAACTCTATACAAACATCCTGCGCATCACTAATTTTAGCAGGTAGTAATAATATTAGTGATGCGACAGTAAATTCAGCTATAATTGGATCTTGCCAAGCTAGAATATGTGGTGTTAAAAACACGGTCATATCAAGTGGGTTAAACTTTAGATGTTCAACTGGAAGTTGTAACTTTTTAGATAATACTCTATATGTTTGCAAACTTCAGATGTTCGGAACTGCGTCAACATCAAGTCCATTTTGCCAAGGTGTGACCTGCACGGGATTGACTAATATATCACAAATTATAGTCTGTAGAGGTATAGTTGTGTCAGTAACACCTTAATATATACAATATGGATTTACTTTTTTCGATATTTGAAGGAATTTTGTTAGCAGCTGGGCCATTTTGTGTTTTTTCTTGTATGGGTAAAACATCTGATAATGGTAGAACTGGTAACTTATTTTTTAGAGGATTCACATCGAGCGATAACTCCGTTAATATTATCGAAGGTCCACAAAATATAACATTTTCTGCTATTGGTGGTGTTTCAGATATTAAAATTGATAACTTTGAAATAGCTTTTGGAAATGCAGCTGGAACTTCCTTGACATCATCAAATGCTTGTGTAGTGACAACCACTAATAGAAGTGCTATAGTCAATATTAGTAAGTGGCAGAGTGATGCTACTTCTTTCACAAATAATTCATTATTTTTTCACACAAAATCAACTTTTGTATACGACCCAAATGGTAAGGCTAGTAACAATATTATGATTGGTGGATATCTTAATGATATGTGTACCGATGGACAAAATTTGAGTAGGAATGTAATGCTTGGAGGATATAACAATTGCATCAGAGGTCTTTATGGTGATACAAAAGATACAGCTATATCATCAAGTGCTTGCGCGAAAATAAGTTGTGGTTCTACTAGATCAACTATTTTATCAACTACTGGTAATGCCATAGTATGTTCTAACGCATCGACTATTATTTCTTCAAGAAACTCAGTTATTGGGGATGGTCTAGCACAGTCTAAATACAATACAATTTTAGCATCTAACGGAAATTCCGTAGGTAATGCTTATGGATTGGGGACTGGTACATCACCTGGAACAAAAATATCTATTATTTCAGGACAAGGTAACAGAATTCTAAATGATGATATTTTGAATCAAAGTACATACAATAATATTATCTTAGGTTATGCTAATTATTTGTGTGGAGATAATGCTGGATTTAATCTTTATACATCTAAGTTAAACTTTATTGCTTCCACTGGACATGTTGGAAGAAGTAGTAGAAGTGCTGTTATTGCATCTACTAGTACGAATGAGTTAGATAACATACAGGCAGGAGTAGGAACATCGATTAATTGTAGTAACTTGATTTTATCATCTAAAGGATCATATCTATGTACGATTGGAAACTATGGTTATAATTATAAAATGTTCTTAAATAGTATAATTTCAAGTGTATATTCTAAAGTATCAAATAATAGTTATTATTATGGTCTCAAGAATTCTATTATATCTAGTTGTAATTTTTGTGCAATAGGATGTGGAAATACTGTTATTAGTTCTTCAGGTTTTGCATCATATAGGTCAAATCGTTCAATAGTACTAAGTTCAACAGATTTTGTGAACTCTGGATACTTAATTCGAGAAGCCACATATAGTTCAATAATATCATCAAGCTCAAGTGTTGTTTTGAATACTTCAAATTCAACTGTAATATCATCAGCATCTGCTTCGTCGAGTGGATCAAAAGGTAATCCTATATCTACAGTCTCATCAAAGAACACTAAAAATATTGCAGGTGGAAATCAAGTAGTCATTTCGTCAAGAAATTCTTGTCTATGTGCCAGCTATAATAGTGCCATAATATCATCAAATCTTTCACAAATATGTTCTGGATTGACAGGTTCTGTAATAATATCAAGTGCCAACTCTTTTGTAAATGAGTCGAGGAGTAATGCGGTCATATCAGCTGTATGTTCTATAGTAAATTATTCTTGTGATTCTGTTATCTTAGCAGGTTATCAAAATTTGATTGATTTAAGTAATGCGTCCGTAATTATAGGAGGTAAGTGTAATAAGATATGCTCTGCTAGTTTTTCTGCTATAATTGGTGGTCAGTCCATAACATTGACACAGAGTCATACAGCAGCTGTTGAAAGTATTTTTGTAAAATCATGTATCTTAGTAAATAAAAATTTGGCAGGTGCCTCGGGTAATTGGAGTTCTGGGGCTAATACATTATCAATTTGTAAAGGAATTGTTACTTCAATAACTTGATTAATTATATATAAACTATGTGGGAATTATTTGACATATTACCAGAATGTATTATTACTATGGCATCGATTTTAGGCGGCATGGGAACTGGTAGCAATACTGGTAAAATAAGTTTTAAAAAAATACTATCCTCGGGTGATTTAGAAATAACAGAGTCAAATAACGCACTTACTTTTAATATAACATCCGGTAGTGGAGCCGTGATTGGCATAAGACAAGATCAGATGGTTTTCGGAAACACAGTGTCTGGAATAACATCATCCAGTTTGTTTATCACAAAAGATGGTAGTGGTGGATATCTTGGAAATAGTTTATATGGATTTGGTAGTATTATAGCCAATTTAAGTGGACAAGGAGACACTACTACATCAGATAGAGCATTGAATGTGAGCTCATTCAATAACTGTCCAGGCAAATCAATAATTTTAGGTGGTGGTAATTCGATTTGTTTTGCCTCATCAGCAGTAATTATTGGTGGATTTACTAATTCAATTAGAGAAGTGAGTAATTGTCATTCAGTAATAGTTGGTGGTTATTATAACAGGATTTGTGGAAGTTGTTGTGCTGCTATAGTTTCGTCACAAGGTTCAATTGTTGAATTCAGTGTAGGTCACTCACTTATTATGTCTAGCGTTACATCTACTATAGCTTGCGGTAATAAATTTAATTCAATAATTTCAAGTGATCACAGTAGAATCAATAACTATGACTCGACAGGAGATGACAGATTTAATCAGATTGTTTCTTCAGTAAATTCATACATTTGTAGTACAGGTTCAGCAAGGCCAGATTGTAATAGAAGCAATCAAATTTTAGCTTCTTACTGTTCTTGTATAAAAATTTGCACAGTCAAAAATTTAAATGATGGATTTTCTAAATATAATACCATCGGTGCTAGTATTCAATCAAATATATCTGCAACATCTTCTCAGGGACTTAGTAGTAGTTATAATTCTATTTTAGCGAGCGAAGTAAGCTGCATCACTGGTCAATTCAACTCAATTATTGGTGGATGTAGAAATGAAATTCTTACTAACTGTGGTCTTTCGCCTATTACTAAAGGATTAAATACAATTTTATCGAGTGAGTGTGTCAAAGTTTGTAATATGGAAAACTTTACAGCAATTACATCTTGTAAAATTACCGAAACAACCACAAGTAGTCGAAAAAGAAATGTGACAGTAATTAATGATGCTAATACTTGTATAAAAGAAAACACCTGTTATGGAACGATGATTGCTGGTAGGTGTAATAGTATGTCAGGTACTCTAAATTCAATTTTAGGTGGTAGGGAAAATAATATATGCCTTAGAAATTACAGTACAATAATTGGGGGTAATGGGAATAATATTATATCCTGCACTATATACAATATTCAACCTTGTGAAACTGGAAGTTCGGCTACAATAATTTCAGCAGTTGGTACAACTGCTAGTTTCTTTACACTTGGTTCAAAAGATTCTATTTTTTATTCACTTTCTTCAGGAATCGGTGGTGGATGTAATGTAGCCGCATGTAGTGTGAAAGCAAATGCTCTTTGTAGAGAAAGTATAACCTTCAGAACAACAGCGGATCACTCAGTAATTGTTGGTGGTTGTTGTAATAAAAGTGATTCAAATAAATATTCTTCAGCTATTCTTGGTAGTTTTAAATCCAGAATATTGAATGCTAAAAACAATATAATTATAGGTGGTAATCAAAATGGTATAATATCCAAGGGTCAGTACTATCATGTTGATGATAATGATTTCTGCAATAGGTCTAATAACTCTTTCATAGTTGGTGGTCAACTAAATTGTCTCAGAGATGCAGAATGTAGGGGCAATAGTGGATTTCTTCCTAATGCTGTATATTGTCTGGAAAATTCAGGTATTATAGGTGGTAGATGTAATGTATTACTATCCAATTGCACTTGTAACTCCGTGATTATTGGTGGATTAGGATTAACATCCAGTAATTCTGAAACTTTAATAATAGAAAATTTATTAGTATCAGGCACATTTAGCACAAGTCCTTCTTCTGGTGTGATATGTTGTGGTGTATCTGGGACATTTAATAATGTTAAAGCGTTAACCGCTGTTAATGGAATTGTGACAACAGTAGCTGTCTTCTAATCAAAGTAGTGAAATCCAATAAGAGTCTATAAAACTATTCAATGTGTTTGACATTCTGTCAATTTTAATTATTATTTGACAAATATTATATTCTAAAGAATTTCGTTCAAAAGTTGATAAATTTACTTTCACATACTCCAATTCTTCTTTAGAATTCAACATAGATAAATTAACTTTTATTTTTTGTAAACATTTTCTCTCATTTTCAAGAGTTATCAATTGTTCATAAAAGTTGTAATTCTTACTCATAAGTATTAAATCTAATTCACTTAACATATTTGCTCTGAGATAGTAAAGTAATATATTACTAAGTCCTAAAGAACTATAATGTAAGTCTGTATTCAATTTTGAGCTATTAATAATATTTTTGATGACATCTGGCTTATCTTTAAAATTAAATTGTGCTCTTAAATGACACACTTCGCTTTTTTCTAATGCACCACGATGTAAAAAGAAATCAATGTCATCTTTATAATTTTGGTTAGTGTATACAATTTCACCAATTGAATATACTCCATCAAGAGATAGTTGAATGTTATCTATTTCAAGTATAAATCTTGTATTAGAGTCGTTAGAGTGTTGAAAATTATCAAATAAAGGAACTAAACCAACACCATCGATGTATCTGGTTATTACAGTTAGGTATGACCAAAAAAGTTCTTCTTGTGTTATGTTTTTTAGGAAATCGTCATTCGAGGATTTACAAAAGTTTAGAAGATTTATAAATCGTTGGTAAATCTCTTGTGCTCTTATATAAATTTTTTCAGAAAAACGAGGAAATTTATTTTCAGAGAATAAAAATATCGGATGTTCTCTATACCTATCCAGAGAAGGTAAAAGTTTGAAATAATTAGTAAATCGAGTATTTGGATTTTTAATTTCATAAAGTAGAGCAAGTGTTAACTTATTTCTGAAATCCATATCTCCTAATTCCAATTTAAAATCTGAATTCTCTAAGTTTAAAATCAATCTTTTATTAATTAAAAATAGTTTTTCATTTTCTAAGTTAGTATTACATACAATTGAGAGCCTATTATCAGCAGTTGGTACTAGTGATAACTTATCATTTACATACCCACCATTTTGATTTATCCAAGATTTTAAATTTTCAAAAGAATTCATTATTTCATCCATCATGACTTTTATACCTATTTTATTGAGTTTAGTTTAAACATATCTATTTAAAATCAATATATTTCCTATGAATATTATAGCACAAGAATTTAAAATATCTCAAGTAGATAGAGAAAGAATTAAGGACCAGAAGTCTTTAACAATCTGGATGTCTGGACTATCGGGTTCAGGTAAATCAACAATCGCTAATAATTTAGAATTCACACTTAATTCACAAGGATACCATACTTATATTCTAGATGGTGATAATACAAGACTTGGGTTGAATAAAGGATTAGGATTCACAGAAGAAGACAGAGTTGAAAAC
>SXGQ01632298.1_pt1 | contig 54045 bp, 34 predicted proteins | sample 3178371 | NCBI WGS metagenome assembly SXGQ01 (sample SAMN11356859, study PRJNA531348) | freshwater metagenome | isolation source: freshwater sample F1-20 | place: China: Fuxian Lake, Yuxi | collected 2017-12-25 | reverse complement strand
CTCCTCAATATTCATGTGAAATAAATCGGCCAATAATCCCACATGCTCTATTTGACGAGCCTTTAAAAACTGAACTCCATCGCCAAGTGTATTAATTAAATTAGTTTCATACCTATTTAAAGGCTCATAAATTAATTTGACTCCTAAGGTTGACGCATGCATCCCTAAATAACTCAAGCCATCAGCCAACCAATGCATCGCCTGTTCCCGTTCTACCCCCGCCACCACATTTCCCTGCATGGACCCAATAATCGCTGGCGCCCCAAAGGCGGCCCCAAAGGTGATCATCGACTCAATAAACACTACAGCTTTTTTTCGTATGGCCGCATCCGGATCCGTTAAGGTCAATCCATGGATCACTTTTCCCGCACCGGTGCCGACAGCCGCTATTGTCAAATTATATTTTTCTAGAAGTGTTTTGGTTTCTGTTATATCTAATGCCTCAGCAGACGCAGTAAACAATTCCACCGCATCGAATCCCAAAGAAGAAGCATGTACCAAACTCTGTTCTAAATCATTCCAATAAATCCATGGACCCGCCGTAATTTCAGGCACCAAAGCAATCGTTGCGCAGGATTTTATCATCTTTTTATCGGTCAAAATCAACCATTATTTTCGTTATGCCCTTCGCATTAGCGGCCCAATCTGCCAATGCAGCCCCTGCATCATCTAATGAAACTGTTTTTGAAATAACATCTTCCACAGGAAATTTGCCCGCCTCTAAATAGGCAATCACCTCCGGAAATTCATCCGTGCAATTACGCGAACCTAAAATTTCTATTTCCTTGCGGACAAAAATACCGGTATTAAATTCCACGGCAGATTTGGCATACCCGATGCAAACCACTCGGCCCGTATAAGCCACTTCATCCACTGCGGCTCGATACGTTACCGCATTTCCAACAGCCTCAATAATCACATCAGGCCCATCGCCATCCGTGATGCGCATCAATGCCTCATGCAAATCTTCTCGACTTGTATTAATCGTATGTGCGACGCCAATTTTTTTGGCAATATCCATTTTGGAATCATCGATATCTATGGCAATAACCTCCGCTCCCCGATTGACTGCGGAAGCAATCGCTCCCATTCCCACAATACCACATCCAATGACTGCAACTCGATCTTGACTGCTTACTCGGCCACGAGCCGCCGCATGAAAACCCACGGTCAATGGTTCCACTAAAGCCAATTCTTTTAAACTAAGTTTCTCCGACATAAATAAATCCTGCCAATGAATCGCGATGTATCGGGTCATCGCACCAGGCCGGCGCACACCCATCGTTTTATTATCTTGACATGCATTCCTGCGACCCTTCCGGCACGAAATACATTTTCCACAATTCAAATAAGGATACACCGTAACCTTATTGCCTATTTTAAATGATTCAGGTACTTGGCTTCCCATTGCCTCAATCGTCCCACCCACTTCATGACCCAACACATTTGGATATTCTTGCAATTCAAAAAGTCCTTTAAACCCGTTCAAATCCCCTCCACAAAAACCAACCATCCCTATTTTCAACAAAACCTCTTCAGGTCCTATGCTTGGTTTGTCAATTTCACGAATCTCAGTTTGGCCTATAGCCGTTAGAAATAATGCTCTCATAGTTTTAGGGACGAGGTATGTTATTTTCTGGCCGACCTTCGAACCACATTAAATTTTTAACAGGGGCAATGACCGCGGCCAACTCACCTAAAATTCCTTCTGGGATTTTAAAATCTATAGAAGCAATATTTCGTTGGATCGACGTCAGTCGGCACATCCCCACAATCGTCGTAGCAATATCAGGATGATCCATGGCGTAACGCATCGCCACATCACTTAAACGCACCCCATATTTTTGACAAATTTCCAATAAAGCGGGTTGGATTGCCAACATCTCTTTCGGGGCATTATGCCATTCGGGAAGTGCCGCATCAGACAAAATCCGTTGCATCAGAGGAGCGGCATTCATTAAACCAAATCCTTTCTCCTTCGACAAGGGTACTAATTCGTCATTTATTTCATCTTGAAGCAAATTATAATGCGCCCAAGAAAGGACCGTGTCCAACTCCACTTGGCGTGCAATTTCGGCTAAATAGCGAACAGGCAAACCTGTAATTCCAATAAACCTAGCCTTGCCTGAAGCTTTAATTTTTTCAATCGCCGGCATTGCTTCGTTTAAAATTTGCTCCTTCGTCACAAATTCAATGTCGTGCAATTGGAATAAATCTACATAATCAGTTTGTAATCGTTGGAGTGATTCGTCAATGCTCGCCATGATTCGCTTCGCAGAAAAATCAAATTCCTGCAAATCATAACGACCACATTTGGTCGCTAAAAAAATATCTTTTCGCTTCCCCTGCAAGGCTTTCCCCAAGCGAGTTTCAGCCAGCGTAATTCCATAAAAAGGGGAAACATCAAAAAAATTAACTCCATGATCGATGGCATAATGAACAGCATTTTTACCTTCCTGCTCGTCTACCACATCAAACACATTTCCAAGGGGGGAAGCTCCATATCCTAAAACGGAGATGAGCTCATTAGTCTTACCTAATTTGCGGTATTCCATATTAATTTCAATGAGGTTAAATTGGTTTAAACAAAGATATTGATTTTTTTATTTTGAAGCGCCTTCTGAAAAATACAAATTTACCTTTTTGTGCATGGTATAAAGTCGGAACCCATTTCTATCCTTTAACACAATTCCACTCGATTGATTATTGCCGAGGATCGGGTTCTGATCATACTTTTTCCAATGAATTAAATCAGAAGAAACCGCAATATTGGTCGACCATTCATGCCAATCTTTAAACGCCGATGCATGATAAAATCCATAATAAAGGCCTTTGTAGCGAATCACTTGGTTCATTGCTACGGCAAATAGGTCATAGGCGTCCGGCCCCATTTTGATGACTGGCTCATCCTGGACATTGGTCCATGTTTTTAGGTCTTTGGAAGTAGCTAACCAAATACCCAAATCATCTCGTTCATAAAATAAATGCCAAATACCCTTCGCTTTTAAAACCGTTGGCGTACCATAAGCCCCCTTTCGAATAGGACTTCCATCCACCTTCCGAATGTCTAAATTTCCCTTTTCCTGCCAATGTATTCGGTCTTTTGAAACCAACATATGTGCAATATCCCCCTCGCCTTCTGCAAACATGTAATAAGTATCACCCGATTTAACCACACACATATCTTCTACCCATTGGCCTGGGTGAATCGTTTCCTTCGAAAAACGTTCCCAATGAATTCCGTCTTTTGAAGTGGCATAGCCTAAAAATTTAGTTGGCGAGGCAGGCGAATAACCCGTAAACCACAAATGATAATTGGGTCCCTCTTTCAAAATAAATCCACGCTCTCTTATTTGCTTATCCCAGGTATCTAGATTCGTTCCAGTGAAAATCGGATTATCTGAATAGGCTTTAAAATTCACCAACTCAGAAGGGAAATCGGCTTGAGCTAAAACACTTTGACGAGCAAAACCAGCAACGAGTAAGCAAAGAAAGAAGCCTATTTTTTTCATTTTTATGATTTTTAATTACGAATTCAACCCAATGTATCATTTCCCATCGCCCCAACTTTAAAATCAGTTTGCAAAACATTAGGTTAAACAGCTAACCTTTCACCTCAATAAATTCAGCATGTTTATTTAAGCGAGTAGTCGAAACTAATAATGCTCACTCAAGTCTTAAATGGTGTAGGTAATTTGGAATTATAAGGCAAAATAAAAAAATAAAATCAATTAGAAATGATTTCAAAGGATTGAAATGATCTGATCAATTAATATATTGCTAATTAATTGTACTTACCAAATACATATAAACCTATTGTAACATGTTAAAAATTAGCTTCGCCTTGATTTATGGGCTTCTTTTCTTTTTTGGAGTTCATTTTTTTGATTCTTCGTCTAAACAAAATAATTCAAGCGCCATTGTCAAAATTGACACATTACGCAATGCGGGGTTTTGGCCTGGTGAGTTGCAAGTCAAAAATTTCACGAGTGGCGACCTCACTCCATCCCCTGCTTGTTTGGCCGTTGCCGCCACTGGCGAGGTATTCGTAGGTGTAGACAAAATTGGATCATTGGGTAAGACTCCTAAAAAGGGATATATCTTAAAACTTATCGACAAAGACCATGATGGAAAAGTAGATGTCAGCACGCAATTTGCGATGGTTGATAATCCACGTGGAATCATTTCTTTGGGCAATAAAGTATATGTGCTTCACACGGTATTTTCTCCAGAAACGGGAAAAGCATCAGGAATGGATTTAGTCGTATTTGAGGATAAGGATAATGATGGAGTCGCTGATGGACCTTCTTCTCCTTTAATTGAGCATATAAGTTCTGTTAAATTCCTTCAAAGTAGAGGTACTGACCATTCAACCAATGGAATTCGCTTGGGTATCGATGGCTGGATTTACATTGCGGTGGGCGACTTTGGTTTTCATGATGCCGTGGACCGTTCAGGAAAAAAATTGACAATGTTGGGCGGTGGAATTGTCCGAGTAAGGCCAGATGGTACTGAAATGGAGGTTTATACACACGGAACTAGAAACATTTACGATGTGGCCATTGACGCCTACATGAATATATTTACTCGGGATAATACCAATGACGGCGCGGGTTGGAATATCCGTTTTAGCCATCACATTCAATCGGGTGAATATGGATATCCTTTATTATTTAAGCACTTTACGGAAGAAATTATTCCGGGATTAGTCGATGTAGGTGGGGGTTCTGGAACAGGTTCCTTGTTTATGGATGAGCCGACTTGGCCTGCAAAATACAACCAAGTGCCGATGATGGCCGATTGGGGAAATAGCATGTTGTACATCCATCGTGTGACACCTGATGGAGCTAGCTTTACTCAAAAGGATGAGACCTTCATTAAATTGGCCCAAATAACGGATTTAGATGTGGATGGCTCGGGCCAACTATACCTTGCGGCGTGGGATGGAGCTGGATTTTCTGGAAGTCCTACCAAAGGATTTGTTATCAAAGCGGTGCCAAAAGGATGGACTTACAAAGCATTTCCTGATGTTAAAAAATCTTCCTTGGCTGAATTAACAGACTTATTGAAATCCAATAGTGCGGTGGCAAGAATTACGGCCCAACAAGAACTATTGGGCAGAAGTGCGAAGGATGCTGCATCCATATCTTGGAAATTAGCGGCGGATAAATCTCTACCACTGTACACAAGGGCCACTGGAATATTTACGTATGCGCAAGCGGCTGACCCAAAGGGATTGGCAAATCTTGTTACTTTAGTTGCAGATAAAAGTGTTAGAGAATTTGCCTTAAGAGCGATGGCCGACAGAAAAACGAAAAGCAAATTAATTCCATTAGCACCCTATTTGAATGGATTAAAAGATCCATCGCCACGCATTCAAGTTGCCTCGGCGATTGGTTTAGGCAGATTAGGCCGCAAAGAAGCGATACCTGCTTTACTACAAGTAAAAGTTCCTAACTCATTTGTGGCACCTCCGAAAGATAAAGAAGGTCCACACGCAACACCTAATTCGGCCATCATTCCTTCACACGTAGCTGTTCAGGCGCTAAGAAGTTTAGATTCGAAGAAGGAAAGCATTGCAGCTTTGGGTACAAAAAACGCTACGATTGCATTATGGGCGATGCGTTATATGCATGACCCGGCTGTTGCCAAGGCACTTATTTCCACTTACAATAAGTCAAAAGAGCCTAAATTAAAATCACAGATTTTGGAAACAGTCGCTCGTTTGTACAAAAAAGAAAATTTCTATGAGGGCCAATATTGGTGGTCGACAAAGCCAAATGGACACGGTCCATATTACAAGACGGCTGATTGGGAATCAAGTCCAGAAATAAAGAATTTCTTCTTAGCTCTTTGGGACAAATCATCTGATGCTGAAAAAATAGCATTAGCCGATTTAAATGAAAAGCATCAAATGGAAATCACTGAGATGGCCGGTGCTGCTCAGAATATGGTAGCCAAAGAAGAGGTGAAAGTTGACTTAGAAGCCATTCGTAATAAAAAAGGACAAATTGGAAATACCTCAATCGAAGATATCATGTTAGCCATGGTTAAAATGCCAGGCAATTCAAATGCAGGTAGAGCCTTATTTAATAAGCAAGGTTGCGTTGTTTGCCATAGTTTGAAACCGGGAGATATGCCAAAAGGACCATACATGGGACAGATTGGTGCCATCATGAACAGAGAGCAAATTGCTGAGTCTATTTTAAAACCAAATGCATCGATCTCACAAGGATTTGCAACGGTATTAATTACGACCAAAAACAAGAGAGAATATATGGGATTTGTCACCTCTGAATCAGCAGAAAGATTGATTCTAAGAGATATTACTGGCCAAACAACCACGATAAAAACAGCTGATATTACCAGCAGAAAAGAGATGGAAACATCGATGATGCCGACTGGCCTGGCCAATGAATTATCGTATGAAGAATTTGCTTCCCTAATTACCTTTTTATCTGAGCAAAAGAAGTAATTTAATTTTTTCTTTTAGCTAAATTTGAAGATCCGATTATGAGTCGGATCTTTTTTTTGGAGTACACATTATCAGTATCCTTATATTTTTAATGTAATATCATTTTTTGAAGGATCTTACTATAAATCGTATGTTCGAATCAGTATTGGCATTTATGTGTTTGAGTATCAATTTAATTTAAAGTTATGTAGCCTCTAATTTAATTGACACTTCAGTTTTAGAGGGCCGGTATTTGATGAGCAAGATGTGATTAAGTTGATTGCGGTAAGGTGGAAAAATAAATAAAATTTAATTACTCAAATAATTTCTTTTCCCCTAATTGTTCGTGAATTTTGCCTGACACTAGCAAATACACATTGGAAATAGTCATTTTAGGAGGAGGAGCAGCCGGATTTTTTGCCGCCATTTCGGCAAAAAAACACTTTCCACAAGCACATGTACGGGTGTTTGAGAAAACGTCTAAGTTTTTAGGGAAAGTAAAAATCTCAGGAGGTGGCCGTTGCAATGTCACAAACGCATTATCAAATCACCGATTATTATCCGAAAAATATCCTAGAGGTGAAAAATTCCTGCGAAAAGCTTTTGAGCAATTTGATACAAAAGCGACCATAGAATGGTTTGAAAATAGAGGTGTTCCATTGAAAACTTACCCAGATCTTTGTGTTTTCCCTTTATCTAATGAGTCTCAAAGCATCATTGATTGCCTTTGGAAAGAAGCAAAAACGTTAGGGGTTGAATTGTGGACTTTGCGCGCCATAGACAAAATCACGCCTTTAGAAAATGGTTTTGAAATTAGCTATAAAGAAGTAACTGAAAAAGTAGACCGAGTGATTGTTACGATTGGCGGCCAACCTAAACTAACGGGGTTTTCTTGGCTTGCTGATTTAAACCACAACATTATCCCACCGATCTCATCCTTGTTCACATTCAACATGCCTAAAGAACCCATTCGTGAACTAATGGGCATCGTGGTAGAGCAGGCGGTGGTTCGAATAGAAGGACAAAAACTGGTAGGCAAAGGCCCTTTGTTAATAACCCATTGGGGCATGAGCGGCCCAGCCATCCTACAATTATCTGCTTGGGGAGCGCGTATACTAGCTGAATCAAATTACGAGTTCAGTATTTTAGTTAACTGGCTACATGAAACGAAAGAAAATACACTTCGCGAAACCTTAGTTAAAACCATCAGCATTCATGGCTCTAAGATGATCTCAAATCTGAACCCCTTTGAAATTCCCAATAGACTTTGGCTCTTTTTATTGGAAAAAAATGAAATTAATCCAGCCACCAGATGGAATGATTTAGGCGCAAAAAATACCAATAAACTTGTAAATACCCTATTGAACGACCGCTATGTAGTCCAAGGAAAAACAACGTTTAAGGAAGAATTTGTCACCGCTGGAGGAGTGGACTTACAAGAGATTGATGTCAACACGATGCAAAGTAAAGTCCATCCAGGCTTGTATTTTGCCGGAGAGGTCATGGATATCGATGGCATAACGGGCGGATTTAATTTCCAATCCGCCTGGACCACAGGGTATATAGCAGGAAAAAACGTGGGGAATTAAATTTCTCCTCACAGATTTATTTGAATGTGCGCTCGGCACAAATTTAATTCAAAACAAAGGCATTCGGAATTGAACTTCGAAAATCAATCATTAGGAACATATATATAATCCGAAGGCAATTCTTTTCCCATTCGATTTTCTGACATTTTACCATACAATTCCAAGGAATAAGGATCAATCAATTCTCCATATTGATTGAAAAAAATCTGTGAAACAGGGATTAACCTAGAATTTTGCCTAAAATTATAATTATAGTTAATGGTCAACATCCCCTTTAATTCCAACAAAAAAACAGTTGAATCACTGGTGGGCTTAACAACATCATCCGCTTTGAATTCAGGTACCACTCCCATGTACTTTCGGTCCTTGTAATAATAGGCGGAAAACCCTTCTTCGGTCAACTTATTTCGGTACAATGCCCACAAAAAATGTTTGACAGATCCCTGAAAAACATCTTTCCGGTTGGATTCCCAGCGCTTCTGCTGTTTTGGAGAACTGGGTTTTAAGGGTTCAAAATAACCACTTGCCTTAAAACTCATCCGATTAATCCCTTTCTGAAACTCAACCAAAAAGCCTCGATATAAATAACCCAAATTGCGATTTTCAATCATCAATGGCTGTTCTGCTTTTGCTGTTAGGACCCTTTTTTGTTTATCATAAATAACATCGATGACCTCTCTGTTCATAATTTGAACCTCACTCCTTGATATATCCCGACCTAAAAATTCATTTTCAAAATCTTTGATCGATTTATTCCAGACCTTATCTTTTTGACCCTTTACCCGAACTTCAAATAAATCTGTGACATTTTCATCTAATCGCTCAACAAGGTTTTTGATGTCGGAATCGATGCTTGTCAACTTAATAGATGTCTTAAACCCAACCATCGAAATAGAGAATTTGTAAATACCTTTAGGAATATTTCTTAGTACAAATCGGCCATTTACATCGGCTTGAGCCCCAATCGATGTACCATTTAAATACACGTGGGCAAATGGGATGGGAGCGCCCTCCAGATTATTTTCAATAATTCTACCTGACACCGAAAACTTTTGTTGGGCTTGTGCATTGAGCGAAATCGTAAATAAAAGAATCGCAAAAAGGTAAATCAAATGTTTCATCCATTTCAATTTATCAAAATTATTTGAAAAATTCTACCTTAAAAACGATATTTTTGTCGACTAAACCTAGTCTATGAAAAAAATATTCCTTGCATGTGCGTTGCTTTTTTCTGCCAATGCCCTTGGACAAATGAACGACCAAGCCAAAATCACGATTGACCTTTCGAAAACCCAAGAAAAAATGAAGCCCATTTATGCTTGGTTTGGCTATGATGAGCCGAATTATACCTACATGAAAGATGGCAAAAAATTACTAACTGAAATTTCTGCCTTAAGTCCAGTGCCTGTTTATGTAAGAGCGCATAGCCTTTTGGTCACCGGCGATGGCGTCGCAAGTTTAAAATGGGGTTCTACCAATGCCTACACGGAAGATGCGCAAGGAAATCCGATCTATGACTGGACCATTATCGACAAGATTTTCGATACCTACATTCAGAGAGGGATGAAGCCTCTGGCCCAAATTGGCTTTATGCCAGAAGCTCTTTCCATTAAACCAACACCCTATAAACACTATTGGAAACCGGGTGACAATTACAATGACATCTACACTGGCTGGGCCTATCCCCCAAAGGATTATAAAAAATGGGGAGAATTAATTTACCAATGGGTCAAACATAGTGTTGCACGTTATGGTCAAAAAGAAGTGGAAAGCTGGTATTGGGAGGTTTGGAACGAACCCAATTCTGCCTATTGGAAAGGAACGCAAGCGGAATTTTTTAAACTCTATGATTACTCGGCAGATGCGGTAAAAAGGGCATTGCCAACGGCTAAAATTGGCGGAACCGATATCACAGGAGGAGGAATGAAATTCCAAGATGCATTTTTAAAACATTGTTTATTTGACACCAATTATGTGACAAAAAAGATAGGCTCGCCTCTAGATTTAATTTTGTTTCATGCCAAAGGATCCCCCAAATTAGAGCAGGGGAAAGTCGTGATGAGCGCTAGGGCCCAACTCAAAAACATTGAAGATAATTTAAAGGTGATCGCTGCCTATCCCCAATTAAAAAATTTACCCATCGTCATCGGTGAATCAGATCCAGAAGGTTGCGCTGCTTGTGGTATGGCCACAAGTCCCCAAAATGCCTACCGAAATGGAACCATGTACTCAAGCTATACTGCAGCCACTTTTGCCCGTAAATATGAATTGGCAAAAAAATACAATTCCAATTTATTGGGTGCCGTAACATGGGCCTTTGAATTTGAAAACCAACCCTGGTTTTATGGTTTCAGAGATTTAGCGACCAATGGAGTAGACAAACCGGTCTTAAATGTATTTAGGATGTTTGGGAAAATGCAAGGTGATTTTGTGGAATCAAAATCAGATCACAGTTATTCTTTGCAAATGGCTTTAGATTCAAGTTTTAGAGGAGCAAAAACGGATATCGGAACAATGGCCACCAAAAACAAAAACACCGCGTCCGTCATGGTTTGGAACTATCACGATGTTGATAAAAAAGGAGAATTTTCAAAAGTTACTTTGGAAATATCAGGCATTAAATCCTCCTCGGCCAAACTGACACATTACAGAATCGATGATTTACATAGCAATAGCTATGAGGTTTGGAAAAAAATGGGGTCGCCAAAGGACCCTTCGGCTGAACAAATTTCAGCGCTTGAAAAAGCAGGCCAATTGGCCCAAGTGAATTCGCCACAAAAATTGACTATTACAAAAGGTGCATTAAAAGTTGAAACTGAATTGCCCCGACAGGCCGTCGATCTGTTCCAATTAACCTGGCAATAATTTCAAATAAACCTAGGAAGAAGTTGTTGATTTTCTTCCTAGGTTTAATTTATTTTTTTCGACCGACGCCAAATTGGTCTCCAGCTCTAACCGCCTTTCCCTTTTCAAACTGAATCTCAACCACTTTTTCACTAGAAACGGCATTGTGAAACTCGTCCTCTAAGTTCAATAAAACTTTTCGCGTTCGCACGTCTACCACCTCGCCACTTGACGGATAGGCAAATTTTCCGTCTAAACTAAAGGTGATCCAACCCGGCATATCTTTCATTGGGATCGTGGTTAATTGTTGGTATGGCGCAACCGCCGAAAAAACATGCAAACGCATATTAAATCCATCACACAACCAAATTTCTTTTTCATCTGGAGTCAAGCCAATGCCGTGACTCGGGTTTCCATGCCTGCGCACAGGACCCTTATTCCAACCTTCTACCACCAAACTAGCTAATTTCTTACCAGTTTTTAAATCTCCCACTTCAAAACCTAATAAACTGTCGACCGTCACAAAACCCAAAGATTCATCATGATTTAAGGTGAATGGTCGAACATAGCCTAAAAATGGACCCACTTTCAAACGAACTTGCTGCGTTTTTGTATCTGCTACATACAACCACGGATTTCCTATGTCGCCCATATAAACTGAATTTCCAGAGGAACCATACACCGTATTATGCGCCCGCTTAAACCCATCAATCTTTTTAATGATATCCCCCGTTTCGCAATTGACCACATTCCAGAAATTTTTCTCTAGAGAAGGTAAATACATCGTTTTACCATCAGGCGAAATGGACATACGATCGCAACCACCTGCAAACTGACGTTCCCAGATTACTTTTTCAGTCGACAAATCGATGCGCTGCAGGGACTCCAATGTACTCACATAAATACTATTCAAAGGAACACTCACAGCAACTCCTTTGACATTCGACGGTTTCCCGTTGGGATGCAAGCCTTGGGTTTTGATTCTTTTGACAAATTTATGTCCATGGTCCATATCAAAAACCAAAATCCCATGTCCCCCGTACCCCAAATAATCGCGTATTCCTGGCGCTGCAACATATAAATAACGATTTGCTTTTAATTGTTGGGCTAGGCCTTGAAAGGCAAAAGTCGCAGTAATCAAAATAGGTAAGATGTATTTCATTGTATGATAGGTTTTAATAAGAGATGTGAGTTAAAAATAAATTAACAAATTTCCAATTTTCAAATTTTGAGATTTGTTATCTTTATACATAATGTCTAAACCTTTAACATGAATAAGTTTTTATATACCCTCATTTTGGCATGTATATGTCAAATCTGTTTTGCCCAGGTACATAAAGCACCTGCCTATCCGCTGATTGCACATGATCCCTATTTCAGCATTTGGTCTTTTTCGGACCAAGCAAATGCCTCCACCACTAAACATTGGACGGGGAATGAACAGTCGATGGTCGGTTTAATTAAAGTAGATAATAAGACATATCAGTTTTTAGGTGCCTTACCGTTTCCAATCGAATCTATCGTGCCAATTGCAGAAAAATCTCAGCCCATTGAATGCGTATATACGGAGGATGAGCCTGGACAAAATTGGATGAATGAGAATTTTCAAAGTACTTCATGGAAAAATGGAAAATTGCCTTTTGGAAAAGGGGCTACTAATAAATGGGCCACTTCTTGGCCGTCGAAAAATATTTGGGTTAGGCGTACATTTCTATACGAGGAAGTCGACATAGATAAATTAATCCTCCAACTAAGACACGATGACGATGTGGAGGTTTATTTAAATGGAACTAAAATTTATGATTGCCAAAACTGCAATACAAGGAAAATTAAAAATATAGAACTGGCTAATGAAGTCAAGAAAAACCTGAAAAAAGGTAAAAATTTATTGGCCTTACATTGCACCAATTTAAGAGGAAATGCTTGGCTAGATGCTGGATTTGCTAAGCAAAAAAATGCCAAACAATTAACCTTGGCCCAGCAATTGGGGGTAGAAATTACTGCCACACAAACCAAATATCAATTTGCCTGTGGATCTGTGAAATTGAATCTTACTTTCACATCTCCCTTAATTGCGTCGAATTTGGACTTAATGAGTCGGCCTGTGTCCTACATAGATTTTGAAATAAAATCCGCAGATGGTAAACCGCATGATGCCGAAATTACCTTTGGTCTAGCCGCTGATATTGCTCGAAATGAATCTACCCAAGTTTTAGAAATAAGCTCAGGCGCAAAAGGCACTTTAAAATACTTGAAAACAGGGGTGAAAGAACAAAATATTTTAGGTCGAAAAGGAGATGATGTAAGGATTGATTGGGGCTATGGATATTTAGCAAGCGTTAACTCTGAAAATGCTTTAAGCATCAAATCATTAACCGATTTAATCAACTTGAGTGAAGGGAATTCGAACGAGAAAAGCGCTTCCGACCCTGAGCTATTTTTGACTTCTCAATGGAAAGCAAAGGCAGGGACTATCGTTAAGAAATCAATGATCATGCTGGCTTACGACGACCTGTATTCCATCCAATATTTTACTAAAAACCTAAAAGCTTGGTGGGTTAAAAAACACCAAAACATCGAAAATTTGCTCATCACATCCGCCAAAGAACATGATCAAATTAAGCAAATCTGTCAAAATTTTGACAAAAAAATATACCAAGATGCACTCAATGCTGGAGGCAAAGAATATGCTGAAATATGTGTGGCAGGTTATAGGCAATCCTTGGCCGCCCACAAATTAGTACGAGGAGAGAAAGATGAAGTACTTTTTCCGCAAAAAGAAAACTTTAGCAATGGTTCCATTTGGACCGTGGATGTAACGTATCCTTCCGCTCCACTCAGTTTACTTTACAATACCGCCTTGTTAAAAGGAATGGTGGAACCGCTTATGTATTATAGCGAAAGTGGTCAATGGAAAAAACCATTTCCAGCACATGATATTGGTACATATCCCATAGCAAATGGTCAAACTTATCCTGAAGATATGCCTGTGGAAGAAGCTGGAAACATGGTGATTTTAACTGGGGCCATTTGTAAAGAGGATGGCAATGCCCAATTTGCGAAAAAACACTGGGAGACGTTGACTCGCTGGGTTTCCTTTTTAGTCAAAGATGGATTAGATCCTGTGAACCAATTATGTACTGATGACTTTGCGGGACATTTGGAGCGAAATGCCAACTTATCCATCAAAGCCATCAATGGGATAGGCGCTTATGCGCAAATGGCCCGAACTTTAGGTTTAAAATCAACGGCAGATTCAATGCAGGCTATCGCGAAAGACTATGCAGGCAAGTGGATGAAAATGGCTGACGAAGGGGATCATTATGCCCTTACGTTCAATAAAAATAATACTTGGAGTCAAAAATATAATTTGGTTTGGGATAAATTACTGGGGCTCAATTTATTTCCTAAAAGCGTATATCAAAAAGAGATCGCATATTATTTGACCAAGCAAAATGCCTACGGATTGCCTTTAGACAGCCGTAAAACCTATACAAAAAGTGATTGGATTATGTGGACAGCTACTTTGGCCGACAATCAAAAAGATTTTCAATCCTTTGTGCATCCTATTTACAAATTCATGAATGAAAGTTCAAGCCGCGTGCCCTTTAGCGATTGGCATGAAACTACAACAGGGACCCAAGTAGGCTTCCAGGCAAGAAGCGTAGTGGGTGGTTTTTTCATCAAATCACTAGAAAAACATTGGGCAAAAAAGAAATAGTTATTGCGTCATAAAGACCCATTTTACTTCTTTTCTATATCCCATGGGGGCTTGAGAGGGTTGGCTTCCGGTCAATTTCCCTTGAGCATCTTTTTGGACTGAAAAATGGGTCAATGAAAATGCGCCCTTTTCATAATCAAATGATTTTCCATCATCGTCATATAAGGTAAACTCGCCCGTAGATTTTCCATAATGACGCATTTCGAGCGGCCATTTTTGATCCATTTTGGGAGCTTGTCGGTGTATCGGAACCATCGGTATAATCCCCCCATCGCGAACAAACAAAGGAATTTTTTCCAACGAAGGTTCGATTTGAATGATTTGATTTTCACCTACAAAGGCACCTGTGTAAAAATCGTACCATTTTCCCTTCGGCAAAATAACGCTTCTTGTTTTCTCTCCGGCAAACATCGGGGCTACCAAAATCGCATCCCCCATCATATATTGGTCCTTAATATCTTTGCGAATAGCCATTTGGTATGGATTCTGAGTGGCGTCAAATTGCCCTCGCTCCTGCACATTCTGAGATACAAAACCATCCACCAATTGCATCGCTCTAAAGGGAGGTTTTCCTTCTCGATGGTACGCAGCAAAAGTCGTATACAGATAAGGAAGCAATTGCATCCGTAAATTGGCCACATCCTTAACTGCATCAGCCACCTCGGGAAAAGTCCATGGTTTGGTGCCATCGGCCCAAGCGTTGATCATGGCCATAGGAGAAAAACAAGCCGATTGCATTCTTCTAATCCACTCTTCGGCCGTTTTGGAGGCGCGAACTTCGGGGGTCCAGAGTACGCCAACAAAGCTGCTATTCACCAAAGCGGTGATAAAATCTTTATGGTTGTAATAATCGTTGTAAATCACATAGGGTAAATGACTCCCTCCCGCATTCGAGGCACGGACTAAACCATAGGTCCGTTTGTTGATTTCTTTGTACCAGTCGGCCGTCATTTTTTGAACCATCGACCCATACATTTGCCTCATCTGTTCGGCACTGGTGCCCGATGGAAATGTGGCCACATCCGGCCAAACCCAATTGTCATAACCATCCACCTCGTCAATTTTATATCCACCAACCCCAATGTCCAAATGATTTTTCTTGAAATGGTCTTTGTATAATTGGCGCGTTTTGGCCAACGTAAAATCAGGCACTAAACCATTCCAAACCGTATGTGAACCTGTGAGGTTTTTGACCAAAGGATACAAAGAAGATTTAGGCGAAACGTAAGGATTCATCCACAAATTGGCCGAAACCCCCTTGGCAGCTAATTGGTCCAAAAACAATGTAGGATTAGGGAATCTTGTTGGGTCCCATTCAAAAGTACAAGGATAGGACATGCTATGCCAACCTGGTTCCACACCAATAAAATCCAATGGAAAATCGTGTTCCTCAAAACTGTTCACTTCCTTTAAAATATCGTCTTGAGAATACAGCGTGGGAACTCGTTGGGTAAAACCTAGCCCCCATTTAGGCGGCAAATATCCACCGCCACTCATCAAATTATAGCGCTGAACGACCTGCATGGTCGACGGGCCGGCAAAAACATATAGGGTTGTCCCTGAGGCTGGAACTAATATCTCAACTGCATCTGAGTAAGGTTGTGCATCCCATTTTTTATTGGTATTTCGATCTTGCAGTTCAGGAGGATTTTTGGAATCCACTCGAACACCCGTTCCTGCATAAACCGTAATGTATTGAGCTGCGTCAATTAAAACTCCGTAGCCTTTGGTAGACACATAAAATGGGACGGGCGCGTGTGTTCGACCATTATCCTTCCCACCAAAGTGATCCATATGGAGATTTAAAATCCGACCCCGTTGATTGACCGTTTGAAAATTTAAACCTAAACCAAAAATTTGCTCTTCTTTTTGAAGGGGGAATTTTAGGTAGGTTTTGCCATCAACAACCTTGACTTCGATCGAACCTTTGTCTAATGGAAATTGGGTTTTAGGCAAAAATTGGAGCGCGGCCAAATTAGCCTTTCCTCCAGCTGCTTTTAATAAACTGTGTTTTTGCGGTTTGCCCACTTCCGCTTTCCAAATCCCAGGATAGCTTTCTTTCCAAATGACAGGAACTTGTGCAAGCGTTATTGTCGCTGACACGAATAAAGCGAAAGCAAGATGGAAAATCTTCATAGCCAAGAAATTTAGACCTATTTATTTTTTATAAGCAATGCGGTAGATAGACCCATTCAGATCATCACACACATATAGAGCACCGTCAGGTCCTTGTGCTAATCCGCAAGGACGATGTTGGATCGGACCCGAAGGTTTAACTAGATCAATACCAGAAAAATTATCTGCAAAAATCTCCCACTTACCACTCGGCTTATTATTTACAAAAGGGATAAAAGCAACTAAATACCCTTTTTTCAATTCAGCCGATTGACCGTGGAAAGCTACAAATGCACCATTTCTATATTTCGCAGGAAACATTTTACCTGTATAAAAAAGTAAGTCATTCGGTCCCATGTGCGCTGGAAAAGCAACGGTAGGATTAATAGCCTTTTCGCCCCCTACTTTTTTCCCATCCCCACCATACTCGGGAGCTTGAATTTTCTTGTTTTGAAATTGGTCATAATAGATATAAGGCCAACCCGCATCATCCCCCTCATGCAATTCGTATATAGCCTCTGCAGGCATTTCTTGGCTTTGCTTGGGTGTATAAAATTGAGGATAAAAATCATGAAATTGACCACGACCATGCGCAGTGATAAATAAGGAATTGGTCTTTGTATTCCAAAAAGTACCCACCGCATTTTTTATTCCGGTCGCATAACGCGTCCCATCTTGAAATCCTTGATTTAATTTATCTGCATTGAATTTCCAAATTCCACCGGCTGAATCCAAAATAGAGCAAGGAACCATTCCAGTTCCGGTACCTGGTATTCTACAAGCATCATTATAAGAACCAATGGAAACGTATAAGTTCGATTTGTTGTCAAAAGAAAAAGGTTTTGCATTATCCCGGCCATGATCCAGTAAACCATTGACAATGTTTTCAGGATTTTCTGTATCAATTACCTCTTCATTTGCGTTCAACTTATACCGATAAATACCCTTATTAGACGAGGCATAAAGAAATCCTTTGTTGATTACTATACCTGTTCCCGTATAATTTCCGAAAAGCTTCGTCTCATCGATAACCCCATCTTTGTTGGTATCACGTAACAAATAAATCCCTTTGCCCTCTTTTAATTTGGATAATTTAGCATAGATATCTCCGTTTTTCGAAATGGCCAAATGCCTAGTGGCTCCCAAATCAGAAGCTAACACTTGGACCACAAATCCTGCAGGAACTTTAATGTCGGTGGTTTCAACGACCTTCTTATTTAGATCGGCATTCCAGCGGTATGAAATAAAACTAAATGAACTGAAGAGCACAAGGCCCAATAAAACGAATTTTAAGTAGGAGTTTTTCATAGAATATGAGAAAATCTAGCTCTTTTGAAAGCTGATTATTTTTAGGTTTAGATAAGCTATAACATTATAAAACTATATTTTCTTTTTGGGAGGAACAAATTTATATCAGACAATTTTGGATCTAACCTGAACTGACCTTTTACGATTTATTTAATTCATCTAAATTCACTTTTGATTTGCCTTAAATTTTTGATTAATTTAAGGTTCAAAATAAACAACAATGAAAAATACAATTACTTTATTTTTAAGTTTTCTTGTCATGTCAAATATGACATTATCAGCTAACACTACAGGAGACGAAAGTCTTGAGGGTCGCTGGGATATAACCGTAACGAAAGGAGACAAAAAGGTTCCTTCCTGGCTGGAAGTAAATCACTCCGGCATCCGAACTTTAACGGGTTTTTTTGTAGGCGATGGAGGAAGTGCAAGACCCGTTTCTAAAATTAATTTCAAAGATGGGAAACTATCCTTCCGCATACCTCCACAATGGGATGATTCGGATCAAGATTTACAAGTTGAAGGTACCTTAGAAAACGGAAAATTATCAGGCACCATGCTCACTCCAAAAGGAGAAAATTTAACTTGGGTTGCCGTAAGAGCTCCAAAATTATGGCGCGAAAAAGAACCTATTTGGGATAAACCAATCACCCTGTTTAATGGAAAAGATTTAACGGGTTGGGAGACATTGGGAACCAAGAAAAACCAATGGATCGTAGAAGATGGTGCATTAAAAAGTCCTAAGTCAGGGGCTAACATCCGGACAAAAAACACCTATAATGACTTTAAATTGCATATTGAATTCAGATATCCCAAAGAAAGTAATAGCGGTGTCTATTTAAGAGGACGCTATGAAGTTCAAGTTTCAGATAGCAAAGGTATGCCTCCGTTGAAAGATTATTTAGGCGCTATTTATGGATTCATTTCTCCATTAGAAATGGTGGCAAAAGAGCCGGGTGAATGGCAATCCTTTGATATTACATTGGTGGGACGATTGGTCACTTTGGTCGGAAATGGGAAGCAAATCATATATAAGCAAGAAATTCCAGGTATCACTGGAGGTGCCATGGATTCCAATGAATCTGAACCAGGACCCATCATGATTCAAGGAGATCATGGTCCTGTGGAATACAGAAACATTATCTTAACTCCAGCAAAATAAAATTTTTATAGGGCACAAATCGTGCCCTATTTTTTTAATACTTATATGCGTAAAACTACTTTTTTCTGGGTTTTTATTTTCATTCAAACGTCAGGCTTTTCAGCTAGCGCAAGAGGTCGAATTGGCCTTGCCGACTCTAGTAAATTCCAAACGATATCTAATTTGGTCTACGGAAATGCCCCCGACCATCGCAACGAATTAGACATTTACTTGCCTAAAAAGCATGGTGCAAAAACACCTATGGTCGTATTTATTCATGGGGGATTTTGGTCCAAAGGCGGGAAGCACCAATTGCCTAAACCTTTAATCGACCTGCTGGTCGGCCAAAAAGGGTATGCCATGGCTTCCATTAATTACCGTTTTGTCAAAGTTGGGTCTAATAAATATCCCACTCAAATGGACGACGTAAGCCAAGCATTGCAATACATTTCAAGCAAAGCCGATAGCCTTGGTTACAAGAAAAAGTCTTTCGCATTAATTGGCGCCAGTGCAGGAGCACATTTAGCGCTCATGTATGCATACGCGAATGATTCACAAAAAATGACGAAAACGGTGGTGGATATTGTGGGGCCGACAGATTTATCTGATAGCACCATTCGGGGCCGACAAGGCATTGCGGATGCGACCATTAGTTATTTTTTAGGTAATCCGGATGCCAAAGCAGAAATTGCAAAAACATCTAGTCCATTATTCAATTTGAGTAAAAAGTCTGGAGTACCCACCGTTATTTTTCATGGCGAAAATGATGAGTTGGTGGATGTACATCAGGCTAAAAACTTACATGAAAAGCTAGTTCAATTAGGCATCAAGACTGAATTGAATTTGTACCCAAACGAAACCCATGAAATGAAAAAAAGCCTAGCCGATGTTTTTATCAAAACAGCTGCTTGGCTTGAGAAAGTATATCCGATTCGCTAATCGATCAACATCTGTTCCACTTGGAAAAGTGTCGTAGATTTAGGGTCATAGGTAATTTTGATCGCAGCCATTTCCGCATCGCCAAAAACCTGAACACGAGTAAAGTTCATTAAAGTAGCTTTTTGATTATTGATCAAAATAGGCTTATCCGTAATGAAACGATGAGAATCGCCATTCACTAAAAACACTTGCTTGCCATATTTCTGGGTCAACTCACTTAATTTATTGACCACTTTTTCAAATCCTTTGCTAGGTTTCATGTCTTTATAAAACATATCGGCTTGAGTAAAAAGCATGAGCCCTTTTTTGTCCTTTGCGGCTGAAAATACTTGTTCAAGCCAAGCTAAATTTGCCTTTTCACGGTCGATAAATTCTTGATTATCCCCAGCATCTTTGAAATTATTATTGGATCCCACTAAATGGATTGTTGCAAACTGAAGACCCCCATAAGACCATGAATTATTTTCAACATACTTCCCAAAACAAGGAGATTTCGCCTGAGAAACTAAATTAATTTTCTTCCTCCCAAAGCTTTTATCAGATCCATAAAACATTTTCCTAAGTACATCCAATCTTTCGAGTGGATCATATTCGCCAGCAGCTTTTCGATTGCAATCCGTCCATTCATTGTCGCCAGGCGTATAAATCAGTGGGGGCTCAAAGGTTTCAAAATAGGCATGCATGCGCTCAAAATATTCGGTTGAGCAAAGGCTTGATCCCGATTTGAAATCCCCAACATGCACGATAAAATCAGGTTTTTCTTGATTTAAGGTTTTGATCACCCGCTCAAATTTTGGGTAGTCGTTGGGCACACGATATGGCATGTCTCCAAAGGCTACAATAGTAAATTTCTTTTGTTGGCCCGAGGCCAACAATGAAATAAAAAGGGCATAAAAAACAAGAGATAGACGAAATTGATTCATAGGATATTTTTTCAACCCAAAGGTAATTAAAAACTCGAAAGCCCCTAAAGAACCCTATTGCTTATTTTTTTGAAATAATTTATAGCTGGACTTTTTTCTATAGCTGGATTAATCTGGATATCAACTTGTCTACCAAAGTGCCAAAAAAGAAGGTGAAAGTAATTAAATTCTTTAAAAATACTAGGCAATCAATTCAATCAGTTAGTATACAACGGACACTTCAAAACATTCTAAATTTATTTGGTTAATTTTAATTTCCAATTTTCAAATTTCATGCAGAGAAAAAATATTTCTTATATTTTGATTTCAGGTATTCCGATCTTGCTTTTCATTGCATGTCTTTTCCTATTTTCAGTTAATGCCCCCTGGTTAGATGATTTTGAAGTGGGACCCATGACTTTGAAAAACTGGTTGGCCACCGAAGATTTAACCCGTCGATTTGATTTAATTTGGGCGCCTAATAATGAGCATCGAGTGGTCATATTAAAATTGTTAGTCTTGTTTAATTATTATGTGTTGGGCCAATTTAACATCCAATGGATGATTTGGGAATCGCATCTTTACCTGGTACCATTATTTTATTTTGTATTCCAAATACTGCCAAAGGAAAACAGATGGATTAGTATGGCTAGTTTGATTTTTATCTACCTTAGCTTTCAATATACCTTGTCGAGTTATTGGATGATAGCTGCAGTTCAGCACAATTCAGTCATTGGGTTTGGATTAATTTCAACTTATTTATTAGCTAAAAACAAATACTTTTTTGTAGCCGTTTTGTGTACTTTATTGGCTACCTTATCTAATTCTGATGGCTTATTTTTTATCCCAATTGGTGCCGTTTTATTGTTTCTACAATACCGTTGGAAAGAATTATTCATCTGGCTTATTGTGTTAATTGGCCTAATATTCCTATTTTTCTTAAAGTATCCAAGCATGAATTACCATGCCTTTGCGTTCCAATTTTTCGTAGAAAATCCTCTAAAAAGTTTCTTTGGTTTTTTCATTTTCCTAGGCGGGTTTATGGACTTTTTCAAAGAAGAATCCATCCAATTAAGGCTTTATACCACTGGTATTTTTGGTTTTGGCATCGTCTTAATCTGGGCTAAGTATTTACATGAATTTGGCAAGGGCACCCTTTCAACGAAAATAAACTTTTGGAAAAAAGGGACCTTAGTAAGTTCAAAGGACCTATTTATTCTTAGCGGTATTTTGTTTTGTTTGACCAATGCGCTCATGATTAGCGTGTTAAGAGCCGTTTTTGGAGATTACGTGTATCTCATTGGGAATTATCGGATTTATGCTGCTTTGGCGATACTATTTACGATTTTGCTAGCATTCCAAAAAATTAATGCTGTCCGCACAAAATACACCATTTTATTTGTCTCAATTTTCTATTGGGGATTTTCAGCATATACCTACATACCATGGGTAGTTGCAAATCAAAACCGACTAACACAGTCCTATCTAGACTTTAACTCAAACAAAGGTGGATTAGGCTTTAGGGCAGAACAAGTCAACAAATACAAATTGGCCGAAACCCTTCAAGAATTCGAAAAAAAGGGAATTTATCATCCTCCCAAAATCAAATAACGGAGATTGGGGACCTACATTAAACCAAAAATTAAACAGTATTATTTTATCGCACCCACAAAGTTCATTAATTCATCTGCGATTTTCCCAGGCACTTCTTCCATAGGAACATGCCCCACATTAGAAAAAATCACCTTTTTACTTCCTTGAATATCTTGGTTAAATCGGTCGGCGTTACTCACATCGATGACATGATCAAATTCACCCCATAAAATTAAGGTAGGGGTTTTTACTTGATTCGTCTTTCCCAATGGCTTTCCAAAACTTCCTTTAAAAATCTCAAGCGCCGCGGCGCGGTTTCCTTCTCGGACCACAATGTCATGAAAACGTTCTACCTGAGCGTCTGTAACTAAATTTTGATCAAAATAAATGGTTTCTAAACTCTTTCTAACCAAAACTTTTGGGGTAAAATACAACAGTAAATTATTTATGACGGGAGTGGAAGCGATCAAAAATCCTAAGCTTCCTTTTTCTTTCGTTTTAGGATAACCTGCAGCGTCAATTAAAACTAATTTATCCAATCGGCCAGGATGTGTAATTTCATAATTCCAAGCGATAGCTCCTCCCATGGAATTACCAACCAAAGTAAATTTCTGAACCCCTAGTTTTGAACAAAGGGAATCAATGAACTCATTGTAAAAAACAAAATTATATTGGTTTTTAGGGTTGGGACCCGTCATTCCAAAACCGGGTAAATCGACAGAAATCGTTCTTCTCCTACCGGCTACCGATTTGACTACCTCGTCCCACGTGTTTAAAGAAGAGGACATGCCATGTAAAAGAACTAACGGAATTGAATCCGATTTGGGACCTTCATCGCGCACGTGAACTTGCATTCCCAATACAGGTACAAACTGGGATTGGGCTGAAATGTATTTAGGTTTTAACGCTGCTAAAGGGACATCAGCCTCAAAGAAAGCGGCTAGTAAAACAACGATGCCAACGAATAAGACAGCTAAGAAATATCCAACAAATTTTAATATTCGATTCATTTTAAAATAATTAGGGTCATTTTGTTTTATGAGAAGTCAAAAATAAATCATTAAATCTATATTAAACGCAAAATATCCCATCATGCAAAAATTTAATATTGAGGTTAATTCAAAAAATAAATACTGCTTTAATGGTTTATTTCATTTTTAAAATTTACCAATCAGGTCAATTTTTCCTTCCTTTTTATTACATTTAAAATGAAAATCCAAACCTATGAAAAGAAGAAATATCCTTAGCTATTTAATTGCGAGCCCAATATTAGCGAACATCCATTCGGCCAAACAAGTCACCCCGGCACCATCCAAAAGATTAAAAACCAGCCTAAATGCCTACTCCTTTGATGGTCCATTAATGACAGGAAAAATGAGCGTGGAGGATATGATGGATTTTTGTGCAGACCATGGTTTTGAGGGATTAGACTTAACGGCTTACTATTTACCCGGCTACCCCTCGGTACCTTCAGATGATTACTTGTTTAAGCTAAAAAGAAAATGCCATCAAATTGGCCTTGAATTAAGCGGAACAGGTTGTCGGAATGACTTTGTTTTTGCAGACAAATCAGCTAGAGACCGAGAAATCCAACTCGTCAAAAACTGGGTAGATGCCACTGCAAAATTAGGGGCACCGGTGCTCCGTGTGTTTGCTGGTAAAAGTGAATTACCTGGATATTCGTGGCAACAAATTTCCGACTGGGTAGTCGATTCGCTCAAGGAATGTACAGAATACGCCGCAAAAAAAGGAGTGATTATTGGCATCCAAAATCATCATGATTTCATAAAGACGGCTGACCAAGTAATTGATATTATTCAGCGGGTCAACAGCCCATGGTGTGGGCTCATTTTAGATGTAGGAAGTTTTCGTGAAAAGGAAGTGTATGCAGAAATCAAAAAAGCGATTCCCTTTGCGATCAACTGGCAATTAAAGGAGACCGTTTTTTCAGGCAAAACCGAAATTCCGATCGACCTAAAAAAGACCTTTGAGATCATCAAAGAGTCTAAATATAGAGGATATATCCCCATTGAAACGCTTAGAAAGGACGACCCTAATATAATCGTTCCGGAGTTTTTAGCCCAAGTTAAACCCTATATTTTTTAGAGTTTTAAGAGGTTTTTATTTAAAATATTCGCTTCTCTAAAACAACCTTTACAAAAATATTATTTTTTTAGCGTTGGATACTTAATGCCCAATTGCTCTAAATAGGTTCCATATTTAGTGGGGTCATAATAAAGAGGTTTCATGCGATCCCTGAATTGATCCATGATTTCTTTGTTGAGATGAATGGGCGCGGGATCTTTCTCCGAGATAAATGGAATGTATTTTTGATCCTTCGTTTGCACTTGGGTAAAATAAGTCTTCGCATCTTCGATGATTTTTTTATTGTACAGCATATCAATCAAGGTTAATGCTGTTACTTTCGCGCCGGCTAGAGTTCCTTTATGTGCAATGGGCGTAGCCATCGCGATCGCATCACCCCAATGATGCCCTTTGGTACCATGAATATTAGCGGGATACCGAAGAACGACCGTTGGCACATTCCAAGAAATATCAGCGATATCATCCGAACCCCCACCCCATGAGAACTCAACAGATCCTTTTAAACTATCAATGGTTTTCTTCATTCCATGAATAGGTTTCCCATAATTATCTTTGGCTGGGGCTTCTAATAATTTCTGAACGGCTAAGGCCAAGGTTTCATCATCCTCCGACCATTTTGGCATCCCCACACGCTGAATATTTTTGTACATCGCCTCGGCAATCGGCTTGTTGAAATGACCCGGCCACGCGGTACCTAAAAGCGTATACGACATTTTGGTATCCGTCATCATCGCAGCTCCTTCGGCAATTTTTATCCCTGATTTGAAATTTTTCAATATGTCTTCATACGTCCGCTCTCTAAAATAATACCAAACGTTCGCTTTTGACGGAACAACATTCGGTTGGTCCCCGCCATCAGGAATTACATAATGAGATCTTTGCGTAGGTTTAAGGTGTTCGCGTTTGAAGTTCCAACCGATATCCATTAATTCTACGGCATCTAGCGCCGACTTCCCCCTCCAAGGGGATCCTGCCGCATGGGCCGCATCTCCCTCAAAATCAAACTGAACACTCACTAATCCATTCATCCCATTATCACCATAATTAGACGAAAAATCGCTACTCACATGAGTAAAAATACAAGCGTCCACTTTCTTGAAAAAACCATCCCGAATGTACCAAGCTTTGCTGGCAACTAATTCCTCAGCTACCCCTGGCCATATCACCAAAGTGCCTTGAATATTATTTTCTTCCATGATTTGTTTAGCTGCAATGGCCGCATAAATAATCACGGCCTGGCCGGAATTATGGCCCTCACCATGCCCAGGCGCACCGTCGATCATCGGTGCTCGAAAAGCTACACCCGGTTTTTGAGATGCTTTAGGAATACAATCAATATCAGAACCCAACGCTATAACAGGAGAACCTGAACCCCACGTGGCCATCCAAGCAGTCGGAATCCCCGAAACTCCTTTCTCTACTTTAAAGCCATTTTTCTCTAAAATGCCAGTGAGGTATTTTGAAGTTTCAAACTCCTGAAATCCCAATTCACCAAAACTAAAAACCATGTCCACCATCTCTTGGACATTTTTTTCCTTGGACTGAACAAGGCTTAAAACTTTTGTTTTCATTTGCTCAACAGGGTCTACCGCTTTTTTCTTTTGCCCTAAAACAATAAAAATAGGTGAGCAAGCTAAAATCACAAGACAAGCGATTGCCCGAAATGTTACGAATCTTTTCATATTTAATTTGTTGATTTTCCTCGATTAATAAAATAATATTTCATCCACACGGAGCCAAGCAGGCTTACCCTTATTCACGACCTCCTCCTTTTTATCATCTTTAAGTAGATATTTAGGCAAATGTCTAAGTGATAGTGCTTTTATCTTATAATACTTATAAATTCCTGGCTTAAGTGGTATATCCTGCCCCATTTGTGTGTAACCATTTCGCTTTTCCGGTTTCTCAGGCTTTACTAATGCTACACGACTTAATGCGTTAGGGCTATTGCCCGCCAACACTTCGATGCTTACCGGTGGAAAGACATCCGAATCTGTTTTTCTCAAATAAGAAAAAGTGATCCCTTTGGGTGAAATAGGTTTTTTAAACTCAAACAAGGCTTCTAAATCGTTGTTAAAAAATCCTAGCCAGGTATAATCAGGTAATTCACTACGGCGACCCGTCTCCCTAAAACCTTGAACAAAATCCTTTAAACTATAACCACCCCTAGCAGGGTATTTAGGATCAGGTTTACTAAGTAAGTAAATTGAATCCGGAATAAAGGCTGATTTATAAACTTTGTATTCCAAGACACGGCTGGCCAACCAACCCGGTTTCGTTGCCATCACCTTAACCTTTGAATATTTTTCTATTTTCAAAGGACCCCTTGAAACTAAAGCTCCTAAACTATCTGGTGTAGAATCATTTAGCGTGTAATGAAAGGTTACATCCTTCAACGTATGTTTGAAAACAAAATCTTCATTCGGTTTTAATATAAAATTCTCAGTTACTAAAATGGGCGGATTAATCTGCAATTTTTCATCCTTAGGTACATAGCCCGCTTGGATTTTTACCTTAGGAAACTGAGCTTGTATACCGGCTACTTGGTCTAGGCCAACTCCCGTGTTCCAAATAAATACCTCTTTTAACGTTGGTATTTTCCCTAAAAGATTCACCAAAATCTCCTTATTCACTTTTGTACCAGACACAGCCAATGAGGTCAAATGCTTACAAGCCGATAATTCCCCCAGAGTCTTTCCTGTAATTTCAGTAAAGTTCAAAATCAACTTTTCTAAATTAGGGAATTTAGTAATTAAACTAATTTCGTCATCTTTCAAGGGCATTTTTGAGAGATTCAAGCCGACCAACTGATCAGATACCTTAGATAAATTTTCCAAGGTCTTTCGGTCATATTTTTTACTCACGTAAAAATCTGCCTGCAAGGCCGGAGCGTCACTAGACAAAGGATAAACGGAGCAAAAAGGAGTATTAGCCGCAGCTAAATTAGACTCTGAAGCCGCTGAGAAATCATACTCTTTAACAGGAACCAACAGCGCCTGTGCCGTATTTTGTAATTTTTTGGCTAACGAAATAAGCTTGGAATTTGCCCCAAAAGCCCCCAACTTTTTAGACACCGAAGCCCCTTCTTGAACCCAAGCAGTTAATAGCAATACCTCATCTGGACTCAACTGCGCCTTGCCTTTCGGCGGCATATGCTTTTTGTCATCAATAGGTAATTTAGCTCTTTGAATAAAATGACTATTCAATGGATCCCCAGCCTTCCAAATCGCTCCGTTTTTCCCACCCTTCAACAATTTAGCCACCGAACTCATGTTCAATGCGCCTTTAGTCTTTTGGTCATTATGGCAAGATTCACACTTTTGCTTAAATATAGGTTGGATTACCGCCTCAAACACAACTGATTCCTCAGTCAAAACTACAGTCCCACCATCTTTTTCAGGCCATAAATAACCTTCTCCATGCGTTAAATCAGCTCCTCCATGACCGGCTAATAAAAAACTAGCTAAACCAACCGTCACCCCATAAAATAGATTTCTACCTTCTAAATAGCCTTTTTCATAAGCAATAATTAAGAGGACATAAAGCCAATTGACCCCCAAGCCAGCCCATTGATGAAAGGTGATTTGCTCCAACTCATATCCCCCTTCCGAAGATAAAAACATGCCGAAAATCGCTGTAATAGCAGAAAAAATAGAAGTCAAATACAATAGGAATCTGAAAATTTCCTGAAAAGCCTGCGCATCAATCCACTTTTTAAGCACAAAAATCAGCACTAAAAAAACTCCAAAGCCTATAGGCAGATGCAAGATTAAAGGATGCAAACGACCCAAAAAAGCCAAAGTAATATGGATTTTGTCCGCAAACAAAACAAGCACTAAAATCAAACCCTGTAAAAAAATAAGTAGGCTTGTACTAAGTCTGAAAAATTTATTCATCGTTATAGAATTAGGCCAACAAGCCAGGAAGAACATTACCGGCAATATCAGTCAAGCGATACCTTCTGCCCAAATGCTTATACGTCATTTGCTCATGATTAAGTCCCATTAAATGCTGAACCGTTGCATGGAAATCATGAATATGTACCGGGTCTTTCACCACATTATATCCAAATTCATCTGTTTCACCATACACTATTCCAGGCTTTACGCCTCCACCAGCCATAAAAATACTGTAGGCACGAGGATGATGATCTCGACCATAATTGTCGACCGTATATGTTCCTTGGCAATAATTTGTTCGACCAAATTCACCTCCCCAAATAACCAAGGTCTCATCTAACAAACCTCTTTGCTTTAAATCTGTAATTAAAGCGGCCGAAGAACGATCCACATCTTGCGCCTGCATGGCCATTTCTTTAGGTAAATTTCCATGAGAATCCCAGCCTTGATGATACAATTGCACAAAACGAACTCCTGACTCAGACAACTTTCTGGCCAATAAAGCATTCGCCGCATAGGTTCCAGGAACCAAACAATCCGGCCCATACATCTTAATAATATGATCCGGTTCTTTAGATAAATCCGTCAACTCAGGTACAGCCGTCTGCATGCGATATGCCATTTCATATTGTTGGACTTTTGCCTCCACCTCAGGATCTTTATTCTCATCAAATCCCAAATGATTCAACTCAGCTAATTCATCCAACATCCTCCTACGCGCATTTTTGTCAATTCCATCCGAATCATTCAAATACAAAATAGGGTCATCAGAACTACTAAAAACAACTCCTTGATGCAAGGAATCTAAAAATCCATTGGTCCATAATTTGGAATATACCCCCTGGCCATTCCCCCTACCTCTCGATAGCAACACACAAAACGCAGGTAAATTTTTATTCTCACTACCTAATCCATAGGACATCCAAGCACCCATACTAGGCCTATTCCCCACCTGTGCACCTGTTTGCAAAAATGTCAAAGCAGGATCATGATTAATCGCATCGGTATTCATCGTTCGAATGATACAAAGATCATCCGCGATGTTGGCTATATTGGGAAAGATATCACTAATCCACGCACCCGATTGTCCATATTGCTTGAAGCCGTAAAAAGAGCCCATCAACGGAAACTTATCTTGGCTTGCCGTCATTCCCGTTAATCGCTGATTTCCTCGAATAGAAGCAGGCAAATCCTCGCCAGAGCGCGCGACTAAAGTGGGTTTGTAGTCGAAGCTTTCCAACTGCGACGGAGCACCATTTTGGCATAAATAGATAATTCGTTTGGCTTTGGGCGCAAAATGTGCCATTCCCAAAGGCATCGCATTCGCCGCAGAATCACCTTTCCATAAGTCAGGGACCAACAACGAGCCCAAGGCTAAACCACCAATTCCTGCAGCTGCCTGTCCGAAAAAGTGCCTTCTTGTTACATTTAACCTACTATTTAAAAATTCATTTTCCATCGTCTTGGTATTAAACTCGAATTAAAGCCTCCTCCATGTTATAAATTAATTGGATCGTCTGCATCAATGCCGCCGTATAAAAACGTACCGCTCCCGGATCTTTTTTATATTCTCCAATCTTCATCAATTTTTCAATTTTATTAGGCTCCTTCTTAAAGGATGCCTGCTCATTTTCAAAATAACGCTTTAAAATAACCAACTCTTTCTCACTCGGTTTTCTGCAAATAATTTTCCTAAAAGCCTTTGATAAAACCACATCTAAACTTCCCTTTTCCGCCGACAAATGACTCGCTAATACCCTCGAACTCTCCATCACATGTGGATCATTCATCATAACCAAAGCCTGTAATGGTGTATTTGTCCTACCCCTCTGCACCTCACACTGATCCCGGTTACTAGCATCAAAAATCAACATAGACGGAGGAGGAACCGTTCTTTTGATAAAAACGTACATGCCTCTGCGATACAAATCTTGATTGTGATCTTGTATGTAAGTCATTAAGGATCCACGACCAGAAGTAGCCATTTCCCATAATCCCTTTGGCTGATAAGGCTTTACACTAGGACCGCCAATTTCAGGATTTAAAATATCTGCCGATGCCAAGACATGATCCCGAACATTCTCAGCAGGTAATCTGAGACGCGGCGAATGCGATAAATAAATGTTTTCTGGATCTGACTTCAAAGCAGCAGAAGTAGCATCGGAAGACTGTTGGTACGTTGCCGACATCACAATTTGCTTCACCAAGCGCTTCATATTCCAGTGATGTGCTTTAAAATCCACTGCCAACCAATCCAATAATTCCGGATGCGTAGGTAGCTCCCCTTGCATCCCAAAATCACCCAAAGTTTTTACAATTCCGCGACCAAAAAACTGCGCCCAAATCCGATTAACAAACACACGCGATGTTAAAGGATTCGCATCATCAAACATCCAACGCACCAAACCCAATCTGTTTTGACCATACTTAGCCGTCGAATAAGGAAGAATACTTTTCGGAATCCCCACGCCCACTTCGAAGGTCGGCATGTCGTAATTACCCCGACTTAAAATATACGTTTTGCGCATATTAGCAGAATCCTTCATCACCATCACGTCGACCGCAAATGTATCCCGCTTGTTAATGAATTTCAACAAACTATTGACGTCCTTTGAGGTAATTCGCATGTTCGGCGGATCAGCAAAAGAAGCATCAATGGTACCAAATAGCCCTTTTTCAGGCACCTGGTTGAAAAATGCATACGTACTGTAATAGTCTTTTTGTGAGATCGGATCGTACTTATGATCATGGCACTTGGAACATTCAAAGGTTAATGCCAAAAATGATTTCCCAAAAGTGCTCGTCCGATCATTGATATACTCCACTCGATATTCCTCGTCGATCACCCCACCTTCCTGCGTAATCTTATGGTTTCGGTTGAACCCCGTGGCCAATAACATTTCTTTGTTGGCCCCCGGAATTAAATCGCCTGCCAACTGCCATGTCACAAATTTCTTGTACGAATAATTGGAATTGAACGCGTGTATAACCCAGTCGCGCCATGGCCACATCGTCCTCAAACCATCATCTTGATATCCATGCGAGTCCGCATAACGGGCTACATCTAACCACGGCGCAGCCATTTTCTCCCCGAAATGCTTGTTGGCCAACAACTCATTCACAATTTTCTCATACGCTTTGGGATCCGTGTCACTTAAAAAACGATCCTGCATTTCAAGTGTAGGTGGCAATCCTGTCAAGTCAAGGCTAACCCTTTTTAAAAGTCGCTCTTTATCGGTTTCTTTTGACGGACTCAAACCCTTTTCCTTCATTTTGGCATACACGAAATAATCAATATCGTTTCGGACCCACGCCTCATCAGCCTCTGGCAATTCAGGCTTTACGGGTTTTATGAAAGACCAATGTGGCTTATAAACAGCGCCTTGATCAATCCACTTTTCAATTAAATCAATTTCATGCTGCGTAAGCACCAAATTTGATTTCATAGTAGGCATCCTCAGCGCAGTGTCCTTGCTAATTAAACGCTGAAAAGCATCCGATTTAGAAGGATCTCCGGGCACAATTGCATGTGCCTTTGCATTATCCTTAAACGCTGCATAAGCACCTTCCTTGGTATCTAAACGTAAATTCGCTTGTCGTTTATTGGCATCCGGTCCATGACATTTGAAACATCTGTCAGAAAGAATAGGACGAATGTGAAAGTTATAATCAACCACATCTGGCATGGATGTGTCCGAGCCCTGAGCATCGGAACAGCTCCAAGCAGCATACATACAAATGGCCGCGAGAAAAACAGGGATGATGATTTTAAATATTTTCATAATGAAGTTTAGGGATCCAATTGGATTTTAAAACGAAATATACGATTAAATTTTTTCTTTAAAAATTACCATTGTAGATATTCCATTGTGTTTAATTTAGAGAGGACAATAATTAATTTTGGTACTCCTTACATTGAAATTTCTTTAAATTACCATGGTAGATATTCCATTGTGTTAAGTTCAGGACCTCCACCACGGTTGGCACTTCCCGCCATGATGTACATTTTATTTTTATACAAAACGGTCGAAGTACCATGTCGGCCTTGCAACAAAGAAGGGAATTTTACCCATTCATTCGTTCGTACATCAAGCGCCTCTACTTCCGCGTGTGCCGGAACTTGTTTGGTACTTTCTCCCTGCAAGACTATGACATATGGATATTTCGTCAAGGTACAAGTCCCTGCTCTTAGGGTAGGTAAGTTATTTGGCAATGTAGTCCAAGTACCTGTTTTGAAATCATATACATCCACCTCAGCGATTGTTTTATCCAACACTTTTCCAATAGCGGCATGTGAATTACGCCCTCCCACCATGTATAATTTATCCCCTAGCATAGCTGCTTGCACGTGATCTCTGGCTCTTGGTGCATCAGCCAATTGGGACCACGTATTTGTTTTGGGGTCAAATACATCGAACCAACTCACATGCCCATCATAGTGTCCATCCTTGATTCCGCAAACGGCATATATTTTATTTTTATAGGCAAAAATTCCTGCCGAGCCTCTTAATCTGTCCGAAGGAATCTTGGGACCATCACGCCAAGTTTTTGTTTTGGGATTAAAAATCAACATGTTTTCAATAGGCTTTTCATGTGGATATCCACCTGTAAAGGCGCAAATAACATAAATTTCATGTTGGAAACTTAAGGCCTGAAAATGATGAAATTCAATGGGGGTATCCCCCAAGTTTTCCCAGGTATTCGTCTTAGGATTATAAGCTTCGATAGCCTTTTTTCCACGACCACCTAAGGAATAAAACTGACCGTCACATTCAACAAAACCACTTTCATGTCTTTTTAATGCGGCATTTGAAGGTTCTAATACTTGCCAAGGTCCTGAAGGAATTTGTGAAAATGAAGCAAAAGAAATAGCTAGTCCGAAGACTATTCCGATTAATTTTTTCATAGGTTTAGATTCAATTGAATAGCTAAAATACAAAATTATTGGAAACCTTTGACCTCCCATGAAGCTATTAAAATTGAAAAATAATTTTTAGTTTAGTAGTTGAAAAAATAAAAATGACCATGTACAAAAAAATAATGATTCTTGGCTTTATCGCTACGGCCACTTTATCCATCATGTCATTAAATAAGGCTCCCAAAAAAGCTGTTATTGATGAACCCACAGAAAAGATTTACACGCAATATTGTGCCTCATGCCACGGCGAAAAAGTAGAAGCATTTGTGGATCGTAAATGGAAACATGGAAATACAAAACCAGAATTAGTTGCTAGCATCACGAATGGATACAATGACATGGGAATGCCCACTTGGAAAGGCATATTATCTCCTAAAGACATCGATAAATTAGCTGATTTAATTATTGAAAATTTGGCTGGAGTGGAGCAATACAAATTCGAGAACAAGCCTAAATCAAATATTTTTGTTTCAGAAGGTGTCACTGTTAAATTAGATACGATTGCCACCGGTTTTGATAGTCCATGGGGATTTGCTCAATTGCCAAATAAAGATTATTTGATTTCCGACCGTAAGGGGAAATTGTATTTGGTCGATCAAAAAAGAAACAAAACAGAAATCACAGGCATACCAGTGGTAATGGCGAAAGGCCAAGGAGGACTTTTGGATATTGCATTGCATCCGAAATTTGCGGAAAACGGTTGGGTCTATATGTCCTACTCTAAATTCAAAATGGATGGCTCGACCACGTTGACATCCACTGGAATTGTCCGAGGAAAAATCAAAAATAATATGTGGGTGGAATCACAAGAACTTTTTGAGTCGCTTCCCTACACTAAAACGTTCCACCACTTTGGCTCTAGAATCACCTTTGACAAAAAGGGATTTATGTTTTTCTCCGTGGGTGAAAGAGGCATGGAAAAGGTATTTCCTCAAGAAACGGATAATGACAATGGGAAAATTCATCGTCTACATGATGATGGAACGGTACCAAAAGACAATCCATTTGTAGGCAAAGATCCGGCTAAATTCCATCCAAGTATTTATTCGTATGGCCAAAGAAATCCACAAGGATTAACGACCAATCCATGGACAGGAGATATCTGGGAAACAGAACATGGCCCAAGAGGTGGGGATGAAATCAACATCATTCAAGCTGGCCGAAATTACGGTTGGCCCGTGATCTCCTACGGAATCAACTATGATGGAAAGCCGATTACCAACATTTCGAAAAAAGAAGGCATGGAGCAACCTGTTTCATATTTTATTCCTTCGATCGCCCCATCAGGTTTGATCTTTATGAACACAGACAAATATCCAGCATGGAAAGGTAATCTAATGATTGGTTCCTTACGTTTCAATTACTTAAACCGTTGTGTCATTAAGGATAATAAGGTGGTTAAACAAGAGAAGATTTTACTCAATGTAGGTAGATTACGTAATGTAAAATTAGGCTCAGATGGTTATTTGTACATCGGCGTGGAAAATCCGGGAATGGTATTTAGGGTGAATCCGAATTAAGTAAATAGGGATTAGGTAAGAGGTATTAGGTAACAAGTAAGAGGTTTTAGGTAAAAAGTATTAGGTATTAGATTCTTTCGGCTTGATTTGTCGGGATGTCTACTCAATATGGTTTGTGATAATAATCATAATTTATTAACGTTAAGTATATCCATATTAGTTTAATTTTGTACTCGAGAAAAATGTAATAAAAGATTGTTCATTTAAATTTAGTATCAATTTCATTGCATTAATTTAATTTCAAAATTCATTCCGCCTAATTATAGAACTAAACCGTTACAAAAATCAATCCACCTAATTATAAAACTAAACCGTTACAAAAATCAATCCGTGTATAATCTAAAATGATCAATTTAACCTGCATTTACACGTCATTGTATTTATAAATAAATAAATAATATTACCTTCCATTTTATAAATAGATAAACCCTACAAAACATTGCCTACTATGGATGAGAAAATCAAAAGAAACGAATTTTTAAAATCATTAGGATTAAAAGGTGCTTCATTAATGGCCATTTATTGTGGTGCTAGTGCTTTAAGTTCTTGTCAAAATGAATCAGAAGTAGCCCCTTCAGGTGCCGTTGACTTTACCTTAGATTTAACCAATGCTTCTTATAGCGCGTTAAATACCGTTGGCAAATACATTGTTTACAATAAAGTTGTCATTGCTCGAGTTTCAGCTACAAGTTTTGCCGCAGTAACCCAAATTTGTTCACATGAAGGCCAAGCGCAAGTCATGTACAATGGATCTGGATTTTCATGTCCAGCTCACGGAGCAACATTTAGCATCACGGGTGCAAAAACCAATAATGTGAGTAGTAAAGGTATCACTGCCTATCAAACTACATTGACAAACACGAGCCTTCGGGTTTTTTCGTAAGATGAAAACTACATTCTTATTCCTTCTTGGAATGATTTCCGCATCCCAACTTCTAGGACAAGATGATTTGTTGAACATGCTTAATCAAGAAGATGCCAAGAAAATCACCTATACACAAGCTACCTTCAAGGGAACTCGGTTTATCAATGGCCAAACGGTGGAAACGATTGCCAAAAAACATTTGAATTTTTGGATATCGCATCGATTTGGGGCATTAAATTCAGGTTTCATGGATAACTTTCTTGGTTTGGATGAAGCCAAAATTAGATTAGGATTAGAATATGGATTAAGTGATGTTTGGCTTGTGGGGATGGGTAGATCTACTATTGAAAAAACCTATGATTTTTATACAAAATACAAGGTTTTAAGGCAATCCAATGAAATACCTGTCACCTTAACTGTGTATGGTAGTTTAGCGACTAATACGATGCCAACTGGCTATTCACTGCCCTCAGGCAATCTTATGCGCTATGAGAATAATTTACAGCGTCAAACATACATGGGCCAAATATTGATCGCAAGGAAGTTTACAGATAAATTGTCATTACAGATTATGCCCACTGTCTTGCATAACAATAAGGTAGAGTCTATTTACTTTGATAATAACCTATATTCATTAGGTTTGGGAGGAAGGTATAAATTGACGAACCGACTAAGTTTATCGGCCGAATATTATAAGAATATTGTGGATACCGAGAACTTCTTTAAAACATCTGGAGCCTCCTATCCATACCAGGATTCTTTTTCGGTTGGATTTGATATCGAAACAGGTGGCCACGTATTCCAATTGCATTTTACGAATTCAAAAGGAATGATCGAGAAACATTTCATCAGCCAAACCACGGGTACTTGGGCCAATACCGACATATTTTATGGGTTTAATATGGCCAGAACTTTTAGCTTTGAACCTGATAAAAAAAAATAAAATGAGAAATTTAATCGTAGTATTTGCACTAATTATTTTGGGTTTTCAGGCGAATGGGCAGTTGTACATGGCGCAAAATGGAGAGGTTTCTTTCTTTTCCAAAACTCCCCTCGAGGATATCGACGCATTAAATAAGCAAGTAGGAAGTATCATCAATACGGCTAATAATGAAGTGGCCGTCCAAATGCGCGTGACTAATTTCGTTTTCCCCAACAAATTAATGCAAGAGCATTTCAATGAAAATTATTTAGAGAGTGATAAATTCCCAAGCGCCACTTTTAAAGGGAAAATAAGAGAGGTGGTTGATTTGAAAGTTCCTGGAACCTATGCGGTAACTGCTGTGGGCACGGCGACTATTCATGGTGTTACAAATCCCATCGAGATAAAAGGAACTATTGTTTCTAAGGGAGACCAAGTAAGCCTTACGTGCCAATTTGATATTAAATTAGTCGATTATAAAATTGATATCCCTAAAATTGTTTTTGCTAAAATTGCCGAAGTAATCCGAGTAAGTAGCAAAATAAATTACCTGAAAAAATAAGGATGTAGTGATCGTAATGTATGATCATTCGTTTGACAAATCTGTCGTTTAACTGTTAAGCGTAGACAAATTTTAACCAAAAAAAATGAAAAGAATCCGTGTAATTTTTTTACTGGGTATAATTTTCGCATGCCAAAACGACAAAAACACTCCTTTGCCGATAATACCAGGAGAAACCCCTGGGTCAACATCACCTGTAACCCCAGGACCAACAGCCTCTATTTGCGATACGGTTAGTATTTCCTTCGACAAATCCATTTGGCCCATCGTTCAAAATAATTGTATTTCTTGCCATAATGCGACAGCCCCTTCCGGGAATGTTGACTTATCCACCTACGATAAAATTATCCCCTATGTAAAAAACGGGAAATTATATGGTTCCATGATGCATTTGCCTGGGTATTCACCGATGCCCTCAGCGACAAGCTACTTAACATCCTGCGAATTAATCATGGTGAAGAAATGGATTATCGGCTCATACCCCTCGGGCACTATTCTCGTAGATTTAAAACCTGCTAATCCTGTAAATCCGATTATCACCATCACCAAGCCGACAACCCCGCCAACCACAAACGTTGTTTGCAATCCTGATACCGTATATTTTAAGCAAAAAATTCTTCCTTTGATTGTCTCCAACTGTGCCATGAGCGGTTGCCACGATGCCATCAGCAAAAAAGATGGAGTAATTTTAACAGACTACACCAATATAATTAAAGAAGTAAGTACCAAAAACCCCACTTCCAGTGAGCTTTACACAAGTTTATTAGAAACCGGAGAGGACAGAATGCCGCCGCCACCCATGGCCGGTTTTTCCAAAGAGAATATTGCCATGGTCTTAACTTGGATCAAACAAGGGGCAAAAAATAATTCATGCGAAGCCTCAGGTACTGCCTGTATCACGATAAACATGAGCTATGCCAAAGACATTACGCCCATTTTACAAGCTAGTTGCACCGGTTGCCATAGTGGAACCAAACCTCAAGGGGCCATTGATTTGACAACATATGCCAATGTGTCCAAATATGCACTAAATGGTAAATTATATGGCTCAGTGGCTCATCTGGCAGGTTATATCGCCATGCCCTCAGCAAGCGTTAGCATTTCATCTTGTGAAATCAGCAAAATTAAATCGTGGATTGATTCGGGTTCGAAAAATAATTAATATTTTGCATTTGTTATTTTGATCTTTCTAACCAGAAATTTCAATGGATCATTGTACAAATGAACTCGAAACCTATGAAAAAATTCCTTCTGCTTGCCAGTATTTTGGCCTTTGCCTGCACGCCAATTTTCGCTCAAAAAAAACCAAACGTCATCGTCATCTTAATGGATGATTTAGGGTATGGTGATTTGAGTTGCTATGGCGCGAGTCAATACCAAACTCCCAATTTGGACCAAATGGCTAAAAATGGGGTTCGGCTAACCAATTTCCTATCCGCACAAGCTGTTTGCAGTGCCTCAAGGGCTGGTCTATTGACCGGTTGCTACCCAAACAGAATTGGAATTTCGGGAGCACTTTTCCCTAATTCGCCCGTCGGAATAAATAAGGACGAAGAAACCATCGCCGAAGTTTTAAAAGCCAATGGCTACACAACCGGTATTTTTGGTAAATGGCATTTAGGAGATTCAGAGAGATTTTTGCCGACCCAACATGGATTCGATGAATATGTGGGTATCCCCTATTCGAACGATATGTGGCCCGTACACTACGATGGAACCCGAAACGCTACAAATCAAAGAAAGGATTTTCCTGAACTCCCTTTAATCCGAGGATCTAAGCCAGAAAGATATATTAAAACCTTAGATGATCAAGCGCAATTGATCAACATACTGACTAAAGAGTCCATTAAATTCATTGAAAAAAATAAGGCAAAACCGTTTTTTGTCTACATGCCCCATCCGATGCCCCACGTTCCCATCAATGCCTCCGCAGCATTTAAAGGAAAAAGCAAACAAGGTCTTTATGGCGATGTAATGATGGAAATGGACTGGTCAGTAGGTGAGATTTTAAAGACCCTCAAGCGCCTAAAAATTGACAACAATACGCTTGTGATTTTCACTTCGGATAATGGTCCTTGGCAGAATTTTGGCAACCATGCTGGATCAACTGGCGGATTAAGAGAAGCTAAAGGCACTTCGTTTGAAGGTGGCCAAAGAGTTCCCTTTATTGCCCAATGGAATGGACATATTCAAGGAGGAAAAATCAACAATGGCTTAGCGTCCAACATCGATCTTTTACCTACTATTTGTGCCATTACCAACTCAAAATTACCTTTGAAAAAAATCGACGGAGTTAATGTATTCTCTCTATTAAAGGACGAGGACAAAGCTGAACCCCGTAAAGAATTTTTATACTATTACCGAAAAAATAATTTAGAAGCCGTCCGAAAGGGTCAGTGGAAATTAGTCCTTGCCCATCCTGGAAGAACCCACGAAGGTTTTATGCCAGGGCAAGATGGATTTCCAGGGAAGTTAAGAGAAGATTTTCCTTACCCTGAAGCACTATATGATTTACGCAGAGATCCAGGTGAGCGCTATGATGTTCAATCCCTTTACCCAGCAGTTGTTGCCGATTTAAAGCAATTAGCAGAAAAAGCACGAGAAGAATTAGGGGATGATTTAACTCAAAGAAAAGGAACAGGCAATAGAGCCGTAGGCCAATAAAACAAGGTAAACACATGAAGAAATCAATTTTTGCCACAGTTAATCTATTATTGTTATCCTTAACACTTTGGGCTCAAAAAAAACCTAATGTCATTTACATTTATGCGGATGATTTGGGATATGGAGAATTAGGTGCGTACGGCCAGCAAAAAATCAAAACGCCTTTTTTAGATGCCATGGCAAAAGAAGGGATTCGATTTACCAACCACTATACCAGTGCGCCTGTCTGTGCACCAGCAAGGTGTATGTTGATGACGGGCCAACACGCCGGACATTCCTACATACGAGGCAATTACGAATTGGGGGGATTTAGGGATGATAAAGAAGGTGGCCAAATGCCCTTGCCGGAAAACACATTTACCATTGCCAAATTAATGAAATCCGTGGGCTATCAAACGGCGCTCGTGGGCAAATGGGGTCTTGGAATGAATAATACCACTGGAGATCCCAACCTACATGGCTTCGATTATTACTATGGTTTCTTGGACCAAAAACAAGCACATAATTTATATCCGACACACCTGTGGGAAAATGGAAAATGGGATACGTTGAGAAACACGTATCAATTGGTCCATGAATACCAAAACAAAAAAGTCAGCATAGACTCCATTGATTTTGATAAGTTTAAAGGCAAGGATTATGCAGCCACCAAAATGATGGAGAAAGCCCTGGCATTTATCCAGAAGAATCAAAAAAATCCGTTCTTTTTATATCTCCCGCTACCGCTTCCTCACCTTTCATTGCAAGCGCCTGAGGAAGAAATACAGGCTTATCAGGGAAAATTTCCAGAGACTATTTATACCTCAATGAAAGGTGGCTACGTGCCCACCAAATATCCGCGGGCAACCTATGCCGCGATGATCACTTATTTAGATAAGCAAGTTGGGCGCATCATTGAAACCTTAAAAAAATATCAAATCGATGAAAATACATTGATCATGTTTTCGAGCGACAATGGGGCGACTTTCGATGTAGGAGGAGTGGATACACAATTTTTCAATTCTGTGGCGGGTTTACGCGGCCGTAAACAAGACTTATATGAAGGCGGCATCCGCGAACCGATGATGGCTCGCTGGCCCGGCAAGATAAAACCCGGTCAAACCACAGATCATCCCTCCGCCCAATTTGACGTGATGGCCACCTTAGCCGATCTGACGGGAGCCAAAATACCAGTCAAAACGGATGGCATTTCATTCTTGCCTACGCTACTAGGAAAAACCCAAACAAAGCATCCGTTTTTATATTTCGAATTTCCTGAAAAATCGGGGCAAGTCGCAATCCGCATCGGGAATTTCAAAGGAGTGAAGTCCAACATGAAAAAAAATAAATTGGCCCCTTGGGAATTGTATGACTTATCCAAAGATCCTAGCGAACAAAATGATATTGCGCAAACAAACCCGGAAATCATTAAAAAGATGGATGAGATTGCCAAAAAACAACATCGACCCTCTCATGTAAAAGATTGGGAGTTTGTGGATCCTAAATTCTAAGTCATAAAAAAATCCTTTTGAGTTATTCTCAAAAGGATTTTTCATTTTAAAATCAACCGCACTTTATGGCTGACTTAGAAATGCTTTGGAATAATTGATTTTTAAGGCATCCATCGAGGGCATGTGTCCCTTTAAACGCTTTTTGAAATCTTCATAATTTTTTGATCCTTTGGGAGACCAAGAAACTTCGGATAAAGCCAAAGCTCTCGGATAGGTCATATATTCCGCATAAGGCAAATTACTGACATATTCGGTCCATAAGTTGGCCTGAATGCCCACCACATGTTTTGCTTCCTCAGCCGTTAATTCTGGCAAATCGGGTTCAAAAGAGTAACATTTGCTTAAAGGCAAGAATCCTCCGATAGCAATAGGTTCTGTTTTAGGATCCGCTTGGTAATAATCAATGTAGAAAAATGAATTAGGCGACATGACCACATCGTGGTTTTGTTTCGCAGCTTCGATCCCACCTTTAGTTCCCCTCCAGGACATGACCATCGCGTTTGGAGATAAGCCACCTTCTAAAATCTCGTCCCAACCTAATAATTTTTTTCCTTTTGACGTAACAAATTTATCGATCCGGCGAATGAAATAACTTTGCAATTCATGCTCATCCTTCAGGCCTAATTTTTTAATTAAATCTTGGCAAAAACGACTTTCCTTCCATTGGGTTTTTGGACATTCATCCCCACCAATGTGGATGTATTGGCCTGGAAATAAGGCCATCACTTCGGTAAGCACATCCTCTAAAAATGTAAAAGTTTCTTCACGTGGGAACAATACGTCATCAGCCACTCCCCATTTCGTTTTCACTTGTAATATTTTATCCCCATTGGAACCCAATTGTGGATAAGCTGCCAATACAGCCGTCGAGTGACCTGGCATTTCAATTTCTGGAATTACCTGAATGTATTTGGAAGTGGCGTAAGCAACTACTTCCTTTATTTGCTCTTGTGTATAAAATCCGCCATGCGGCTTTCCGTCATATTTTTGGTCGCGGTAATGGCCCAACATACTTTCCTTACGCACCGAAGATATGGAGGTCAACAAAGGATATTTTTTTATTTCAATGCGCCAGCCCTGATCTTCAGTCAAATGCCAATGAAACGTATTTAATTTATAAACAGCCATCAAATCGATGTAGCGCTTTACCGCATCCACTGAGAAAAAATAACGGCCTACGTCTAGCATTAAACCGCGGTAGCTAAAACGTGGAGAGTCTTCGATCAAACAATTAGGGATTGTTAATGCAAGGGCCGACAATTCATTTCCATAAATAGGCGCAGGCATCAATTGGAGCAACGTCTGTAAACCATAAAAAGAACCCTTCCCAGTTTTTGCCTGAATTTCAACTTTTTTAGATGTCACTTTTAAAAGATAGGCCTCATCTCCTAATGCATCATTTTTGCTAAATACGATTCCTGAAGAAGCAGTTTTAGCCATTTTAACAGAAGCTGTTAAACCTGAAACATTTTTAATTTGTAAGGCTAACAAATTAGCCGATGGGCTAAATTCATCTGAATTTATGTACACGGAGATTCCTTTCTTGATCGTAAAAGTACCCTCAGCAGGTTTTAACGATTTTGGCAAAGGAATAATGTTGTATGCATTTTGGGCTAAAGAGCTCCAAGCTATGCACCAGCATAAAATAATGAGTTGGATTTTTTTCATAGTTCTATTGGATTGAATCGTAAAGATATAGGATCGAATTTAAAATCAGTTGAATACTTTATTATAAATTTTAAAAGAAAAATGCTAATTTTGCGACCTAATAAAAACAATTTACGATCTAAATATGACAAAAATTTACAAAAAAGGAAAGTCCTGGCATAACAGCCTATGGATTTTCGTTTGTTGGCTTATCTTTTCAGGAACAGCCATTGCACAAACAAAAACAATTACAGGAAATGTGAAAGACACAAAAGGGGACGGAGTCCCTGGCGTAGCTATTTCGGTCAAAGGTACGCCTACAAAAGGTACCACCACTGATGGAAATGGAAAATTTAGCCTTGGAGGCGTAGACTCTAAGACGGTTTTACGTGTAAGCTCGATTGGTTTTGAAACCCAAGAAGTAAGTGTTGGGAATAAATCGGTCGTGGAAATCACTTTAGAAGAAAATGCAGCTAGCCTTGAAGAGGTGGTTGTGGTCGGTTATGGTGTACAGAAAAAAGTCAATATGACAGGTGCTGTGTCCACGGTCGATTCAAAAATGATTGAGAATAGGCCTACGACCAGTTTGCAATCTGCTTTACAGGGAACTTCACCTGGGTTAATTGTGACTAGAACCAATGGTCAGCCGGGTAATGAAGGCTTAGGAATTCAGATTCGTGGAGCAACTACCGCGAATGGATCCGTTGACCCATTAATTATTTTAGATGGGGTAACCGTTCCTGCCATCACTTTGCAAACGATGAATCAAAATGACATCGAGAGCATTAGTATTCTGAAAGATGCGGCTGCGGCGGCTATTTATGGAGCACAGGCTGCTGGGGGTGTTATCTTAATTACTTCTAAAAAAGGAAAGAATGGAAAAGTAACTTTTGATTATTCGGGTATGTCGGGCGCCGATTGGGCAGCTAATATTCCAGATAGAATGTCTTTATTAGAGGAAGCTAATTTCTCCAATTTAGCACGTAAAAATTCGGGATCTGGTCCTGAGTATTCTGATTTTGACTTGGAGCAAATTAAAAATAATGTTCCTTATTTAGTGAATCCTGCGGATACGACTCAATGGTTATTTTTCAATCAAGAACCATTAGCCAAACAAGTTTTGAAGGATTATACCTCGATGCAAATGCATAATATTTCGGCAAGAGGTGGTACCGACAAACTTAATTTCTTGATTTCAGGAGGATATTACAATAAGAAAGGTTTGTTTAAGGTGGGTCCTGACCAATTGACCCGCTACAATTTGCGTGTAAATTTGGGTGCTAAATTAACGAACAAACTATCTTTAGATTCAAGGATTGCCTATACCAATGAATTGACTGAACAAAGCTCTAGAGGTGCCAATGGACAAGGATTGATTTATGATATTTATCGATTGAGAACTAGGACACCTTTTTTTACGCCAAAAGGTCAATATAATGGGGCAGGTTCAGGAGCGACGACTTATGCTAATTTAGCTGAGGGCGGTTACAATAATATGAGCCGTAATTTCTTTGATGGAACCTTTACGTTCAAATTAGAAAATTTAGTTAAAGGATTAACGTTAAGGTCAGTTGCCGGAACACAATACCGCCGTGGTGATCGCTATATCTTTAATAGAACGGTGCCATTATGGGGTCGTTTTGCCGTAAATCGCTATGTAAACCAAGTAAACTCCTATTCGATTTCAAACGAAGTAACTAAAAATTTAAATTTACAATTTTTAGCGAATTATGATTTGAAAATCAATAAGCACACAATTGGTACTTTATTAGGATATCAGTGGGAAGATTTCCGTTATGTAAATACGGTCGCCGGAGCAAGTAACTTGGTCAGCAATGACTTGCCTACCTTGAACTTAGGTGATGATAAAACGAAAACCAACTCTGAGGCGATTGCAACCTATGCGTTCCAATCTGTTTTTGGGCGTTTTAACTACAATTTTGATGATAAGTATTTGTTAGAAGGTACGCTGCGTCAAGATGAAAGTTCGAAATTAGCCGAGGATGGTCGTACTAAAATTTTCCCTTCCGTTTCAGCGGGATGGAACTTACACCGTGAGTCATGGATGAGTGAATCTTTACAATTCATTTCAGAATTTAAATTACGTGGTTCATGGGGTAGATTAGGGGGAGCATTGGGAAGTACTTTAGGTAATTATGATTATGTAAATCAATTGAACCGAGGGTCTGCCTTAGTGTTAGGAGATTCTAGAACTTCATTTATTTTCCAAGGTTCATTGCCAAGTACGAACCTTTCTTGGGAAACCATCGAAACAACTAATGGAGGTTTTGATATCGGTTTAATGAAAAATAAATTACAGATCAGTGGTGATTACTATGTGAAATCTAATAAGAATATGTTGACACCTCAACAACTTCCTGCCATCATTGGTATCGCTACCCCTCGTAAAAACAATGGAGAGTTGAAATCATGGGGATGGGAATTAGAGGTTAAATATCGCGGAAAAATTGGCGATAAATTCAGCTACAATATTGGCGGTAACTTCTCAGACAATCAAAATGAATTAGTTTCCTTTTCAAACCGAATTGTGGTGGCGAGAGGAAATAATAGTTTGATTGAAGGTTATCCTCTCAATACAATTTGGGGATACCAAACAGCAGGATATTTCTCTTCAGCTGATGAGGTTAAAGCTTGGGCTTTCCAAGATAACCGCACGGGAGCAGGAGACGTTAAATATGTAGACCAAAATGGTGATAAACAAATTACGGTTGGAAAAGGAAGCAAAGCCGACTACGGCGATCTACTATTATTAGGTTCATCAGCACCACGCTATCTTTTTGGATTTAATTTAGGCTTTGAGGTGCATGGATTTGATTTTTCAGCCTTTATTCAAGGTGTGGGGAAAAGAACATTCCTTGCAGGATCCGAATCCGTTGGACCACTTTTAGTTACATGGAAACAAGCGATGGGCATTCACCGCGATTATTGGACTCCTGAAAATCCAAATGCTTTGTTCCCTCGTCCTTTTGTAGGAGCTACACATAATTTTGGAACTTCTGATAAATGGGCATTTAATGGTCAATATGCTCGTTTAAAAAATATCCAATTAGGATACACAATTCCAAGCGCGCTTTCTAAGAAGATTGGCGTTTCACGTGCACGCGTTTATGTATCTGGTCAAGATATCCTAACGGTTTCAGGAATGGGAAAATTTGGTACCTTGTTTGATCCAGAATCAGCGAATAATGCGGACAATGATTACCCGTATTTCTCAACAGCTTCTGTAGGTGTAAATCTTTCGTTTTAATCTATAGACATTTAAAAGAACATTGAAATGAAAAATTCATTAAAAAATATTTTAGCAATAAGTGCCTCATTTTTATTCTTCACGGGATGTGAAGTTGAGAGGCTACCAGAAACCAATATCTCAGATGCCACGTTTTGGCGTTCGGAATCTGATTTAAAAACGGCAAACAATTATTTATATACATTTTTGCCTGATTTTGGTACTGAAGACAACTGGTCTGATGATGCATTTGGTTTAGCATCAAATAATATTAGTGATGGTTCACGCTTAGCTCCTGCTACGGCAACGGCTGATTTTAATAACCAATATTTATTAATTCGCGCAGCTAATAATATCTTAGAAAAAGGTCCTAAAACGGGAATAGTTGCGGCTACTTTAGATCGTTATTTAGCCGAAGCAAGATTTTTTAGAGCTTGGGGTTATTTTAATTTATTGCAACGCTATGGAGGTGTTCCTCTAGTAACCAAAACGCTAACGGATGATTCGCCTGAATTATCTGCAGGATCTGCGACTCGTGAAGAAGTTCTTACGTTAATCATGGCCGATTTAGATTTTGCTGCGGCAAAATTACCTACGCCAACTGCCTTAGGAACAGCTGATTATGGTCGTATAGCCAATACAGCTGCTTTAGCATTCAAAGCACGTGTGGCACTTTTTGAAGGTACCAGAGCTAAATTTCACAACTATGGTGATTCAAAAAAATACCTTAGCCTTGCAGTAGCTGCTTCTAAAGCAGTTATGGATAGCAAGCAACATGATTTGTATGCAGGCCCCTATTTTAATATTTTCCAATATGAGGGAGAAGGTAGGGCTAACAGAGAAAACGTAATGGTAAAACAATACGGAGTAAGCTTAACGGACCGAGTTACATCTCACACCTATTGTAGAGGTATCCTTGAAAATGGAAATAAAAGCCCGACAAAAGCATTGGTAGATTCATACCTAATGAAAGATGGATTGCCGATCACAAAATCTCCTTTATATGTGAAACCAGTTTTATCTACGGATGTATTTGTGAACCGAGATACGCGCTTAAGTGATGACGTTTTGAAAAAAGGGGATTCTTATATTTTCACCAATCCGGTATTCAACGTATCTTCTTTGGTTTTCGCTAAGACAGGATTTACTTTCCGTAAATATTGGAATATCGTTGACTGGAATAACCAAGCATCTTTTATTGACCGTAACCTAATCCGTTATGCAGAAGTATTGTTAATTCATGCTGAAGCTAAATTTGAATTAGATGGAAGTATTTCGGATGCTGATTTAAATTTAACTATCAATCGCCTTCGTAAGCGTGGGGGAGTAGCTGAATTAAGCAATGCTTTTGCAGCGACCAATGGCTTACTGATGCGTGACGAAATCAGACGTGAAAGACGTGTGGAGCTAGCGCAAGAAGGTTTCCGTTACTGGGATTTAATTCGTTGGAAAACAGCTGAAATTGAATTACCAAAACCAATTTTAGGAAACTTTTTCTTTAAGGAATTTGGAACAACTGTGAAGGTGAATTTAACGGCTGATAACTTTATTGTCACTCAAGCAGCTAGTTTCCGTAAATTTGATCCAGCACGTGATTATTTGTGGCCATTGCCAATCAATGAGATCGCTCTTAATCCAAGCATGAAGCAAAATCCAGGTTGGTAATTTGCGCATGATGAAATCTAAAATCCCGTAAGTTTAATGCTTGCGGGATTTTTTTTGTTTCGTTAATTGAATATTTGTAACATATATTTCAGCTCCCTCAGATTGAATCTGAATGCGACCTCTAGAAGGTTGAACTTCTCTGGCCCGATTGACCAAGACTCCATTGAGGTAAACAATTATCTCATTTCCATGAGCGATGCATTCCAAATGATTCCATTCGCCCAACGGCTTTTCTACATCTTGTTTTCCTTTAAATCCGATAACATCTTGCCAGTTTTCATCCCGACCATACCAGTTGAGCCTCCCTTTATTCAAAACGGCTGGCAAACCTCCCTCCTGATATCGATAAGAACCCGCTTGCTTTTCTTTGGCCACTGAAGCTGTAATGCTAAATTTTTCAGACCCATCCCCCACCACCAATATATCCCCAGTTCCACCTTCTATGATTTGACATTCAATCGAATGCATCCAAATTCCAGTGAAACCACCATCTTCGCCGTTTGAATGCAAAAGCAGACCTGAGTCCCTCGCCTTATCAATTCTATTTCCTTCTGTTTTCCCACCCCACCTAAAATCAAGGGCCAATCGATAATTCTCGTATTGCTTTTTAGTGGTGATACAACCCCACTCCTCGCCCGAGATTCTAATTTGTTGGTCCACCACCGTAAAAACATGTTGAGGATCCATATTTTTACCCCTTTTTTGAATAAAAGTATACCAACCCTTTAAATTTTGTCCATTAAATAAGGAGGTGGGGTTTCTATATTTAATCGAATTGGGTTTTGTAACCTGATGCATTTCTTGTCCGAAGAGGATTGAGCCGAAGGAGAAAATCAATACAGTTAAGATAAACTTTGTCATTTTCATGTTTAAAAATTTTAATTTAAACCTTCAGCGAAACCAAAAAATCATCCATGATCAGGCAAAGAGCTATCTAAAGTTGAACAGTAAGGGAAAAATAAAAACAACCACCATCGCCCAAAGAATATAGACAGGAAGGAAATTGGTTATCGCATTTTCCACGCTGCTTTTTTCGTCTTTCTTAAAAACTCGATTAAACAGTCGATAAGCGATAAAAACTAAATTGGCCAGCATCAGAAAATTAGCCCCTAAAATAGCTAGCCGATTCGGAGTTATTCCCCATTCTGAAATTCTAAATAGAATAGCCGTAAATGCGATTCCATTGACAACCATCGTGACAACAGAAAGAGCGAGTAAAATAACGAGGCTCCAAGAGTTCCCAAAATCTTTAGACGTTTCAGCTAAAGAGAACAAGATGATGGCCATGACGCCAAGCAACAATAAATTAAAAACAAGCAAAAAGTTCCGATCATTGTAGGGATCCTTATCTGAAAACAAAACGGCGCCCAAGTAAACGATGAGCATAATCAATACTACAGGGCTACAAATTTTAGCAACAACTGGAGAAACTTTATTGACCAATGATGGGTTTGATTGTGTCAGAAAAGTGGAAATAATAGGCAATGCGGCACCCGCAAAAACAGCTAAATAATCGAAGTAAAATTCCTCGATTTTTACCCCTATGGCCTTAAATAAGCCGATAACGATCGCAGTAAACAGCCCTCCGACAATCACCAATATGCCACTCAGGATTAGAAAGTCTCCATTGAATCGCAAAAAATCCAATCGGCTTTCATTATTTCTCAAATCAAGACCTACGTAATTAATTCCCATGAGTGCCCATAGCAAAAACGGCACATGCAAACAGGCTAATATGATGGTATCGTTATTAGGCAGATCCGGCAAAAAATTAATGTACACTGCCGCTATTGTGAATGCCGCCGCAGTAAATAATATACGAGGCAATGGGATATTTCGTTTCCAAATAAAATAGCTAGCCAAAGCTGGAAAAACGATAAATCCAATGTTGCGTGTATAAAAAAATTCTGGTTTGATTGGAAAAATCGCCGGTATTTTAGCGATTAAACCTGCGGCTAAAGAAGCCAACAATATAAAAATCCAATCATTTTTTGTTCCCCATGAAATCTCTGAACGTTCGTAACTTAACCGAGCATGCCAATATTGGGCCAATTTATCATCCTTTATTTCAGGGTAAATAGCATTGAATGCCTTCGCAAATGCCACACTGTTTGTTCGGTATAATTCCTCTAATTGATCTGGGTGATTGAGTTGATTTAATATTTGTTGGCGCATGGTTAATAGATTATATTGGATTAAGCAAAAAACTCATCCAAGGTTGTTTACTGGATGATTTCAAAAACTAACGCTCAAATTAAACTTTTATTTTTAAATACTATTTACCGTTTATAAAATAATCCATATACGAATAGCCGCTTTAATTAGTGTTCTAATTAAAAAATCATTTTATCTTTGAATACGAATAAACAAAGACCTAATTTACCCAAAAAGCATGCGCATTATATACATCTTAAGCATTACCTATTTACTTTTCGCATGCAAAAAAGAGGATTCAGTCGCTCAAATAATCGCATTGCCCGCCTCATTAAATACGTTGAAAAGCCAACATCCTCGTCTCATGTTAACCAATGAGCGAGTAGCGGAATTAAAAAAACTTCAGCCGACAGATCCTGTTTTAGACAAATACATAAAAGCAGTGATTGCCTCCGCGAATAGTATTGTGACTCGGGCCCCGTTAACGAGAACATTAATAGGTCCAAGGCTATTAGATGTCAGCCGAGAATTGCTTAACCGTACCTCACATTTGGCATTAGCCTATCATTTTTCTGGAGATAAAAAGTATCTCGATGCAGCTACAGCTAATATGAAAACGGTGTGTGAATTTTCGGATTGGAATCCTTCTCACTTTTTAGATGTGGCTGAAATGTCCAATGGTGTAGCGATTGGCTATGATTGGCTTTATCCATTTTTATCAGAAACAGACCGAGCATTCATTCGAAATGGACTAAAAACAAAAGGCTTAGATGAGTATAAAAAAATTTACGAAACGGCTTGGTGGGCAAAAGGAGATAATAATTGGAACCAAGTTTGCCACGGAGGATTGATCGTTGCCTCACTAGCCATCGCCGAAACCGACCCTAAATATGCGGACGAATACATTCCAAAGGCCATTGCGAATCTACCCTACTCAAACAAATTTTATGCCCCGGATGGCGCTTGGTACGAGGGACCGGGTTATTGGGCATATGCCACTGAATACCTTTCCTATGGCATGTCTGCCTTGCAAACGGCTTTGGGAACGATGAAAAATTTAGAGACAACAGAAGGTCTTTCCAAAACAGGCTTCGCTCCTATGTTAACGACGGGGCCGACAAATTACATTTTCAACTTTGCCGATTCGGGTGAAAATAGCAAAGGTACTACCTCGGCTGCCATGTTCTTTATGGCCAACACCTATTCAAACACGGACATTTCAAATTACTTACATAATTACATGTCGGCCACCTCGGCTTTAGCCAAACCTTTTCACGTGGTTTGGTACAGAAGTCCTAGCAATTCCACACCTGCTGTACCATTAGACCACTTGTTAAAAGGAGAATTAAATGATTTAGTCATAATGCGCAGTTCTTGGACGGATAAATTTGCCACTTGGATTGCGGTCAAATCAGGTACAAACAGTTCTCCCCATTCACATTTAGATCTAGGTAGTTTCGAATTAGACGCGGGGGGTGTTCGTTGGGCCAAAGATCTAGGCTCCGACGATTATAACCTAGATGGATATTGGACCATGGGAGTCGGCGGCAAAAGATGGTCCTATTATAGACTTGGTTCTTTAAGTCATAACGTGCCTATTTTAGGAAACAAAAACCAATACGAATTAGCCAAAGCTACCTTTTCTAGTACTGCATTAAATGTTTCTGAGCCTAATGCAGTCTTAGATTTAAGCCAGGCTTATCGCGATTATTCGAGCAAATCTACCCGAAAAATAAGTCTAGTGAACAACCGAAAAGACATAGTCATCGAAGATGATTTTAATATCAAATCGGCCACAGAAGTAGCCTGGGGCATGACGACGGATCAATCCATCGAGATATTGCCGAACGGAAAAGCCATTCTCAGAAATGCGACCATCACGACAAAAACCTTAGAAGCTGAAATCATTAGCCCCGCAGGAGCTAAATTCACGATTGAATCGGCTAGAAAATCAGCACCCGAAAAATTAAATACGGGAACGCAAAGACTAATGGTCAGGATTGCCAATCAAATAGGAAATGTTAAATTGCAAATCAAACTAAGCCCCAAAGGCTAAATCTAAACCTCCAATTTATGAAAAAACACTTGCTCTATGTAAGCTTAATTTTAATTTCTGCTTTGGCAGAAGCACAAGTAACTCCTCGTAATTTTTTAGCGAAAGCCTTCAGTAAAGAAATGGTGCAAAAGGCACTAATTTCACAAAAAGACTATAAGCCTTACCCAAAAACGCGTGCTGAATGGGTCAATATCATCCCAGAGGATGAGCAAAAACAAATCATTAAAAGAGCTGAATCGGTTTTAAATAAGCCCGTTCCGGTGATTGATGCAACACTTCTAATGGAATATGTACGATCGGGTGATCGAGAAGAACATGGTAAAATTTCGTTCGGAAAACGAAATAGTCTGATGGAGCTCGTAATCGCAGAGACACTAGAAGACAAAGGCCGATTTACTGAAAAAATCATGAATTATGTCTGGTCTATATGTGAAGAGACCTATTGGGGAGTTCCTGCACACTTGTCGGTCCAAAAAGCGAGAAGTGGAATGCCGGACGCGGAGGACCCGACGGTCGATTTATTTGGGGCAGAAACAGCCGTGGGACTAGCGCTGACCGACTATTTCGTAGGGGACAAATTGGATAAAATCTCTAAACTTCTTCGTAAACGAATCTACTTAGAGGTTAATAAAAAAATCCTCACGCCGATCTTAGCCCAAGAACGTTATAATTGGCTCAGTAAAACACGTGCCGTAAACAACTGGAATCCATGGATAATTTCAAATGTGATGTTGGCCAATTTACTTCTAGAGAAAAATGAAGCAACTCGGCTTTCACATGTATATACCCACATGAACTACTTAGATCTATACTTTAATGGATTAGGAGATGATGCGGGTTGCGATGAAGGTCCATCGTATTGGTTTGCCGCGGGAGCAAGTGCATTTGATGCACTCCAAGTATTGGCGTCGGCGACCAATGAAAAATGTGAAATTTACAAAGAGCCATTCATCCAAAAAATGGCCTCCTATGTATACAAAATGCATATTTCCAATGACTACTTCGTGAATTTTGCCGATGCGGACCCTACCTTGAAACCAGATGGTATCATGCTCTATCGTTTTGGTAAGGCGCTAAATGATGCTCCTTTGATGGCATTTGGTCAGTGGGCCACACAAAATTTTGATCCGGCCATCAGTATGACGGGATATCAAAAACACAGACATCTTTGGAATTTAATGGCTTTTAGTTCCATGCCAAAGGAAAAAATAGCTCATCCGGAGCTTGGCGACTATTGGTTTAATGATATCCAAGTAGTGACCGCACGACATAAAGACTTGTTTTTTGCGGCACATGGTGGTCATAATGCTGAGTCGCATAACCACAATGATGTAGGCGATTTTGTTTATTATGCGAAAGGTGAACCTATTATTATCGACGCAGGCCGAGGAAACTATACGGCCAGGACTTTTTCTGCGCAGCGTTATTCACTATGGTTTACTCAATCTGAATACCATAACTTACCATTCATAAATGGCGTAGGCCAAAAAGCAGGTCGGGAGTTTGAAGCCAGCGCAGTGAGTAATTTCATGAATGAAAAAGCGGCGGGAATGTCTTTGGATTTAGCGAAAGCCTATCCAGCGGAAGCAGGAATTAAAACGTGGAAAAGAACTTTGCAATTGAATAAAGTGAAAGGCCAAGTAGAAATCAAAGATCAGTTTGAGCTTTCTGAAAATAAGCAAGGGGTCCAACAAGCCTTCATGACTTTGTGTACGATTGATTCTTCT
>SXGQ01836128.1_pt1 | contig 54106 bp, 40 predicted proteins | sample 3178371 | NCBI WGS metagenome assembly SXGQ01 (sample SAMN11356859, study PRJNA531348) | freshwater metagenome | isolation source: freshwater sample F1-20 | place: China: Fuxian Lake, Yuxi | collected 2017-12-25 | reverse complement strand
CTCTTCTTGTCTGGCGCGGCGGCAACTGCAGTCGTCGTATTTCTGGTTTCTAAACGCTCGTCAAAAGAACTCAGGCTCACACCTCAAAACGAGTTGCGTGTCAACACTTTAAATACTGAAGACCAACTTGAATATCAAGTTCGATTTTATCCTTCTTCGTCTCGTTGTTGTACCAATTCAGTATCTTTTGTTTCATCTTCTAATTCCAATTTACCTAAATTATTATGAATGTTGAATTGTAAATGTTTTAATGAATCTAATGAATTCTTATCGAAAAATGATTTTAATTCATTAACTTTATCCTGTAAAAGCTGTTCTTTCAATTCCCTCTCTCTATTCCAAGAAATTATATTTTTAACATTTTGAAAAATTTGAATTATTTGAGTTTCGTCAAATTGAACCGCAAATGAAAAACATCTAGACTCATTTTTAGTTGCCGGTTGTTCTACCGTAGTTTCAGGATTTACGAATTTTTTTGGTAATTTCCATGTTGAAGGGAACTCGATATCTAATGATAGATAGTTTTCAAGTTTTCTGATTGAAATTAGATATGGGAAAATCTCTGATAGTTCGTTATACATTTTAAAGTTTGAAAATATATGTTATTATGTATGAAAATGTAATCACAATTTTGTAAAAATCAAATTCAGTTAAATCTAAAGGTTTAGGTGGTGTGGAGATTACTGATATAATGAATCTCCACACATACCTAAAATTAATTAAGATTGAAAAAATAAAAAAATAAAAGAACAGATTACTCATTCTCACTTTTTCTGTTTTCCAAAATTTCAGTTCTCAAAGTTTGCAAAAGAGCTTTTAGTTCTTGAGCGTTCTTTCTTGCTCTTGTTCCAGCACTTTTGTTTCCTTTATTAAACTTTGCAACTTCAACTGACATTTCTTCAGTCAATGTTTTGATTAAATCAATTGTACTTTGTGGTTCCATAATTGTTATTTTTTTATAAGAATAATTTTTAATTTTTTATTGTAAATGTTACTTTTCAATATTACTATCCATTAATTTATATATCTCGGTTAGTAAATCCAAATCGGATTTTGAAAACCCTTTATCTCTTGAGAATAAATCATCTAAAAATTTGGATACGGACTTCTTAACTGTTTGGTCTTTTTGATTATAAAATACATCACCTAGAAATGATTTAAAGTATATTTTGTGATTACCTTCTTGTAGAAACTTAATGTTCTCTTTTTTAAAGTTCTCAATTGTTTTATTCCAACACCAATCAAAATGATTTAAATTATCTTCATCCGTCATTTGAATTTCACTTTCAAATTTACCGTCTTTGTCCCCAAAATAAGTTTCATTAATTAGGATTACTAAAGAAACACAAAAGTCTCTATATAACTCCGCCCTCTCATATATAATATTGTTGACGCTGAACCATATTTTAAGTTCTTCGTCAGGTACGGGTTTTGATATCCAATTTATAAAGTCCATAAAAAAAAATTCCCTAATCTCTTAGGGAATTATAATGTTAAATTTAAAAAAATATATATTATTGAGTTTTTTTATTATAACCCATTAAATGTTGAATTTTATTAAATTCTTCTTTGATTAAATTATTTCTCTCAGTCTCACTCTCAAGTTGTTTGAATATTTTATCCACTTTGTCAACACCACCCATGTCCTTACTCTTAACAGGTTGTTCTTGTCTATTGTAAGAAATTTTTTGTTTATTGATTTGGTGGAATCTATCTTTTCTAACTTTATTCTTTTTCTTATTCACATCAGTCTCAACCGCATTTGCATATTTTGGTGAGTTACCAGTTCTTTCAGAACCTTCAATAGTATCTTTCATCCAATCTTCATTTGGGTGTATCTCATCATAATTTAATGCTTCCATTCCATTACCGTAAGCAAAATTGTCAATAAACTCATCAGCAGCGTCAGTATTACGATAAGCAACAGTTTTCATTTTACCTAATTTACCGTTAGTGTCAGGGAAATGTTTAGGGTTAGTTTCATAGTCGCCTTTTGACCCATTTTTAAGATATTCCTTCATTTTTTTAGTAACATTTCTCAAATAGTCATCATTCTCTTTCTTAGACGCTTTTTGATTTTTTTCAGTAACATCTAATCCTTTTACTCTTTCTTCAGCAACTAATTTCTCAATTAAGTTAACAATCTCATCCTCACTTAAATAAATCTTAGATTCATTCATCTTTTTAAGATTTAGAGCCAAATTAACTTGTTTTGAAGTTTTCAAATCAGATTTAGATAATTTCTTATCCCCTTCAGCCTTTTTCTTTAATTCTACAGATTTTGATTTTAATTCACTTGACGGTATCTTTTCATCTTTACCAACACCCATTTTCTTTTTTAAAGCTCCTGGTTTGTTGATAGCATCTTGAATCCATTTATTATCTTTCTTCTTTTTGTCAGATTTACCTTCTCTCACTTCATATGTTTTACCATTGAGTTCAAAAGAAGTTTGCCCATTTTCTCTAGCGTTTTTAAGAGCCATACCAAAAGCATTACCTTCAGACACTTGTCCCTTCTTTTTGTTTCTTAACACTTTAAAATCGTTGGCTCCGATTTTGTTTTTTGGGTTAGCTTGTTTAGCAATATATTTTTGTTTGTTAGTTAATTCAGCTTCACCAAGTTCATTATCAAGTCTATCTATCAATTCATTAACATCCATAAATCCTTCTTCCTCCTCAGTATAATCAAATTTATTTTTAGGATTAATATCTTCAACATCATACAATCCTTCTTTAACAGGATATTTTTTACCATTAACTACAAATGATTTTTTACCAGCCTTTCTTGCCTTATCTAAAGCTCCGGAAAACTCATTACCTTCATCAACATCTTCCTCAGAAATATCATCAGGCATAGCATTCAATGTAACTTGTTGGTCCCACTCATTAGTTTTAGATTTTTTTGATTCTTTTAAAATACGATTAATCAATTCGTCTTCAATTTGACTTAATCTATTTGAATTGGATTTTTTCATTTTTTCGTTTTTATATAAATATAATGAATTTTACTTATTTCTTATTTGATTTTGAATTATGAACTTAACATAAGTCTCACTCAAATTATATTTTTTAGACAGATTACTTATAACATTCTTTACAGTATCGTTTTCAAAAATTTTTAGAGCCTTCATGTCTCCTTGATTACAATACGGAAAAGTTTTACACTTTTTCTTAACAGTAACAAATTTACCTCCAGGAATTATTGGTTTGTCATAACCTCTAAAATCTTTTTTGGACATGGACTTCGCCCAAATTGATGGTTGTGAGTATGACCCTACAGAAGCCGAACCTGTAGCCTCTTTTGTTTCAACTTTTTTAGGTGTTTCTTTAAAAGAATTTCTTACAAACTCACTATCTTTAAACGCCACAGGTGCCTCAAATGTCCCGGTAGAACCTCCAGTAGATGCCGCTTCATTATTTTCTTTTTTCTTCTTACCCTGACAATGAGCTCTTTGACTAAATCCTTTTGGATTATTACAATCAATACTGTCTTTATATTTTTTAGACCATTTTTCATCCAACTCCTCTTCCTTTCCTGCTCTTTGGTATTTTCTTTTTTGAATGAATGGGTCATCAGTTGTTGCATTTGGTGTTCCGTATGTTTCACTTGATGTTGGTCCGTATTTTGCCCTCTTTTTAAATTCTACAAAATCAGGGTCGTCTTGTAAGTCTTTTGAAAATTGTCTTTTAGCATTTAATTTTTTATTCTCCCCAATTTCACTAGCCATGTTAATAGCGTCTTTGTATGCATCTCCTTGATACGCCGAAGCGTCAGGGTCCTTTGCACTAAAAGTAGATACATTTTTAAACATTTCTTGTCTAATACCTTCTTTAAATTTATCACCCATAATTAAATTATTCGTTAGGATTAGTTTTCTTTCTTGATGCTAAAACTTTAGCCCATCTTGATTTGAATTTTTCATAATAAACTTGTATTTTAGAAACAAGTTCAGTAAAATTGTCATCAATCTTAATCATTTCACCATTAAGATAAACTCCATTATTTTCACCAATACTAAAATAGAAATTCAAATCGAAATCAATTATTTTACCTGACCAATCCACATTATTTTCATAGACATTTAATCTATCAAAATCAACTAAGTCAGAGACCTCTTCAACAAACTCATCCATAGTTTCTTGGAAAGCGGTTTTTTCATCTGTTGTTAAATCCAAATCGGATTTATCTTTTCCGTGTAATGTTATAATACCACCAGAAATTCTGTATGATTGTTGTTTTTCTTCCTTTGGATTTTCTTGATTCTCAATTTCTGTTTCAACACTTTTAGCAACGTTTGTTTTTCTAATTGGGTTTTCATCATCAACCTCAAGTAGTAATCCGTGCTTAGACTTAATAGAATTAGTTTCTTCTTTTAAGAATTTTTGGTCACCAAAAAGAACTGATGACTTTTTTAATAAATTTTTTATTTCATCGTACTGACTCATTTTCTAAAAATTTTTCAAATAATTCAAAATTAAATGCCGGACTCAAGTCTGTAAAATCTTCGTGAATGTTACTCTTGGAAAGTATTCCAGAAAAGTTTTCAATTCCGTTAATTTTTGTATTGTGTCCAATACATTTATTTGTAACTTTATTTTTATCTATCAGAAATCTACAAAGTTCAGCGGTTTTTTCTATTTGAATTTCAGGATACTTATCCCAAAAAAAATAGTCCCTCCACTTTCTTTCATAAACTTCTTCCTTATAAATATCTCCAATCCAATTAAGATAATAATTTGTTAATGGTATTTTTTCTAACCATCCCAAATTTTCTAACACTACTACAATAGCGTTTCGATTAGTAGATAGGTTTTCAAAAAATTCTGAATACTTTTTATCCCCCAAAAAATTAAAAATTTTACCCTCTTTTGTGATTAGGTAATGTGGAACTTTTGGGTTATTACCATTGTATCGATATTTTAACCCATTAATATAATCAGAATAATTTCGAAAAGAGTTACAAAGAATTATTTGTTTCTTATTTTTAGAAACTCCCTTTGATGATAATTTATTTATTGATATTTTTTCAAACATTATAATTGTTTGGTATATCTCAATCTTTTTATTTCAGGTTCAACCTCTTCAACTTTAATCTCTGAAGGTTGCATAGTTTCCAAAACCTCCTGAATTTTAACTAAATCTTCTTCGGTAGGTCTGACAGGTTCTGAGTCATTAATAACCTCAATAGGACCTGAATAATTACTAAGTGCGGTTTCTATTCGATTAATCTCCTCGTCAGTTGGGGTGTATTTTTCATCTTTTACCTTTTCATATTCCTCCTTACCAAACTTTTTACTTAATTCAATAATTTCTTCTTCGGTAAGTTCAGGTACAATTACTTTAGTTTCTTTCTCAGATTCTTCAGAGAACTTAACCAACATATGAGCAAATGTTAGTGATATAATTGGTAGTAATCCTCCTGATAAAAACGATACAATTGTTTTATGACTATTCAAATCAGTTCTTTCAATCCCCATATTCTCAAATAATCCACCAACCATAGCAACCCAATCTTGGAATGATTGGCCTGTTTCGTCAATGTAAGTAAATGAAAAGAATATGTTACCTATCATCTGAATTAAAGTGACAACAAAAAATGGGAGGTATACAAACCTTCCCATTCTAACTGATACTGCAGCTAAAGCAGATAATGCCGCGATTTCAATTCCTACTGATAAATAAACTGCCCACGTAATCGGGTTTGATAATCCATAAAAAGATGTGACGTGTGATATTGATACGAATGCAACTAGTAATATTGGGATTACGAAGGCAGTTATTATTATGTTTCTTAAATTTTTATGTAACCAATTTTTCATTTACCAGATTCACTTCTATAATGGTTTATTGGCATATGGTCCTTATCTGATAATTCTTCAATGATAAGTGTTTGCCACATTGTTGTATTCTGTAAGACATTAATCATCTCATCTTGAGTTACAACAATTTTTGTCAAAGAATCAACTTTAGTAGTTAAAGTTTCAACCTTCTTCTCTGTTGATTTAACTTGTGTTCCTGTCCCGCATCCCTTCAAAAAAATAAAAAGGATTAAAACAAATGTTGCGATTGGTAGATATTTCTGAATTTTTTCCATAATATATTTTTTTATAATATAATATTAATAAATATTAATTAAAGATAATCAAACAAAATTCCAGACTCATTTCTTAACTTTCTCAGAGCCTTTTCTTTAATTTGACGGACTCTCTCTTTGGTTAGATTGAAATCTTCCCCAATATCTTCCAATGTTCTTGGGGTTCCTGATAATCCAAAATAATCTTCAACAATACATCTTTCTCTTTCATCTAAGATAGTTAGAATTCCTACTAACTTTTCTTTCATAGCATCATTATTATTAAATGAATGGTCAGGCATCAATGAATCTTGATTAACAATAATATCAATAAGGGTATCACCTTCTTCATTAATTGTATTATCTAAACGAATTGTTGATGGTAGATTTGCAAACTTACCTGATAATTCGGTCAACCCCGCATCAGCGTTACGTTTTTCCTTTTGTAATTCTTGGACAACGTTAACTGGTAGACGAATGGTTCTCGCATTCTCATTCAAAGATTGTAGAATTGACTGTCTAACCCACCACACCGCATATGATATGAAACGTAAATTTTTAGACCAATCAAAGTTCTTAATAGCTTTAAGTAAACCAATATTTCCTTCAGCAATCAAATCAGGTAAATCCAATCCTTGATTTTGGTATTGTTTAGCAACAGTAATTACAAAACGTAAATTACCTTCAATAAGTTCTTGCTCAATTTTTTTCTTGTCAAATTCTGTGATTTCAGGATTCAACATTTGTTTTGATAGTTCCCTTTCTCTATCGGGTGTCATTACATCTATCTTTCTTAAATCACGTAGATAGTTGTAGATTTCTTCTTGATTGAACGGGATGGACTGGTTTTTTTCTCTCATATTGTGTCAGTATAATTGTTTAAAAAGTTTATTTCTTTGTCAGTTAATGATTTAAATCCTTTGTCTGAAATTTTTTCCAAAATTAAATCTAAATTTAATTCTACATCTATAAATATATTATTTTTCTCATTTTTATTTAACACTCGAACTATAATTTCATTATTTTTTTGTCTAAACAAATCCAATAAAATACACTTAGTTTTAAATTGTCTCTCCTCAATACCATCTAACATTTTGTCAACACTCTTACACCAATCTTTAGCATTTTTAGAAAATTCATTAACATTAAAACCTAAAATATCAGATTTTTGTTTATTCGAAAATTTGTTAGATAATCCGACTAAAAATGTATATAATTCTTCTTTATTAGTATCAAAAAAAGTTACATAATCTTCTTTACCATAATGAATGTTTTTTGGATTAATTTTTAAATACTCATCTTTAAAAGATTCAATATCAAATATTTCATATTTATTATATTTGTTAAAAAATTTTTTATTTTTTAAAATATTTTTTAAATCTTCTAAATTATTATCAGTATGAAGATTAAAAATTACGTATTTGTCTTTAGAACTATAAATGTATTTAAATTTAAAAAGTCTATTATGAATCTCTTCAATATGGAAACCTAACTCATTAACAGGAATAAATTTCCATAAACTTATTTTTATTATGTAATTTTTCATTTGACAAATATACACATAAAAACAGTACCTCCAAAGAATTATTGAGAAACTTTGGAGATATTATCTGTTTTTGTGATTTTGATTACATTGTCCGCCCAATTTGAAATCATTGGGTTGTGAGTAATAACAAGAATGTTTTCAAAGTATTCTTTAATCTTAATAAAGAACTCATATACCATTTCAAGGTTATCGTTTGATATCTTACCAAATACCTCGTCAAATACTGTGATGTTTGGTTTAGGTAAAGAACAAACCTTAGCAAGAACCGCTCTCAAAGCAAGTGACGCAATTGTTTTCTCATATCCCGAACCTGTGGTCATAAGTTTTTCAACTTGGGTGTTGTTATCAATCATCCAAAACTCAACCTCATTCTTTTCACTAATACGGATTTCCAATCTGAAATAACAAGAATCTTGTAATAGTCGTTGTAACTCAGAATTAATAAGTGGCATCATACTCTTCATAATTCGTTTAGCAATTCCATTCTTACCAAACAATTCCAAGTATAATTTATACTTAACTTCTTTCTCTTGTTCCTCAGCAATCTTTTCAATTGTTTTTAAGTTAGACTCAATCTTCTCTTCATTTTGTTTAATTTGAAACTCTGAGTTTGTAATCGCTCTTTGTACTTGTTCCAACTCCCTTTTTAATTCTTCCAATCGTAAGTTAGCCTTAATTATCTGACTCTCGATTTGCTCATTAGATTTAATAACATCTTGCATCTCTCCGTATCGGTTGAGTTTTGCTTCAAGAGACTCTCGTTTAGTTTGGAGAGTTTCAATGGTAGCTTGGAACTTTTCAAATACCAATTTGTTCTTTTCGTATTCATCAAAATCTTTTTTAAGTTTTACAAATGCCTGTTCTTTGTCGGATAATTCCTGCATTAAACCCTGTATTGAGGTTCTTTGCTCAATAAGTCCATCAAGTTCAGCAATTTTTGATTGTGTGATTGCAGCATTCATTAATTCAATACCACAGTGTTCACATTTAATCCCACCACTCACAGAACTCTTTAACTTTTCAATTGAGAATATGTTCGTATCAACTTCAACCTTATTCTTATACGCCTTTTGGTATTCTTCTTTAATCTTATCGTGATTCTCTTCGTTGTAAAACTCTGATGGTTCAAGGATTTTGATTGCGTCACGTAACCCAACGTTATTATCAATTTGTCGTTTGAAGTCATCAATCTCCCTTTGTGTTTGTTCAGGGTTCATTAATGTAAGTTCTTTCTCAACCGCAACTTTTGATTTTAACAAGTTATCACGATATTCCTGTCCTTTTTCAATCCTTCCATTAACATCTACAATCTTTGTTTGGTCTTCTTTAATTGTAGTTTTGATTGTTTCATTTAACATAACCAACTCTCCATTTTGAGTCTTCAGTGACTCTGTATTGTAGATGTTGGAAATCATTGATTTGGAAAACACCGAATAGATTTCTTTACCTGTTTCTTCTTTCCTTTTAAGAAAATCAAGTCCCAAGAATCTTGATAGGACTTGTCCACGTGCAGTTGGTTTAGCCTCCAACAAATCTTCAAGATTAGTTCCTGTGGTCAGAATAGTCATCAAGAAATCATCATAACTTCCAATAGATGTTTTGATGAAGTTCTCGGTCTCACGTCGTTGTTCACCTGTGAATTTAACCAATGAACCATCAGGATATTTCTTAAAGAAATCTAATTCAGTTTTAACATTCCATTCACCAGCTTTTGATTTCTTACGTTCAAGTTCACGAACAATGATATAATCCTCACCATCAATAACAATTTCGCCGCGAACAGATACTTTGTCCTTTCCTGAATATCGGTTAAACACCTCTTCAGCCTTGTTTGTCTTTGTAGTTGTATTGAAAAATAAGAATAACAACAAGTCAACGGATAATACGGTCTTACCTCCGAAGTTGGGTGGGTCAGATTCAATTACAGTGATACCCCCTAACTTTTCAAAGTTAAGGGTTTGATTATCACCGTAAGATAAGAAATTTGAGAACTCAATCTTTTTAATAAACCACTTTTTGAACGTCCCCACCTCTTCTTGTTCTGCAATCATTTTATTATTAACTGCTGAATCAATTTTTAGAATGTCTTCGTAAAGATTTACTTGTCCTTTAGATTCAAGAATGGATTTCATAAGTTCATGTTGAAAGTTCTCATCCATAATATTGAATGATACATCCACATTGTCCTGAACTTCTTCACTCTTTTTAAGTTTGGTAATAACATTAACACTTGTGGTGTTATACTTCTTTTGGAAGTAATGTTTTACATTCTTTAATTTTTCTTGTGTGAAGTTTTCAGGAGCATCTTCCCATACGACTTGAACGTATGGGTTCTCCAACTTTTCAAAATCCAAATCCTTAATCATCTTTACTCTTTCTAAATTTAGCGGTTTGTCAAATAGGTCCATTAAAATGGAGAATTACCATTTGGTTTGTAATCAATTGTGATACTGTCAGTTTCATTTGTACCTTCAAATGAACCTACTTCATCATTTACTTGTTCTGATTCAACAACTTCTGAAGTTCTATCCAAGACCTCTTGTTCTTTGGCCTTCTCATACTCTTCTTTCAATTTGTTAATTTGTTCCATCATCTTGGCTTGATACTCCTTTTGGAATTTTACTTCTTGAGCTTTAACTCTTTTTGTACGAGCCTGTGACTTTTGCTTGTGGTTTTTTCTTTGTTTTGACTTTGGCATATTTATTTGTTTTTAAAGATTTGTATTTGTTGGTCGGTTTTCTTCAAACCATTCTACCATTCCATTAAACGCCCACACGAAACCTGAGGCTAATAGTCCATCAAAGAACCAAGAAATGTATGGTGTTAGATTAAATAATTCGTATGTTGGTGAGTAAACTAACGCTCCTGTAAAGAACCCTACCCAAGTTGAACAACACATCATACAGGTTATAATTCCCGCAATGAAATCAAATAAATGTGAGAACACAGGTATTTTACTTTCACCCCATCTAATAATGGTGTTTCTTAAATTTTGAAATATACTTCCGTAAACCATAATGTTCGTAAACCCGTACGCCATTATGAACCATGCTAATAATACTGTCATAATAAATCTTTTAAGTTTGAATTTTTCATATAGAAAGCATAAGAACTTTTTGTTAGATTTTCAAGTTCCGTAATCCTTTTGTTTAATTTTTCTATTGTTTCATTTTTATCCCCTATTTGACCATTTAAAGCCATAAGTGTTTGCTGTAATTTACTACATTCAGCTTCTTTTCTATCGTCTAATTTACCTTTGAGAATATAAATTTCATTTTGGAGTTCTTCAATCTTTTCAGTATTTTCAATTGCCTTTTCAACAATAACTTCTTTCTCAACTATAACCTCTTTAACAACTTCCTTTTCAAATTCTCTTTCAATCACGTCAGGTAAAGTCCCTTGGTTAAGTAAACCATATTTTTCAATATAATATCCTTTACGAAAACACAGTTTAACAAATCCATCTTCGTCAGTAATCTCATTTAACTTACAGAAAGATTTGAAATCCTCAATATCTTGTTTTGATAGATTAATAATTAACGAGTCTTTCTGTTCCATTTTCAATATCTTCGTATGAGTTTATTCTGAAAGCAACAAACGGTTTTGGATTGTGCAAATCTACGGTAATATATTCATCTTTCTCAACATCATATATACCATATCCGTGTTTAGTAATCGTTTCACCATAGTTTTGACATATTGTTGAACCAATCATATAGGCCTTCTTTCCTCCAGGTATATCAAAGATTTGTCTTTTATGAATGTCTCCACAAAGAACCAAATCACATCCGTCAAATTTTGATGATTCAAATCCATCCTCAAACTTGAATCCAAGATTTGTAGTCAACCCTTGGACTGGTCCATGAAATAAACCAATCTTAACTCTGTCAGATTTTTCAATATCAGGTGGAATATTATGGTCCATAAGTGAATATACACACCAATCAATATTTTGGTCTTGGTACACACCTCTATTCTTATAATAGACAACCATATCGTTTTTAAGTGAATCCACAACAGGAGTCAAAGCATCCAATCGTTCCATATTGTTTTCAAGGAAGTCGTGGTTACCAGGTATTAAGATTGTTTTAGCAATCTTGGAACATTCCGTTAATACCCAAGCAATAAACTCAACAAGTTCTGGAGTCATTTGATTTTTTGAGTGAACCAAATCACCTGTAAATACAATTCGGTCAGGAGCAATATCCTTCCATTGTTTGAAGGCGTCTTCCATAATAGATTTATAAAGTGAATGGTCTTTGAATAATCTGACGTGTAAGTCAGAAAAATGTAATATTTTATTAATCATCTATATTATTTTATAATCCACAAAAAAGTCTGTTTAAGTCAAATAAAATTAGACATTTATCATTGTACTCATTATCACCTTCAAAACAATTTTCATTTATTAAATAAATTGGTTTAAAATTGAATGGAGGTATCATTAAATTAATTGGTCTCCACCCCCCATTTTCAATGTCCGAGTTATATGTCCATTTTGTAAAAGAAGTAGTTAACAAATATTTACTGTCACTTTTTATTATATTATTTATAGCCTTCTCAATATTTTTATAATCAAAATGTCCTAAAATATCTCTAACAAAAATTAAATCAACTTTGGGTAACTCATCTTCTGTAATATCTAACACTTTAAAGTTTTTATCTTTATACTTTTTTATATTATTATCAATCATACTTTCAACAATGTCGGCTCCAATATATTCAATGTCACCAAAATCAACTTTACTCATCCAATTAAAATCACCACATGGTATATCTAAAAAAGTTTTTATTTTAAATTTTTTTAAAACTTCAGGTAATTCTTCTCTAATAACTTCAGTACTTTTTAACTCAGAGCCCAACCCTGATTTACTTTCTTCGCTAGTCCAAAGATTTTCTTCATAAATTTTGGTAAATACTTCTTTTAATTCACTCATTTTGTATTGTAATTGTTAGTTTATTCAAAGAATGGATTTAATTCGTCATTAATATGACCACACTTAATACAAGAGTAAGTTGGGAATGGTACAACGGTATCCTCTGATGAACCTGTTAAAAGTTTCGGTACTTTCTTTAAGTAGGTAACCTCTTTAAATTGGTCAAATCCACAGGACTCGCACACAATAAAGTCCATTTCTCGTAAATTAATTCTTGGTTTCTCTAGTTCCATATTACTTATTTAATAAAATTATTCCTACTCCTGTTCCTGTTAATGTCACACCAGTCATCATCATAAATGGTCTTGTGGATTGACTAATAAATGGTCGGTAAACCCATCCTGTACTTGTTGGTCTTTTCCATGCTTCATTCCCCTCATATATGTCTAACCCAATCATTGTTAAACCACCAATGACCATTGTTATTCCAACTTTTCGGTTATCGTCAGCATCAGATTGCCACACATTTCTAACCGCTTGAATGCTTTTTGGTTCAACATATAACTTAGGTTCTTTAATGTCTAAAGACATTTGACCATAACTTTGCAATGAAAATAACAAAGTTAGAATTAACATTACTTTACGCATTCTTGTGAATTTTGGCATTTATCATATGCTGCACATTTTGGATGTTTTGAAACACATCCTGTTAAAACGGTAAGAGTTACCCCTAAAATAATTCCTCCTAATAGGGATAATAATAATTTTTGTTCGTTATTTTTCATAGTTTTATAATTATAATCATAAATACCCCAACGGTCAAATCAAATATTTCTTAATATCCATTTCCATAATAGTATTCAGCACTTCTTGTGGAACTTTGTATTCAGTAAATTCTGAATTATCCTGCAATAATACAACAACACACCCATATAATTTCAAATGTTCATATTTTGACCCTTCCAACATTTTCAACAATAATTTACCATACAAAGGTAACTGAACGTAGTAATGACCAAGTGCATTGTTTGGTTGACTTTCAAATGGTTTATACATTGATTTGGTAAACTTGTTGGTTAAAAAGTTTTTTGGTTTGTTTGTTTTCCAGTCTGTAATAACCAATCCAAAACTATCTTTTGTTCTATTAACAATTAACCATACTTTATCGGGTTGTCCTGTATACCCTAAAACAGGATGACCTAGAACCATTTCCGTATCAAGTAGAATCGCCCCTCTATCCTTCATTAACTTTAAGAATTTAGAACCAGCAGTAATCATACTATCACCTTTCAATATCTGTTCAATATCACATTCAAAGATTGGTTGTCGGACTTCTTTATACCCACCATTTTGTTCAATAACTTTCTTTTCAAGCATATAGTGAACACGACTACCCATATTTGTCGAGTAATCACCGGCAGCTGCCCATTCTTTCTTTAATTGTTCTTGTAAATCAGGGTCACCACCACTTTTCTTATACGACGCTTCCTCAACTGGAAACTCCTCATAAAACTTTTTAATAACCTTTGATACTGATGGGAAATTGTTTTTAACTTCCCCATCCACATCCTTCATAAAATACGTATGAGTATCTTCAATAAAGGTTAAGTTTAACTCTTCTTGTTTTTGCTTGATGATATCCCGTATCTCTAAGGCAACTTCATTTAAATTCATTTTAATAATTCATTTGATAAAAATAATCATTGATGTTACCTCTTAGGTCGGCAACATCTTTTCCTTTTGGTGGTTTTATTACCTTAACTCTCCCTCTTAACTTACCACCATTAAGGGTGTTATATAATTTTTTTGTATTTTCCCACGCATCTTCATCCAAACAAATAATAATGTCTGATTCAGCTTTGGTGTAAATAGATTCAAATAATAAGTCATACATTATCTTACCTAAAAGTATAACTGGATTTGGGACAAACATCCCATCAAAAACTCCTTCGCATATGTAAATTGGTTTTGTCCAATCAATCAACCTTTCATTAAAGATTATCTTTTGTTTCTCCGCTTCAGGATTTTTATACTTTGTCTTGGTGTTAAACCACGCTCTTGATACAAAATAGTTTAACTCATCTTCAAGATTATAAGATGGAACAATTATCCTTCCAGCATATTCACCATCAGATGCAAATCCAATATTATATTTTTCAATAATGTCATCTGTAATTCCCCTTGAACGAACATAGTTTAATGCCTGTTTATGAGGGGGATAATTTGGGTTAATGTCTTTGAATAATGTGAATTCTTTTGGTAGTCGTATCTTATTATATTCTCTTTCCCTTTGTTTGTGTTCTTCGGGACGGAACATTTCATAAGTTTTCTTTTGGTCTTTGGTCCCAAAGTTGTCAATCAGTTTACCTAATACTCCGTGTGTTCCACTTGTTTCAGAACAAGACCAACACTTATATACGTGGTCATAAATATTTATCTCAAGATTACCTTTATTCTTCCCATCATCACAGTAAGGACAATTGACAGATATTTGTCCTTTTGATTGGTAATAATGTTTTTCTCTACCAAAGATATCCCTGATAATATCAACTATTACTTCTGATTCAATATTCTCATTCACTCAGCAATGATAAGAATAAAATCTTAAATTACCAAATATTATCTTGTTTCATTTTTCCCAAGACACAGGTGTAAGCATCTGTTTGGTCAAAATTTTCTTTTTTCAAAGTATTATTACGAGTATATTGCCAATTGATTTGTGGTTCTTTTTTAGCAACTAATTTCCAAATTATTTCCTTCTTGTCACAGTCTTTAGGATACCCCCCAAATAAGACATGCTTACCTTTATCGTTTGGTTTAACCAATTCAGGAAATGCATATTTTCGTGAATTATAAGTAGAAATAAAATCAGGAATAATTCCGAAGCAATCATATATTTCTTTTGTAATTAGTGTGTTATACCTCATTAAGGTCCCAACAGTGTTAATATTATTAGAGTTAAGAAGAGGTTCTTCAATTATTACCTTCGTTATACCCAAATCTTTATACCTTTCCAATTTGGCCCTGAAGATTAATGCCTTTTCAATCAGCTCTTCAATCTTATTCTCCTTCTTTGGTTTGGGGACAGGCGATACGTGGGTTAATTCCAACAATTCTTTGGTCTGCATATCAAACAAAGCCCATCCGATAGTTTTTGTACTAACGTCCAATCCTAATACTTTAGGTCGGTTTTCAAGTTTTCTTCTTACCATATTAAAAATCTAATTGGACTACAAACTGCTGTGTACCTTGTCGTACTTGCGGTGATTGTAGTTTAGATATAATAATAAGGTCTTTATCCTCATCGTAAATACCAATTTCACTAATATATGGAGTATAAGTATCATTCCATGTAGGATTTTTAGTGTTTGTGAAAGAGTTAGATGGTAAATTACAAATTGCTTTAAACTCATAGATTGTTGCCATTATATCAGTTTCAACATTACCATAGAAGAAAAACTCATCCCCAAAATTTAATTCATCAGGTTCAGTAATCGCAGGTAAATCAATGTAATCCGCCAGATTATAATAAGGAGCGTTGTTATACAAATCGTAAGTAATTGCAAATGTTTGGGATGTCATTCCATTTGCCGTAATATTACCATTAAAATCCATAGAAGGTACTAACTGGTCAGTAAAGTCAATTACTTTCCATTTTGTAGCATCAGGTTTTGTTGAACCTGTCACTTTCTGAGCAAGTATTTTAAATTCCTTTAATTGTACACCTTGTAAACAACAAGATTTTAGGAATGAAAATTCGTTACCAAATTGAACAATTACATTTTGAGAGGATGATGGTGTACATATTGTAGGCCCTTGTATTTTTGTATAGTAGTTACAATGTAACGCATTAGTCATTGTTGTATTATCAAAACGATAAGTAACATACATATATTCAGTAGCCGCACTTAAAATACCATCACTACTACCATCATTACTACAAGTGTTTGGAGTTAATAAATTTAGTCTTGGTGCGGGTAATGTCCAGTTACGATTTGATTTATATGACATTGCTGCGACAATTTCCTCGTCATCAAATATTATTTGTTTTAAGTCAGGAAATACTTTACCTACTCTACTAGGTAATCCACTTTGAGTTTGGTGAGTGTCATAAAGATGGAAATATCTTAAACCAGGATTATTCATTTCTGAACTAACTGAAGACTGCATATATTTTACAGATAATAGTTCATATCCATCAGGGTCAACATAAAAAGTCTCTCCCATTTCCCCATTTGGATTTTTGTGCCACATCAACCAAGGTATAGTGACCTTAAAGTTTTTAGCGGCTCCTGTATTATCTAAAAAGTTAACATTATATGGTTCCATCGCAAATTTCTCACCATAAATGTTATCCAATGCGTTATTTGTGTAGTGAACAATTGAGATACATTTTTGTTCATTAGGTTCAACATATACTTTATCTCCAAATGAGTTATAAAAATATGTGTCAGTTATTTCATTCATGTGATTCGAATCAACATTAAATGTTTGACCAGAATTTGTTTGATATCCAAAATATTCCTTCGACCCAATGTAACTTTGTGACCCAAAATATTCAAAAGACTCACTAATAACAGATATTAATCCGGCAGGATTTTCTGACCAAGGAATATTCATATTCCATATTGGCGGTGTTATTACTCCCGGCACATAATAATTACCGAATCCGACATTTTGTGGAGTTAAATATTGTAATGGGGTAATTGAATCATAATAAGGAGTCATTCCTGATGGGTATATTAAAACTCTTGCTTGAGTACAACAATCACCATATTGAGTGGTTGTTGTGGTAGTAATCGGTCCTCCAAACATAATAGTTGTTGTTGTCGTTACAGGACCACAAGTTGACCCGGCGTAATAAGGTGTTGGTCGGTCTAATTGAATCTTCAAACCATCAATTCCTTGTATTTTATAAGTTAAGATAGGGAATGGTCTTGTAATTGAACCACAAGTATCTTGCTGGTCAAAATAAATCATTAATATATCCCCAACTTGTATATCACAAGTTAAACCACTATTTTGACAAAGAGTTGTACATCCGATATTTGTAGTTGTGGTCGTAGTGATAATCGGGCTGGTTGTTGTAGTAGTAATAGGATTACAAGGAGAATAAATCAAATCAATGTAGTTATTTCCACATAATAAACAAGTATCAACAACGTAATCACTAGTTTTAACGTAATAATCAGGACATTTTGGAGGTTCAGGCTGAACAAAATCACATGGTGAATCTGTCTTAGCATACCACGCTCCCGAAGTACCATTAAAAAATCCTCTGATGTCAGTTGGGTTATATGCAGGATAAATTGCCGGTTCTAAAATTGGTAAACCAAAAGTGTTACCTTTATTACCCAAAACATAAAATGGGTATTTTACATTTTGTTTATTTGACTGTGGAGAACCTGTATCGTTTTGAGCGTTAAATGAAGGTTCTAAGACATTATTATTAGTACTATCCCAATTAGTTATTGCACTGTAACTAACTTCAGAATCTCCTATTTGGAAATATTGTACGTTAAATTTTCCTTGAGATAATTTTCTTCTACCTACATCAGTTAATTTTGTATTTAATAAACCTGATGAGTTCTTATTTATGTATGCCATGTCTATAAATATATTTTAACATCTTTTATTTGAGCAGTTAATAGTGATAACCCCACTATCATAAGTTCTACTTGTATACTGAGTACACGCTCTTGAATTAGCATTTCCAATGTTATCCAAATAAGCCCTAACTCTAATTTTTGCAATTGTTTGACAATTAAATTTAGTATCAATCTGACAATTTGACATGTCTAAATAAAGATTAACCCCAAATGTCATTTGACCATTACTTGGTATAAACGGTATTGTAGTTGAATATCCAGTCATTCCACTATAAACTCTATATAATGGGTTACCGCAAACAATTCCTCCCGCATTCATTGGGGTTGTTACATATTGTGATAAAGTATACTGATTATTACCATTAGATGCCGTTATACTCAATGGCCCGATTGATGCTGAGCTTGGTTGTTCATATGAAAAATCAATATCAACTTTCATAGTTGAATTAAGTGTGGATATATTTGAAGGTATTGTTGGAGCAAATATTATAGAACCGTTTACCCGATACAACGCTAAATTACCATTACAGGATACAAAACTCAAACCTTGTTGTGGATTTATATTTTGGAAAATTGCCGTATACGTAGTTTGTTGATTTTGAGCAACTAAACTTGTAAAATCAACGTATGTACCGTTAGCATCCTGAGCATAAACATTATAATTACCTTGAGCTAAATTAAAAAATGTATGACTTGGCCCATCAGTAACATATATTATATTGTCTAAAGAATATGAATATGGCGGTGTCCCTCCCACCAATGATAGTGTAACTTGACCATCACTTAAAGATGAACAAGTTGGGGAGTAAGGAGTCACTCTCAATGTTGCCCTATTTGACAGTATACATTCTCCCAAATTTGCAGAAATTGTATAAAAACTACTCAATGGTCCGTTAATAACCCACCCGTTTATTGGGGAGTCGGTAGAATTTGTTGATGTGATTGTTCCTCCTCCAACATCAAATCCATCTAAATACCAAGTTGTACCTGACCAATATAACGTATATGTATCACCTGAATCAGTATAGACAGGTTTGTCATTTTCCATAGTTCCATCGTATGAGAATAGTATTTGTGTAATTTCAGGTTGAATTCCTTGAGTAAATGGGGTCCCAATAATTGTTATACAAATGTCATCATATGTCATTTGAACAGGTGATAATTGTATTTCGGAATATTCTTGACAAACACTTGTATCGTAAACAATCAATTTTGTAACATCATCAGGTACTGAAACTATAACTCCAGATACCAAATCATAAGGATTTAAATTTTCCGCAAGATTACTTGAATCTAAAATTCCGGCTATAGTCCCTCCATTAATTGTATTATAATAAATGGTATATGGTCCTTCGGAATTAAAACTATCTAATGTAACTATAAAATATCTCATTTTTTTAAGTATTTGGGTATGTTCCAGTACAAGTTCCATCACAAGGTCCAATAAATGTTCCAGTACCAACAGATGTGACACCTGTACCACAGAATTTACCGAAAGAGTTTGGAGGAATGGTTAAATTTATTAAAACACCACTACAGTTATAATACTTAATTCCTAACGTATTATAACTATTTGTATTTGTTATTGTATAACACGCACAATTACTTGACGAACTACTTGGAGTAATTGATGGAGTGATTGATGGTGTAATACTCGGGGTAACACTAGCCGTAGGACTTGGTGAAACTGCTGGAGTAGCACTTGGTGTTACCGTCATTGTTGGGGTAACTGATGGTGTTAAAGTTGGAGTAGTAGTAACAGTCGGTGTTGGGGTTGGGGTGGGTGTTGGGATAAAATATTCAGTAGCGTTTGGAACAAACCCACAATTTAATTCTTCTTCCAATACACAAGTTGTTGTTGCAGTAAAATCTTTCCAAATATCAGTTACAGTTGCAGTGTAGACTCCCGGTCCCTGATAGTAAATTGTTTTACCAATACCTCCAGGTGACCAAGTCACATAATAAGGTGGGGTTCCTCCGGAAATATTCAAATCTAACACACCTGTAAATGGTTGTCCTGCAGATGGTTGTATAACATTACATTCAATACCCAATGGTAATATTGTTGAGTAAAAACAAGGGTCAGTTTTTCCAGGTGGAACATACGGAGCACTTGTTGTTGGTTGTGGCATACAAGGTTGACATTTTTTGTCAGAACACCCTTCAACTTTCTCCCATTGATAGTCATTTATTGATGGCAAGTTTGCTGGAAAATTACCAGTATCAAAAACCACACTATAACAATAATTGTAAGGTTTAATAGTTATTACATCTCCAACAGGTCTTGATATATTACCTAATGAATAATAATATGCGTCATCACAACAAGATTTTAAATATATTGAAGTGGGTACCGAAGATGGTGTTGGTGTTAATGTTGGAGTGGGGGTTGGGGTAATGTTACAGGGATATACCTCTAAGCAAGTTTGACAGTCTCTATATTGATAATTAGTGAATGTTGCAACAGGACTTGAGCTACTTAAAACACTACTATACTGATAGCAAACTCCATTAAAACTAACAGTATAAAAAGCCCCTAAAACAGGGTCAACAAAGTTAGCATTACTAACCAAAAATGTTTGAGTATCTAATCCGTCACAACAAGGATTAAACACCATTGGTAATTGGCACGAAGTTGCTTTTAATAGTTGTTTCAGTGCCGGGTCCCAATATCTTGTAATCACCCCATTTGAATAATATCCTTGTGGGGCATATGTTGTACAAGTTGAATTTATGTATATTTTTGTCGCCTGAGCGAAATTTAAAAAGTCAGTATAATAAACTGCAGAGGATTGATAATACCCCTTACACGAATTTAACTGTGTGTCTGAAAAACCTAACTGTACTGTAATACAACTCATAATGTTAATACTTGGTCAACTGTGCAATTATTACTATCTATTATCCTAACACCGAAGGATGTGTTTAAATCATATGGAGATGGAACAGTAAATACTACAGGAACATAGGTGCTTTGGGTAATCCAAATGCAACTATTAAATCCTGGGTCACATAGATAAACATCAAATGGAGCCAATCCTATGAAATTTGTTACCGTTATTTGTTTCATCTCGTTTTTAAAAAAATAGTCATTTATTAATATAAGTATTTACCATTTTAATTACATACAAAAGTATCGTTTAACACCACAAAAACACCTTCACCATTAAAGGAAACTTTACCAACCGTTGACGTTGGAGTAACAGTAGGAGTCGGAGACGGATTTGGAACATCTTCAACAATTGAATATGCTTGAACACCAATACAAGCATTAGTCCCTGTTGGGGTGACTGTTGGGGTAACAGTCGGAGATGTCGTAACTGCCGGAGTCGGAGTCAACGTCGCAGTAGGTGACACAGTCGGGGTTAACGTAGGTGTCACCGATGGAGTCGGGGTCGGCGTAGGTGTTGGACAAGCTCCGACACTGAATACAGTGTTTGAGAAACTTGGACAAGGTGATGTTGGCGGAATTGAGCCATAGAGAACACAAGTTCCTCCAAGTGTATCCGATACACACCAAGTAGTGTTATTATAATAAATTACACTATTTGTTCCTGAGTTTAGATAATAAGAATGTCCGTTATAGTATCCCGAATTCACATATGTTCCGTCGTAATCAGGATTACCTAAGTGGACACAATACTGGTAAACCCCACATCCTGTTAATCCAGGAGTCAACGTTGGGGTTACCGTAGCCGTTTGTGTTGGTGTTGGTGTCATAATATTAGGTGTTGGTGTCGGAGTAACTATCGTACAATATAAATAAACAGATGCGTTCAAATATGGCGGTAGTGTCTCCGTTGGTGTTATTGATGGTGTTAAAAATGGTGTTAATGTCTGAGTAGGTGTTGGAGTAGGTGTTAAATTACTACAAACATACTCAAAGTTTATTGTAATACAATCAGGTGTAACTGATGGTGTTATTGTTGGCGTAGGAGTAAAGAACTGTGTCAGAGTTGGGGTTGGGGTTAAGAATGAAGTTAGAGTAACTGTCGGAGTTGGGGTTGGGGTTAACGTAAAGAATGGTGTTAAAGTAGGAGTTGGTGTAACTAAATCACAATAGAAATAAGAACTAGCACCTAAGTTTGGTGCTAATGTCGTTGTAGGTGTAGGTGTCTGAGTTAAGAATGGAGTTAATGTCTGAGTTGGAGTAGGCGTAGGTGTTAAATTCTCACAAACATATTCAAAACTAATTGTAATACAATTTGGAGTTTGAGTCACCGTTGGGGTTGGGGTTACAGTAGGAATAGGAATACAAGGATTGTTTGTAATACATTCAATACAATCATTGTAATTTACTAACGTTGAATTACCGTAAATTCCTCCAGTAGATGTAGTAATAACTGTAGAACATCCTGAGAATATTCCTTCAATTTCAACATAATAAACTTCACCAACAATTACAGATACAGGTAAATTATATAAACCAAATGTTATATTGTTAATCAAACAACAACCGCTAAACCAATATACATCAGGCAATGTTTGAGTAGGAGTTGGTGTTACTGTAGGTGTAACTAAATCACAATAAAAATAAAAACTAGCACCTAAGTTAGGGGCTAATGTCGTTGTAGGTGTAGGTGTTTGAGTTAAGAATGGGGTTAATGTATTTGTAGGAGTTGGTGTAGGCGTTAAATTATCACACACATATTCAAAATCAATTGTAATACAATTAGGTGTTTGTGATATTGTAGGAGTAACTGTTGGTGTTAAGAATGGTGTTAGAGTCGGAGTTGGACTTATATTTGAACTAACTGTTGGGGTTGGTGTTACATTTAAACAATAGAAGTAAGAACTAACTGCCAAATTTGGAGGTAGTGTATTTGTCGGAGTAACTGAAGGTGTTAAGAATGGAGTTAATGTCTGAGTCGGTGTCGGAGTTGGTGTCAAGTTCTCACAAACATATTCAAAACTTATAACGATACAATTAGACGTTTGTGTTGGAGTAACAAAAGGAGTTAGAGTAGGTGTAGGAGTTAAGAATGATGTTTGTGTTGGCGTAGGTGTGACATCCAAACAATAAAAATACACACTAGCATCCAAGAAAGGAGCAACTGTAACGGTAGGTGTCGGACTTGGGGTTAAGAACGGGGTTACCGTTACAGTTGCGGTTGGGGTTGGGGTTAAATTATTACAAACATATTCAAACTCAATTGTTATACAGTTTTGAGTCTGTGTCGGTGTTATAAAAGGAGTTAAAGTAGGTGTTGGAGTTAAGAATGATGTTAATGTCGGAGTAGGTGAAACTATTTCACAGTAGAAGTATACACTCACACCCAAGTTTGGTGGTAATGTGTTTGTCGGAGTAACTGAAGGTGTTAAGAATGGAGTTAAAGTCTGAGTAGGTGTAGGAGTAGGTGTTAAGTTTTCACAAACATATTGGAAATCAATGACAATACATGCAGGAGTCTGTGATGGTGTATTTGTAATAGTAGGTGTTATTGAAGAAGTAACCGTTATTGTTGGAGTAATACTTGGTGTAATACTAATAGTCGGGGTAATAGATAGTGTTGGTGTAACTGTAGGAGTTGAGGTAGGTGTAACTAAGTTACAATACATATAAACACTAACACCCAAATTAGGAGGTAATGTATTAGTCGGAGTAACTGAAGGTGTTAAGAATGGAGTAATTGTAACTGTTGGAGTTGGAGTAGGTGTGAGATTTTCACAAACGTATTCAAACTCGATAGTTATACAATTTGGAGTCTGTGTAGGTGTTATAAAAGGAGTTAAAGTAGGTGTTGGTGTTAAGAATGTCGTTAAAGTCGGAGTTGGGGTAACTAAATCACAATACAAATAAACACTAACACCTAAATTAGGTAATAATGTGTTTGTAGGAGTAACACTTGGTGTTAACCCAGGAGTTAGAGTGACTGTCGGAGTTGGTGTCGGGGTTAAATTTTCACAAATATATTCAAATGAGATTGCAACTCCTGAACAATCAGGTGATGGACTTGGGGTAAAGAACGGGGTTAGGGTTGGTGTTACCGTTGGGGTCAAACTTAGACCTGGTGTCGGAGTTGCAGTGGGTGTTGGCGTTTGTGTAATAGGAATACAATCACCATCTTGAGAACAAGATGAATATTCCGTAATATACTGGCTTGTAAATAATTGTGGGTCATCTAAGTTATTATAACCCTCATCATCTTGAGTGTAGGTAATGAACACTTCAATACCTAAGTTATCAATGGTTTCTGATGGCTTGTTACAAATTGTATATGTCCCAGCAGAAGTTACTGAAAATGGTTGTGGGATTTCATCACAATCATAATAAATAACCGTAACTCTTCCATTAGCAACTGGGTTTGTATTACCACTAGCACTATCAATATCATGTTGTGTTATAATAACATCGTAACAGAAACAAGCGTTAGGAGTTAATGATGGTGTAATACTTGGTGTTGGGGACGCAACTATTGGGGTAGGTGTTGGAGTCACCAATTCGCAGTAGAAGTACACACTCACACTCAAGTTTGGCGGTAATGTGTTTGTCGGAGTAACTGAAGGAGTTAAGAAAGGTGTTACAGTATTTGTAGGTGTCGGGGTTGGGGTTAAATTCTCACAAACGTATTCAAATTCAATAGTTATACAATCAGGTGTTTGAGATACTGTAGGTGTAAAAAATGGAGTCACGCTAAACGAAGGAGTAACTGTCGGAGTAAGACCTGAAGTAGAAGAAGGTGTTTGAGTTAAAAATGGAGTATTGGTTACTGTTTGAGTCGGTGTTGGCGAAATTAAATCACAATAAAAATATACACTAACATTTAAGTCAGGAGGTAAAGTATTTGTAGGAGTAACTGATGGAGTTAAAAATGGAGTTAATGTCTGAGTAGGAGTAGGTGTTGGGGTTAAATTTTCACAAACGTATTCAAATTCAATAGTTATGCAATCAGGTGTTTGGGATACTGTAGGTGTGAAGAATGGTGTTACAGAAACAGATGGAGTTACTGTCGGAGTAAGACCTGATGTAGAAGATGGAGTCTGAGTTAAAAATGGTGTGTTAGTAACTGTTTGCGTAGGCGTTGGTGAAATTAAATCACAATAAAAATATACACTAACATTTAAAAATGCCGGAGTAGTATTTGTAGGTGTTACTGAAGGAGTTAAAAAAGGAGTAAGTGTAACAGACGGGGTAGGGGTAGGTGTTAAATTGTCACATACATATTCAAATTCAATAGTTACACAATCAGGTGTTTGAGATACTGTAGGCGTGAAAAATGGTGTGACCGTAACTGATGGGGTTACTGTTGGTGTTAAACCTGATGTTGAGCTTGGTGTTGGAGTTAAAAACGGAGTATTAGTCAGTGTCTGAGTAGGAGTAGGCGATATTAAATCACAATAAAAATAAGAAGTAAAATTAAGATTAGGTGGGGTAGTATTTGTTGGGGTAATACTTGGCGTTAAGAATGGTGTAGGAGTAAATGATGGCGTTGGTGTGGGGGTTAAATTTTCACAGACATATTCAAATTCAATTGATATCTCATTATAACAAGGGTCACAATCTTCATCTAAAATACAATTAGTATTATTAATAGAATAGGTTGAATAGAAAAATTCAGGATTTTCTTTATTATTATAAGGTATTCCCTCATTTGTATATTCTAAAAGTAAACTTATACCGTATAACCCTTCAGTGCTTCCAGTATTATTACAAATATAATAAGTCCCTGATGTTGTAATTGCCGAAGATGCAATTAATCCATTATGACAATTAAAATAACTGACATATATGGCTGCGGTATCTGAGTTATTAATATCGACATTTGATACATTTAATTCAGTACAATAACAATTATATCCAAACGATGTGGTTGGAGTAATAGTAGGTGTTGCCGATTGAGTTAATATTGGGGTATTGGTAGGTGTTTGAGTATTGGTAACTGTAGGGGTTATACTTGGGGTAATAGTTTGGGTATTGGTAACTGTAGGGGTTATACTTGGGGTAATAGTTATCGTAGGGGTTATACTTGGGGTAAGAGTAACTGTTGGTGTTGGGGTGGGTGTACACGTTCCACAACAACCTGCAACATCACCAACAAAAGTCCACCCACCTATGCCGTCCAAATAATTTCTTGCAACATATCCAGGACACGGACTTTGTGAATAGGTTAATCCGACAACCCCAATTGTTCTACTTGTTGCACCTTGTCCTGACCATCCAATTAAAGTGTCATCATAATTATCTTTAGATAGATTTGAATAGCTCAGAAAATCATTTAAACTAAACGCCGTACCTCCAGTAATAATCCAAGAACCTAAATTTTTATTAAATGTAGTTGCGCTATAAAATGCCCCGACAAAATTTGTAACCTTTCTTACATCCCAATTTGTAACATCCCCATTAAATGACGTTGCGTTATAAAAAATTTGATTTAAATTTGTAACACCTGATACGTTCCAATAAACACCACTAGTAGTTAAATCTTGGTTAAACGATGTTGCAGAATAGAACATCTGTTGTACTGAGGAAGACCCTGTCAGTTTTAATGTATTCCAATTAGTTAAAGGTTGGTTGAATACCGGTGCGGCTCCAAACATTTGATACATGGTCGTAACATTACTAACATTCCACCCACTAATAGACGGACTACCTCCATTATTAAACGAAAGAGCCAACGTAAACATTGTGGACATAGTTGTAACACCTGACACATTCCAATTACCGATATTCTGATTAAAGGAATCAGCCGCTTGGAACATGGCTGACATGTTTGTTACCTTAGCAGTATTCCAGTTACCAATATTCTGATTAAAACTATTCGCATTAAAGAACATACTGTTCATTAACGTTACATTACTGGTGTTCCACCCTGTTAGTGGTAAATTACTTAACCCTGAAGATTCCCCATTATTAAAATTATTTGCCTCTGAGAACATGAATTGCATGTCCGTCACCGCAGAGGTTACCCAATTTGTTCCATTTGTATTAATATACTGATTAAATTGAGATGCAGTATTAAACATTGACCTCATAGTGGTTACTTTTGAGGTATTCCACCCACTTAAAGGTAAGCTTTCATTATTAAAAGAACTTGCAGACCAAAACATTGCCTGCATTGTTGTCACATTTAACGTATTCCAATTACCAATATATTTGTTGAACAAAGTATTACCAAACATGAATGACATATCAGTAACATTACTTGTACTCCACCCACTTAGTGGTAGTCCAAGGTTAGTAAATCCTGTTGCCCCACTAAATGTTCCTTGCATACTCGTGACACCCGACACATTCCAACTATTACCACTTGTTTCAACTGATTGATTAAACAATGTAGCACCGTTAAATGTGTTCGCCAAACTCGTAACCTTTCTTGTATCCCAATTTGATATAACCTGATTAAATGAGATTGCATTTTGGAACATTGCAATCATTCCTAAACCTGTAACATTAGACACATTCCACCCTGTTAAAGGAAATGTACTTGTACCTGCAGTACCACTATTGTTGAAGACTGAAGCACCTGAGAACATTCCCCTCATGTCCGTAACACCTGACACGTTCCACTTATCACCATTTGTCCCAACATATTGGTTGAATGCCGACGCATTACTAAACATGTTAGCCATGTTTGTAACTTTTGCAGTATTCCAATTAGATATATCTTGATTGAATGCCGTCGCTGATTGGAACATACTATTCATCAGTGTTACATTACCAGTATTCCAAGAACCAATATTTTGGTTGAACGAACCTGCAAATCCGAACATTCCAGCCATGTTTGTAACACCACTAGTATTCCAGCTTGAGATATTTTGGTTGAACGAACTTGCAACATAGAACATGAAACTCATGTTTGTGACACTCGAAACATTCCAAGAACTTAAATCTTGGTTGAATGAGGTACATCTATTAAACATTCCAGACATGTTTTGAACACTTGACACATTCCAACTTCCAATCGGTTGATTAAATGGTTGCGCAGTATTGTCGGTTGTTCCAAACATGTTACTCATATTAGTGACATTACTAACATTCCATCCACTGATAGAAGGACTTCCTCCATTGTTGAATGCGTGTGTGTCTATGAATAAACTAGACATATTAGTAACCCCTGAAACATTCCAAGAACCAACATCTTGATTAAACACCCTAGCATCATCTAACATTCTTGTTAAATCCGCCTTGTTTCGCATATCCCAACTTCCAATTGGTTGATTAAACGACCTAGCTCCATTGAACATTAAAGATATAAGTGTAACATTACTAACATTCCATCCGCTAATTGATGGACTTCCTCCGTTGTTGAAAGATAATGCATTACTAAACATTTGTCTCATATCCGTCACAGCAGAAACATTCCAAGCGCCAATATTTTGATTAAATGGTTGTTGTGCGCTTCCTTGGGTAGTGAACATACCATACATGCTTGTTACGTTTGACACGTCCCAATTTCCAATAGGTTGATTGAAGATTTTAGACCCCCTAAACATCTCAAGCATATTAGTAACATTACTAACATTCCATCCACTAATTGAGGGGCTACCTCCATTGTTAAATCCAGTTCCAGCAACATTACTTTGGTGTCGGAACATCTGCTGCATATTTGTGACATTACCAACATTCCATGCTCCAATATCTTGGTTAAAGTTACCATATTGGAACATTCCCTCCATGTTAGTTACGTTACTAACATTCCATCCACTAATGGAGGGACTGCCTCCGTTATTGAATTGGGAGGTACTACCAAACATGTATGACATATCTGTAACACCTGAAACATTCCAATTACCGACATTATCATTAAATGCCGTTGCACCATTAAACATGAGAGACATATTAGTCACACTACTAGTATCCCAACTACTAACACCACTTATAGTTGTGACACCACAATTTCTAAACATGTTTGTGGTTGCAGTTATACCTACCAAATCAGGAGTATCCGTAACTCCAGTTAATGTTAGGTTACTACAACCATAGAACATTGCATCGTTTGAGTTACCAAGTCCACGTAATGGTCCCCATTTTAGTATTTCACGTATTTCTAATCTTGAACCTGTATTATTAAACTTAAAACCTGTTACATCACCACTGATTGTGATTGTATATGAACTTGCAACAGAATATACGTGAGAGCGATTGGCGTAAGTATTGGCAGAGACAAGACCATCACCCCAATCAATAGTACCCGAGTAGGTACCTGTTGATTCATAAGGTAATGTTATCGTCTGAGAAGACCCAGTAGTTTGCCACCTACTTATAAATTCCGACACCCGCCATTAAAAATTTAACCCCGTTTATTTATTTGATAAATAATCAAATATTCATTTTTTGGCGAACTCTTTGATGATTTTTACATATTCAATGGTTGCAGATTCATCACTGACATAATCAAAGAAATTTTCATTTTCCTTAACTTTATCAATTGGATTCACATTAATAAACTCCCCCTTATAGAATTTTTCGTACTTCATTGAGTCCAATACACCAGCCATATGGAGAATCGGATATTCGTTATAAGTATTGATGTGTGACGTAGCCCAAGAAAATCCAAGTTCGTCAATTATTTTTGTTTCCTTACAATCTCTCCAAATATTCCAAAGTAATGCCCACATTTCAGCCGTCCAATATTGAATTTGTCCATCCCCAATTGGAAATCTTTTTTGAAAGTCATGTAATTTATCGTATAAGACTATTGAGTCAATATATACCTTTTCCCAAAATTTACCATCAGTGTTTTTTATAATATATTGCCCACCTCCTGAACCTTCTTGTCTTTCTTTAACACAACTTAATTCAACTCCGATAACATCACACATCTCTTGAATTAATTGTTCAGGATTTAACTCAGAATATTGTTTTTCGTGTCTATCCGCAACAGTTTTAATATATTCATACCCGATATACCCTTTGGTGTCCGATAAGTAACACAAATCATCATCTATAAATTGGGAATAATCAGGTAATTCTCTGAATACAATATCTGCGTCGTGTAAGAAAAATAATTCCCCCAATTCAGGATACTCATCCAACCATTTTCCAATCAAGAAAGGTTTTATACTTGGAATATAATGTTTTTTAAATCTTTCATCCTTATAGAAATGAACATTATACCCGTAATTTCTTAATTCTAATGCACCTTCGGATGGTTCTTGTTGTCCGTTACAAAGACCGTAGATAATATGAATGTTTTCAGGTTTAATTCCCTTACTCACAAAATTGTGTCCATAAATTTTTGCCTGCCAGTGAAAATACGGAACATCAGGCTGTGCTGTAACATAAATTAACTCCATAATAAAAAATAATAATTAAATTGTCAAATTTGTATATAAAAAAAACCACCTATTGTGTAGGTGGTTTTTAAGATTATCTTTAATTTTATTAGTTTGTTTGAATAATCCATCCTTGGCTAATCATTGTATCTTTAACAGTAATAGCTGAACCTGTTGGTGCCGAGTGACCTGTTCCCAATATTTTGACTTTTCCTGTTTCAGCGATACCTCCAGCACCTCCTGAAGCGTTATCTAAATAAACAATTAATTTATTTACCTCAGTGGATGACAATCCGTTTCCAGTATTATTAGTGAACAAATTAAGCCATCCGAGACTATTCCAACTGAATATATCATTTTCTGATGGGCTGAAATTCGAACCATTTATTGTATTACCCGTACTAACAATTTGTAAAGTATAAACACTATTACTCATTAAATTCCAAGAATTAAGGTCTCCGGTTAAAGTATTATTACCACCAATAATAAATCTAGACAATCCCAAACAGTTCGCAAAGGCGTTTATATTACCTGTAATTGTATTTCCTGTAGTTGCAGACGTAATAAGTATACTTTGGTCACTGCTAGGACTTGGGCTAGTATATTGTGCTCTTTGGTAAACTGAGAAAGTTTGTAAAGTTGTAGGTATAGTTGTGATTGAAGAAATACTTCCACTTATCGTATTATTACCGACAATTTCAAAGAAATTAGCAGGACATTTAAGTTGAGCTAAATCACCTCCAATAGTATTGTATCCCCAAATATAGAAATGTTTTAAATTATTAACTACAGTAGTTGCCGAAATATCACCCGATATCGTATTTTGTCCTCCAATTGTCACGTATTTATTTAAAGGTTTTAATGTTAAATCACCCGTAATTGTATTTCCTGTAGTCGCAGTTATTGATACATAACCACCATTAATACCTCCATATGTATTACTTGCATTAATTTTAACGGTCTGTATATTAGGTATATTTGAGATATTACCACTTAAAGTGCTGTTACCATCAATTACGAACGTTCCCATTGCAGGACTTGGCCACACGTGTGATGAGATACCAACAATATCACCATTAATAGTATTTCTTTGCGTAATAGCTATAAAATTAATTGACGTTGGCATATTTCCAATATCCCCGTACACAGTATTACCAGGACTTAGGGTATACCCCTCAAATCCTACTGCTCTTAGGTTATCAGGTAAAGTCGCAATGTCACCAGTAATATCACCATGTGTTATATACAACCCATCTAATATAGTACATGATGAGAACGCAGATATATTACCTGTCATATATGGAGCTGCGGAAGTTGTTAAATCTATCGTGAATGCATTAACTAACTTAGATATTTCTGTAGTATATCCCGTAACATAATCATAACCATTAGTTACTCCATTTAATCGAACTTTTAAACCGTCAATATTTTGAATCTGTCCAGCGGTAGTTGTTTCACCAGAAATTCTTAAAGTTCCTGAAGTTAGTGTCGAATAAGTATGACTTAAAGAAGTTGTTGATGTGGTATATGCCGAAACTGACCCGTCACCCCAATTAATATACACGGTAGAACTTGGCAACAAATCAGAAATTACCATTGTTTTCCCAGATGGTATATTAATTGTAAAATACAAAGATTCAGCAATTGTCAATCCACTAGTTGGACTCGGTGTAGGTGTTGGCGGATTTGTCGGTGTAGGTGTTGGGGATGCAATGTATGGTAATACCCATTCACCACCAATCTCAGTACACTCAAGTGTTGGGAATGAATCGTCCCAAGTCATATTTTGTCCACTAACAATACCTTGAGCACATATGTAAAACCCGCTAGCGTCTCCAGTTTGAGCAGTATATGTTGTAGTATTACCATAACAATCAACATAATCCAAAGTATCACCTGAACTCCACAAATCTGTTGGAGTAATCAACCAAGCATAACATGGAGGTGTAAATGTCGCAGTAGGAGTAGGTAATACTGAACAAACGTCTGTTTGAACAATTAAACATCCATTTGTTGACTGTGCACTTAAAGATATTGAACCCACTAAATCAAATGTCGATGGTAGTGGAATTGTTATTGGAAATGGGTCAACGTCACTAATCTGAGTTGGGTAAGTGTAACATATTAAACCAGTTGCTACATCACAAACTGTTACTGTTGAAGGTGGCCCTGAATAAGCTGATATGTATATATACGGCATTTTATTTTATTTTTTATTTTTTATTAACACTGTTTAGCATTTATTATATATCCTCCACTATCAATCTGTAGTGCAATTGTTTGCATGGTATAACCATATACAGTATACTTACAATTAGATACCGCTATCCAATTATTACCTCCATTTATTGTTGACAGTGTTTGAGCATCCGCAAATCTAAATGGAGTGGTTAAATAGTTACTAAGGATATAGTCTAATGTCTGAGATTGAGGTGCGGGATTAATTAAATATGATTTTTCAACCGAATAATTACTACACGCAGTACCACTAGTTGCCGCGCTTACCGATGAAACTCCCGCCACCATCATATATGTGCTAACACCAGGTGCGGGTAACTGAACAAAACTAATACAAGTGTAAGCGGTTAAAGGTAATGGAACTGATGGGTTTGTAGATAAACTTAATTGTTCTTGGGTATCTAAAATTGACGCACCTTGTGTAGTTCCGGTGATATCAAATTTAATAAACTCAAATCCGTATCCACCACCAATCATTTTATATTCTAAAATGTTTAGCCCTGAAGAATCAAGAGTTGTTGTAAATCCTGTAGTAACACCTAAAGGATATGTAGTCCATGTTGACGCATTTGTGTCATAGATACTAAATGTTGATGATGGTAAGTCAGTACCAATTGGGAATGGCCACTGTATAGTTATATCAACATCATCATTAGGATAACCGATAACAACTATTTGGTCTAAAGGATTACTTGAGCTACCTGTTGTAACATAACCAGGTGTACTATATGTTGCACAGAACCCATTATATTTAAATTGTACAATTAACGGTGATGGGTTTCCATTACATTCTTCACAAGTAGTGAACTCATCAATTGTTTGTAAATCAGCATACGCAGGTTGTCCATCTAATCGGTACCCTGTATATGTCCAACAACCATCAAAATCTTGTATTGTATAAGTATTACCTTCATTAATACCTAATGGTTCAGTAGTCGTATAAATTTTAATTCCAGACAAAACACTTGATAAATAATTATTCAAATCATTTGTAACTAGTGATTGGGTAAACGCAGTGATTGTCGCATCAACACTCCAACCAAAATTCTTTAGACCAGGACCATTTTTATATTGAGTCGGTAAATTTTGATATGCTGTTGTTCCGGTAAATCCTGTAAAACTATTATAATAACTTAAAGGTGTAAAATCGTAAAATTGACCTAAAGTTGATGCTGAATAATTATTATATCTATAATTTGGGTATGGCCATTGTGACCCTGTAGATGAAAACACTCCATCACAATATTCTGACTGAAAATAGGATGGGGCTTGCGGAATTTCGCCTTCAATAATTTCAATTGATTGATACAATGTTCCAAATCCAAGAGCTTGTCCAGAACTACCCAAACCACCTCCAGCGGTAACTCTTGTTGTTGGTACAGGGAATAAGAATGATTTAGCAAATCCATTTAAATTTACATTAACATCCTCCCATACTTTAATCCAAGATTCATAATCTCTCTGTATTGATGAACCTGAATAAGAACCACTTGTGTAAGGAGAATACGCTCCACAAGGTGTTGGTACTTTTATAAAAGGTTGTGGGTTACTCGGATTTAAAACAGGTGATGTATTACTTATACTATTAAATGAAGTAACTCCAGGTGATACAAAGAAATATCCTTGTATATAGTTTGAACCTTGGAATGAACACCCGTTAGGAGTGTTCATAACTCCAGATTCATTAAGAACAATAATTGAAATATAATTACTGTCTTGTGTCGATAATGTCGCTAACTGACATCCAGATACTGTATAATTTGAATGGTCAAATGGTACTCCACGACTATATCCTGCAGTAGTCGGTAGCTGAGTTCCAGTAGACAAATCTTGCCCTAACGCAATTCTTCTTACAACCTGGCTTGAGGTCACTGACCCATTACTACCATTTGAATAAGTTACAGAACCCATCTCTATTTGAACAGTAGATGCATCAGATAATGTACCTCCCGTAGTTGTTCCAAGATACGGATAGCATGCCCAGTTAATAAATCTTTCATTGACTACAGGTATCTCATATAATTGGCCAGTATATCCACTATTCTGAACTAAATCGTAATACCAATTTCTAATAGAAACAGACGCTCCACTTAAAGTTTCTCCTGAAGTTCCTCCTGATACAACACCATCAGGATATGAACCTGAAGTATCGTAAAACACATAGATATTTTTATCAAGAGTTTCACCACAAGACTCAAATCCCCAAGTTCCAGGGGGTTCAACTCCACATTGAATTAACTGTGGAACAGTAAATAATGTGGTACTAGCCGACAATTGAATATAACAATAAGTGTCATAATCAAAGTTGCTCGGTAATGAGTAAAAAGCCGGTAATGTTGTTGTTGGTGATATCTGACCAGCATTTCCATACAATGTTGCTAAATTATAACAAGTTCCGATTGTAGGTCCTACATTAGCCTCACATACCACAATATCCGAAGTTACAGTACCGGTATAGTTGGTGATTAATATTTGAGCCATAATATATTATTTCTTTATTTCATAAATATATCAACTCAAATAATTTTGTAACTAGTTTTTATTTCTTTGTTGGTGTTGGAGTCGGTGTCTTTGTTTTTGTCGGTGTTGGAGTTGGTGTTCCGACACAGAATCCACCTAAACATGCCCCAACTTTATTAAAAAATACTCTAAATGGTGGTGTCGAAGGATTAAATCCTTTAGCACAGAAGTTAGCACTTGTACTACTACCATTAACGGTAATTATAACCTCTCTATCAATACAATCAATATAAGTAATTGTTACAGGACTTGGGTTAGTATTATTAATATTATAACACTCACAAGCTGGTTGTGTAGGAGTAACTGTAGGAGTAACTGTAGGTGTCTTAGTTACCGTAGGCGTTACCGTCTTAGTTACTGTAGGTGTTGGAGTTTTAGTTCGTGTAACTGTTGGTGTTGGTAAAGTTATTGTTGTCTTAGTTGGTGTAGGTGTTGTTGTAGGAGTTTTAGTTACAGTAGGTGTAACTGTTTTTGTTGGGGTATTTGTTACCGTAGGTGTAACTGTTTTAGTTACCGTAGGTGTCGGTGTGGTAGTAGGACTATTTGTAGGTGATGGTGTATTACTACAATAATCAGGTGCTTTATATGTGTATAACGCACTACAACTAACATCACTAAACGTTACATAAATTGAACAGTATTGTCCGTCAGCAGGTATATCTGTGAAGGAAATACTGTAATCAGAACTAAATGGTGGGTAATATATTGTTTGGGTGTGAGAACATCCATTTGCAATTATCAGGGTTCCTGTTAATGGTGGATTGGATATATGAATAACGTTAGTTCCTGAAATGTAATATGTTGACGTATTTGGGTCACAGGCCGATGGACTTATTGAGTCAATAGTTATTAAGCATGGGGTAGAATCTGTCGCTGACGGAGTATTTGTAGGTGTGGATGTTATGGTATTTGTCGGAGTAACTGTAGGTGTTACACTATTAGTTGGTGTAAATGTGGGTTGAGGAGTTAATGTCGGCGTAACACTAACTTCAGGAGATGGTACCGGAATTAATCCTGACGTAGATGTTGGTGTAGGACTTGGGGTCGGGGTAATTTCAATTACTTGGTCACAAGTAACGTTCATTAGAATTCTAACAGAAATTTTAATAACATCTGAGGGTTGTAGAGGGTTATCACACAAACTATTAATAACAATTCTTCCACTTTCATAATCGACAATTAAACTTCCAAAAACCCCTAAACTATTTAAGTAATTTTGTACTATTTGAGAATATTGTAAATTTGTTGGCACATCCGTCAATGATGCTGATGTATATAAATCCAAAGTCGTAGCCGTTGTCCCAACTTCAATATCAACATAAAAATATGCGAGATTCATTACACAATTTAACCCGCCGTCGGTTAATTCAACAAATGTCTGATTTAACATTTGTAAAAATCCTACGGTGTCATCATTCCCACAAACAAAATCACCACTACCAAAGTTATAACTATAAGTAGTAACATCTCTTAGTTCACATTTTACAGTAGTTGTTTTTCTTGTTGAGCAACCTTGTGAATCAGTAATAGTTAACCCATAATTTCCATTAGTTAAATTATACACCGCAAAACCTGTTTGACCTGAAACATCCCCTTCCCAAGTTAAAGTATATGGAGGTGTTCCACTGTTAATAAATGCGGTTAATGTCCCTTGTGGTAAACATCCTGAATCAACTAAATTAAAATCAACTCCGTTTGAACCTCCAACTGTAAAATTCTTAGTAATTGAACATCCTGAATTATTTGTTAGAGTAACTCCGTACGTACCTTGGGGTATGCCTTGTAATGTATAATCAGTTGTTAAATTTCTTATGGTAGCACCATTAGATAATCCCAAAGTAAATGTTTGACCTGTTACTGTTGTCGTAATATCAATAAAACAAGTTCCGTTATTAATACCACACGTTGTATTTGTTGGAGTTAGCTCAAAATCAAATCCTAAATCTTGAGTTAACGTGACAACACTTGTATATGTGCAAGCCGATGACGAATCAGTAATACTAATTGTATAAGTTCCAGCAGTTAAACTTCCAAAAGTAATTGTAGAATTTGAAGGTAAGTTAGATTGTGTAGAAACAAATCCGTTATCACTAACACAAGATGCTGATAGTGGAGCTCCTCCACCATTAATTGTTGTTGAAATGTAACCACTATTATTTGAACAATCCCTAAATCCACTTGTAGATGAAATTACCCCAAATGAATTTGCTGTTTGTAAATTAAATGTTTGACTTACATTACAAGTGCTACTTACTCCCGTAAAACTAAATGCACCTGAACCTAATCCCGTGAACGATACAGTTCTACCACTTGTATAGGTATTACCATCAGATGTATAATATGTTATAGGTAAAGAACCACCTGATAATGTTATGTTAACAACACCATCACTTAAAAAACAAGATGGGTTCGTAAATGAAAACTCAGCAATCCCTAATCTGTCGTCTAATCCAACTATAACACTTTCAGTAACCTCACATCCTGAACCATCACTAACCGTTACGATATATGTTGTATTGGTTAATCCAGTTAAATTATAATCACTTGACTGAACACCAACATTAGTTGACCAAGTTACTGTTACAGGAGGTATTTCATTATATAATGTTAAAGCAATTTCCCCATTTGGAGTTAGAGCACATGGTGAGGTATTAGTCACCTCAGTATTAATAGACAAACTACCATAAGAACTATCAATAACCATAGTTCCAGTATTCGCGCTACATCCACCACCATCCTCAATTATAACATAGTAAGCATTCGGTGACAATCCTGATATCGTATATGGATTGTCTGTTGATTGTGTTACAGATAATAAAGTATCATCTACATCGTATAAACTAAAGGTATTTGAATTACCCAAGTTTGGTGACAATGTAATTTCAATTTCCCCGTTATTTAAACCACAAGTGCTATCAACCGCAATTGTATTTGCAGATATCCCTGATGAAATATAAAAATCAATTGTTGCAGTATTATTTACTGGAGTGTCATAATCACTAACAAATATCGTATATGTACCCGCAGATAAACCTGTGAAAGTATAAGCCTCTCTAACTAATAAAACTGAAGTTCCGACATATGGTGAAATAATTTGAGCGGCAAATGGGCCACTACCAGTTAATATGTTAAGTGTTGCAGCACCACTATTACATAAAATATTACCATCACAACATCCGGTTAATCCAAGGATTTCTAAACCAATTACATTCTGTGCCATTAACTACAACTTATACTAAAATCTACGTTTAATTTTATCTCTAAACTACTGCTATTTTGAATAGGACTAAATCCTAAATATTTTATCAAAATATTACTATCAATAATCTCAAAAGTATAACCATAACTATTAAGATTAGGTAAATATTGATTTAAAGCATTTGTCCAATCTGAATTTGATGGAGTGTCGGAAGGTCCGTTACCGTTATAAATAACTGTCGATATTACATCCACTCCATCTAATGTTACCACCATTTTCCAAGTTGTTGACACAGAATTTTGATTACAAGTATATCCTTGAGATATCTTCTGAGAAACGTAATTAAAAATTATTTCATTTAATAGTGATTGAAAACTTGTGTACGATGTCGTTCCATTTAGCCACGGGAATATTGGGAAAGACGTAACTCCCTGACATGCACCATGTAAGAATAAATCCCCATCAATTATACAAGGTTTACAAAGTGTCGGTGGAATAAATGAACTACAACTTCTTGGAATTTTATATGTGTGTTTTTGTCTTTGGAATGGGGCATTATTATATTTAATACCTGTATTCCAAATTGTTGAGGATGGTATTAATTGTTCAGCTAGTTTTGGCCAGTATGAACCTAAATTTTTAACATAATCAATTAATTTTTGATACGTAAAATTGTCGTTAGGAATTCCGACTTGACTTGCCGATTCTAAATACCTCCAATAAATTATAGATATGTCATCATACCCACTTGAAATTTGTCGATTAGCAACATTTACTTTGTTTTGCCAAAATGAATTAGCAAATTCAAAAAATGTTTGTTTACTCGGTGGTACATTTGTCGCAGTAGAAACACCCTTACCATAAACTTGTTGTGTCGTAGTATTCGGAATTGGGTATCCATATTTTGAGGACATATTCCACACGTCAAATACAAGACCCGCAGCCGGATTCATAAATAAATCAATGTTTTTAACATTTAACACCAATCTTTCATCATCAGCATAATAATATGCGTCAAATCCACCTTCTGTCGATATTCTTGTTTTATCTCTAAATGACCAACTTTTTTTATTATCACTAACCTTCTTTAATTTAAACCCTAAATCCATATATGGAAATTTTCTAAATCTATCCAAATATTGTTGACCATACGTGAATTTTTTAAAATCGGTTTGAACATTAGTATTTTGACCCGTAAATACAGACTGACTATTACTTACATCTTGATTACTTTGGTGTGGTGGTGTTAATTCATACCAACCTGCACCTAATTGGAAGAAAAATGAACTGGTATTTGGTGGAGTTTTAGGATATCCCTCATTGTCCATAGGGTAGTCACCTTCTAATACGTCCACAGGAACCACACTTGTGGTAGCACTATATCCTGAAAAAGTTTGTCCAAAAATTGAAAATGTATCATTTGGATTAAACACAATAGTCTCTTCTAACTTTGTACCTCCCGATATTTTAGCCCACTCAGTATTAAAATCACGCATGTTGATTTTTTGGTCAGCTAAATAAATTGTCTCATTAAATTCAATTAAGGCTTCAGGAGCCCCAACTAATCTTAATAAAAATTCTAAAGCTCTTCTAGTTCCTTTTGATTTAAATAGATAAGCGGAATTTAGTATTAAATTTTTATAAAATTGATAATTAATCTCACTTGGAGTCAAACTTCTTGACATTCCTGGATATGGTGATTTAGTATCATTACCAAAAATAGATTTTAAAAAATCTTCTTCAGTTATCGGTGACACATTAATGTTCCAACCTAATGTTTGAGATAGGTTTTTTAACAGTTCAGACGGAATATCATTTTTAGTATTATAATTAACTGAGTTCATATATGCCAAGGCATCTATAAACTTTTTAACCTCATCAAAACTTCTACCGTAGATATTTAAAACTTTCTCAACTCTTTGGTCTGTGGTATCAAATTCTTTAAATGCGTCGGTAACTAAAAATCTAGATATTAAATTTGTTTTTGACGCATCAAAATTTGTGGCTATCTCATTTAATTTATTTATATAGGATGTAAAATTATTTGTGGATATATCTAAATTCCACTTACCCGATAATGGCCAAGTCACTGACTCAGTACCAACGTAAGTACTACCATCATCATTTTGTTTTGGCACTTGGAAAATTGCAGTATACTTTGGGGTAACTAATCTGTTTAACAAATATTTTTCAATCTCATCGAACGGTTGAGTTAGTGCAACTTCAGTATAATAATCGTTAGGTTTAATAATTAAACTTTCATAAGAGTTTAATTCCCCTGAAAATGGTTTACCTACGACTGTCAAATTTAAGTATCCACTACTCAAACTAGTTGTTGGTGTCATGTTTAGTATCGGGTATTGTATATCACGGACATAAACCGCATATTTACTATACTCTAATGACATGTTTCTTAAATATGAAACCTCAAATTCTTTAGTTGATATATTTCTCGTTGAATTAACGGTAAAATCAACCTCAAAAGGATTAAATGATTTTGATATTGGTACACTAAATGTTGAGGTGTCTTCATCAATATCATATTGAATATTTATTGCCGTATATCCCGATACAAAGTCTCCACCTAAAGCATAAACTTCAATTGCTCCGGGGAAATAATTTAAAATCTGAGTTATTGATGCCGCAATCCTTTTAGTTAAAGGTCCATAAGTTGAGAACTTTGTAACGTTTGATAAATCGAAGTTTGGGTAAACCCCAAATTCTTTTGCAACTATTTTTTTAGTTTCAGCAACTGATTCTATCTGAAGATTATCTAATGTGATTGGCGCAGAAAATGCTCCGATTGAAAAAGTTCTATTAACCTTTTCACTTAAGCTTGACGTAAATTCAAAATTACCTTGCGTTAATCCTCCCCCATCGACTACCTGAAACCCAACAATATTGTCTGAAAATGTACCAGCCCCACTTGATGGTCTTGGTGGATATCTATAAAACTTTCTTGCCATTACTGAACTATATTGTTAAAGTTTTTACTAAAGTCAATGTTATTATTTCTATCTTGTCTAACCTCAAATAGAAGTTTATTATATTGGTCTCTAATTTCAAACAAGTTATACTGTTTATAAATGTTATTACCACTATCATACATAGTGTAGATTCCATCATCAATAGATTTAGTCTGATTACCAAACAACGCAATCGCAAGTGTTGAAGCGTCGTGCTCAACCATTTCAACCTCAACTGAAGTTGGGTTAAAAAATGTATTTGTTATGATAATATTTTGTCCAGGTTGACCAATAAATGGTGTAGCATTTGGTTTTGAAGTTGGTGCTGACGATGGAGATAATGTACAAAACATTAAATTAGTTTTAGAGTCAGTGTATCTATATCTAACCGCCTTTTGAACTGAATTGACTAAATTTTCAGTAACTGCCTCACAATAAAAATTTGAAGTTATTAATCTAAAAAAGTTAGGTATCTTAGCTCCAGAATCTTTTAGATACTCAACTCTATATCCCACTAATTCTTGTGGAACAAATTTATTTTGAAATTCATTTGGTACATTGCTAATGTCAATTACTATACCTTTAATATTCGGTAAAGATGTCAACACACCACAATCAGTTATAGATGTTCTAATTTGAGCAGGTCTAACATATAAAGTATATATACCTAATTTATTAAACTCGTTTGCAGGTAATGTTAAATTATATAAACCTCCTAAAATTTCAATATTGGCATTTCCACCGGTGTCCCCATTATTGAAATAAGGTCTAATAATAGTTCTAGCATCTAATTTTTTTAAGATGAAGTTACTTGTCACGTCCCTTGATGGAGTGTAATTTAATATTACCTCTATATCCTCAGGTGAAACGTCTGCCGGTCTAATTGTTCCGTAAGAACCTACTGCCATTTTTAATTAAATTTAAAAAATTTATATCCATATTTTTCTAAGTCACCGATACTATCAACCTCATTTAATCTCTCAAGTTTCTCAAGACCCGAATTTTTTCCTCTATCAATAAATACATTCGTTTGTATTTCAGGCTCAAATGCCACATTAATTAATTCTTCTTCCTTTGTAATTGGTTCCTGTACCATCCAAGCGTCAATTAATCCAAAAGATTCAAATACCTGAACCGTAGTTCCGTCTGTAAAATCTACATAACTACTATTCTGTATTGTATAAGCCGTGTAATTTTCATTTATTTCAGTAATTTGTCCGAATGGTTCTCCATTTTGTATGATTAATGTCTGTCTATATTTTTGAGGTCCGTAACTTCTTAATTCAGATAATCGTGATGCGGTTTGACCCGTTATCAAAAATGGAGTATCTATATAATTGTTACTTGTCTGAGCACTTATTAAATTTACAGCATCTCCTGTAAAAATGTAGTCATAAGATACAGATGTATCCGCCCAATTTCCATTCATGGGACTAAAATATGCTGTTCCATTAGGATTATCTACGGTAACACCTGTAAACGGTATTTGAATATACTTAACAACAGAATTAATTCCCCAAGGACTTGTCTGTATTAAATTCAACATATATGTAACAGGAAATCCCGGATTACCATACGTATGACTTAAATATTCAGAAGTAAAAATATTAATGTCTTCGGCATATCCGTCACCCCAATCAATTTGGAAAGTTGATTGTTGTACAAAATTTGAGAAGTTGTTTGACGTGTTAAAAACTAAAACGGTGTAAGGATTTGCCGAACTAGCTGAAAATATAAAATTACAAACCGTGTCTTTTTGGTGAATTGCTCCGTCAAATACACTATAAACTCCATAATCAACCGCACTTTCTAATAATAAAATAGGGACTGATAAATCGGTTAAAGTAGAAGTGCCATTAGTACCTCCACTTAAAAGTTGCGTCATAGATGAATAAACAGTGGCATCACTATAGTCAATGACGGTTGTTGTGGTTGCAGTAACATCACAACAAGGGTCAACCTCTAACTCATTCACACTAATTCCAGATGGATACTGAACAGTAAAAATCTTATTCAGAATTACTTCAGGTGAAATTTTAAAATAATATTTATTTTGATTTTCCATTATGGATTAACATATTCATACCAGGTTATCGGATTTGTTTCACCAATCCTCACATCATCCAAATCAAAAACTTTATATGTTAAAGTATCATAATCTAAAACAACTTTATAATAAAAATAATCAGATGGATTAAAATTTGAATTTCCACTACCCATTGAATTTTGAGCCGTATTCATGAATTTAATAAACACCCCCAATTTAGCGTCAAAAAATTTGGCGCTCATATAAAAAGTAGAAATGTCTAAATATTGTCGACTTCTTAACCAATAAATAAAAAATCCTTCTTTATCTCCCAAAAAATCCAATTTGTATTTTGGTATTTTAACATTAACATTGTTAACACCAACAGTTGCAGGTTCTGTTTCACCTTGTGTTGTCGGTAAAATTACTGTGATATAATTTATTTGTGAAGTATCATTAGTTGTATCATAAAAATCCAATTTAAAAAATGAATTTCTAAAAGGTTTTGAAAAGTAGTATATTTGTTGAGGCGTAAATCCTTCACTAACATATGAGTTAACATAACTTATATTACTTGGAGTCGAGCCTGAAGGTGTAAAGAAAAACTGATAATTAATATCAGTCCTTTGTGACTCATCGTGTTGAGCATGTGTAAATCTTGAAATTTCAAAGTCCTCATTAGGATTAATCACCCTCTTAACAATTTGGTCGTCAAAATTGTCAATATCATTCAGCTGGTCCAAATAATCTTCATTGGTTTCAATTGGTATCACCAATTCCCTATCGTTGTTATTAACTAATATTTTAAACTTATTCGCAATCATCTATTGTTGGTAATTGTATCGCATCAGACACGTATTCATTTATGTTATTTTCAGGATATATCTTGAAGTCCACCGACTGCAATGGATAATGAGCATCATTCATATACGGATAATTAACACCATTACCATCACCATCAATAAAACCATATGGATAAATTTCTCTCCATCTTAACTGTCCTAAACTTTCAGAATAAAAGGCATATGATGGGACATTTAAAATGTTTAAAGTATCACTTTCTTCAATGTAATCAGAAAATACTTTTATCTTAACGCTATTATGTGGTTTATAGTAATAACCATTTCTATTAGTTGAGGCACTAAATGTTATATCAAATAATAAGTTATTAAACTCAAATTTGTGGTAAAAATCAGATATGACGGTTTCTTCTTGTAAGTAACTGTTATATTCACAAAAATCACCATCTATAGTATCCCCACTGACTAAATTTTGGTTATAATAAAAATCATAGTTTTCACCTTCAAAAGTTTTACTATACATTTGAGTGGGTATGTTTGAGTCATTTAATAAATTATTATCATCCCACCATTGTCCTGAAGTATATGACATATTAAATTTATGCCCTTGTTTAAGTGCGGAATTTGTTGTCGTGTTTGGTCTTGGTCTATTAAACCATCCAAAATATCCTTTATTAATTATAGTTAAAAATAATTCACTTATTGGTCTATTCAAGTTATCAGTATATCCTGAGATTATAATATCCTTAGCAAAAGTTATATTAAAGTTTTGTGTACCGTCTTGTTCCACCACTCTAGAAATGTAGTTTGGCGTTAAAGCACTTGTTAAAAACTTTCTTTTACTGAAGAAACCGTTTTGAGAAAAAGCCGTTTTTAACGGAATTGCATCTTGTGGATTAGTAATAATTTTATGTCTTCTAACATAATAAATTGATTTGGTATCCTCAGGATTTGTAATATCAACAACTTTTTTAAATAACCCAATTGATGAATTAGCAAAAAATGGAGTGTCATAACCAATATCTTGAATGTTGAATATAATCTCATCACTACCATAAGTTTCGGTTCCCAGCATGTCAACCTGAAAATATTTATTTCCATTTATACCATCCCATCCTCCTTGAAATTCAATCTCAACATAATCCCCCTTTAATAAATTATGTTTCATAGGACACCTAAAGGCAATGAAAATTCTACCATTCATCTCTTGTCTTGAAATGGTGAATGGAATACCTTCAGAACAAGTCCAAGTTATTGAATTAGTTGGTGAAAAATAGTGTTGGAAAGTTTTACCTGAATTATTTTCAAATACATAACTTAAAGAATATCCCCAATTATATGTCAATGCCGATTGTGTTGCAAAATCAACATGAACATTATTTGTATCATTTCTATAAAAATTAAATTCTTTATAGGGTGGGTATCCATACCATGTACCTGGATGTGAACCTCCAACAATTGAGTTTTCAGCATCAGTGTAGATTAATTCATTTAAAAATGGTCCATAACTTGTTCCATTAATATTTGTAGTACCAGTATATGCATTATAAAATATGACTTTGGTAGAAAACGCCGGTCTAAAAATAGAACAAGCCTGTCTTTCACTATCATAAAGTACGGGAAGATTAATAATTGCAGACCTATCATATTCCTCCAATTCTTGTATCTTACCGTCTATAAAAGGTGTTAATCTCATATTACGATTAGGGCTCGTTGCAAATTTTGCTGAACCTAAAAGTATTTCTATATTTTCATAACCTCCCATTATAATTCGTCCTCATTAATATATTTAGTTCTAAATTTGTCATAAGCACTTGCCCCTTTCTTTAGTCCAAAATAAAAGAAGAATGGATTATTAACTTGTCTTTTATCTTGGAATCCACTTGGGATTGCGTCTGTCGCATTTCCATTACCATCTACATTATAAATAAACCCTTTCCAATATTTTGAATTAGTGGACCCAACAATTACTGAATGTGATGCTGGTGAAATTCTGTCAATAGACTGATATTTGTATTTAAAATACCCACTTTCATTTGTATCCCAATTGTTATTTTGATTACCAAAAATAGTTCCTGAGTTAGTAGTTTTAAATTCCCATTCATAGAATGGAACTTCTTGTGAAAACGTACTTATGTATCCAAAATCAGATGGTAGAGGAGCTGTGGACGCATTCTCATTCCATATTTTTCTTCTCGGTGTAATATAATCTCTATCTTGATTATTACCTGAAAAGAATATTTCAAAATAAGCGTAATTAGAGTTATCCCTCATAACTTTAAATGACGTATTAATATCATACCCCTCAGGTGAGAATTCAGCAATTCCAAATTCAGAATTAACTGATGCCATTTGTGAATAGTCCCCATCAATAGTACCAGGAAATAATATGTTCCCACTTGGGTTCCATCTTTTATTTCTAAAGAATCCTGCAACTGATGGGTCGGAACCACCACCAAGGCCAGGTAAAAATAAACTGAGGAAATTCTCATTAACAAATCTACTTAAAATCATTACATTCAATATGTCAGAAACGTTTTTAAACGATGTCGAATCTAATTTATCAACAATATACCCATCATAGTCATCACTAAAAACTATCTCCTGTAAGTAAGAAACTTTTGGACCCAAATCCATCATCGTTGTTGGGAATCCCAATTGTTTTTCATTTCCATTACCATTAGCCCTTTCGTTTGCGTCTCTTCCAATAAATTTATTATTGTTATCATTATATGGTGAACTTCTGTAGTAGAAATTATTAGTTGGGTCATGGAAATACATTAATTCCTTACAATAATTGTAATTTGGTTTATTCTGAGCGTCATAAAATGTATTCATTTGGAATGGAAATGCGTATAGCGTACCATTTATCCAAGAATTTCCAAACGTATGTGAAAACACATCAAAGCATAATGCCATATTTAATTTTAATCTTTGTATAAATTCAATTATTAAATTGAAATCTTTCACAATGGAAATTATCGGAAACGATACTAAACTATAACATCCATATCCATAATTAAACCAAGACCTAAATCCTCCAAGATTATAATTCTTACCACAACAAGTTCCGTCACTCTCATCACAAGGCTTAATAGATACCGTATTATCGGGATTAACAACATAACATTCCAACGGAACCGCCTTAGAACAATCTGATAATGATTCAATTACATTAACGTATTGAGATGGGGTATCACCAGTCTCTATCTCAGTAAATGTGTATATCTCAGGAGCACTACCTAAAGTTTGAGCAGAACCTGATTCATCCAATAAATAAATTGTAAATGAAGGATTCTGATGCATTAATAAAATTCCGTTTCCTGTAGTATCACCTGAAGGAATTTGTGTGGAAGATGGTAATCTGTCAGTCCTCATTACTAGTTTACTTGGATTAACCATTTGAACTGTGGTACTTGAAGGGTATATATTTGAAGTATATGATGCATACGCTGAAACTTCATTTGGTACCGATTCTCCACAAAAAATAGATATAGAGTTTGACATTCCCAAATCAGCATAACTTCCCCCTTCAACATACTCCCCAACACTATAACCATATTGAGAATTATTTCCTTGAGTAAACCACCAACCAAGTTTTAAATTGAAAAAAGTATCACATCCGCAAGAAGTCGTACTAGCAACCGCATTACTATCCGTTTGAACCTTTGTTAAATAGTTTGAGGATGGAACAGATACGGGTGTCGAATTTCCGTTCTCCCCTAATCTTGAGTAATACCGTAATAAATTACTCGTGTAAGACGAGAATGTTCCCTGAACATCAATTGTACCTTGAAAAAATATACTACTACCAAAGTCAGTCGCGTTATTTGTAGTAAACTGATTATGTCTTGGCAATTTTAATGAACTTGACGATGACTGTATTGGTATATTTAGATTAAACTCCCCTGTTATTGTCAAACCTGCCTGCCCATAGTTTGTCCATCCAAATATTCTTGATAAGTCAATTTCTTGTTGTACTTTTGGCGAGTGCGGGTCAACACCTCTTTGTAGTATAATAATACCTAAACTTTGGGCCCCGTCATAGTAATATAAAGGAGTTTGAATGTTTGAAGATGAGGAAGCATTCAATAACGGACTTGGAGCCAAACCAATACTTCTCCATAAAGCATCTTTACATGGATTTTGAACATTAGAACCTAAATAATCCCCAACAATATCATACACTCTCATTTGATTATTTAAATACCTGTTTAAGAAGTCAGTTTTATTAGACCTATTTAAGAAATTACTATTAATATTTGTATGATTCTCAGTTAAAGCGGAAAATGTACTTAACGTCAATCCAGTCAATACCTGAAAATATTCCATATCAGTAGGGAAGGTTAAGTAATCCTTTGATTCTCCGCTATAGTTAATCGTATAAGTAACTGAATTACTCACAGTTGGGTTTGATGGTGAAGCATAATTAACCGTCCATTGCGCCCCGTTTGACATTGGAGTTCCTGTTATTGAGTTAGTTCCACCAGTATTAACTGTTGCACCTGTAAGATTTGGGTCGGTAGATAAAGTTGGGTCACTGAATGAAATTAATTGCCCTGAAAGAAAATTACTTAATTCCGAACCGTCAACAACTAAGACCATTGTATTATCATAATGGTAGATATTACCATTACCTGTTACAGTTCTCTTAACTTGATTTCTACCAACACCACCGTTAATAGTTGTAGTATCAAAATATTTATCCTTTAAATTAAAAGTATTTAATCTTTCAGCAATTGTTAATGAATTTGTGAACAAAACATCAACATATTCAGGTCCATTAGCATCATTAGGTGTGTCCTCATAAATCGTAGTCGTATTTGGTCCTTCCCATAGATACGGAAAATCCTGTTGGAAATCCCCTACAGTATACGCATCCGCACTATTAAAATCTGCAAGTGGACTACTATTTATCGTCCCTGTTCTAGCGGCGGTTAAATTTTGTTGTAATCCATCGGCGGTTTCATTACCACTAAGGTCAATCTCAGAATCTTTACAATCACATCTTTCACACCCATCTTCAGTGTATAATAAAAGAGGTAGTTTCACATTTCTAAACCAATTGTCACCATACTTTACTCTTTTTGGTTTTTCACCACATTCTTTTTTTGCTTTACCTAACCATCCTCTAATTTTATTTAACGCCTTACATATTCCATGTATTAACATTTGTATTACCCACACAAGTTGCATAATCAAGAAAATTACAGGCCACAAAAATGCAAGTAAGTGCATAGGGATAATAATCGCCCTAAGCACAAATTTCATAAGAGTTAAAAAGAAACTAAGTAAAATAAAAATTGGAACAAACCTATATTGGACATCATTAACAGGTAATTTATTAACTGACTCTTCGCAATCATCCGTATTAATATTTTTAATTTGTAAGGTATTCCAAGTAAATCTTCGTGAAGTATATCTATCAAGTAACTGAGATACAGTATAAACTTTGTTATACTTCATAAAATAAAAGGTATCCTCACAATCAATCGCTTCTTGAGGATTATTGTAATCATACCAACTTAAACTAAATGCGTATGACCTCTCCAAACTATATTTTGCTAAAGGTATTTTCTCAAAAACCCAAAAAGATGTTGCTTCAGGGTCTTCATATGTAGGTGTAATTGAAATTACATCGTTTGAATTTAATAAAATGTCCTCTTTATTACCAACATACGGATTACCATCTAACTCAACAACAAAATCAGTAACATTTGTTTTTGATTTAACACGATAAACATATCCCGATTGTCCAACTATATTAATAGTTGGGTCATTCGTTTCAATAGTAAAAGTTTCAGTACTATATAATAGAGGGTCTTCACTACTATTGGTCCATCCGTGTTCCTTAATATTTGGTACTAAAAAATATCCTCTTCTATTTTCCTCAGTAAGTCCCGCAGGTTGTTGCCATTTAATTTTAAACCTGTATTTACCATTTGTAGGTACCCCTAATTTTGGGTCGTCACTTAAAACTCTTTCCCCATTTTCATTAGTATATACATAATCTAAATTCATTGGTACTTCAACAACCCAAGTTCCGTCACCATCAATTAGTTTACCGTTTTGAGGTAGACTATATTTTTCCAAAATAGGATATCCATCATCATCAATATCTATAGTTTGTCTAATAGCAATAATTTGACCCGGTCCTGTAGTTAGTTGACACAATTGACCTAATTTAGATTTAACTTTACATCTTCGTCTAACTTTCTTTGTAGTTTCAGATGAGAATATTGAACCCATGAAAACCGCAGTAGGTTGTATTGTAATATTACTCTGACTACTACTTAAATCAAAGTCCGCTCGAGCAATACCTACCTGACAAGTATCATCTTGCCCCCAGAACGCATTAACTTGAACTATCTTTGTTTCATAAACAATTTGTGGAAGTTCATTAAAGTTATTTGATGTCCTAAAAAAACTACCGTTAAATTGATTTTCAGTTCCTCTTCCAATTCTAATTAAATCTTGAGGTGTCATTGAAAATTCACCAATATCTGATAAGTCAACATTCAAAACAATAGTATGTGTTCCCAAAGGAACCCCATAAATCATATAATCACCGCTTTCATTTGTCGATACGGTGTATTTGTAATATTTCTCAAAAAGTTCTGACGCAATTGGGTCTTTTAGAACATCTTCTCTTGTAGGAAATGTACCTGTAGCTGCGTGTCCAGCATATGATGGTGTATATGGTAGTAAGTTATATTTATACCCATCTTCATTTACATCTTCAAGTGTTTTATACGGATAATATGAAGTTAAAACAGGATTGTCTTCATCCTCAGGTTTTAATGGAATAAAAACTGAAACCTTAGCTTTAGGTATTCCGTACCCTCCATTAACAAAAACCCTACCTGCAATAACACCATAGTTAGCACACCCAATCGGATAAACATCCTCTTGCCTAATCTTTAAAGATAATAATTCAATCTCCTCAAAGTCTTGGTCAATATTTACTGTTAAATTTTGGTCTTTTCCAGGTGTAGCTTTAATCCTATATATTTTACTCATCGGATTTTATTTCATAAATAGTTATGACGGCATTTTTGCAAACGTAATCATCTAAATAATAAGTCCGAATAAAATAAAATAAATTAAGAAAGTGTTACTGATTGGAAGTTTTTCACCCTAACTCTAATGTCTTTTGTTGGGAATCTAACTTGATATACTTGATTAGGTAACGCAAATATTGTACCGTCTTGAGGTTCAATTAATTTTGTGACCGAATCAGCATACGCCATAGAAGTTTGAGATGACGAATACTCACCTCCAATTTCATTAAAGATATCAATTTGAGTTACAGATATTACTCCGTTCTCAGATTGTAAAATTCTGTTAATTTCAGATATATTAACGTTTTGACCTAACTCTCTATTTGCAGGACTAAAGTAGTTTGATATCTTATCAATAATTGAAGTAATGACATTACCCTGATTTTGTGTCGATTCTAATACAACATATACATCTAAACTTAAATCAACCACATCCGCAGTTTCAATTGCGATATAGTCATTAATCATTCGGAAATTAGACAAATAAGTTGCCAGATTATCCAATAAAGCATTTGACACAGTATTTGTTAATGCCCCTCCTGTATCATATGATAGAATTTTAACTTTAATCTTATTCTCCTCTTCCATTACCGCAACCTTCGCAGGTGCCCCAAACTGACTTGGCATTTTTCTAATCAATGCCTCATAGTCATTTACGGTAACCGCTCTGTTTTGACTAGCGAAGTTAAACGCTACATAATTTCTAACTTCTTCTAACGTTGGTTGTCCCGCCCCTCCAATTGCTGCGGTTACGTTATTACAACGTAATGAATTAACTACCGCAGTATTTGTTGTTTCAGAAGGTCCATTAACTACAAAGATAACAGTGCCTACTTGGTTGATTGTATTAACACCAATATTACTTCCAACACCACCACCTGAGCGGTATTGAATAAACAATGTTGTGTTTGGTTTAAGTGTCGAACCTAATGAGAAATTATTCAAGAAATTTTGTATAGTAGGTAAAGTTCCTGTATTTGTAAATTCTCTTAATTGGTCTTCAGCCGAACCTGTCCCTCCACCAAAAGTTAATTTCATAAATCCTTCAGGTGTAAACTCAGATATAAATCTATTATTTGTTTGTATCCAAGTTCCAATTTTAATACCTGGTTTATCTGATGGTTTTGTTGAGTCCTCAATAAAAACTCTATCTTGAGCTAAAGCGTCAACTTCATACCATCTACCATTTGAACCTAAAAATTCTTGGGGTCCAGGAATATTAGCATAGTTTGTTCCATCTTTTTGTATAATACTTGTAATACCCAAAACATTTTTACCGGGTAAGAATATCTCGTAAAATGGTCTAACATCATTTGGTGTTATAACCTGTTTAAATACCTTTGTAACACCATTAACTACTAATTCTCTTTTAGTGATTGTATAGTTAATAAGATTACCTCTTGAGTCAAAATTTGGAGTTTTTAATCTATTTGGGTACCCTTGAGCGTTATATGGAGATGTAAAATCAATATCATAAATTGTTTCAAATATTTGACCCGCTCCCACAACTTGTGAGCCTCTTCTTAAAATACCTTCATATCTTTCATCATCTTTATCACCGTTTGCGGGTACTGTAATTGAAAATTCAACTAAAGCAACCGATGGTCTTTGACCGGGTATTTTTAACCCATATGTTCTCGCTAAGTTATAAACAGATGAACGTTGTTGGGCAAATTGTAATACAGTTTCTTGGACGCTTCTATCAATATGATAATGTAAGTTATCAGAAACCGCAGCGTTCAAATCCATAAGAACTGAGAAAACTGACGCATCATTAAAATTGTCAATCAATTCAGGATAATAAGTTTTTACAAAGTTCACCAGTTCAGTCCTTATTCCTTGGAAGTCCCTTACGGTGTAGGATATTCTTTTTTCAGCCATAATTTTATATATTAATTATTACAAAATCTTTAGAATTGAATACATTATCTGTAATAACATAATCTATTCTAACTTTTGCAGTATACTCTCTATTACCCATACCAGTCATGTTGTAGTTTCTACCTCCTGAATCCTCAGTGGAAATCGCAGAATCAACATCATCATTTGACGCATCAGTAATTGATATTTTTGAAATTTTAAGGTTTGGTATGTATTTTTCACATGATTGTCTGATTTCCGCCTCAATACTATCAAATGTTAAAGTATCCATAGGCTCAAAAATATATTCATACAATCTACTTCCAAAATCAGGTAAATAATATCTAGTACCTCTCCTTGTTAATAGAAGATGAACCAAATTATTCCTAATTTCATCTTCAGCAGTTTGAGATAAACTTAAATACTTTCCAACTTGAGAAATTCTGAATGGGAAATCAATACCATATGTTTTTCCATTTGCCATATCAAATAAATATAAAGTCCTCTGTTATTTGATAAATAGTTAAAATAAAAAACCCGACTTATGTCGGGTTTAAATATTAGGATGAACATCCAAAACAATCAAATTGACTATTGTCCGGTTTTGGTGGTAAATTCATACTTGAGTAATCCACCTTTGGTGGTTCAGGAGTTGGTTTTGGTTTTGACATTTTTGAAATGTCTACCGCCAAGTGTTTAGCTCCTGTGGAAATTGCCTTTGTTCTAACATAATAACAAAGTGTTTTTAAACCTTTTTCCCATCCGTAGAAGTGTGAAGATGAAATCTTTGATAATGTTGGGTTACCCATATAGATGTTCATTGATTGTGATTGGTCAATGAATGGTGCTCTGTCAGCTGCCATTTCAATTAGTGACTTCTGAGAAATTTCCCAAATGGTTTTGTATTTCTCAATCAATCTTTCAATTCTTTTAACTTTTTTATGGTAATTTTTATCTTCAACATCTAAATAATGATTGAAGTTTATGTTTTGAATTGACCCTTCATTTATTATAATTTCATTTTTTAAATCTTCTGACCATATTCCAATTTTTTCAAAATCGTTAATCAAATATTTGTTAACAATCATGATTTCACCACCAACAACTCGTCTAT
>SXGQ01302905.1_pt1 | contig 54141 bp, 57 predicted proteins | sample 3178371 | NCBI WGS metagenome assembly SXGQ01 (sample SAMN11356859, study PRJNA531348) | freshwater metagenome | isolation source: freshwater sample F1-20 | place: China: Fuxian Lake, Yuxi | collected 2017-12-25 | reverse complement strand
TCTGGTACAAATGGCACCTCAGGAACATCAGGGTCAAGCGGTTCTTCAGGAACAGATGGGTCTAGTGGAACTTCCGGGACTAGTGGAACTTCAGGGACTAGTGGAACTTCTGGGTCTAGTGGTTCTTCAGGAACAGATGGTTCCTCAGGTACAAGTGGAACATCAGGAACTAGCGGTACATCAGGTACAAGTGGAACATCAGGAACTAGTGGAACATCAGGAACTAGTGGAAGCTCAGGTTCCTCAGGAACAGATGGTACATCTGGTACAAATGGCACCTCAGGAACATCAGGGTCAAGCGGTTCTTCAGGAACAGATGGATCTAGTGGAACTTCAGGGACTAGTGGAACTTCAGGGACTAGTGGAACTTCTGGATCTAGTGGTTCTTCAGGAACAGATGGTTCCTCAGGTACAAGTGGAACATCAGGAACTAGCGGTACATCAGGAACTAGCGGTACATCAGGTACAAGTGGAACATCAGGAACTAGTGGAAGCTCAGGTTCCTCAGGAACAGATGGTACATCTGGTACAAATGGTACCTCAGGAACATCAGGTACAAGTGGAACATCAGGGTCTAGTGGTTCGTCAGGTTCAAGTGGAACATCAGGAACATCTGGAACAAGTGGTTCGTCAGGTTCAAGTGGTTCGTCAGGTTCAAGTGGTAGTTCAGGGTTAGGAAATATCACAAACAACGCAAATGACAGAGTTATAACTGGATCTGACACCGCTGGACAACTTAATGGAGAAGCAAACTTTACATTCGATGGTACTTCAGCGTTTATCACAGGAGCTCTGGGTGTCGGTAGTGGAGCGACTCCAACAACATTAGGTTTAATCAGGGCTTCGAATGACGTAATCGCGTTCTTCGGTTCGGATAGACGATTGAAAGAAAATATCAAACCTATTGATAATCCAATTGAGAAAATCAACCAAATTGGTGGATATGAATATGATTGGATTCCAATGAAAGGAATCCATGAAAACGAAGGACATGACATTGGTGTAATCGCTCAGGAAATCGAGGCAATTCTACCTGAAATTGTAACTAGAAGAGAGAATGGATACTTAGCGGTTAAATACGAAAGAATTGTAGCTCTTCTCATAGAATGTGTTAAAAACCAACAAATTCAAATTGATGAACTTAAAAGAAAAGTTGAATAACATTAGATAATAAAACAAAAAACCCCCCCGAACATATTTATTTAATATAAAAAATGAATAAACTTTGTTCGGGGGAAATATAAATTAATTTTTAAAAAATGGGTTTAACACCAGCTACGGGGCAAGAAATTTCAATAGGAAAGGTATATACCGCGTTCGGATTGACACCCGCCCCTGGATCTAATATTGGATTGAATTTAACGCTGGGGGTCAATAGACAACCGCCTCAAGCAGAAGGTGTAACTGCCATCGCCTCGAGTGGAGCAACTACATTATCTACAGATATGGGAGGTTTAACTACTCCGGAAAATTATCCATAAATCTTTAGAATACAAAAATATTTTCTTATATTTTTTATCTAATGATTGAGTTATGAAAGTAGATTATAAAAATTTTTTATCTGAGTATGAACTCAAAAATATTGTATGGGTAGGGATTGACTATGATAAAGAAAAATTAATAGAATTTTTTAATAGGTATCAAAAACTCAAATTAATACCTAAAACCCATGATTCTCAAGAAGAACTTGAAATTATGGAAAATATTTTAAAATCCCACAATTTTGAGAATCTACAAAAATTACAACAAAACGATTTTGAATATTGTAGGTGGGCAACCATTGAAAAATTTTCTAGATTAGCGGCTGTAGAGATTCTTTTGGACGGTAAATATTCCAAAGAAACTTTTACAACTGTTAGTAATTTACCTGTAAATGATTTTAAGTTAATAATGAAAAGAACTAAGGAACTTATAAAAACTATTAACGATACAATAATTGAGTCTGATGTAGATACTTCTAAAATTCCTGGAGTAACATGAGTGTATACAAAAATACAATGTGGGAGGGAAAACCTACTTCAGTTTCGATATTGGTTCCTACAAGGGATACTGTGTATTCCCATTTTTCATATTCATTAGGAAATTTGATAAAAACTACTACACAGATGGGTATTGATGTCCATCTTTTTTTTGATGCATCAACTATATTAATTAATCAAAGAGAACGTCTTATAGAACAAGGAATTGAGGTTAAGTCTGAGTGGGTATTATGGCTAGATAGTGACATGATGTTTCCATCAACAACTTTATTAAGATTGTTGGCCCATAATCAAGATATTGTTGCTTGTAATTATATGAAACGATCACATCCATTTAAGTCTGTGACATTTATGGATACAAATGATTGGGAAAGTTGGGTTCCTATACAATCTGAAGATGAATTACTTGACGTAGAAGCTACAGGTATGGGATGTTTACTAATGAGAACATCGGTATTTCAAAGTTTAAATAAACCATACTTTGAATATACCTATCAACCTGAAACAAAAGATTGGATCGGGGAAGACTTTACATTATTTAAGAAATTAAATCAAGTTGGATATAAGTTAAAGATAGACATGAACCTTAGCAAGGAGATCTATCACATGGGGACTTTTGCTTACGGAAAAAATTCATCGGCAAACACTCAAAAGAAAATAGAGTTGGAATTCAAAAGAAAAAAAACTGAGTAACCGAATTCAAAAATGATAACCAATCAAAAATACATCCAAAAATTCATTACAACAAACGATGGTCAGCAAATTCCGTATCTTTGGACTCACGGGGCGACAGAGTCACATTTAGGAGATGGGTTGATAGTATACTCCCTAATCCAACATATGAGATCGAAAGTTTGTGTTTGTATTGGATCTGGTGGCGGATTTATACCAAGAATAATCACTCAAGCAAGAATCGATTTACACAACCAAAAAATATTCGAAGGAAATCCTGATTATAATTGGGGTGATATTGGTGTCACTTATCTAGTTGATGCTTGTAATGGAGTTGGAGGGCCAACAGATATAGAAGACGAAAATTCATTTTTCAGAACTACATTTTATCCTCGTTTAATCAAATCTAAATCAGTAGGTGCTTACTATGATTTTTTTGTTCGACAAGATATAAAAATAGATTTTTTATTCATAGATGGAGACCATTCTTATGAAGGGGTAAAAACAGATTTCGAATTATATTCGAAAATATTAGTCGATAATGGTGTAATAGTTATACATGATACCGATGAAAACTATGAAAATACATTAATTGTTTCTGAAGATGCAAAAAAAGACCATCATCGATTTGACGGGCCATCAAAGTTAATAAAAGAGTTAGAACAAGACCCTCACTGGAACTTGATAAATTTACATAATTTCCGTATATTAAAAGATAAGCCCTCTTCAAGTGGAATAACAATAATAAATAAAAAAATATGAAAGTATTAATTACAGGAGTTGCTGGTCTTTTGGGGTCTAGACTTGCCGATTGGATTATCAAAAATATAGATGGCGCTCAAGTTATTGGGGTTGATGATTTATCAGGAGGGTATATTGAAAATATAAATAGTGACGTTGATTTTTATGAAATTGATTGTAAGTCAAATTATCTATCAACTGTATTTGAAATACATAAACCTGATTATGTATATCATTTTGCGGCATATGCTGCTGAAGGATTATCTCCTTTTATCAGGAAATATAATTACGAAAACAACTTAATCTCAACTGCAAATATAATTAATGAATGTATCAAACATGATGTGAAGAGGTTAGTTTTTACTTCTACACTCGCGATATATGGACATGGGTATGGTGGAATTTTTGATGAAAATCAAATACCTAAACCAATTGACCCTTATGGAGTTGCAAAGTATGGGTGTGAAATGGATATTCAAATTGCTGGAGAACAACATGGGTTAGATTGGTGTATTATTCGTCCACATAATGTTTACGGTGTCAAACAAAATATTTGGGATAAATACCGAAATGTGTTAGGTATTTGGATGTATCAACATTTGATTGGGCAACCGATGACAATTTTTGGTGATGGTGAACAAACTCGGGCATTCTCTTTTATTGACGATTCTCTCGAACCACTATGGAACGCTGCAGTGAAACCTGAAGCTTCAAATCAGATTATTAACTTGGGAGGTATTGAAGAAATTTCAATAAATGATGCATCCAAAATTTTACGGGAGGTAATCGGAAGTGGTAATATTGTTCATTTGGAAGGAAGACATGAAGTGAAACATTCTATACCAACATTTCAGAAATCAATCGATATATTAGATTTCAAGTATAAAACATCTCTGAAAGAAGGATTAGCATCTATGTGGGATTGGGCTAAAAAACAACCAATGAAAGAACGATTTGTTTGGAGTGATTATGAGTTAGATAAAGGAATTTATAGTTTTTGGAAAAAATGATAAGATTAGTCACTGTCATCGGCCATGGGGTTAATTTATTACCACACTTTATCAAACACTACCAAAAATATGTGAATGAGATTCAAATCGCTTGTTACAATTCAGATTTACATCCTAACATAAGTGAAGAAGTAAAAAGTATCATTTCCGAATATGAAAATGTTAATATTGTGAAGGAAATTTTTCATAGTAATTTCGATTGGGAAATGGTAACCAAACTTTACAATGAAGTTAAATCAACATATAAAAATGATTGGTGGGTTGTAGCAGATATTGATGAATTTCATTTGTATCCCAAAGACAATTTAGAAAGACTTATTTTAGATTGTGAGTTGAATGGATGGGATATTGTCAGAGGTGGATTTATAGATAGAATTGGAGAGTGTGGAACGTTTCCAAAAATTAGAGATGATGAGAGTATTTGGAAACAATTTCCTGTAATGGGATTTTTTAGATACCCGATGAGTCAAGCCTGTCCAAATAAAATTTGTGTCACAAAAGGATCGGTTGTTGTGACTGACGGACAACATTATGCAAAAATCGATAATCATACAACTTGGAAATGGCAGGGATGGGGACATCCGTTAATCGCTCCCATCAGTACTCATTCAGTACAAGTCCATCATTTTAAATGGGATGAAACATCAATTAAAAGAATAAAAAGAGTTGCTGATACCAATAAAGAATATTCATATTCGGATGAGTATATGAAAATGTATGAGGAATTGGAAAAATCAAATTTTTTAATAGATTTGAATAACGAAGAATTTATGATAGAAGAATCTTCAGGAGTAGATGAGTTTAAAAGGTATAGAAAATGGAATAATTTAATTAAAAAAATAGTTTCGATATGACAGAATTAGATAAAGAAAAAGAAAAAATGTTGTTAGAACAACGAAAAGTTAAAGCCTTAGAAAAAATAGCGAACACATTGGATGCTTTAACAGTATGGGTTGAAGAGATTGAAAAGCAAGAGTGGAGTGACCGTCTTCAGTATTACCTTGCTGAATGGCATAATTCAATAAAGCCAAAAGAACCTACCATAGATGAATAACCACAAATTAGGAATAATCGTGCCCTATAGGGATAGATATTTTGACTTGATTGAATTCAAAAGTCACATAACTAAATATCTATCCGACTTTGGTATTGATTATTCTTTAATTATTGTGGAACAAGATAATGAAAAAAGTTTCAATAGAGGGAAATTATTAAATATTGGTGTAACCTACGCTAAAAAATTAGGGTGTGATTACGTTGTGTTTCATGACTTAGACATGCTTCCCGAAAATGTGGATTATTCATATAGTGAAGTTCCACTCCATTTGGCAACCAATCTACTTGGGACCGAAGATTTCAATAGAATTGTATTTGACCAATATTTTGGGGGGGTTACACTTTTTCCACTACATCTATTCGAAAAAATTAATGGATATTCTAATAACTATTGGGGTTGGGGATATGAAGATGATGATTTATTATATAGGTGTGAACATTTTAATCTCCCGTTAGACACCAAATCAATAAGAATAGATGGGGGAAATACCGCAGCATTAAAATTCAATGGAAAAAATGCCTATGTCAAATCCTCTAATATTTTCGATTTCATCAATCAAACAAGTTATAACCCTGACGGAAAAATAACAATTTTTGTTTCTTTTTGTCCTGATGTTTTGGAGTTAGACAAGGATAAAGATGAAGATATTATGTCAGTATTTTCCATACCTGGATATGATTGTACTATAACTTATAATTCATATAGAAGGTATACTTTTCAAATTTTTACTGACAACAAAAGAGTTGTCTTTATTCATAGTGACATCTTACCTAATTTCAAAACAAATATTACAATTACCATTGATAAGAATGAAAAAGAACTTTTGATGTACCAAAATGGAAAACTTGTTGGGGCAAAAAGAATTGGAACTTTTTATGACTATTCAGTAGAACCTCATTTTTATTTAGGTTGTGGAAATCCGCATAGAGAAAAGGACAATAACTATTTTAAGGGAACTATAAGTTCTTTTGCGGTTTTCAATGACATCTTGGGAGAAGATGAAATCGAGGAAATTTCCAAAAATCAATTTTTTGGACTTAGTCAAAATTTTGGTAATTATAAGTCTGATTATAAACTAATCTCATATTATGATGCGAAATTCATAAAAGGATATCAATTAATAGATTTGAGTGAAAAAAGAAACAATGGATGGATATATAATTGCGAAATAGTCGGAGTTACATTTGATGACTACAAAGAAATTAAAATTCCATGTCGCAGAGAATCTACATTCAAACTATTACCACATGAGGAAAATGGTTATGAAAATGGCGGTTGGAAAAATAAAACTACGAGGTACAATCAGTTAAGGTTTCATAATGAAGTTTTGACTGAGGGTGCAAAAATAGAAAGTGATGGACTTTCAACATGTAAATTCAAAGAATTCGGTAAAGAAACCGTTGATAATATTATTCACATAAATGTAGGAATATGAAACCAAACTTGGGAATTTGTATACCATATAGAAACAGAAAAGAACACCTTGAAGAGTTAATCCCTCGATTATCCGAACACTTGAATAAATTAGATATTCCTCATAAATTCTATGTAGGACATCAAGTGGATGATAAGCTTTTCAATAGAGGAGCAATGAAGAATATTGCAGCGTATCATGCATTCGAAGATGGTTGTGATTACATTGCTTGGCATGATGTCGATATGGTTCCATCCGATGAATTTTGTGACTATTCTTATCCCAAAGAGTTCCCTGTTCATATTGCGACCAAACTATCCAAATATGAGTATAAGTTAGGTTATGAACAATACTTTGGAGGTGTTGTACTTTTTACAAAAGACCAAATGTTAAAAATAAATGGGTATTCAAATGACTATTGGGATTGGGGTCAAGAAGATGATGATTTGTTTTGGAGAGCTTACTTCGAAGGTTTCACCACGTATAAAATTTTCAAAAAGTATAAAAACAGACGTGTTGCGCAGTTCAGTGGAAACGATTCATATTTGGCATTACAATGTAATAGAGAAATAAGTTCATGTCTTCATCAAGACCATACCATATCGATACTCTTCAGTGCTGACCAACAACCTGATAAGGTTCCAATTTGGTTAGTTGGTGATGAAGAAAGAAAGTTCATTGAATATCCGTTAATAAGAAAGGATGGTAGTTTCAATTGGGGAATTTCCTTCAATAATTCAAGGGCGATTTCCTCGATAGTTTATGATAAGGAAAGTAAGCATCATTATAATTACGCAAAAAGATTTGAGAATGAATGGACTTGGGTCACCGTGACTTATGATTCTGAAAAAGGAAATTATTATCTTTATGTAAATGATGAATTAAACTATAATATGAATGGGGTTAAAGAACAGATTCCATTGTATGTTGAGAAAAAATTGAAAAATCATGATTCAGTGAAACCTTTTCTATTAGGAGTATGCCCTCTCACCGGTATTTTTTTGAAAGGGAAAATTGCTGAAGTTAAAATTTACGACAAATTTGTTGAAGACATTAATACAAACTTCGAAGACGAAAATGGTTTAGTACTTCACTATAACTTTGATATTTCCGATAAAGATATTGTCAATAATTATGAATTTTACAATAATAATACTATCTTTTCAAACGAAGACATAGAGGTAAAGGATTTGATTTTACCATATAGACGAGAAGGTTCTTTTGATTGTATTTACCACGAAGATGAAGGATTTGTAAATGGAAAATGGGCTAAAGGATCGACTACTGCAAGAAACGAAAAAAGGTTTGTGACTGAAATGCAACAAAATAAAATTAATTATAAAGAAGAAGGTTATAATAAAATATTGAATGTGACTGAGTTGGTGAGTATAAATGAATCACTATATCCGAATACAAAGTTTATAAATGTAATTATGAAGTAATGAAAGTAGAATATGAGAAACCTTGGTTATTAAAACCTAAGTTGGGCGAAAATCAAAAAAATATTATAATGAGTTCGTCATATACTATTAGTTTAACTTTTAGTGTAAAACAAAATTATAAGAAAGATGATAAAGTGGGTTTTTTTGGAACACCAGGTAAAAACTTTGGTGTAAGTTATGATTATGTTACAAAATTATTTGTTTTTGAATTTTGGACAAAAGACGAAAAAGGTGAACCTGTTTTCAATTGTTATACATATGATTCAATCACTGAAAAAATGTTCGAAAAAATAACTAACATAACTATAACTTACAATGGGTCAGAATATCAGTTATTTTTTGATTTTGAATTGTTAGACTTGATAGAATCCACCTCAGTGTTAATTGATGATTATACCACCGAACCAATATATATTGGTTGTCACAACATTGATAGCATAAATCCCATACATAGGAATTTGGGAGAAATGGATGTGTTTCATTTTTCCGTTTTCAGAGAACCTATGTCAATTGATGAGGTCAAAATGTTTGTTATTAAAACAAATCGAGACTCACAAAAATTTAGTGATAATCTTCTCTGTGTTTTTGATTTTGAATCTCAAACTGGTGATGAATTTATTATTTTGGACGAGTCCAAAGATAAGTATTTTTTTAAGAAAAAGAGTAAAAATTCCAACATTGGATTCGAAATAGCAAAAAAGAAATTGGATGCGGTTGGTTGTGGATTTTGTTTGGCAAAATGGACACAAGTTACCATGCATTTACATAATGGTACTACTCATTCTTGTCACCACCCTGAACCACATAAAGTTTCTTTAGAAGAATTATCTCGGAATCCTACTGCATTACACAACAGTAAAACGAAGAAAGCTGCTCGAAAAGAGATGTTGGAAAACAAACGACCAAAGGAATGTTCTTATTGTTGGAATGTTGAAGACAATTCAAATTCGTTTTCAGATAGAGTTTTCAAATCATCCGAGCCATGGTCAGAACCTTTTTTCAATGAAATTTCGAAGTCGGATTGGAGAGATAATTATAATCCAAAATATGTTGAAGTTAGTTTTTCGAATACTTGTAATTTTAAGTGTGCATACTGTGGCCCAGAATATTCTTCAAAATGGATGGAAGAAATCAATGACCACGGACCATATCAACTTTCATTCGAATATAATGGAACAAAGAGAATGGAAGAACGGAATACTAAACCTTATAAACATTCTGAAGAAAATCCATATGTCAACAGTTTTTGGGAATGGTTTCCTGAACTGTATAAAAGTATGGATACATTCAGAATTACTGGAGGTGAACCTCTTCTGTCCAAAGATACATGGAAAGTATTGGATTTCATTTTAGAAACCGAAGAACCAAATACAAATTTGAAACTCTCTATTAATAGTAACTTGGGAGTACCTGATAATTTGATAGATAAACTAATTGAGAAACTGAACGATATAATTGAAAAAGATTTAGTCAAAGAAATAATTATATTTACTTCTTGTGATGGATATGGGATTCAGTCGGAATATACGAGATACGGAATGAATTTTGAAAAATTATTTCATAATATTGATAAAGTATTAAGTAGTTTACCAAAAGTCACAATAGTTGTGATGTCAACATTCAACCTTTTCAGTGTATTTTCCTATGAGGATTTAATAAAAAAAATACATGAATTTAAAATCAAACATTTCAATCCACATCGGTATTGGAGCTCTTCGATTATATTGGATACGTCCTATTTGAGACAACCTTCATTTATGAGTTTCAGGTTGTTAAAAGGATATATCAGTGAAGATTTTTTTGATAGGTGGATAAAATATATGAAGTTCAACTCCACTTATCGGAGTTTAAATTTTCTTCAAATGCAAACTGTAAAAGATGTTGGGTTCTCTCTTCAAGAAATAGAAAAAGTTTCCAGGCTTAAAGATATTTTTCTTTCAGATAAAAATTTGGATGACTCAACTTTACTACAACATAAATTAGATTTGAATACTTTCGTCAAACAGTACGAATTACGAAGAGGATTGAAAGTTTTAGAGGTTTATCCAGAATTAGAATCTTTTTTTAAGAAAATCGATTATGAGAATACAATATAAACAACCTTATTGGATAAAGTTTGAATGGGATATTCAAGAATATCCTGATGATCAATATGTTACAAAGTTTAATAAATTTGTTAATAACGAGTTTATCAGTTTTTTATATGGTAAAGAGTTCGCAATTACTTCTACGTTCAAAATTGAAAAATCATTCGTTAAAGATAAAATATCTATGATTTATGGTAAACCAGGGAAGGCGATGGGACTTTCCTACAATTCTATGACTCAGTGTTTGGCATTTGAATTTTGGTTAACAGTTAATGAGGTAGATGAGTTTAGATATTTTCATATGAAAGGTGTAAGTGCTGATGACGTTGAAAACGGAGTGACAATAACAATTATCAGAGATGGTGATATGTTAATCGCATACAAAAATTTTGTTGAAATTAACAGAATTCAGCTCGATGGAAAATTTATTCAAGATTATAAAATACCTGAGTTATTTTTAGGGTGCGCTAGCCCACAATCATATGAAAAAAAACACCGATACCATTGTGAGGTTGAATATGAACTATTTTCAATCATTACAAATGTAACTGAAATCGAAGAAATTAGGTCAATTCATAATTTAAAAAATGAGAAATTAATAACTCAAAATTGTTACAAGGATATTCTCTGTTTATATGATTTCAAAACCATAAATAATTTAGGGATAGTTTATGATGAGTCAAAAAATATGAATTTCTTAGAGATGGTTCCTAGTGAATTTGTGTTGTAACTATTGAAAAATAATGTATACTTTAAAAAAACAAAAATGTCAGAGCAGTTAGCAAATTGGAGAGATAAACATTTAAATTCAGTTAGTTGTAGTTTTTGTGCAGCGAAATGGTACAACGTCAGTCTGCATTTAGGTCATGGATTTACAAATTCATGTCACCTCCCGCTACCACACCCAATTGATTTGGAAAAAATCAAAACAAATCCGTCAGCGTTACATAATACTGATTTCAAAAAAGAAATTAGAAAAATGATGTTGGAGGGTATTAAACCTGCGGAGTGTTCCTATTGTTGGAAAATCGAAGATATTGGTAGAAACAACATCTCTGACCGCGTATACAAAAGTCAAATTTATACTGAAGAAGAAATTGAAGCCCTTAAACATCTTCCTTGGGACGCGGACATTACACCAAAAACAATCGAGGTTAGTTTTGACCGTACTTGTAACTTTGCCTGTTCATACTGTAATTCAGGGTATTCCACAACTTGGGGGAAAGACATCAAAAAGAATGGCGCTTATCAGAAGTTTAAGACAACAAGTGCAGGAGCATATTATGCCGATGGTTCTTGGTCCGAAATCTATGGTAAACACAATGAAAATAATCCATATGTTAAAGCATTTTTGGAATGGTGGCCTGATATCACAAAAACTTTACAAGAAATTAGAGTAACTGGAGGAGAACCTACACTGAGTCATAATTTTTGGCAATTTATGGAAGAAGTTAAAAAATATCCGTCTCCAAATTTGAGAGTTGCAATCAATTCTAATTTGGGAGTGAGTCAAGAAGTTATTGACAGATTAATCAATATAACTAATGAAATTGACGTTAAAGAATTTGATATATATACTAGTTGTGAAGCTTATGGACAACAAGCGGAGTATATTAGAGATGGTTTGAATTATGAAGTTTGGAGAAAAAACTTAGTCGAAGTGATTGAAAATGCAAACATTAGACAAGTCGTAATAATGATGACAATTAATAGTTTATGTTTGTTCAGTATTACTGAATTTTTGGACGATATGTTAACTTTGAAGGCCAAGTATGGATGGAATAAACCTATTGTCGACTTCAACATTCTTAGATGGCCGGCTTTTATGTCTCCATTGACATTACCAGACGACATCAAACACGATTTACATGGTAAACTATCAATGTGGTGGAGGAAAAACAAGAAAAACCCGTTAATAAACATGCATGAAGGAGCTCAAATTCAACGTTTGATAGACTACATTGAGGTTGTAAATCGTGGACATAATACTACTGAAATGGACATGCAAATGCAATTCCACGACTTCAAAAGTTTTTATACTCAATACGATAAAAGAAGAAAGAAAAGTTTTGTCAAAACTTTCCCTGAGTTGGAAGATTGGTATAATTCCCTCGTAGTTGATGAAACAATCCCTAATGTAAAAGTCACTGATGGACGAATTACACACTATGAAGCAGGTGAGTACATTTCAGATAAGGAAAATTATAACAAAGATTAATGTATTTTGATAAAACTTTAAGATGGTTGGAACCATTTGGAGGGTGGGGAGACCATTCTGATTTTTTCGATTACAAAATTCCAGAATTCGGTATGGATACAGGGTTTTGTAATCGAATATTACATTGGGAAGTTGCACATTATTTAAACGAAAAAAATAATTTTCAGTACAGAATACTATTACAAGAAATGTTTTGGCCTGAGTTAGAAATACTCGAATTACCTTATACTTCACCAGTAAAAATGGAAAGGTTTTCATTCGGATTACATTATCCCAAAGAGTTTAATCATTTGAAATTTTTATCAGTATATGACATTCTAAATATGAAAGTTACTATGGCAAAACCTTTATCGAAAAAAAAACTTGAAAAAATGTTTTTTGATGAAGATTTTAACTTACCTAAAAATGTTTACTCGAATTTTGGATATGATGATTTGATTAGGTTGTTGAACTTAAAAAGTAATCCAAAAATGTATGACCATTTACCACTACTCAATTTGAAAGATAGACCACTTAGTAAAATTAATATAAAGTATTCGTTCATACAAAGTTTACTTGAAAATTTTGCAAAAGGAGTGGTCGGAATACACGTAAGAAGACATAATGGTGTTTATAAAACGACAGAAGATTTACAAACGGTCCCTGAAAATATTAGGGAAGATTTTAGTAAATTTATTGAAAAAACCAATTCATCACACAATTCATATCGGTATTATAATGATGATTTTTACTTCAACATCATCGACAACATTTTAGAAATAAATCCGAAACAAAAATTTTATATTAGTAGTGACTTACCCCGCAAGTATTTGAATAATTTTTATGAAAAATATGGTGATAATATTTTAGATAAAACCGAGATAACCGAAATTGTAACAAGCTTTTTAGTTGATTCAAACCATGATGTTTACAAAATGAAAACCCACGGAAATGTAATAGAAAATGTAATCGACTTATTTACCTTGAGTTATTGTAATTTTTTTATCATGTCCAATAAATCTACTTGGAGTGAGTTTGCGAAATACTATAGAAACCAACCATCAGTGTTTGTGAATGGAGATTTAGAAAAAATAAAAAATAAGTACTCAAATATATTAAATTATGTTTAAAGAGTGGCCCTTGGGAATACTCCCCGAAGAACTTCAGCGACCTGAATTATCTGAACTAAGAAAAATGGGATACACTTGGGAAAATCCGAATGAAATTGTTAATATTTTCGAATCTAAAGTATCTGATTTTTGTGGTTCAAAATATGCTGTGGCGGTTGATTGTTGTAGTAGTGCAATTTTTTTAATATTGAAATACGTAAACAAAAAACAAAAAATAAAAATACCTTCGCATACATACGCGTCAGTGCCTATGCAAATATTACACGCGGGATATGAATTTGAGTTTGTGAATAAAAAGTGGTCAGGAATCTATGAATTAGACCCTTTAAACGTGTGGGATTGCGCTGGAAGGTGGACTAAGGGAATGTATGAAGGAGGGTATGCCGCTTTATCTTTTCAAATTAAAAAACGATTACCAATTGGTAGAGGAGGTATGATTTTGTGTAATGACCATGATGCATACAAATGGTTCAAAAAAGCGTGTTACGATGGTAGAGACTTAGGAAAAAACTATATGGAAGATAATATTGAGATGTTAGGGTGGCATATGTATATGACTCCTGAGGATGCTGCAAGAGGTATCATTCTTATGCATCAAACTTCCGAAGTTAACGAAGATTCTCATAGTCATAAGTCATATAAGGATTTGAGATTAAACAAAATATTCAATGGAGATTAGTAATAATATTCCAATAGTGTATAGACCTCAAAAAGCTAGTAAACTTTTTAAGTTTACCCAAACAGATAGTGAGGAAAAATTTTATCTAAATAGAGAAAAATTTGGAAAAGACTGGTATTATTATGATAAAGATATCGAATATAAATATAATTCATGGGGGTACCGTACCAAAGAATTTTCAGAACTAAGTGATGAATACGTGCTAGTTTTCGGGTGTTCTTTTACTGAAGGTATCGGACTACATTATGACGATATTTGGGCAACAAAATTATCAAAAAAACTAAATATTGATGTCTTTAACTTGGGTATAGGGGGGTCAGGCCCAGATATACTTTTTTACAACACAATTTTATTTCAGAACTTTGTATTGAAAAATAATAAATTACCAAAATATGTAATTTATCAATGGCCATTTGACAATAGGACATCTTATATGTTCTATAGAGAAGAAAATTTAATGCATATCGAAACTTTTTCAATTTCATACCCCAAAGAAGCTTATCCTCCAAACTATAAAAAATATTTTGATTGGTATTATCAAAGTTTTGTTAAAAATGAAGGAGAATTAATAAAACAGAGTAATATTTTCAGTTTATCATGTAATAATTTATGGAAAGCTGCGAATATTCCAGTTTATCATTGGACATGGGGAGATGATTTCAATTTGAAAAAATCTGAGTTATTTCATAATGAATTAAAAATACACCAAGTTAAAGATTGTTTCGAAGAAAAAGGTAGGGATTGTACACACAATGGACACTTATCTCAAGACCTTGTGGTTAATAAAATATTAGAACAAATTAAAAATGGTATCAGTTAAAAATGAATGGGGTAAATTAAAAGAAGTGTTTGTTGGTACAATTGACAACGCTAACATGCCAAAACATGGTGTAGATATTCATGCAATTAATTATGCGGATAAGAAGATTATACCTCAAAATGAATTAGGTTTTTTTGATGATAAGGTTTACGAAGAAACTCGTGAAGATTTGGAATCTTTAGTGAAAATCTTGAAAGGGTTGGGGGTCAATGTCAAAAGACCACAATCAATTAACACAACTTCTTCAATTAGTAATGGTTTTTGGCAAACAGACCAATATTATACTTTTTGCCCGAGGGACACTGTAACCGTTATAGGCGATACAATTATAGAAGCGCCAATGACATTAAGATCACGTCAATTTGAAACTTATTGTTTCAGGGAAGACTTCATAAAATATATGGAACAAGGTGCAAAATGGGTTGCTGCTCCCAAACCAATGTTGAAGGATGAACTTTATCAAAGAGATGATTTATCTAAGTTAACTTTGACAGAGAAAGAACCTGTATTTGATGCAGCAAACATACTACGGTCAAATAACGACATTCTGTATTTAGTAAGTAACACTGGAAACAAGTTAGGAGCAAAATGGCTTCAAAATTTATTGGGTAGTGAATACAAAGTACATGTTTTGGAAAATATGTACTCATACTCTCATTTGGATTCTACTATTGCGTTATTGAGAGAGGGACTTTGTCTTCTCAATCCTGCAAGAATTAATGAAAAAAACATGCCTGAGATGTTAAAATCTTGGGATAAAATCTGGTCTCCTGATATGGTGGACATTGGATATCATAAAGTTGAACGAGCATCTGTTTGGGTAGGTATTAATTTACTTTCTATTGACGAAAACACAGTTATATTAGACAATAGACAAACAGAACTAATTAAAGAATTAAAAAAATATAATATAGATACTTTGGACTGCAGAATTAGACATTCAAGAACTTTGGGTGGATCTTTTCATTGTGTAACGACTGAAACATTAAGGGACTAATATGAAAATTTTAATCATAGGTGGAGCAGGATACTTAGGTATTCCATTATCAAATAGTCTAAATGACTGTGAAGTTACTGTATATGATAAATTTTTATACAGTAACATTACATTTTTGAAGAAAGATATTAAGGTTATCAACGACGATGTGTCTAATATTGAAAAATATGATGAATTATTAAATTCACAAGACGTAGTCGTTTACTTGGTATCACCTCGTTTATTAGAATTGACCGATAATTCACAATTGACTTTACCTATTCAACAATTTAAAAAAACAATAGAGTCAATTAAAAATGAAAATGTCAAATTTATTTTTTCTAGTAGTTGTAGTGTTTATGGTAAACGAACTGATGTTGTTAATGAAAAATCGGATACTCAAATATCATCTTTATATTCGGAATTAAAAATTACGTGCGAGAATATATTATTGTCAAAAAATAATCCCAAATTCAAAATAGTAAGGTTGTCAACATTATATGGGGTAAGTAAATTGAATAGGAATGATATTTTGATTAATAATTTAATTCAAGACATCAAAGAAAAAAAACCAATTGAAATATTTGACCCCAAGGCAGAACGACCACATTTACATGTTAAGGATTGTGTCAAAATTTTAAAAAATATTATTGAAGGTGATTACCACGATAAAATAATTAATGTTGGTAAAAATGAGTTGAACATCAACAAAATTAATTTAATCGAAAAAATAAAACGAACGGTAAAACCAGATTTACAATATGAATTAATAAACAGTAAGGATAGTCGTTCATATAAAGTAGATTTTTCAAATTTACATTCCAAAATATGGTTTAATCATATTTCTTTTGAGGATGGTATAAAAGAATTGATGGAGGATGATAAAATTAATTGTTCCTTAGAGGATTGGGATACTATCTTTGACTACTACAGGCCTAATGGGTCATCGAAATCATGGTACCTTAAAGAAACTGGTAATTTTGATTTTCCCAAATCATGGGGAGTTTGGAATTTATTCGACATCGAGAATGAAAACAAAGTTTGGGAGGATAATGTTTTAAGAGATAATATTTTAGTTAATTATGGAGATAATATAAATTATATAGATAACACAAATACCCATAATAAAAAACATTTATATATTATTAATGTTTATGACAATAACTTTTTCCGTAAAAATAAAGACATTGGATTCAAGTGTATCTCAGAAAAATATTTGAATGATGTAAGGGAACATAAAGCGAAAATTGTGATGATTCATCAATTTGAGGGTTATAGTGGTATGAATATATACAATAATGACTTAGAAACTATCGACGGATGGATTAAAGAGTCTAATCTTCCTGATAGTGGGGTTCATTACATTCATGGTAATTTGTTAGTTGATGAAGTTAGAAAACAAAGGGAACTTAATTTTGAATGTCATCCTGTTTCTATATTCGATTCATGGGTTGATTATAGATTGTTAGATAATAAAATTGTTGATTTTGAACCAGTCGATGAAAAATATTTATTGTTGTCATATAATAGAAATCCAAGACCTCACAGAATACATTTGGTAAATGAGTTGATAAAAAATAATTTATTTGATAAAGGTAAAATAAGTTTAGGAAGATTCGAACCTCATGGTCAATATGATGAATTATCAAAAATAACTCCAATAGAAATTGATAGGATTTTAGATATAAATTGGGCGGTAAATATCGAGTTTCCAGACTACAGTTCAACTTTCATATCTTTAGTCACTGAAACATTAATTGATACCTCGATTTTATTTATGTCAGAAAAAATTTGGAAACCCATTGTTGCAGGACATCCATTCATAGTTTTAGGTAATGTCAATACTTTATTATATTTGAAAGAACAAGGGTATAAAACTTTTGACAATTGGATAGATGAAAGTTATGACTTAGAGCCTGACCACCATAAAAAAATTGATATGATTATACACGAATTAAACAAATTTAAAACAAAAAGTATTGAGGAATTGAAAGAAATTCGAAAAGAAATGTATGATGTTTGTTTGTTTAACAGAAATAAATTTATACAAATAATAAATAGTAAATATGATTATGATGGATATGGTTGGTCCAATAATAAAAAACCAATCGAAGAAATTTTAAAAAAAATTTGGAAAAAAATTAACTAATATATATGAATTTTGTATTTGAAGACTTGGAAAAGAGTCGAAATTTTGTTGAAAATTGGGAAATGAATAAAACTGGATCTGATAGATTTACTGTTGCCCCTTTATATAATCGCATGGTATGTTTACGTGGTAGAAATGAAAAGTTCAAATTTACATTTCGAGAATTTAGATTGAAAAACAAACCTGAAAGATATATAATACCTGTTGGAGTAAATAATGACCCTTTAATGTGGGCTGGCGGTAAATATTCTACCGATACGACAACAAAAAGTTTTTTTGAATTTTTGAATGAAACATATTTAAAAGATTTACGCGATGGTAAAGCGTATTTGTTAATCGATTCAAGTTTTGAAGGTTACCACTGTGATTGGATTTTTGATTTTTTTCATAATGAATGTATAGATTACAAAATATCACCCAATCAAATTTTTTTTGTTACTGGAAACTCTATTGTTGAAGAACGATATAAAATTTGGCTACAAAATAATCCTCAAGAAATTAAGATGCACCCACTTCCGTACTCGCATTTTGAAAATGATGTACATGGAGAAATTAGACATTTGGAATGGGAAAATAAACAACTTAAAACTTTTGAGGAACATTTAGAATATAAGATTAATAATCTCGAAGATATTAAGTTGTTTAATAATTTGAATAAAAAAACTCGAGAACACAGAATTTGGTTCTTTGTTAAATTATACCAAAATAATTTATTGGAAAAGGGATTGATTAGCATGAATAAATTCCCACCATATTATAGGAACTTTTGTAATATCGAAATCGACCAAAATTTATTCTCTGAAGTACAAAGTATATTACCTTGTGATTTATATGGGAAATCAAATGAGGTATTTAATCCAGGATATTACATCACACGAATATATGAAAGACCTCATTTGGACAGTTGGATATCGGTAATAAGTGAGGCACAATTTGAAGATTCGCAAGGAACTGTATTTCTTAGTGAAAAAATGTTCAAACCAATTGCATGTCATCATCCTTTTATAGTTTTAGGGAATCGTAATAGTTTACACGAAATGAAAAAACTTGGATATCAAACTTTTTCCAAATGGATTGATGAAAGTTATGATACATTATCAGATACTGAGAGAATGGACGCTATAATTGAAAGTATCAAACAATTCGATAAAGAAAAAAATAAAATAAGTATTTATAAAGACATGAAAGAAGTGTTGATACATAATTATAATGTTTTAGAATACAACGTATCAAAAAAACCACCTTATGCTTTTGATGTCGTACAGAAAATTTATCGTGGATATTACCGAATATGACCGATGAAACAAAAAAATCATACAATACAATTGTAGATTATTTGACAAAAAATTTTTTTTTGAAAAGAGCTGAGTATGAATTTGAAACCTTAAATGAGAGGCAAAAAAAATGGTTAGAATTGACAAATGCAATCTATGTTATTGGCCCTCAAAATAAAATGGATTTTTTTATAACAGAAGCGGATGCACAAGGGTTTTTACCTTTTGTGAATTATTTGTATCCAAAAATGATAACCGAACTTTTTGAAACACATTTATGTGATTGTGAAAAAATTATTGATTGGATTAGAAACCAATTTGGGATGGGTCAATTCGAGTCTGAAGGGTATGAATTTTATGTTTTTGGGTGTCATATTTCTCATGTAATAGTATCAATGGATATTATAAAAAATAATTATAAGAGAGGTTTAGTTTTTGAAAATGACGCGAAGTTCTATCAATATGTTCAAGACGAAACTTTAGATAATATATTAAACTTGTATGAAACTGACACGAAAAATAAGATAGGATTTTTAAATCTCGGGTTTCATAATAAAAAAAATTATCAAAAAAAATTTGAAGTATTTGAAGGACCAACCGCCACCACCCACACATATATAATTAATCAACAAACTGCAAAATTATTAGTTGATGGAACTAATCTAAATAACGTAGTTCCAAAAGTTAAAATAGGTAGCAATCATGACTTAGAGTTTTATTATCGTTGTGGGGCTGATGGTTTTTTTAGTGGATTTGTTGACAATTTTTTTTTAAATTTACCTTTAACTTATCAACAGTTTATTGGTACAAATAGAGAACAAAGTTATTTATGAAAGTAGGATTTATAGGTGTAGGTAAATTAGGAAAGGATGCCGCTGAAGTCATGGCTAATCATCATGATGTGATTGGGTATGATGTTTTGAAAGTTGAACCATCGAATTTTACAATGGTAGACAGTATAGAAATGGTATGTGAAAATAGAGATATGATTTTTATAGCCGTTCCAACACCTCATGACCCATTATATGATGGCAGGTATCCAACTTCTCATTTACCTAATAAAGATTTTGATTATTCTATAGTCAAACAGGTGTTATTAGAAGTTAACAAATATACAACTAAAGACCAACTTGTGGTATTAATTTCAACAGTGTTACCTGGAACAATAAGGAGTGAATTCATCCCTCTTTGTAATAATTTCAGATTTATTTACAATCCATACTTAATTGCTATGGGTACCGTAAAATTTGACATGGTTAACCCTGAAATGATTATCATTGGTACCGAAGATGGTTCATTGACTGGTGACGCAAAGTTATTAATAGATTTTTATGACACCTTAGTAAAAAAAACGACCCGATGTGAAGTCGGTACTTGGGATGAAGCTGAAGCTATTAAGATTTTTTATAACACATTTATATCTACAAAAGTTGTTTTAGTAAATATGATTCAAGATGTCGCTGAAAAAAATGGTAACATGAATGTTGATATTGTGACAGGTGCTCTCGAGAGAAGTACACAAAGGATATTGGGTTCGGCATATATGAAAGCAGGTATGGGAGACGGTGGAGGATGTCACCCACGAGACAACATTGCTTTGAGATACATGTCAGAAAAATTAGGACTGGGATATGATTTATTCAATTCAATAATGGAAGCTCGTGAAGTCCAAGCTAAAAATATGGCAATGAAATTGGTTGAGTTGTCTGAAGAGTATGATTTACCAATTGTGATTTTAGGTAAGTCATATAAACCTGATGTGGATTATTTGGATGGGTCATCATCTATTTTAGTGGGACATTATATTGAAAAATATGGTAAAGAAGTATTGTTTGATATTGAAATACCAAAGAAAGCAATTTATTTGTTAGCTCATAGAGGTAAATTCTATAATTATCCGTATATGAAAGGTAGTGTGATACTCGACGTTTGGAGAGAATTCCAATCAACTGATTCAGATATAAAAATAATTTACTATGGAAACACACGAAATTCATGATTAGAAAGTTGAACTTAGTTTATGACGATTGGGACGAAGAAAGTGGTCAACCGAGACCTAATGGAAATAAAATTTTTGGTGATGAATTTTGGAATGGTCGAAATTTGATTACAAATTATATTAATATAGGTCCAGCTTTTGAATTTTACGAGGACCAATTTCCTGAACCATCAGATAGATTTGAGATTGTAACTTGTAGAATGGAAGAAGTAAAAATCAATCCGAATGAAAAATATTACTATATAATAGACCATCCTAATAGTAATTTATGTCGAGCACTATCATGCGGTACTGTTGACAACTGGGAAAGAATTCAAGCTGTCATAGATAGAAAACCACCAATAGGAGATGAGGTAATGGATTATCTCAGAAATCAGAGTAATTTTTTCCTCATGATGTTATCCGCACACGAGCCCGAAGGAGAACAGGCATTCGAATGTTTAAAAGATTTTATCGACAAACATTCTATATCACCTAAAAAAATATTTATAGTCAATAACAATACTAAACTTAATGAACTCAAACATAAACATGAGTTAGACATAAATGTTTATCCAATAAAATTTATACCAAACAGCTCCAACTTGACATTAAGTAGAATTGAAAGTAAATTCAATGAAGACAAAACAGGAAAGTTTTTTTTATGTCATAATAAATCACCAAAACCACATAGATATTCTATATTAGTTTTGTTAAAAAATGAAAATATATTAGAGGATGTAAATTGGTCTTTGGTATCTGGGTTCAAATTTAAAGATGAATTATTTTTTGCTCAGTTATTCACTAAAGAAGAAAACCTAAAATATCAAGAAGAAATTGAATTTTTTACATCAATAGATGTTAAAAAAAGTGATTATGAATTACAAGAAAAATGGTTTAATCCTAATTCCACTGAAATAAATGTTGAAGGATTACCACATTGGATGAGAATCCCAGAAAAAACGGAGACTTTTGAGAATTCTTATGTTAATATTGTAACTGAGTCTTCTTATCTTGATAGTGAATCAGTCGTACATATAACTGAAAAATCATTTCGACCTTTTTATTTTTATCAATTACCAATATTTGTTTCATCTCATCACCATGTTAAACACTTAAAAGAAATTTATGGATTTGACATGTTTGAAGATGTGATGAATCATTCTTATGATGATGTGGTAGATCATAGAAATAGATTATTTGAAATTATGAAAGAAATAAAAAGATTGAATGAAAACAAAGAAAAAATAAAAGAATTTTATAAAAAAAATTACGATAGATTCAAAAAAAATAAAAATATCATTTTTGATATTTTAAAAAATACAGATGATTATAAATTTTTTAGAAGTTTGATTTAATTATGAAAAAATTATGGGTTTTTGGGGATAGTTACACTGCAGAATATTATCCAGTCGGAGAACATTTCACAGTTAGTAACTATGACCATTATAGAGCATATAGAGGAGGACAATTACCTGATGTGTGGCCGACCATTTTAGGGAAAAAACTTGGAGTTGAGGTAAAAAATTTAGCAGTTGGAGGTTCATCAAATACCAATATATTTTTAAGTTTTTTAGATGTTTGTGAACAATTTGAAGATAATGACAGAATTATTATTGGATGGGCAAATAATATAAGATTTGTAGCCGCTCATTTTAAAGATAACTCGTTGGTCAATGTATTACCATGTGATAACGACTTTCCTGAAACTTTATTATCAAAAAACTCAATCGATGAAATTTTTTATAACAGAACACATTTTGCGTGGCAAAAAGAAATTTTTGGATGGATAAAGATAATAAATCTTTTTTGCGATTTAAAGAAAATAAAGGTTCATCATTGGACAAGTGACCTTGAAATCACTATTGAATTTAATAAAATTGATAATGAAAAATTCATAAGTGTGTTAGATTCATATAATGTAGGTTTGGCTTTGATGGAACATATTATTGAAATAAATTATGAAAAAACAGGTATACGTAATTTCAGAATTATTGAAGAAACAAATTTTGCGGTTGACGATGGTCATTTTGGAGAATTCGGTCATGTTGCACAAGCAGAATATTTCTACAATTTTATAAAAAAATACAACTCATGTTAAATATTGGTGTTGCAGGTTGTTCTCATTCGGGATATGGATGGGGAAATCCTTGGACATATTATATGTCAAAAAATTTGGATTGCAAAATAATTGATGTAACTACATCTGGCACGGGAAATGAAATGATGATAGAGAAAATGAAATTAACCTTGGACACTCACAAAATAGATTTCTACGTATTTCAAATAATTGAACCTTCACGATTGGTTTTAGGGTTGAATGGAAATGACCCAAAGGAAGAATATAAGAAATATTTTCCTGAGTTAAAATACACTGGGGATGAAATTTGTTGTTGGAGACAAACAAAAGGGATATCATATTTCACTTTTCAACAGTCGTTTAGCAACGAAGATGTAAATAAACTGATTAATAAACAATATGACATATCTGAATTTATAAGAAATCATATCGTAACCTCAGATTTCAATATGAAAATAAAAGTGTTTCATACTCTAATGGCAATTCAAAATCTATTTAATTATTATAATAAAAAAATTTTGTTTTTTTCATGGTCCGTTGATATTAAAAAACTTGCAAAAGAAGTTGGATATGAAAAAATAGTTGATTCGATGGATATTATGGATAGTTCAGTTGAATCATTCGTAAAACAAAGAAACTTAAAAACTATAAGTAATACAAATTTTCATTATGGATCTGAATCTCAGAAAATTATTTACGAAGAATTTCTTCATGATAATATAGTTGAATTTATTGACAATAAATTATGAGATTGCTGACATTCGGGGATAGTTGGACGGCAGGTCATGGAGTTGAGACTGATATAAAATACAAAGAAATAGCTCAACCATCTGATGGAAATGGATTCATAGTTAATTTAAGAAAATCCAATTCTTGGCCAAGATATGTCGCCGAAAAACTCAATTTCATTTTTGTGAACAATGCTTATTGTGGGGCCGGTAATCATGATATTTACAAAGAAGTAAAAAGTTTGTTTGATGATAAGTTAATCGAAAAAGAAGATGTTTTTATCATCATGTTTTCATATCCACACAGATATCGAACAAAAAAGCCTGAAAATAATCCCATTAAAGTATTCGAGAACTTAGAGGAACTATTAAAATCAAATAAACGATTTTATTTCAATAGTTTCTATCCTCTATTTAAAGATGAGGATGGGTTTGATACTACAACTTTACCTAACTACTTCATCAACCCTAATGGAACCATGGTTGATATGTTGAGGGACTATGAAGTTTCAAATGATGTGTCAGTTTGGGAATACAACAGTAGAAGTGTATGGAAAAATGAAGAAAATCTTTGGATGGGAGATTATCATCCGAATTTATTGGGATATAAATTAATCGCTGAAGAAATTGTAAAACAAATCGAAAATAAACTTTGATGTTTGGAGAAGAAATTAATTGACAAGTTCGAGATAGTCATTCGGGAGAAAAAGGACACATTGTTCAACCTGAATTATTTTACAAATACATAACTGAAAAAAAACTAATTTAACTATTAAGAATGACACCCCAACATATACTTTTGAGTGAATATATGATGAATTTCAATGAAAAGACGAAAGGGTTCCATCCTCAGTTAAAAAAAAATTCTAAATTCAATTCAATTATAATTGAAAATAGAATTGTAACCAACTTTAAACAAATTTTAAAAAACCACATTTATTTTTTAAATAAAAATAATAAAGATGTAAAATGGGGGTTACAAATTTTTCACAGTGAGAGTAATGAAAATTTCATTAGAAAAATTGTAGATGGTTGGGAAAACGTAGTTTTAACTAAACTAAATATTGAAGATATTGATAAGAAATCACACACAGAATTATTCAAGAGTTTGGATTTTTGGAAGTCAGTGAAAGGAGAAACCATATTAAATTTTCAAATAGACTCTATGATGTTAAGAGACCTTTCTGAAAATTTTTTACAGTATGATTTTATTGGGGCACCTTGGTCGAAAACTAAAGAAGGTAAACTCGTCGGAAATGGAGGATTGTCTATTAGGAAAAAGTCAAAAACCTTAGAATATTTGAAAAAACATGAACCCGAAGAGGGTGTTTGGGAAGACATTTTTTTTGTAAAATATTTACAAGATAATCAACTTCCTGATATATTAACAGCCATGGAGTTCAGTGTTGAGGATATTTTTTATCCATATCCAATTGGGGTACATAATCCAATTAATATACCAATTCATTTGTTGAAATTAATATTGGACAAGTCTTTGACTTCAATAAAATAAACTATATTTTTATTATTATGGGAAAGACTTACAATTGGTCTTTGATTAACGACAACGTTAGTCGAGAAGACAGAGAAGTTTTGTCAAATTTTATATTATCAAATCAAAGATTGACAAACGGAACCAAAGTACAAGAATTTGAAAAAATTTGGAGTAATTGGTTAGGGGTAAAACATAGTACAATGTTGAACTCAGGAAACTCTGGAAATTTTGTTTCTATTGCTATTGTAAAAGAATTAAAGGGATTAGGTGAAGTAATTGTACCTCCATTAGGATGGGTTTCAGATATTTCTTCTGTGGTCCAATTGGGAATGACTCCGGTATTTGTTGATATTTCTTTGGATAATTTAGCAATGACTTCCGAAAATATTAAGAAGGCAATCACCAAAAAAACTAAAGCAATTGTTTTGGTTCACTGTTTGGGATTCAATGCTATCAACGAGGAAATTATTAAAATAGCCAAAGAAAATGATATTTTATTAATTGAAGATTGTTGTGAGGCTCATGGAGCGACTTTTAACGGGAAAAAAGTTGGAACTTTTGGAGACATCTCAATTTTTTCATTTTATTTCGGACACCACATCACCACTATTGAAGGAGGAATGATTTGTACTAACAATGAAAAGATTGATGAGTTTTCGAAATTGTTCAGGTCCCATGGCATGACAAGAGAAGTATCTGTAAAAACTCAGAATGACTACAAAAAAAATTATCCTGAGTTGAATCCGATGTTTACCTTTGCGGTTGCAGGATTCAACATGAGAAGTACAGAATTAAATGCTGTGTTAGGAATCGAACAGATGAAAAGAATTGACAGTTATGTCGAAAAACGAAAACATAATTTATCAGTTTGGTTGCAAAATTTGGACAGTAGAAAATATTTTACAGAGTTTGATGTTGAGGGTAATAGTAGTTTTGCATTACCTCTTGTAGTACGTCCTGAGTATAAAGATAGATTTCATATAAATGATGATTTTGACAGTGTTTGTGATAGGTTGGATTTGAGAGGTGTTGAATACAGATTAGGAACTGCTGGTGGAGGGAATCAAGCAATCCAACCATATTTGGATAATTTCCCATTCAAAGTAGTTGGGGATTTGGATTCTGTCAATTATGTACATAATAATTCACTTTATATCGGTAACCATATAGACCTCACCGATGAACAAATTATAAACCTTGCTAAATTATTGAATGATGTTTAACAATCAAAAAGTATTAGTCACTGGCGGATCAGGAATGATTGGAAGACAGCTAGTTAAAAAGTTAGTGATGAGAGGGGCTAAAGTCACTATCGCGGATTTGACAGAGCCCGAAGATTTGCCCTTGAATGTTGATTTCGTTAAAACTGATTTAAGAAATTTTAATAATTGCTTAGATGTTTGTAAGGGGAAAGATTACGTTTTCCATTTAGCGGGTGTCAAGGGGTCTCCACAGATGTGTATGAATCAACCAGTCGATTTTATGGTTCCTATGTTACAGTTCAATACTAACATGACTCAGGCGGCATTTGAATCTGGTGTCGAGTGGTATTTGTTCACAAGTTCAGTTGGAGTTTATGCTCCGTCTGAAATTTTTTATGAAGAAAGTGTGTGGGGGTCATTTCCATCTTCTAATGATATGTATGCAGGTTGGGCAAAAAGGATTGGAGAATTACAGACTGAAACTTATTCTAAACAATATGGGTGGGATAGGATATCTATAGTTAGACCTGCAAACGTTTATGGACCGTATGACAACTTTAATCCAGCTAACGCGATGGTTGTACCTTCCTTGATACGTAAAGCTCAGGAGAACGATGTTTTAGAGGTATTTGGAGACGGGTCACCGATTCGAGATTTCATTTATGCTGAAGACGTTGCGAAAGGAATGATTTTCGCCGTTGAAAATAAAATCACGGAACCTGTTAACTTGGGTTCGGGGGAAGGAAACTCAATTAAAGAACTTGTTGAATTAGTAATTAAACATTCAGGAAAAGATATTGATGTCAAATGGTTGACTGATGTACCGAGTGGTGACAAAAAAAGATTGATGAGTATGAATAAGATGAATAAATATGGATTCAAAAGTTATACTTCATTGGAAGAAGGAGTCAAAAAAACTACAGAGTGGTTTTTAAATAATAAAAATATTTTAGATAAACGATACAACCCTTTTGTTAATCATTGATTACTCATATTCTGTATATTCACAATTTGGTGAAGATGGAGTTCTACAATTTTTAATTAATGAATTAAATTTGAGTAACCACCAATCTTGTGAGGTGGGGATGAATCATCTTATCTATTCGAACACATATAATTTATTAGAAAATTATAATTGGTATGGTGTTTTAATTGAAAAAAATCCTTTTCATTTACCGGTACTTGAATATGGAAACATAATACATGCCGAAGTAAAGTCTTCAGGAGATACTCTACTGGACGACATATTAGAAACAACGGAGTTGGACACCAATTTTGACATTTTAAGTATCGATATTGACGGTAATGATTATCATATTTGGGATAGTTTAAGTAGATACACTCCCAACGTGATAATAATAGAAATAAACCCTTTTTTTAACTGCGATACCGAGTATATTTATGACGGAAAACTCTTTAGTAGTAGTTTCAAGTCCACTGTTAATCTGGGGAACAAAAAGGGATATACGTTAGTATGTATGACAGGTAACTTAATTTTCGTTAAAAATGAAATTTTGTCAAGAAGTTCTCTAAGAGAATTCCTTTCAAGTAATCCCTGTGATTTATTTTTGGACGATGCGATTATGATTAGCAAACGTGAGTTTTCATTTAAACGATATCTCAAAACACGAAAATTGATATGAGTGATTTTTTCAAAAATAAAAAAGTTGTAGTCACTGGTGGGTCAGGCTTTATGGGTACTCATTATTTAATTGAACTTGTTAAACAAGGTGTAAAAGTTATTACACATACTCATAAGTCTCCACTACAATATAATCATGAGAGTATCGTTGTTCATAAAAATTTGGATCTTACAAAGTTAGAAGATTGTTTTAAACTTGTTGAAGGATGTGATTATGTGATTCACTGTGCGGGACAAATTGCACACCCATCAACAGTACCAACAGATGTACAAATTTCATTGAAACAAATACAAATAATTGGGAATGTACTTGAAGCATCGTATAAATCAAAGGTAAAAAGATTTTTGGATCTTAATAGTTCTACGGGATATCCCGACATACGAAGACCATTGACTGAAGATGAGTTTTGGGTGGATGAACCCTACAAATCTTATTATGGGTATGGATGGATGAGAAGATATAGAGAAAAATTAATGGAACATGTATCACGTTTAGGGGATATGGAAATCTGTATTGCAAGGGGAACTGCAATATTTGGACCATATGACAATTTCGATTTGAAAACGTGTCACGTTGTACCAGCATTAATAAAACGATTGTTGAGTGGTGAAAATCCATTTGTTGTATGGGGGTCACCTGATGTTGTTAGAGACTTTCTTTATGTGAAAGACGTTGTCAAAGGTGGTTTGTTGATTCTCGAAAAAGGTGAATCTATGAGACCATATAACTTGGGATATGGTGGGGGAATATCTATTGGTCAAATAGTTGATGCAATCGTTAAAGTTAGTGAACTAAATCCTGAAGTTGTTTGGGATGATTCTAAACCCACAACAATACCTTTCAGAGCAGTCAGTATTGAACGAATCAAAAACGAATTGGGGTTTAATCCGACATATTCATTTGAAGAAGGAATTGAAGAAACAATTAATTGGTACAAACTTCATAAAGTTTAATTTTATATCTATGAAAATACTTAAAAAAATAGTATATCAGAAATGAAACATAATTTATTCGTAATTGGAGATAGTTTTTGTAGAGATAGTTTTTATGTGAAAGAAATATTAAACGAAAACAAATCTTTTTGGGCACATGAATTGTCTAACGAATTGAATGTTAATTTGATTTGTGACGGAGAACCAAGTAGAGATGTTCAAACAATCATTGATAATTGGATAAAAATTTTATCAATTATCAAATCTGAAGATTATTTAGTCATTTGTATTCCTTTTTTCAAAAGAACCAGATTACCCCTATCCGAAAAAAATTATCAATTTTTTGAAAATAGAGACGTAAGTTATGTAAATCGATTTATTGGAACTTCGTCTTATAACAATGTGGACACGGAAATTGAATATTTTGGTAAAGAATACCATTGGAAAAAATTTGAAGAGGAATTATCTATACAAGAAATTATTAATGAATCTAAAGCGAGTCAATTAAATCAAATTGAGGTAATTGAATCACTTTATACTTTGACTAATGGGAAAAAATTCGTATTTTCTTGGGATAATATGGATTTCAAATCTAAATTTATAGAAGATAAATATGAGTTGACAAAAAACATTGGTGAATGGGAAACCCATAGGGATGTATTTTACAATTCGAATGGTGATTATGGGTTAGAAAATGATATGCATTGGAGTTATAGAATGAACAGATTATTTTCGGATTACTTATTTAAAAAATTTACAACATGAATGTATTAATAACAGGTGTGTTAGGTATGGTTGGGTCTCACATGTTAGATTTTTTATTAGAGAAAACTGACATGAAACTTTATGGGTTTTGCAGATGGAATGAATCGATGGATAACATTGAACATTTGACTGATTTAATAAATAAAAAGGGTAGGGTTGAATTAATTTATGGAGATTTGAATGATTATCCATCAATTGTGAATGCTATAGAAATATCCAAACCCGACTATGTTTTTCATTTAGGTGCTCAATCTTATCCACAAATAAGTTTCGATTCACCTTTAGAAACATTACAAACTAATATTATTGGCACTGCAAATTTATTAGAAGTTATAAGGAGGTCTCAATATAAAGATGCTTTGATTCATATTTGTGCGTCCAGTGAAATTTTTGGTAGAGTTTCAAAAGAGAAATTACCTATCGATGAAGAATGTTCACTTCATCCGGCTTCACCATATGCGATTTCCAAAGTCGGTACTGATTTGATTGGTAGATATTATGGTGAGGCTTACAATATGATGGTAATGACAACTAGAATGTTCACCCACACTGGACCAAGAAGAGGGGATGTTTTCCACGAATCAACATTTGCGAAACAAATAGCAATGATTGAATACGGTTTACAAGAACCAAAAATATTGGTTGGTAACTTGGATTCATTGAGAACATACGCTGATGTCAGAGATGCTGTTAGTGCATATTGGTTATTGTTAAACGTCAACCCAAAGTCAGGGGCCTATTACAATATTGGAGGTACTTATACATGTAAGGTTGGTGATACTTTGAATTATCTTATATCAAAATCGACAGTAAAAAACATAGAAATTATAGTTGACCAAAGTAGACTTAGACCAATTGATGCTGACCTTCAATTACCTAATACAACTAAATTCAGAGAAATGACAGGGTGGGAACCGAAAATACACTTCAATCAAACAATGGATGACTTGTTAGAATATTGGAGAGAGAGAGTAAATAAAGGAAGAAAATTTTTAAATAGATAATATGGAAAAAAGAAAATACCTACCAACTTTGGCGGAGTTAATCGATAGATTGAGTATTTCGCAGTTGAAAGAAGTTTTTATTCCCGAACACAAAGAGGAATATGCTCAAGAAATCAGAGACATCGAACACGACATTGATTTGATTCTTAAAGAAGATAATGGTGTTATTGACGCAAAGACTGTAAGGTCTATTGTTGTTTTAGCTCAAACAAACTTACACATTTGGCATAATGAGTCCAACTATCGTAAGGGAATAAAAGAAGGTAATAATTTGGAGTTGACACATGGATTAAATGGAGTTCGTAATACTGCAAAAAATAGAATACAAGAAATTGTAGGAGGAAGAAAAGACTATAAAACTGATTGTTTAGCCGCTGAGTTTAAAGATTGGGGTATAAGTTGGGATAAATAATTAATATGATAGATAAAGTAAAATACGAACTTAATGAATTAGGATATTCAATTGTTGATGATTTTTTACCTCTCGATGTTGCAAAAAAAGTACAAGATTTGTTTGTCAGACAAAGTTCTTGGGAATTGATACAACAAGTAAGGAACAATCATTACGACCATGTATTCAAGACGGAATCTCCTTATTTACCAAAAAAAGAAGAGGTGTATTCAACTAAGTTCAGTAGGTCTTTTGTTTTAGAAAAAAATGAAGATTTAAAAAGTATCTACAATGAGTTTTTTTTCCCTTTTGTAAAAAAAATATCTCCGTTCGAATTAAAAGAATTCGATATGAGGTGTCATAAGTCCGACAAAGGAGATTACTTTAGAACCCATGTTGATGATTATGCTGGCAGTATCAATTTAATTTATTATGTTAATGATAAGTGGATATGGGATTGGGGAGGAATTTTGAATATTTTAGATGATAAGGATTTTGATTTTAATAAACAAATTTTACCCAAGTTTAATAGACTTACGTTATTGAATAATGAAGTTTTTAGGTATCCTCATTTTGTTTCCTCAGTAGAGGAATTTGCACAATATCCTAGATATTCAATAGTATCTTTTAATAAATAAAATATGATTAAAAATATAGAAAAATATCCTATAGTTAGAGAACACAACTGGAATGAAGAAGAACTTATTCATTTCGAAAATAAAATAGTTGAAACTTGGGACTCTGGTAAAATACGAGGGCCTGTTCATTTGAGTGGAGGTAATGAAACACCTCTTATTGAAATTTTCAAAAGAATTTCAGAGAATGATTGGGTATTCTCTACTTGGAGATCTCATTATCATGCTTTACTCAAAGGAATATCACCCGAATGGTTGGAAAAAGAAATATTAGAAGGTCGTTCAATTACAATTGTAAATAAAGATAAAAAATTCTATAGTTCTGCAATCGTTGGTGGTATATTACCAATTGCGGTCGGCGTTGCTATGTCCAACAAACGAAAGGGAATCAATGAAACTGTATGGTGTTTTGTGGGGGACATGACATTCGAAACAGGTACTTTCACAGAGAACTATAAGTACTCAAAAAATTTCGATTTACCAATTAAATTTGTTGTTGAAGATAATGAAGTATCAACTAATACACCGACTATTGAAACATGGAATAATAAAACTGAAGTACCTGATGATGTCATTTGGTATAAATACAAAAAACAGTGGCCGCACTACGGAACAGGAAAATGGGTAATTTTTTAAATTTAGTTTATGATGGAGTCGATGTAACTGAAGACAAGATTCATACATATTTCGAGTCCTATCTGAATTTCGAGGATTATAAAGTTTTCAACATCAATGAGATTCAAGATGATGATAATAAATATTATTATTTTTTCGAGTATAGATATTATCTGACTGTATTCATCAGGTCAGAAAAAAAATTACCGTTAAGTGAAGAGGTAATCAATTTATTAAAAACCAAATCTAATTTTAATTTAATTTTAATTAATGATGCGGAATCTGATGACGACTTCTTGATTGACCTCCTCGATAATTTATTTAAGACTATGGAAATCGAAACGAGTAAAATAGTAGTAATAAACTGTAATGAAAGTAATCATGATTTGAAAAAAAAATTGAATTCGAATATCATTACACATTCAACCAACAACGGAAAATTTGCATACGCCAAAGAATTCACAAGGTTTCCATACCAATTTGAAGAAAATAGAAATTTTTTATTCATGACATATAATCGTATGCCAAAATTTCATCGTTTTGCTTTATTGGTATATTTGATGCATCATAATATACTTGATGATACAGATTGGAGTTGGTTAAGAGGTTATGAATTAAGTCAACTATATTCAGGTAGATTTCCGATTTTCATTCAATATTTAGACAAATGCCCTCTTCCGAAAGAAATTTCAAAATTTGAAAAAGAAATAAAAACACTCCTCGATGTTCGAATTAAGAAAAGTATTCATGAAATTGATTGCCAAGTGGACTATCCTCCATATACAATTGATACAGAAGCTTCCTATTCAAATAATGCCTATAAAAATTCATACATCAACATAGTCACCGAAACTAATTTTGAAAAAAATGATATTATACTTACAAGTGAGAAGTCATTTATACCGTTATTTTTCTCACAAATTCCTATTATAATGGCTAGTGCTAATCATATCAAAAAAATAAAAGAAAGGTATGGATTTGATTTTTTCGATGATATAGTCAATCACAGTTATGATAGTGAGTTGAATCATGAAAAAAGGTTCGAGATGATAATTGAAGAAATTTTAAGATTAAGTACAAAAAAAGAAGAGATTGCCAATTTTTTCAAACTTAACAAATCACGTTTTGACAGAAATGTTCAAATATTTGAAGAAATGAAAAAAGATAAAACGGATTACAATTTTTACAAAAGTTTAATATGAGTCAAGATTCAAGATACAAAGATGCACTAACTAATGCTATGACTTTTTTAGGCGAAAAACCTGATACAATTTTTATTGGACAACAAACTTTATATCCTGGAAACCCAATGAGTACAACTTTAGGTAATGTACCGAAGAATAAGTTGATTGAATTACCCGTAATGGAAGATTCACAAATGGGTATGTCTTTAGGTATGGCTATGACTGGTGATTTTGTTATTTCATTCTATCCAAGATGGGATTTTTTGATTTGTGCTACAAATCAACTATTGAATCATTTGGATAAGATTAAGTTAATGAGTAATAATCAATTCAACCCAAACATAATTGTTAGATTAGGTAAAGGGTCTGATTACCCGATAGACCCGGGTCATCAACATAAAGGTGATTACTTTTTAGAGTACCAATCGCTATGTAAAAATATTTCTTTTCACAACCTATTATCTCATGAGGTAATCGAAGATAACTATAAGGAAGCTTACGAAAAGGGAGGAATCCATGTTATTGTTGAATATCCACAATTATACACAAAATGAAAAAACTTACAGATTCTTGTGAATTAATAAGAAGTAAAATTGATTTCAAACCAACTGTGGGAATGATATTAGGGTCTGGATTAGGAAAACTAATTGAAAAAATTCAGAATCCTATTGTTATAAATTACCGAGATGTACCTCATTTTCTGAATACAGGGGTCAAAGGACACAGTGGTAATTTAGTCTTCGGTCAAATAGGAGAAATCAATTTAGTCTTAATGCAGGGTAGAAATCATTACTACGAAGGTCATACTATGCAGGATATAACTTATCCAATCAGAGTTATGAAATCATTAGGAGTTGAGAATTTAATAACTACGAGTGCCGTTGGAGGGATTAACGAAACTTTCAAAGTTGGAGATATAATGTTCGTCACTGACCACATTAATTTGATGGGAAATAATCCTTTGATTGGGGAACTCGAAGGTGAAAAATTTATCGATATGTCTTCTGTTTATGATAGAAAATTAATTCAAGTGGGTTTATTATGTGGGTATAATAATAATTTCGGAGTTAAGGAGGGTGTTCTTACTGCATTATCTGGACCCACGTATGAAACTCCTGCTGAGTATAAGTTTTTGAAACTTATAGGAGCTGATGCGGTAGGGATGTCAACAATACCTGAAGTTATTGTCGGGAAACAATTGGGAATGAGAATATTTTCAATGTCGATAGTGACTAATGTGGTTGGGTCTTATGATGTAAATCATAGCGAAGTGCAAACCGTGGCTAATCAATCAGTCAATAATGTTTGGTTAATACTAAATGATGTGATAAAATGTCTTTGATTGAACGTAAAGTATACACTGGAGGTACATTCGATTTATTCCATAGTGGACATGTTAATTTCTTACGTCAGTGTAAAGAGGTTGGAAATTATGTAGTAGTATCTTTGAATACAGATGAATTTATTTTTAGATATAAAGGAGAATATCCTATAATTAATTATGAAAATAGAAAAAAAGTATTACTAAGTTGTAAATATGTTGATGAGGTAATCCCGAACAGTGAAGGCGAAGATTCAAAACCCACAATACTTTCTGTGAACCCGAAATTTATTGTTATTGGCAGTGATTGGGCAAAAAAGGATTATTACAAACAAATGAATTTTACACAAAATTGGTTGGATAATAATGGGTTCGTTTTGATATACCTCCCATACACTGAAAATGTTTCCACAACTGCAATCAAAAAAAGATTAAAACTTAATTGAAAATTTGTAAAATTTAATTATATTGAAATTATGAAGACTGCGGTGTTAGTTTCAGGAATGTGTAGACAATTTGATATTGCGGTCAAATCTTGGAAATTTTTGAATCACTTGAATTGTGATGTATATTTTTCGACTTGGAAAAAAACAGTTCAATCGAGTAAAGTTCTAAACATTCACATCGAAGAGGAAATTACCGAGGACATGATTCTTAAGTATATTCCCAACGCAAAAATCAAAATTTATGATGTTAGTGATTTTGATTTCCCTGGAGACAGGTTTTATCATAACGACAAACATCTTTTCTTAATGAAAAGCTCATTAAACATGATAAAAGAAAGTGGCGTTGAATATGATATGTTAATCTTGACAAGGCCTGATAACTATTCAATTTATAATTACACACCCGAATTTTATTCCAAATTCAATAATGAAGGAATTATTTATGGACTCACTCCAATATATTTCACAGGAAAACCTTCTGAGAAAATTTATTTTTTAGTAGAATATTTTTTTATGGGAAATTTCAAAACATTATTTAATGTAATTGATAGTCTTCCAACAACAATGCCTGGAAATATTCATACTGAATTTGCAAGAAAAATATTGGAGCTAAACTATTATGTTGTTCAATTACCAGATTTTAATTTACAATTGATAAGACCAAATGTGAGAGAATTAAAACCTGAAGAGATTAATAGTGAATCAATTTTTCATAAATTCATGGTTTGGGGGCAAAATGAAGGATTTAAAAGAAACAGAAATTTAATATGAAAAAATTATTTAGTTTTGGTGAATTATATGTTTCCGATTTCATTAAACAAGATGAAGAAGGAAGAGCTGGTAAACATGATTTAACGTTAGTAATCGATGACCGATATGGAGCGGCAAGGTTGGAAAAGTGTACTCCAATCCATTCAATGTTTGGTAAATATTGGTATAGGAGTAGAATCAATACAACAATGAGAAAAGAATTATTGAATATTGTTTCGAGTATATTGAAAGTCCAAAAGTTAGAAAAAGATGATCTGTGGTTAGATATTGCATGCAATGATGGTACACTATTGGGTTACGTGCCACAACATGTTAAGAAATTGGGTATCGATCCCACAGATGATACTTTTACTGTTGAATCAAAACAATATGCTGATGAAATAATTCAAGATTATTTTACTTCGGAATCTTATAAAAGGTCTCAATTTGCTGAAAAAAAAGCTAAGGTAATTACCTGTATTGCAATGTTTTATGATTTGGATAAACCTATTGATTTTTTAAATGATGTCAATGAAGTTCTTGATGATGATGGATTGTTTGTAATACAAATGAGTTACACTCCGTTGATGATTAAACAATTAGCTTTCGACAACATTACTCACGAACATGTCTATTATTGGTCCCTTTCTTCACTCAATAAGCTTATGGTCGAAGCGGGGTTAAAAATTGTTGATTGTCAACTTAACGATGTGAACGGAGGAAGTTTCAGAGTTTATATCAAGAAATCAAAATCTGATGAGACTAAGTTTGCAACTAGACCGTATCGGGATGTTTGTAATGTGAGAATTTCCTCGATATTGAATTGGGAAAAAACTCAAGATTTGGACTCTGAAAAAACTTGGTTAGACTTTTATCAGAGGGTTCAGGAACTTAAACAACAAACTTTGGATTTCCTTAAAAAAGAAAAAGAGAAGGGAAAGAAAATTTGTGGGTATGGAGCTTCAAGTAAAGGAAATACCTTATTACAATATTTTGGAATAGACAACACGCTATTGGATGCAATTGCGGAACGAAGTCCATACAAATATGGATATAAGACAATTGGTACAAACATTCCGATATTTTCTGAAGAGGAAGTCAGAAATATGAAACCAGATTACATGTTAGTATTACCTTGGCATTTCATTTCTGAATTTATGGAAAGAGAACATGAATTTTTGGAACGTGGAGGTAAATTTATTGTACCATGTCCGAAATTTGAAATAATAGGAAAAAATGAAATAGACAAATAATGTATATACTCGGAATTTCATCTTTTTACCACGATTCCTCAGCATGTTTATTTAAAAATGGTGAATTAGTTTTTGCTTGTGAAGAGGAAAAATTCACAGGGATTAAACATGACAGTTCCTTCCCTGAAAAAACTATTCAATACATTTTTGATAAGTATAGAATTTCATATGATGATATTGAGATAGTTTGTTATTATGAGGACTTAAATTTGAAATTGAAGAGAGTTTTAAAAAACATAAAGAAAAAACTTTTCAATTCACCCAAATATTCAATTACATCTTTATTTAAAATTCTAAATAATATATGGGAAGTAAAAAAACATTTGAAACCCTTCAGAGGAAGAGTTTTCTATTCTGAACATCATTTGTCTCACCAATATTATTCCTTTTTCACATCCGATTTCGAATCTGCCGTTTGTCTTTCAATTGATGGAGTTGGAGAAATTGACACTTTGTCTTATGGATTAGCAGATGATGAAGGTATTGAGTATCACTCTTTGGGAAAATATCCTCACTCATTAGGGCTTTATTACTCAACAATGACTTCTTTTTTGGGGTTTAAACCCAATGAAGGAGAATATAAGTTGATGGGATTAGCATCCTATGGAAACCCATCACAGTTCATAGGAAAAATGAGATCTTTAATGAAGTTTGAAAAAGGAGAATTAATTTGTGATATGAATTTTTTTTGTTGGGATAAGTCAAACAGACTTATGTTTGATGAAAAATTGTCTGAAATCTTGGGAATCCCTCCAAGATTAACAGAAGAAGAAATTACACTCGTTCACCAGAATTTAGCTGCAGCCGTACAACTTAGATATGAAGAGGTTCTTTTTGACATTCTTAATAGTAATAAAAACTTGGGGAGTAAAAATCTTTGTTTGGGAGGAGGATGTGCCTATAACGGAACGGCAAATGGTAAAATAGTTTCCAATTCTGATTTTGAAAAAATTTGGATTCCTGTTGCACCATCTGATGCGGGTTCGTGTGTTGGTGCTTGTATCCATTATCTTGTACAAAATAAAAAGTTGAAAAAAAGAGTTACTCAAAATCCTTTTTTAGGGCCAAAGTATGATGTTGAATTTTATTTGGGTAGTCTTAAAAATTTGAATTTTTTTGAAATACATGATTACAATAGGTTATTAGTGTATGTCGCCAAAAAAATTCATGACGGAAAAGTAGTTGGATGGTATACAGATAGAATTGAATTCGGAGCAAGAGCGTTAGGACATCGATCAATCTTAGCGGATCCTACAGTACCTGAAATGAAATCTAGAATCAACAGGTTGATTAAGAAACGAGAAGGGTTTCGTCCTTTTGCCCCCATGGTGACCAAAGACAAACAAAATAAGTTTTTCTATGTGGTGGATGACGTGCCATACATGAATCAAATTGTTAAAGTCAGGGAAGAATACGCAGATAAATTATCTGCAGTTGTCCATGTGGATGGAACTTCGAGGATTCAAACGGTGTATGAAAACACCATAATTCACGATTTATTGACTGAGTTTGAAAAATTGAGTGGATATCCGATTATATTGAATACATCCTTTAACATTAAAGATAAAACAATGGTACTGACTCCATGTGACGCAATAGAAACCTTCAAGAATACTGACTTGGATTTGCTAGTTTTAGATAATTATATAATACACAAAATACAATGAAAAAAATTATAGATTGGTTCCTTAAAAAAATTAAGGAACGAAAAAGGAAAAAAGAATTGAAAAAGAAAATTGAAGAATTAAAGAAACGAGATCCATTTATTTACAACCATTAAATCAAATTATTTGTGTAATTTTGATTTTCATTTGGTAAGTAGCTCGGAAAGTTTATCTCGATGTGTTTGAATAGTTTTTCGGCATATATTTTATTGTGTGAGGGTCCGGGATGGCCTCCGTCTGTGCCGTAATCTATAAAGGGATGAATAAAATATTCACCGTCAAACCTGTTGAATTCTTCATACTCTTTGGGGATATTAAAACAACCATTCCATAACCAATTACATTTTTTCGACTTCAAAAATAATTTTATTATTAGATGATTTCTATACCAATTCATTAAATCTTCATTATCATTTTGAAGCTCTGTCAAATTATCTTGAATTTTTCTACCCTCTTCAGTTTCCTTGAGGTAGTTCCAAGAAGATTCTGGTATAAATGGTTTTACACCCATATTTTTAGTGTAAACCTCTCTGCGTATTGGCGAAGTATACATGATTAAAACTAAATCAGGTCGAATCAAATCATAATAACTTAAAAGACATCTACATATATAATCATTACTTCTACCCGAAGCCCCTAAATTCATATCAACACTATTTGGTAATAATTTTTTGAATTGATGAGGCCATGTTTCGTTATTATTTACACCAACTCCTTCGGTATTTGAACAACCGATTGACATTACTCTGAAACCTTTTTTATAAATCGAGTCCCCTCGAAAACCCAGTTCATTATAGGAGTAAGTACATAATCCAGTTTCGTCTGTTCCAAGTTTAATTTTTTTGCTTGTAAGTGAACTTCTTAAAGAAGAAAATTCAAAATTGTTCGGGGACCAAAATTTTAAAGCATTCACAATTATATTAACTTATTTAACTTTTTCGATTTTTCGAATTTGATATTTATTTCGTTGAATTGTATTGCTCCCCCCCAATTATAATCCCAAGATATTGAGAAATTGTTTTTTTTGAAAAATTTAACGAAGTCGAAAAAATGAGGTTGATTTTCATATAGCTTCCATTTTGTTTTTTCAGAAAGACTTTCACACATTCCACTTTCTACTATTTTTATCTGTTCACCAAATCCATACAAGACATTCAAATAATTTCCTTGTGTATCGATTATTACAAATTCTATATTTTCAATTTGAAAATTTTCTATAAAATCATCCATTCTTATACATTCGACCTCGACTTGTTTCATGGCTCCCAATTTAGGTCCGTTACCCCAATTCATCAAACTTGAACATGAATCCAATGAGCAAATGTAAAAAGGAACTTTACCCCTGATATTAGAGACTGCTTTATCAATTATTATATAATTTTCAGGAATCTCGAAATTGTTATAAATTTTAGAAACTATTTCCTTATTTGGTTCGAACGCAAAGACTATTAATGATTCATCATTTTTCGCTTCTTCCAAAAATTCCATGGAAGTATGTAATCCGATTACAATTTTTGTTCTTTTCATAAAATACTTGGTAAATAATTAGGAAAATTAATTTGAATATGGTTTAATAATTTTTTGGAATAATGTTTATTATGTTGAGGCCCTGGATGAGCCCCCTCAACACCATAATCGATTAACGGTTGGTTCAGATAATCTCCATCAAATCTATTGTCTTCTTTATAAATTTTTGGTATATCAAAAGATCCATTCCATAACCAATTACAATTCTTAGATTTTAAAAACAACTTATTAAGTTGATGATTTTTATACCAATTGATTAAATCTTGATTTTCGTTTTGTAATTCTATCATCAAGTTTTGTATCCTTTGTCCTTGTTCAGTCTCTTTTAAATACCCCCAAGATGAAGTTGGTATGAACGGTTCTATTCCTCCGTCCTCAGTATAAATTTCCCTTCTTTGTGGAGAGGTGTACATAATTAATACCAAATCGGGTTCGACCAAGTCATAATAAGTTAGTAAACATCTCGAAATGAAATCATTACTCCTACCCCCACATCCAAAATTCAAATCTATACTATTTGGTATTAATTTTGTAAATTGATGAGACCATGTTTCATTGTCATTAACTCCAACTCCTTCCGTTAATGAACATCCTATGGACATGATTTTGAATCCATCTTTGTATGGTGAATCACCTCTGAATCCTAATTCATTATATGTGTATGTACAACTTCTAGTATTATCACTTCCTGAAGTATTGAATGATTTACCCTTTCTGCCGTCCAAACCATACTTGTATGAAGAAATTTCGAACGTTTCAGGTTTCCAATATTTTAAAAAGTCCATAACTTATAATATTTTTTTATTGTTTGAATGATTTTCGTTTGTTAAATAATCCGGAAAATTTATTTTAATGTGATTCATCAACTTAGATACATATTCTTTATTGTGTCTTGGACCTGGATGCGATTCGTCAGCACCCAAATCAATAAACGGTTTATTCATGTAATCACCGTCAAATCTATTATTTTCTTTATATTGATTAGGTATTTTGAATGATCCGTTCCAAATCCAATTACATTTTTTAGATTCCAAAAATAACTTGATTAATAAATGATTTTTGTACCAATTTATATGATCCGAAAAATCATTTTGTAACTCGATTAAATTATCACACATTTGTATACCTTCGCCATTTTCTTTTAAATACCCCCAACAAGGTGGCATAAATGGTTTTACACCATTGTTTTTAGTATATACCTCCCGTCTCTCTGGTGAAGTATACATTATCAAAACCAAGTCAGGTTTGACTAAATCGTAATAAGTTAACAGACATCTACTAATGTAATCATTACTTCTACCCCCGCATCCAAAATTCAAATCAACACCATTATCAATTAGGTTTATGAACTGATTCGGCCACGTTTCATCATCGTTAATACCAACTCCTTCAGTCAATGAACATCCAATTGACATTATACGAAAACCTTGTTTATGGATTGAGTCTCCTCTGTATCCTAAATTATTATAGGTATAGATACAAGATTTAGTTTCAGTGGCTGTCGGAGTTCTGAACTCTTTAACTCTTTTTTGACCATTAAGTTTATATCTTATCGATGAAATCTCGAAATGATTGGGTGTCCAATAGTCTAATGGTTTCATAAATTTAAATTAATGAATTAGGATGTGATTTATCTTTGATTTCATGTAATTTATCCAAGAAAAGTTCTTTACAAACTTTTTTACGAAATTCAGGATTAAAATATAGTTCTTTATTAAACTTGCAAATTTTTAAGACTTTAGGGTTATCATATTTATTTGATAATTCTATGGCGGCATCTATAACGTGTTTCACTTTATTTTTTCCTGTCATATTATCATAATCCTCATTAATCACGGAACTGAAAGTTTGGAATCCCATGTCTCGTAGATGTTTCAGATGTCCTTTGGTTGCAGATACAACAAATGGTAACCCTAAATAAATTGATTTGTAAGTCTTCTCGGTGATATGTATTGCCTCGTCGTATAACATGGTTTCAGTAATTATATCTACTTTACTCTTGTAGTACCATTCTGGGTTAATTGTAAATAAGAATTCGTCGTGATATGATAGTCTACTACCGTACATGACATCACCTTCTAACTGTATGGATTTAAACTCAAGACCATTTAATTTTAGTTTATACGCCAAATCTAAATCAATCATTTTGAGAGGGGTGTAATTATCTACCCAAGTGAGACGTGTTTCATCTAATAAATCTCTTTTGAACAACTCTTCAATAATTTGATACTTGTGATAAAATACCCTGCGATTTAAACATAAAAATTTTTTATCTGGTTCTATTTTTGTTTTTTCGTTTTCGGGGTTAATATATTGTTTAAGGTGATTGTATGTTGATAAGAAAAAGTGAGGGAAAAAAAATGTGTTCAATGTAAAATTCTCATATTTCATTTTGTGTAAACCGATTTTTAATGAATCATTTTTTACAAGAATCAATCGGTTGATGTCTATTCGATTGGATTTCAATTTTTTCAAAAAAGACAAACTCAAATCGTCTACTCTGTTATGAGCCTCTCTCGAAAAATCTGCCATGAAGTAAAACTTTTCATCTTGAAGTTTTTTTAGTAAAGATATAAATTCATCTGAAGTTGTGTATGTTGTGTATGGAAGCTTCGGACTGGTTTCCCAAACAAAAACTAATAGGTTCAATTTGTTTGAATCGATTACATCAGTATCAACATTCTTGAATGTGATGTTTGTATTTATCTTTTCAAGCATTTCTTGAATACCTGAACCTTTAAATATATCTGTAAACCAAAAATCTGTTTCCATTTAAATTATTGTTTTTGTAATCAAATTATCTTTCTGTAAAAACCATAACAAAGAATATCTTTCACCACTTAATATCGGAGTAATTTCATGTTCTATTTTTGATTCAAATATATAAGCATTGCCAACGTATTTATTCAATGTGTACTCGTCGGGATTGTACAACTTGAAGTCACCACCCTCAAAATTTTCATTCAGTAGAACTCCAATGGCATACACTCTGTTGTCAATTGCGTCATTGTGTTTCCCAAACCAATCTCCTGAAACAAATTTATGAAAATGGATTTTATTTTTTATTGTAGTAATTTTTAATTTAGTTTCTTCTTGAAAAAACTCAGAAAGTTTTTCAAATATCCATTTAGTATCTTCATTATAGTTTATTGGTTGTGAGTTGTATTTTCTATCACTTACATAGGAATGATTATTCATATTTTTGGTTTCGTCCCAAATTATAGACTGGCATTCCTTCTCGCTAAATAATATCTTTTCTGTCAAAATCATGAACTAATTGGTATGTATCTTTTCTATATTTCTGAGTGTAATCAAACATATCTAAATGGAGAGGGTTTTCAATATTCAAATAATCAATTAATAATTTTACATCTGTTTTATTAATATATATGTTTTCATACTTTATTTGTAATACATCAAATTTTTTCAGGGTTGACTTCATAGTATCATACCAATTTTTCCTCCGTATTATTTCATTTCTATTTTCAATAATCCAATCATTACTCACATTATATTCTACATGCCATTTGTCATTTTTCTTTGCCACAATGAAACTTATAGCAGTTTCGACACTATTATCACGTGTCAAACAAATTACTTTATCAAATTTGAGAATTACATGGTTCGGAGGTAAAAATTCCTCTACGACTATTTTTCTAACTATATCTTTCTTATCGAAAACGGAGTAGAAAGTTTTTTTATTATATGGAGTTTCATCCAACTCAATGTTCATCTCCCTCGAAACCCATTTACATAAGGTAGTAGAACCACATCTAGTATGAGATAAAACTAATATTTTCATTAAATCAAAGTTTTGGTTTTATCAGTAAATTCGTGTAAGTTGTGGAACATATATTTGTTCTTACTAATTTTATTGAATTCCTCTTTAAATAATTCATGTTCAAGATGTGAAATATCCCATACTTGTTTTGATTTAAATTCATCCTCACTGAAAGTCCCCCAATTAGTTATTTTACCAAAAAAAACTCCAACCTTTTTTCCGAAGATAGAATACATTATATTGTAAAATAATTCCATTTCCATGTAGTTTGAATCTTGTACCACAAATGATGTTTTTACATATTTCAAACTTGGTATTGTATTTATGAATTTCAAATTTTCTATAAGGTTGTCCCATTTTCCCCCTAATCTTGTTTTATTTTCGTAAGTATCTTTCGTTCCTGCATCGATACTAATCTCGCAACTTTTGACATATTTGTGAACATTCGGCATACTTTCCCACATTTCTTTATTCCACATCGATGCGTTAGTATGAAAATGAATAGACTTTAATTTAGGATATTTCTTGGGGTCGAAATTTCTCAAGTAGTTTCTGAATCCTACAGATATAAATGGGTCACCAGAACCTGTTATGTATAATGTCTTAACATCCTTGGAGTAGAAAGAATCTATCTCTTCTATTGTTTTCTCCACTCTTTGGATACCTTTTTTATCCTCTACAATCAAATCTACTCTACAAGATGGGCATTTGTAATTACAAGTTCTGTCGAAATTCATTACCAAGACTTTGGGACCCTCTTCCGATACAGAAGATTTGGGACTCGAGTCAGTTTTCAGTTGAAGAGGGCCCGACGTTTCACCAAAGTTGAGAAGTTTACTTAAATATGGACACAATTCTCTATCACAATATTTGAAGGACCCATCAATTATTGAATTTCGAATATCTATCATTGGTTCAGAATTCCAAACTTCTTTGAGTGGTATTTCGGCTGTTTCTATTTTATTCGGGAGCCAAGAAGGGCAACAAGCAAAACAGACTTTGTTATGAATTTCTAAGTTTTTGAATGGTGTAGAACAAAAATATTGGTTCAAATTTATCATTTTTTCATTGAGCAGTATTTTTAATCAATTATATAATTTGTCCAAATTCATTGAAATCATTCCGCTCTAACCAGATAACAAAAGAATGTCTAAAACCATTTTTGATTACACTCATTCCATGAGGAATTAATCCAGAAAAAATAACGGTATTTCCAATTTCTTTATTTATCAATTTGTCCCCAATCATCAATTCACCACCTTCATATGTATTACCATCTGATAGTTGAATTATTACAGTTTTATATCGATGTGGGTGTTTATCGTAAGTATCAACATGAGTACTAAATAATCCATCTACTTCATATTTTAAAACTCTTCCCTCTTTTATATTTTTTACACCGAAAATTTTAATTTTTGATAAAATCAAATTCAATATAAGAGGCTCAGTAATTAACCATTCTTTATAATTCCTATTAGGTAATGTAGTGTTTGTACTACCAACACTATTGGTAATACTATTTTTTATTAACTCACATTCATCTTTGTTGAATAATACTTTTTCTTGTGAAATCATATCAATTTGTATTTTATTTTAGTGTTCGATTTTTTAGTTGATGAAATATGTTGTTTTAATATTTCTATATTGATAGAAGGTATAATATTTTTTATAGTTTGGAAACCACTTTCATCTTTGTATATGTTTTCATAGTATGAAATAGGAATTTTTAAAAAATTAGATAGTTCTATTAATTTATTTTTTTCTTTTAATATGGAATCGAAATATAAAATAAAATTAGTATCATCAAATATTTTTTTTGGAATTTCTGTTTCACTATATATGTCATGCCAACCTGATTTTTTATAAATTTTTTTATAGTATAAATTAGCAAAACTTACTTTGTGTTCAATATCATTCAGTCTTGATAACAATATAGTGTAATCAAAATATTTAATAAAATCCTGTAAATCGAATCCATGATTGGTTTGTACCGAAGTTCTTACAATAATATCATCAGTATTAATTATGTGTTTTATTAGATTAAAATGATTGGGATATTGATAATTATCAGGTATTGTTATAGAATTGAGATTTAAAGTTTTTGATAAAGATTTATGTAAAGTAGTTGAACCACTACGAGGACAGGCCAACAAAAGAATTTTCATATTATTGATTTTGATACGGTATGATACGAAAGATACGATTATGATTATTCATTATATTAAAAATACTAAATAAGTTTATTTTTATCTAAATCAACTCGATATTTTTCACCGAAAGGAAAATTAATGTTTTGAACTTCTTTTAAATTTATGTAATCGACTAATTTTTGAAATTCATTATTAAAATACAATTCTTCGTATGATATAGTAAAATATTTATTGGATTCAATCAAATCTTTTTTTACATCACTTTTCACAACAAAAAAATTATCGATGAGTGATTTAACTCCATCATTTATATTGTTCCTATTTATGCTTTTATACATCCATTTAGTATGGGCGGATTTGTTCGAGTTCGACTTTTTTGTTATTAACAAATTTATAAACGATTCTAATTGTACTTTTACATCTTCTCTATATAAAACTATTACCCTATCTGAAATGGTAATTAAATCGTTTAAATAAGGATTTGTTTTATCATATATCTCTTTCACTAATAAATGTTTTGTTGGATAACACCATGTTTGTGGATTTTTATTAGATACAACAATTTTACCTATTTGTGTACGATTTCCTAATATAAATGGATTTAATACTTCTGATAATACGGTAAAATCCGAATTTAGTGTAAACCATTTAGCTAAATTAGTAGAACCACTACGGTATTCCGAAAGTATTGTTATGACCATGTTATTTTATCAATTATTTTTTTATATAATTGATTTTTTATGAGTAAAATCAGATTCATATAAAAAAATAGTCATACTAAATCGAGTACCACTCTCAAGAAGTTTTACTTCGTGAATATCCGAACTTAAAAACAACGAATAAGAACCTTGTTCTCTTGATTGTGCGATACCTTTGACACAAAAATTACCACCTACATATTCAGTTGGGTCTGAGAGCTGAATTACTAATGTTTTGTAAATAGCCCCCTTTCCATAAAAATTGAAATCATGATGGGGTTCAAAATAATCCCCTTTTATATATTTGGCAATTTTTACATGAGATCCTGTTATTGATTTTATATCAATTTTTTGTAATTTGTTTAAAACAAAATTTAGAAGAGTAGTATCATCGTAATCAATGTAATATCCACTTACTTTTCTATTGTAAGATATGGTGTTTATCTCATCAATTTTATAATAATCCCTTTTAGACCCATTCAAACTTTTGGTATCATCCCAATATGATTTAATAAAATCACAATCATCTTTGGAAAAAATTATAGATGACATATTTAAAATATTATGAATGTTTTATTTTGAAATAATTTACAAAATTTAAAATAGTATTAGTAATTGAGTTTTTAGTAGTATCATCCACTTTTTGAATAGTCCTATTTTCTATTTCTTCAATAGTTGTTTTTTTATATACCTGTATCATTTTTGTTTTTGTTTATTTGTTATGTACTAAAATTCCATTAGCATAAAAGTTATGATTTTCAGAAATACTCAATAAATTGTAAACCGTGTAGGTTTCTTCTAATGTTTCAACTGTGGAAATTAATGATTCACTACCATCAACTTTTTTACACATATCAAGTGGCCGTAATTCTTCAGCTTTAACCCATCCTTTGTCTTGTACAAAAAATGGATGTTCGTGGGTTGTAATAATAATATTATTATCATCAAATGTTAAACGAATTACCGAATGAACTTCGTGCTGCTTTAAATTACCAACAATTCCTTTTTCAGTTATTCCACTTTCTTCATTATAAGTAAGTACTTCTTCATTCACAACTACATCTTCGATATTTTTAACATCACCATTGAACAAAGTAATTTTGGTTTCGCCAATGAAACAATAAGAATAATTATGAACTAAAATCTCATTTGCGAAATAACTATGGTCATTACCTACATTTAAAATATGATATACTTCAAATTCTCCTTTGATAATTTCAATAAAAGTAATTTTACAATGATTACCATCGGAATTAATTAAGGTATCTCCGATTTTTAATTCTTTTGCCTCCACCCATTTATTATTTGCATAAATTTTATGGCCCAATGTAGATTTTAATTCATGATTAGAATCTGTTTTCATGTAAACTAAATCATTTTGATTTGATACATTCAACTTACTAACTCTACCAGTTGTGAAAGTTTTATTATGAGTATCATATGAAATTAAAGTATCTCCTTCTTGGATATCTTCAATATTTTTGATTTCTTTATTTGGGAAAGTAATTTTTGTTCCTTTTGGAAAACAAGCATTGTGCAATACAACTTTGATATTTACCCCACTATCGTGTAAAAGATATGTATCCACATTTTCAAAATCAAGGATATATGTGAAATGCTCATTTTCTAAAACTTCAATTTCATTAGAAAATATATTAGATAAGTTACCATCATTTTTGAATAAAAAATCAGTCTCGGAATTTACTTTATAAACAGATTTATATTTTATTTCATTTAAAGATGAATCATATACCAATAAGTGTGCATTACCCACCATTCTAAATGATGCAGAATCCTCAGTCACTATGTGTGATATTAACTTTCTTTTTAATTCTTGTTTAACAGAATTCACTAACACAGAAGAAGTTATAGAAGACCCCGATGGTAATTCACTACCTTGTATAGACCATGCCGTAAATTCGGTTACATTATCAGTATCGGGTGCGCCTGAAATAAATACAGATTTGTAAGAATCACCAACAGATGCATTTGCGACAACAATTGGGTTTCCGTCTATGTCAGTAATAGATTCATCTTCAAATATACCACCACTAAGCTCTTTAGACAAAGGGTGATTTGTTGCAAACTCATAATAATGTTTTGTGTCTAACAATGTAAAATTAGAATTTTCATTATATTCAACAAATTCTGGTTTTTCGAATATGGCAGGAACAATTACATTTGTTAGATTTAGAACATCAAGATTAGAACCATATATTATATTGAATGACCTGTAAGAAGTTTGTCTGACATCATTATCATTAAAATAATAGTTAGTGATAAGTTTATCATTTCCAATTTCCTCAATAAAATTCAAAAAATTTTGTTCTGAACTGCCACTTCCTTGTATCTTATAAAATTCAATATCGGTATGTACGTTGGATAAATCTTTTACAGCTACATCTGGTATAAATTCCGAATTATTTTCTTTCCTTAAAAGGTCCACATTGAAATTTGATGAGGATACATAAAATTCTGCTACGGAATCGGTATTATTATTTTCGTGAAACAAACTGAAAACTTGTTCTTTTTGACTACAATATGTCGAATCGAAAAGTGCTGATTCATCATATGCGCATCTTAATATAAATTTTGTTGGGCCATCTTCAATTAAAGTTGGATAAATGGTATCACTCTCTTCTATGGTTTTTAGAAAAATATCAACTATACCTGATTCATGAATACTTTGTGATAAATGTTTAATAAAATTTTCATGCATTTGTTTACCAATTACATGTACTTCATTGATATTATTATCGGAGATTACATTTATAAATTCAGTGAAATCTACATGAGTTAATGCACCATTTGTGAATGCAGTATCCGTGTTTAATTCCAATAACCTCAAATTACCATTTGAGTCTTTTACAAAATCTGCAGAAAATAGTGTTCCTTTCATATTATATTATTATTTCATTTATTCTTATATAAATATAAGTCAATCAAAAGTAAGTAAATTTTTTCTGTTATCAATATATATCATGATTTCTCTGTAATATGGAATAAAATCATCATTCCATATTGACCAAGTTATGTCGACACCATCGAAAGAAAAAATTTTGAAATTTGGGAAAACTCTCAAATAGATATCCCGAAATATTTTGAATTTTTCTTTCAACTCAGGTGTACTCAAATGCCATTCTCCTGAAATTTTTTTTACATTGTTTTTAATCCAAAATAAATTTTCTAAAGTAAAAATATCGTATTCACCACTTTCACAATCAGTCTTCAAGAAATCAATTTTTTTAATATTGTAATCTTCAATAACTTTTTTGAATGATATTGAATATAATTTATAATCCCCCGATAAATCGAACACATCCGTAAAATTAAATTCTCCAACTACATCACTAATTCCTTTGTTAATATGAGTTACATTTCCATGTCTTGTATTAAGGACCAATGTTTTGAACTCTCCATAACTTGGTTCAAATGCAAACACATGAGAGGGTTTTTTATCCAATATTGAATATGTAAATGGCCCTAAACTAGCTCCAATATCAAAAACAATATCCCCTTCCTCAACAACAACGTGTCTTTCATATATTTTATCTACAAAAATTTCTCTTTCTACGGTTTCTCTGAAACCATCATAACACTTTGGTTCCCAAACAAAGTTTTCTAAATTCATTTTAATAAGTGTTGTATTTTATTTATCACCATTTCTGATGTTATTGATGTATGACATTCGAACTGACGGGAAGTGCCTTTATGGACTGGACACCAATTCCAATCACCTTTGTCAAATTTATAATTTGGATTATTCCAACAACTGTTACAAACATTTGGGTTTGTAATTCGTGTACAGTTCGAAGTAAATTCATGATTAGATTCAGTGAAATTACTAATCATGACAACGTGTTTACCAATCGCCCATGATAACCAAGATAATCCACTTGATAGACCAATAAAAAACTCACTGTGATGAATAACATTCATTGTATTTTCGATAGAAGTATCTTCTATTTTTTCACAGTTATCAAATGGATTATTTTCTTTGGAAACGTTGACAATTTTATATCCCAAAGAGTTCAAGTAATTTATTAATTTTTGCCAACCTTCTTTTGTCCAAAATTTACATCCTGCTGTGGAGTTAGTTGCTATTGTAATGTATCTTTCAGTGAAAGGTCTATCACCCATTTTGTAATGAATTTTAGGTCTAATTTCACTATAAGGTAACCCCAAGATATTAGTCGCAGCTTTTTGTAATGGGATTGTATTTGGTAATTCTGGTTCTTTTTCAGAATCCCAAAACCATCCGAGATTATACTGGCCAAAAATATTGTGAACAACAGATCCTGGCTGAACAAATTCTAATTCAGGATAAACGTCTTTGAATAAATGATTCCAATAGGTTGAAACAACAACATCACAGTTGTGGACTTTTTTGAATTCCAAAGCATAAGGTACCCACGAAATAGTATCACCTAAAGATTTACTATCAAAGTTTATAAAAACTCTTTTACCTGAATAATCCAAAGTTTCGTCATAAATGGTGACCCCATTTTCATAAATTTTTATATTCCATTTAGTAAAATATTGTCTGTTTAATTTTACCCAATGATTAGATTTTATTTTGTTATCATAGTGACACACACCAGCTTCACCAAAAAATTTTACCTCAAATTCACTTTCACTCTCACCTAAAATTTCCAAGAAAGGTTGATTAATAAAAAATCTTTTAACTGTTATATTTGATTTTTTTACGATTTTTTTGGTCGGAGTTTGTGTCAATAAGAATTTATAAAGTTCATAGTGTTTCTCTGCAAAATCGTTAGTCATTCCATCCAAAACTCTGTAATTACGAGTTGATGAAATCAATTTTTTCAGAGCACTTACGTTAGATGAAATATCATCTACTAAAGGACATATTAATCCATTAAACATTCCCACATATTGTGGTAAATCTCTTGCCATAATTTTTAAACCGAATGACGCAGCTTCTCGGATTACGAGTGGATTACATTCCCAAGTTGAGTTAAACATCAATACGTCTGATGCGACCATAAAAGTTTCTACATCACTTCTTTCGCCCCAAATACGAACGTTAGATGGTAAATCCTTCATAAGAGGTCCCCAATAATTTTCAAAATTCGAAGCTTGATTTCCCACAAAATGAAATTCCACATTGTCATTTTGGAAATGTCTTGCAATTTCTAAACCTTCTTTTTGATTTTTACCTACGGTCCAAAGCCCAACATTTAGAACATGTACTTTTGAAGTGTCTAAACCTAAAATCTCCAAACATTGAACCTGATGTTCACGAGACCTAAATTTATTCTCGATTGGGAATTCAAAAACCTCTTTATGTGAGGGCATTTTTTTGAATGTAACTTCTTTGTGATAAGGGGTACAAAATGCGTAAGCATCAGGATGGAATGATTTTGAAGTATTTGGGTCAAACCAAACATTGTGGCAAGTTTCGACAACTCTCCATAATCTATTGTCATCATATAACGCATTTTTCAACTCGCTTGGCATTTTATTGAATGAATCAAATCCTTCAACCATTTCATCAACATGAACAATATCTATTTGATTGTTTTTGATGATGTCGATTACTTTCAAAGAATTTTCTACGTTATGATTGTCCAAAGTATTAATTGTCCAAAATCTTTCTTCAGGAATCAACTGTTTGATTCTATCACGTTGAACTGTGTATAGGGTAGAATATTGACAAAATTCAGCAATATAAATTTCTACATCAGGGAACAATGAAATCAAGGATTCAATTCTTTTCAATAGATAAGAGGGCATTCCACCAGTCGACAGGTGGGGTGCCAAGAATAAGACTCTTAATTTTTTATAGGTATATTTTTTTATTTCTTGAACCATCTTTCTCATTGTTTCAGGATTTTTTTCTCCATGGAAAAAGAGAAGGTGTGATTTTGTTTCTGGCGCTCTGAGCCAATTACCCAAAAAATTTTTTATCCCTCCTCCTTTATATTCAACTTCTTCATACATTTTTTTTACAGTATCGAGGGTTCCATTGACATAAATGTAGGGTAATCCTTTATCTATTTTGTATTTCCATAACAACACGTTTGATATTGTTTCTTCGTTGTATGGGGCAAAGTGAGAGTTATTTTTCAAAACTTTCGGATTGTTGCACATCCAGTGCCATTCGTCCAAAAAGTCATAAGTGTTTTGTCCTGCAACAAAATACCCAGTCTGTCTATAACATTTTCTTACAGATTGGTCGACATTGAATAATTCACAGGCGGGGTGTTCTAATGTTGACTCCCAAGTGCCCCCTGCAGATGGACCTCCTC